>Ga0164309_10001819_pt1 | contig 10191 bp, 14 predicted proteins | sample Whisoiple_247_MG_FD_109984 | JGI IMG/M metagenome (GOLD analysis project Ga0164309, IMG submission 109984) | Soil microbial communities amended with fresh organic matter from upstate New York, USA - Whitman soil sample_247_MG | ecosystem: Environmental > Terrestrial > Soil > Unclassified >... | reverse complement strand
GTTCAAAAAGGTTTGGCTGGCGATTTGATCGCTCATGTGAAAAGACTCAGAATGCACAATGCTGGAAAAGAATTCGATAACGAACTGACCGATGGCAACGATAATCAAGGGTGAGAACAAAATTGTTCTTTTCGACTTACTAGCTGCCGATGGCTCGCCGCTGACATTATCGTCTTTGGCGTTATTGACTGTGCAGATCTTGCAGAATAACATCCAGCTTGCTCTTTACACATATGGTACAGACCACGAATTGGAGCAAGGGTCTAGCGCAAGCCAGTTAAAGCTTGAATTCCGGACCGCGCTGAGCAATAAACTCGTCAAAGGAACGGTTAACGCCATGATCACCACCTCAATGGTTGATCCCGACTTTGACATTGACCAAAAGCAGATCGACAAAAGCCTCATTGAAATATTCACAGTCGAATGAGCGCCAACTACACATATCGCCGGAAGCCCACCAGATTTACCTTTTCGGTAAAGACTGAAGTAGACGCTACAACTAAAAATGTAGTTTCAATCGCTTCAACGACGCCGCTGTCCGTTCCTTTTAATACTCCTTTTGCCTCATTGGACCTCCCAGATTTCATAAACGTTAGTCTGAGTGACGGTAGTAACCAGAACATGGACGTAACATGGGCACAGGGCTCATACAATCCGGCCGTGGCGAGTCTTTACACAATCATTGGGACATTAACCCTCCCGGCCGGCGTGACCAATACGGGCAATTTAAAGGCCTCTATCATGGTCAACGTTTCGGCCCAGGTGAATACTCCGAATGGACAGGGTGAGCGGATTTCAGTTCAGAACCTTAAAAAGGTGTGGCGGATAGGAACAACCGAGTCCTGTACACTTTCAATCCCTCAGAATTATACTGTTGAATGGGCTATTTGCGACGACCGGACCCATGTGGCAGTGGCCACCGGGACCGGGCCAACAGTTTCATATACACCGGTCGACGGGCAATATTCCCAAGTGTTTTACATTCGGGCAGTGGCGAGTAAGGGTCCTGACCTGGTTTTCCCTTTCATTTCGAAGACTTTCCCCATTTATCCGGCTGATTTCGGACCGAATGACCCCGGGGTTATTCATTGGGATGCCTCAAATTTCATTCAATACCGAAATGATAACTACGCCAACCGGACAGGAGCCAAGATTTACATTGATGGCGAAATAACCACTACCGGTTTGCCAGCCTTCGAAAAATGGCGCTCCACTGATAAATATCATCCTTGCCATTTCAGGTTCGGTCCAAATTTCAAAAACATGACCGGGAACGCCTATGGCATGCGTGTTAACCGAAATTGCCAAAACCTTCTATTTGACGGCGTCTATGAAAATCATGATGGTGTCCTCTTCGAGATGATGCCGAAAACCGGAGAAACTTACGGATCAACCACCAGAGCACAGATAATTTATGTGGAGGCGGCTGACACAGACGTGACCCAATTGGCGGCAGATGCAAGTAAGAATTTAACTTTTGGTGGATTCCATTTGAAGGGACATGGTATTTCTAGCGCTGGCATTACCTGGCAAACAGCCAACACGCCAAATATAAATTACGATACTTACTCGTTAGATGGGTGCAACATGCATGATTTCCTAATCGAGGATACCAACGACGAAGGTATTTATATCATGCGATTTACGGACGCCTTATCCCCTACCCGGGCTTATGCGCCTTGCACGAATGCCCGATTCTTTAGGATTAGAACGATAAACACTGGTGCCGATGGAATGCAGTGGGGCTCATGTTTTGACTCGGTCATGTATGATCTTGAGATCACAAATGCTGGATACCGAAGCGACCCTAGCCACAAAAACGCTATTTCATGGAACTCAGGGAATAAAAATTGCTCTGTTTTCAACGTCAAGATCAATAGCACAAAGAACGGAATTGCCATGCACACCGGGCGTGGAGGCGGAGATTGCGAGTTTTTCAACGTCATCATGATCAACCCGACCGCGAACGTGGTTAACTGGTTCCTTCGTATCGATGAAAACGATTATGACAAAACACTCTCCTATCGATTGCATCACAATACCTGCTGGTTAACTCAAGGGAATTCGGAGGAAGTATGGGCGGCCACGGCCACACCAGTTATTCAAACGGTCATGAATCCTTATGTTAGCGCTGACAATGCGTTTATCCAGCCAGATATTACCAAATACGTGGTTAGATTCAATAACACGCCGAACACCGGATGGATTCTGAATGACTATCTGACCACGAATTTCAATGCTTTCGTAAGTAACTCAGACTTTAATCCAAAGGATGCAAACTCGCCTTTATTCCGGGCTAAAACGCCAGGAGTAACAATGGCTCATCCTTGGGCTGCCTATGACTTCGATCGCGTGGGTTATTTTAAAGATTGTTCCAACGCCCTCGGCGGGCATTATCTTTTCACCTGATGGCTAAACGATGCGGACCAAATCATCCTTGTGGTGGAGGCATGAAAAAGGGCCTATTTAATGATTTTTTTGGTGGATCATCGTCAATAGGTCCGCCAATAATAACAGATATTGCAGGAACAGATACAATACAAAGCATCAGGGTGCCTGCAGGAACGGCTTTTGCGTCCATTAATTTTTCAGATTATTACCGGGATTATGTTCCAGTCATACAGTACAATGGCACAATTGTTAATGTGCCTATCGTATGGTCATCTGCCGGGTACAGCACCAGCGCAGGCACATATGTTTTGAATGGTAACTTTTCTTTACCTGGAGGAGTAACGAACACGCAAAATATTGTTCCACAAATCTCTGTACAAGTGGTCGCGCTTGACTCAGATGTTCAAGCCGTCCTTACACAAGCTGGCATTGATGGAGTGACAATTCCCACTCCAATTTGCATTGGGGAAATAAACGCCTTGATCACTGGGGAGAAAACTGATGGCACCTATGTAACAAAGGGCTGTTATTACATTACTGAAAACGATGGAAGTTCAGGCTTTTCTCTTTACAATTACAAGAACACAGCGACATTCAAACTTATTATCAACGGTACAGTTACATGGACATCAAGAAAAGGATTCACCGGTAACGGAACGACTGGTTTCCTGAATACTCAGTACAACACATCTACCGCGGCAGACTTCACTCAGAACGACTGCGGGTATGGTGTTTATGTATACTCCGAAGGTAATACCGGACAGATTTTAGGAAATGTGGCCACTGGCGCGCGGGTTAGTTTGAACAACTCAGCAAGATCGACAACATTCGAAGTAACAGGAAATACTAATCCTAATTACGTGGATGATTGGGGGGTGGGCTATTATCACACCTATAGATCTGCATCGGGCAATATAAATGGTGCAAAAAATTCAGTTCTATACTCATCGGCAGTTACTGATGCTTCAGTTGCAAGACCAAATGCGAATATTTATATACTTGCAAGAAATAATGCAGGGACTGCTGATAGCTTCTCCAATGCAACCGTAAGTCATTTTTGGGCAGGGGCTAGTTTAGGTTCCGGTGCGGCTTCTATGTATGGCCGTTGGGCCACGTACCATCAAGCGATTAGAGTTAAAAATTCTTATACTTCCCCTGGAACGATAGGCGTGAAACTAAACGATGCCTTTAACAGAGCTTCTTTGGGTACAGCTTATGTTGTTCAGGGGGGCACGTGGGCATGTGACGGAACGAAATTGAATTACTCCGGAGGTGCTGGAGATTTTATCAAGAGATGTGTTTGGAAATACGGACAGTCATCGGAGAATGTTCAGATTGAAAACACGTTCACGCTCACTCAAACACCTGATGCAAACTCTAGTGGAGTGGGACCGTGCTTTTCTGATTACAGTGGTGTTAATGGTGAGCGGAGTATCCTATCTCAGATGAATTTCAGTAGTGGCGTATCTGGCGGAAAATGCTTTTTATGGACTTGGAATGGCACAACATCAGTTCAAGTGGCGCAATCATCAGGCACTATATCATCGTTAACAAACGGTGACGTTTTTAATACCACACTAAACAAAGTAACAAACTCAACAAATATCACTTATACATTTACGTGCACACGCGTATCAGACAGCGCCTCTGTCAATTGCTCATATTCTACTTTGATCGGTGACAGCACTGGCGATATAGGAATTAACACTTACGGAGGAACCGGAAGTTGTACGTTAATGAAGGTTACCTTTAATGACTTAACGAAATCAAAAATCACTATCGTCGGAAACTCTCTTTCGCACGGGGTAGCCTCCACAACTATGGCAAATAGATTTGCAGCGAACATAAATTCTAGCTATCAAATCACGGCCGGTAGTGGTGACACGACAAGGGAATTAGTGGGAAGCACAAGTACAATCGTTGGTAAAATGAGAAATGTTTTGGATTACTTTTCACCTTATTACTTATCAATAATTGGAGGAAACGATGTTGCCGCTGGATTCACCACGGAGCTACAGAACTCATTGAAAAAAGAAGTCTATCAGATAGAAAATGAGGGGCACATCGTCATATTAGTTACGCCACCTGCAAGAAATGACGCTGATATGACAACCATAACGGGTTATTATAATTCATTGTTCCCAGGTAGAATCATTATAACCGCTGGATATACTGCTGTTAAAGATGCTGGTACCGGGCTGAATGCCACATACAACAGTGGAGACAATGTCCATATGAATAACGCAGGTCATGCGGCTTATGCCGCTGCCGTTTCTGCTAACATGCCAATACTTTATAGAGCAGCGTAAGTAAAATGCACAACTTAAAACAACTTCAGCTCTGGTTAGACACCCTTTCAATATTGGGCCTGATCTTCTTGGCTGGGATTGTGATTTACTTTTCTCTCCCCGAAATTGTCGGTGTCGCTTCTTACTTTTCACCAAAGAGATGGGAATGGATAAGCAAAATGTTGACCAACAACAACGAGGCCCCTGGCCACATTCCTGACCATGCTGATGGAAACTTCATCATGATCATGTACACCGCTCGAATACTTCAGATTTTAATTATTATCTTGGTGGCGGCGCAGATTTTCACTCACCAGAATCACGAGGTTTTGATAGGTGAATTGGGGGTGATGATGCTGGCCTGCCTGGGAATAAAGTATGTGCCTACGTTGATGCGACGAAGCACCGTTGGCGCGGCGATTAGTGAGAAATTCGAACAGAAAATTGAAACCATAAAAACTACAAGTCATGGCAAAGAAGAAAAAGAAGGAACCGAAAAAGCCAGTTGATCCGGAGGTAAAACCGCTGGATGAGGGCAAGCCACCCCCGCCGCCGCCGCCGCCAAAATGATTCAGCGACGTCACAAGATATTGATTATAGTATGGTTCTCGTTCGTGTTCACTCTTGCTTTTAAAGCATTCCCATTGGACAAGCCCGCGAGACACATACCATTTTCAAAAGTCGAAATGGTCACCAAAACTTGGGTGTATCTTGGGTCGACTCACGTTAGCCTAGCGCTATTGCTGTTCGCCTTGATTATAGCTACGGATGACAGGCTGCTTAAACGAGTTATAGGGCGTTTCATTGTCTTAGAATTCGTTAGTTTGGTAGATTACATATTGACGTATAATAAAGATTTCTGGGTTCCGGAATTCGATTCAAACGTCATAAAATTTGTCATCTATTCGATAGTTATAGGTTGGATAATTATAATGGACGTATACGATTTTTTACATGCGAAAAGTAAGTGATTTTCTTCATTGGCATTTGTGTCGGCTTATTCTTCGGATTGTTAGCCGGAATAGCTTGCGTCTTGAGCGCGGTCCGATGGGCAGTTGGAAAATTTCTGTCCGAGGCATATCACAAAAATCTGCTTCCATTGATTTGCAGGATCGAGGGATTGCTAGTGGTGGCGTTGCTAGAGATTCGCCTACACAATTTCAGCGGGAGCGCATTCCTGGAGATGTATATCGAGAAAGCTTTGGAGTGCATCCGGGAGCATAAAAAAAACGTAATGGATAGTTTAGAAAAATACCATGACTGGAGTTAAAATAATTACCCGCGCCGGCAAGGAAATAACCCTCGCAGAATGGCAAAAACAATACGGTCTCACAGAGAACCAGATCGGGCACCACTTCTCGCTTACAGAAACCCGGTTTAAAACAGACTTGGTGCAGTACGGTGAACTTGTGGTCAACGAACTTTTAATGCGCTTCCTGGATGCCTTCCGTGAGGCCGTGGGGCCTATTACGATCAACTCGTTCAACCGGAACCAGGAAAAGCAGGACGAACTCAAGTCCGAAGGATTCAAAACAGCAAAATATTCCCCTCACGTAGCTAAAATAGCCGCGGACATCGACACCAAAACGGTTGAACAAACCCGGGAGTGGGCAAGGAAAGCCAAAGAAGTGGCTGCGGCAATCGGGATAAAGATCCGCGTGGGCTCAGAGCAATACATCAAAGCCGGAATGACCTTTATCCACGTCGACGTCGGGCCTGAGTATTATGCCAAGGGGAGACCATTCCATGAGCAATTTCACCCCGTTCAGTGGGAATCACAGATTTATTGGTAAACCATGAAAATAGAACGGGTAAAGTTTATTCCTGACGAAATGGAGCCAGAGACTTTATATATATCCCTTGAGTTCGAGTCATCATCACATCTATGCGCTTGCGGCTGCGGTGACAAAATCACACTGCCATTCACCATAAATCAGGCGAAGTATAATCAAAACGCCAATGATCCAACCTATAGGGAATGGTTTTATGATGATAGTTCAGTGACTTTCGACCCATCAATTTTGAACCCATGCAAGGCCCATTATTACATCAAAAAAGGAATGATTACCGATTTCAGTAAATAAAAAAACCGGGGCCTCTCCTCCCCGGTTCTCTCAAAATGCTTACCTGACTTGCTTCAAGGCGTGGGAAATTTTTAACCGATATCCTTCGGGAGAGTCTCAATACCTCAAATAACGCGATTTTTGTTGTAAAGTTCAAATAAAAAGCCTGGACGCATTCACATCCAGGCTTTTCCATGCCGCGGCATACCGTTGCTAACCGCTCCGCACCAAACCTTTGCAAGGCCAGCCGAAAGTCGAATATCGATAAAAATTACGGATCTAACACGATCAATTTTGCGGCAATTTTAAATTGTTCTGCAAACTCTTCCCTTGTGATTTCGGTGCCTTCCAAAGCGTCAGAGCTTATGAAATCGAAGGTGCCGTGATACGTGTCGACGGTGTGCGCGATGGTTATTTCAGATGAAACTAATTTATTCACGATCCTGATCACCCTTTCCGGAGTTACTTGATAGTACTCTCTTTGGCCTCTTTTGTAATACTTTGCGCTCATTTTAAAATCCTTTACTGGTTGATGTTGCCCACTTAAAAAGTATTTGGTCGATGAAACTAGCTCGTCTCGATGGAGCCATCCAGTGCAGGCAAATGGCCCCCGAAACGCAATTGCAATCACTCACGCCAGCGTGCCACATGACGTCAATTTTGGCGTCCTCGATCAATTTGTCGAAGTCGATACCGTTGATAATTCCTATTTTCATAGCTCTTCACCTATTAAAACCTGATTAAATTATCAATTTTAGAACAAATCGGCCTAGGAACGTGCCGGCGATGAAGCCGAGGAGTAATCCCAATCCTGTCATCCACGTCACCCGCCACTTTGTGTATCCCGCCGAGATCGTCTTAAATACCTGAACCGGAACCTTTACGACCTTCGTAACCTCGGGGCACTTGGTGGACACGAAAACTTCCTTCGTGACGGTGTTTATTTTGACCTTGGTGACGACTTTGTCTTTTTCGACGGTGATAGTGTCGGTGAAATTAACCTTAGTTAAAACCGTGTCAAAATGCGTTTCTGGCACAGTCACCGTTCGGGTCACAAATACGGTATCTGTTTTGACTGTTGCGCCAGCGGCTATGGCCTGGTCGATCAACCTGTTGGCCCGACGTAATTTTGCCGCCGGGCCACAGGAAGAAAGGGTAATTAAAAAAAACACCATACCAAACCCCGCCGCAACTAGCCTATCCATACCATTGCGCGTACTACCCTGTATTTTAAGTTCTTTCATATTTTCAGTTTTTAAGGGCGATTAACCCACGTGTAGATAATATTCGTAAAGTTGATCAAGTGCCACCTGAGTGGCGAATGGGAAGCAGGTCTCGTTCCAAATGAAATAATCCACCTCCTGACTTGTCCATTTCGGAAAGTAGTACTCGACAAGTTGAACCCAGGTCATTTCCTTCGCTTGTTCGAGTGTTAGCCTTTCTTTCATATCGGAAAGCCTGTTTAAGTAAATCAAAGTTCTGGTTGCCATTTTGTGATATCGTATTCCGGGTGATCCTTCAGGTATTGCATACATACTTCTTTCAGCATGGCATTGAATTCTCGTTCCTTCTCAAATTTGTCTCGCCATTTACAAACCACAATCCCACGATTAGCGCCATGCATGACTATCGCGAAAATATCTCTCATAAGGGATTTATTTTCCTCCTTTAATTTTTGATATACCGATCTTGATACGTATGAAAGTGGTTTCTTTGGTTTGTCCTTTTTCATATTGGAAATGAGTTTAAGTATGCCTGAACTTCTTCCTCTTCGGCGTCAGGAAATGCGTCTAAAAAGTATTTTCTTCTGGACTCGTTAAGGATTTTTTGATGACTGTTTTGAGCCTTTAGCTTGTCGACATCGCTCTGGACGAACTTGTGCGCCTTCGGCCTAACCTGTCCGTTCTGCTGTTTCTCCTCTTCAGTCATTGGAGCGATCGGTTTGCCTACTCCTTTGATCGCGTCTAAAACTTCCTGCGCCCTGGCGATGTATTCCGGCGTGCCCCTGGGGATAGGCTTTACAATTTCAACCGTGGGGTCAGGAATCGATTCTACCGCCTTTACAACCACTTTTATTTCGGTCTTACTATTCTTGCAGAAGCTCTGATAAAGTCTCCGGAAATCGGCCCAGTCTTCAGCGTGGAGCCGTTCAGGAGACGCTAACAGCCAGGTGTGCATTTCCTTGGTTATTTGGAGATGGTCCTTTGTGGGGTACATCTCCTGCATCCGCTGCCACCATAGGGTGTTGTCGCGGAGTTTGGTCATGAAGTCGGTTAAATCGGTAATCATAGGCTATTTAACATAATATTTTTCCTGGACATAGCGGCTCTTCTCCCTGGATATTACTATATTTGCCCTGGGTAAAGACATTTAGTACATCCATTGAATATAAAAGCCTTTCTAAAACAGATGGGCTTTTATTATGCCTAATCAAAATCAATCCCTCCCCTGTCAATTCCCCAAATGGGGCAGTTTTAAAACCACGAGGGCGCACTTATTAAACCTTTCGGTATCCATTGACCGGGTTCGTTAGCCGCTGGAACTACCCGGATTTCGTGCCTTCAGTTGTTAGACGCTTGCTTTTCGGTTACACTCTGTTTGTATCCAGGCTTAGCAAGTTGTGCAGAACCTATTTATATGAAAAATGATCTTTAAAAAGAAAGTTGTGCGGCTGCCCCCACAGGCTTACAATCGGCCATATTAGCAATCCCCTGTTTGAAGTATGAATCCTTAAGCTCTATACCGATCGCCTTCCTGCCGGCCCTTACGGCGCTGTAGACCTCGCTCATTACTCCGGCAAAAGGAGTCATCACAATTTCACCTGGATTCGAGTAAAGTTCAACTATCCTGTCGATAACGTCCAATTGAAGCGGGTGCACGTGCTTTTCGTCGTCTTCGTCTCTGCCGCCCTTATATTCCAGCACTTCATCGATTCGAATGTCGTCCCAAACACTGGAGGCGTATCGTTGCCAAATGATGTGTGAAAGTTTGTTTGTTTTGGGATCTTCCCAACCTTGGTACTTTGCTTTTAATTGTTCGAAAGTACCGTATTTTTCGACCATTTCAGGAAGTATTGGCGTCGCCCCTGCGTACCTACTTAATCCAACTGGATGGGTCACAGGGATGGCATTGTCGCCATCTCGTTTGAATATAAGGACATAATCAGGCATGGCTGTAAAGCACTCGGTTGAATCCTCCACAATGAGTTTGTGCATCAATGATCTAACCATTGTGCGCATCCTGACCTTTAGAGGTTCCTTCCAAATTGTAATTCGATTACGATAATTGAAGCCGAATTTTTCGTGAGCCTGGATAACCGCGTTAGGGAAATCCCACAGTCTACCGGTTTTTGAATTCATGACATCGGTCACGTGAACTGCGGTAATCCTGCCGGGCTTAGTTACTCGCGCAATTTGTTCGATAAGAAATTCATATTGCTCCATGAATTG
>Ga0164309_10001817_pt1 | contig 10191 bp, 9 predicted proteins | sample Whisoiple_247_MG_FD_109984 | JGI IMG/M metagenome (GOLD analysis project Ga0164309, IMG submission 109984) | Soil microbial communities amended with fresh organic matter from upstate New York, USA - Whitman soil sample_247_MG | ecosystem: Environmental > Terrestrial > Soil > Unclassified >... | reverse complement strand
GCGCAGCTTGCCCTGCCGGAACTTGAAATCCACCGGGTTCAGACCTGCAGCCCGCACCTCGACGAGAATATCGCTTGGCCCCGGCGCAGGCGCCGGGACATCCATCAACAGCGAGCCTTCAGGCCCGCCGTAATGCTTGAGAACATATGCGCGCATGAATCTCCACGCTCAGGAAGGGGTATCCCAGCGGGTCCATACTGAACATGGATTTTGAGCCGCCGAATTTGGAATCGCCGGCGCTCCCCTGTATCCTCCGGCAGGCCCTTATTATCGATTGCCGCGCGCCAAGGCACGCTGCCAACTCGGGTGTTTTTTCGGCTTTGACGATGCCGCTTGCGCCTTTGCCGGGGCGCTGCCGCCGGGCGATGCCGATGCCACCGGCGCCTCGCCTTTGATTGATTCCTGCCTGACTTCGCGGCGCGGCCAGGCAAAATCATCGGCGCGACCGGCCGGCGCCGACAAAGCCTCACCCTTGAGCAGGACCCGCGCCGCCAACGCATCGGTCGCGACCGGCCGCGACCCCGGCGCGCCGAGCAATTGATCGGTGCCGACGGAGGAGGCCTCCAGGGGGACGATCGGTCCGGCCAGCGGACGCGGCGCCGGCTGACCCGGCCGCGCATTGGCGTCGGGCGTTGCCGGTTCGGTCGGCAGCGCAACCGGCGCGGAACGCGCAGCCAGCAGCCGGTTGATCTCGCGTTCGACATAGTGTGCAAGCTTGCGCGCGCCGGCCCTGGTGAAGTACACGCCGTCGTAAGAGCGCAGCCGGCGGGTCTGGCCTTCGAAATCGGGACCTTGCTGCAGGAAGCGGCCGGCTTCATCGACAAAACCGTCCCAGACATCGACATAGCTGATACCGGCCTTGCCGGCGGCATCGCGATAGAGCGAATTCAAAAACAGCGTGTCGGCGGTCGCCTTGGGGCCGCGTACGATTGGCAGACCGACCCACAGCACGGGTACGCCCCTGGATTTCAGGACGCCGATCATCTCGTCGATCTTCTTCCTGTAAAGCTCGACCCAGCGTTCCTCGTGAAACTCATAAGAGGCCCCCGGCGAGCGCACGCTCTTGCCCGGCGTGATGGCCGGCGGCGGATCGCTGTTGTCGGCGGCATCCTCCGGGGACAATTCGGCATCCGTCGCCTTGTCATCCGGCTTTCCGGCACCATCCGGCCTGGCGGCGGATTTTGCGTCCGCAGGCTTGCCATCCGGTTTGGCCTTGGCGTCCTTCTTGTCGCTCTTCTTGTCCGACGATTTGGTGTCGGCTTTCTCGACCACCGGCTCGCGGATCGCGACACGGTCATCGAGCCCGAGCATGACGACAATGGCGTCGGCTTTCTCGGCAGCGAGAATGCCTTTGGCGGCGGCGGCCCAGTCGGCCGGATCGCCCTTGGGTTGATATTTGATCAGGCCGGAGACGGTCTTGTGCCTGCGGATCACGCCGATGTCGGGCTGTTCGGCATAGGCGTCTTCAAGACCATAGGCGAGCCAGTCCGCCATGGCATCGCCGAGCACGAGGATGCGGCGCTCGGTTGCGGTCTCGCGTTTCTCGGGTGGCGGCGCCTTGGAAAAATCCTCGCGCTCGGGCGGTGCCGCTTGCCGCCGCCGCTCGAAACGAGGCTGCGGCGCCTGCTGCTGGAACGGCCCAGAATTGTCGTTGCCAAACCAGCCGCCACCGCCCCCCCAGCCACCACCGCCCCAGCTGCCACCGCCCCAGCCGCCGCTGCGTTGCGGCTGCGGCCGTTGCTGGTATCCGCCGTTGTTGAAGAACTGTGCCGAACTGGGTCCGGCAAGGCCGAGCAACATCGTCGCCGCGACCGCCAGTGCAACCAGCGGGCCGCTTTCGGAAAAGATGCGCCGCTTTTTCGGTTTGTCGAACATGCTCCTGGAACGCACGACACGGAGAGCCTGCCACCACGCAAGCTAGCACCTAAAGCTCTGTGGCGAGTCTCAGATAACCGTGAAGTGTGCCGCCGCCGGCACGGACAGGGCGAAGCGTTCGGGATGATCGGCGGCGGCCGCGAGGCCGGCGCGGTGAAATGGCCGGCGGCGGGGATCGTCAGAGTGTCGGCACCGGCTTACGCGCCGGGGCGGCAACCGGCCGCGGCGGAGGCGCCGATGCCCTCGGCCGCGCGTTCTGCTCGGAAGTCCTGGCCTCGGAAGTCTTGCCCTCGGAAGTCTTGGCAATGACGCGGGCCATTTGTTCCTGGCTCGCCCTGAGCAGATCGACAGCGTTCACATGGTCGCGGGCCATTCGTTCCTGGCTGGCCTTGATCTGCTCGATCGATTGCCCCATGGCTGCGACATCGCGCGCCATCGACTGCAGCAACTGCGTCATGTCGGGCGACAGGGCAGCAGTGGCCGGCGCCGGCGCGACGTCGTCCGCCGCGCTCTGCGCCAGAGGCGCCGGTTGTGGTGGCGCCGCCTTCGTCGCGTCCGCCTGAACGGCAGGCGGGCCCGGCTGCGCGGGCAGCCTCGATTTTTCCAGCGGCAGGGAGGCAATTGCGACAAGCTGTGGCGCCCAACTTGCGACAACCTGCCGGGCCGCATCGCCGTAGGGGGAGTGCCAAACGACGGCAGCGACACAGATGCAGGCTGCCAGCGTCAATCCGATAAGACCGCGTACTGCCCGGCCGCCACGCGATGGCCGCCTGGCTGCGGCAGCACGGCGCCCGGCGCGCTCCAGCTTGGAAAGCTGTTCCTCCGCGCGCGCGATCTCCTCACCGGCGCGCGTGATCTGGCTGTAAGCGTGCGCGAGCTCTTCGTCGGCGCGCGCGGTCAGGACGTGGCGCGGATCGGTCTGTTTCTGGTCCAGCGTGGTATCCATCAGCGCTCCCTACCCATCCAATGTCACCCGCATCGGGGCAGCCCGGGAATTTACGCGAGGTCGGCGACGTTCGGCCCAGCCTTCATGCCGGTTTGGCCAAAGCAAGGCTGTGCCGTGGAAAGTATAGGGCCGTTTGCCGGGAGAGCCCTACGGCAATTCAACCCCAGGGCGTGCCGCTCAACAGAATTATTCCGCGCCGCTAGTGCGACCCCCTCTCCGCTTCAACGCCGCAAGGATCACCGGCCGGCCCTGAACCCCTCCCGCCGCGCTTCGCGCTCGCCCCGGTATGCGGGATTTAGCTTGGCGATGAGATCCTCGCGACGCAACGGCTTGCCGCAGGATTCGCAAACCGGACCAAGCCCTGCCGCCTTGCCGCAGGTCCGGTGGGTGTAGCGGACGGCGCGGCCTTCCTTCGGCGACTTGCACCATGTCTCGCCCCAGGCGCGCAGCGCCAGCAGGACGGGCGAGAAGGCCTCGCCTTTCCGGGTCAGGTGGTATTCGTGCCGCAGCGGCCGCTTGCTGTAGATGCGGCGCTTCACGAGCCGGTCCGCTTCCAGCTTCTTCAGGCGCGCCGCGATCATTTGCGGCGTTGCGCCGGTTTGCGCCTGGATTTCCTCGAAGCGATGATTGGCCATGAAGAGCTCGCGCAGGATCAGCATCGTCCAGCGGTCGCCCACCATCGCCCCGGCGCGGGCGACGGGACAGAGGGTTTGGTCAGCAGGGTTGTCCTGGTTCGTCATCACGTTTTCTTCATCGGGCTTGAGACTATGATTTTCATAGCAAGATGGGGTGCCAGCGAAGCCGATGCAACCGGCCGCGTTGCGGCCCGCCCCTTCATGAGCGTCAAAGGAGAGGACCATGACAACCATCAAGGAAAGAACCGGGACGGCGGCAGGCGAGACCGCGACGGCACGCGGCGTCGACATGAAGTTCGAGATCGTCGTCATCCCCGTCTCGGACGTCGATCGTGCCAAGCGTTTTTACGGCGGCCTGGGCTGGAGGCTGGATGCCGACTTCGCCGCCGGTGACGACTGGCGGGTCATCCAGTTCACACCACCCGGCTCCGGGGCCTCGGTCATCTTCGGCAAGAACGTCACCGCGGCGGCGCCCGGCTCTGCCCAGGGACTGTACCTGATCGTCTCCGACATCAAGGCCGCCCGCGACGAGCTGCTCGCTCGCGGCGTCGAGGTCGGCGAGATTTTCCATGGCGGCGGCGACGTGCATAGCGGCCCGGACGAGCCCTATTTGTCCGGTCGGCTCCGCGTGAGCGGTCCGGATCCCGAGCATGGCAGCTACCGCTCGTTCGCCCCGTTCAAGGATCCGGACGGCAACGGCTGGCTGTTCCAGGAGGTCACCGCGCGACTACCCGGACGCGTGGACGCGAACGATACGACATTCACCTCATCGACCGAGCTTGCGGCCGCGCTCCGCCGCGCAGCCGCCGCGCATGGCGAGCACGAGAAGCGAACCGGCGGGCACGATGAGAACTGGCCGGACTGGTACGCCGACTACATCGTCAGCGAGCAGGCCGGCAAGCCGCTGCCGTCCTAGGCAGCGGCTGCGAACGGGCGATTGGCAGGTCACTGCGCGAATGCCCAACGGCAGCAGGCAGGAAGCCGGGCCCCGTCTCAGCCAACCGATCCAATGAGCGGAGGAGGGTAACGATGCGTACGCGATCAGCTTCCGAGGTCATCGATCGGGACCGGCGCCGGCTCTTGAGCACGGCTGCGATGGGAATTGCCGCCGCAGGTGTCGCGAGCCTTTTTCCTGCCTATCCGGCGCCGGCGGCCACGCGGGACGAAATCCGCCCCTTCCGCATCAATATTCCGGAAGAGGCGCTCGTCGATCTGCGCAGGCGCATCAACGCAACAAGATGGCCTGACCGGGAAACGGTCACCGATGAATCCCAAGGCGTGCAGCTCGCGGCGATGCAGGAAATCGCGCGCTATTGGGGGACAGACTATGACTGGCGCAAGGCCGAGGCGAAACTGAACGCCCTGCCGCAGTTCATGACCGAGATCGACGGGCTGGACATTCATTTCATTCACGTTCGTTCCAAGCATGAGAATGCGTTGCCGCTCATCGTCACCCATGGATGGCCCGGCTCGGTGATCGAGCAGCTGAAGATCATCGATCCGCTTACCGATCCCACGGCACACGGCGCGAGCGCATCGGACGCTTTCCACCTGGTCGTTCCATCCATCCCCGGCTACGGATTTTCAGCCAGGCCGACTACGACCGGCTGGGATCCGGATCGCACCGCACGGGCCTGGGTGGTGCTGATGAAGCGCCTTGGATATCAGCAATTCGTGGCGCAAGGCGGCGATCTCGGCGCCGTTATCTGCCATGCGATGACCAGGCAGGCGCCTCCGGAATTGCTGGGCATTCATGTCAACTTTCCCGCTACCATTCCGCCCGACATCGCGAAGGCGCTTGCCGCGGGCGACCCGCCGCCATCCGACCTGGCGGCCGACGAAAGACGCGCCTACGAGCAGCTGAAGATTCTGTTTGCGAAGAAACGCGCCTACGCAGCCTTCATGGCGACGCGCCCGCAAACATTATACGGAATTGCGGATTCGCCTGTCGGTCTGGCGGCCTGGCTGCTTGACCACGGTGACGGTTATGGCCAGCCGGCGGCGGCCATCATGTCGGCCGTGCTCGGGCGCACCATCAATGGACATCCCGCAGACGGCCTGACGCGCGACGATGTCCTCGACGACATCACGCTCTACTGGCTGACCAACACGGCGGTCTCTGCGGCCCGCTTCTATTGGGAAAACAAGGTCGGCGTCAACAACGCCGCCAACATTTCGATCCCGGCCGCCGTCAGCGTCTTTCCCGGCGAAAACTATCAGGCCCCGCGAAGCTGGACAGAGCGGGCGTATCACAAGCTCATCTATTACAACAACGTCGACAAAGGCGGGCACTACGCGGCGTGGGAACAGCCGCAACTGTTTTCAGAAGAGGTTCGCGCGGGCTTACGGCCGCTGCGCAAATCGATCTGAAGCGTTCGGCGCGCGCGTTGCGCCGCCCGCCTTCCAGATCGCAGACACGTTCAACATCAATCAAGGCATTCACGGAAAGGATTCCAACAATGACGAAATTCGTGCTTGTCGCGACCATCGCATCGCTATCGATCGTCACCGCAAGGTTGGCGTGGGCGCAGGCGGCCGTCCAGGAGCCCGGTGCGTACGCTTTCTACCATCCCGATGGCGACGTGTTGCACGCTGGCCAGTATGGCTCGCGCGCTGAACCCTACGGAGCAATCGGCGTCCGCCACGCGATGGCGTCGGCGACCGTCGGCCGGCTTGCGCGCCGGCACAGGCGGGGCCGGACGCAGCATTGAGCCGGCTGTTTCTTTATCCGGGCACGCAACCTTTCGGCTGCTCATCCATTGTGTATGAAGCGGCGGAACCGGGAAGCCGGCAGTCGTTTATGAAGGCCGAGCGGAGTCATGCCCGAGCGGCCTTTTTTATAGGATTCGCGCACCCCTCTTGTTGGGTTGGGCGCGATTCAGGACGAACCCGGTTATGGAACGAAGATGAGGCCCCTGACAAGGCAGCCATTCAAGGCGCGCACCACTGAAGAACTCATGGCGTTGCTCAGCGCGGTGGCAACCGCGATTCTCGCCGTCATCATTGTCGCGATGCTGTATTTTGGCCGTGAGATCTTCGTGCCCATTTCGTTGGCGATTCTTCTCAGCTTCGTGCTGGCGCCGCTGGTCGGAATACTGCAGCGTAGCCGTGTGCCGCGCGGGTTGGCGGTCGTGAGCGTGGTTATATTTGCGTTCGCGCTGATTTTCGCGATGGGGAGCCTGCTTGCCACGCAGCTGACGCAACTCGCCGGAGAACTGCCGCGTTATCAATCGACGATCACCGAAAAGATCCAGTCTTTCCGGGATACCAAAGCCGGCAGGGGCACGCTGGAACGCGCCTCCGACATGCTGAAGGATCTCAGCAAGGAACTCGACAGGCCAAAGGACGCCGCAGCGGCCAGCGGCTCAGGCCCGATCGCCAGTCCCAGGACCCCAGGGGCACAGGTGCCCGTTCCGGTGGAAGTACGCCAGCCCGATCCTGGCGCGCTGGAGAGCCTGCGGACCTTGATCTCGCCGCTGGTTCATCCCCTCGCGACGACCGGCATCATCATCATTTTCGTCATCTTCATCCTGCTTCAACGCGAGGATCTCCGTAATCGGCTGATCCGGCTGGCCGGTTCATATGACCTCCAGCGCACGACAGCGGCGCTCGACGACGCGGCGGCACGCCTCAGCCGGCTTTTCCTGATTCAGCTGCTGGTAAACGGCACCTTCGGCGTGGTGATCGGGACGGGTCTGTGGCTCATAGGCATTCCAAGCGCGATCCTGTGGGGCATCCTGGCGGCGGTCCTCCGCTTCGTGCCCTATATCGGCGCCTTCATCGCAGCCGCGTTCCCGCTCGCGCTTGCGGTAGCCGTCGATCCCGGCTGGTCGATGCTGCTGTGGACGCTGGCGCTTTTTCTTGTTGTGGAGCCGGTCGTCGGTCATCTCATCGAGCCGATGGTCTACGGCCACAGCACCGGGCTTTCTCCTGTTGCGGTGGTCGCGTCGGCGACGTTTTGGACAGCGCTCTGGGGTCCGATAGGGCTCGTCCTGGCTACGCCTTTGACGGTGTGCCTTGTTGTGCTTGGCCGTCACGTGGAACGCCTGGAATTCCTTGATGTCATGTTCGGGGACCGACCCGCGCTTTCTCCCCCCGAAATCTTTTACCAGCGGATGCTGGCGGGCGATCCGACGGAAGCCGCCGAAAAGGCCGAACAATTTTTGAAGGAACGGTCGCTCGCTTCGTATTATGATGAAGTTGCCCTGAAGGGTTTGCAGCTGGCGCAAGTCGATGCCGAGCGCGGCGCGCTGGACCAGGAACGCCTGACAAAAATCCGGGACGCCGTCAGCGAATTTGCCAGCGACTTGGCCGATCAGGACGACCGGCCGCCGGCCAAAATCAATTCAACTACCGATGCGGAAGCATCATCTGCGGTGGAAAGCGTGGCCGAAAATGCAACGCACGAAACCTTGCCCGTTCTCGGCAAGGAAGACCTGCCGCCCGAATGGCAGGGCGAACACCCCGTCCTCTGCATGGCCGGACGCAGTCTTATCGATGAAGCGGCTGCGATCATGTTGGCTCAGCTCTCGACCGCCCACGGTCTGGCGGCCCGGGTCGAGGGACCTCAGGCGCTTTCGACGACGAATGTCTTCCGGCTCGAGACCACCGGCGTTGCGGTCGTCTGTCTGGTCTACCTCGATGCCAGCGGGCCGGCGCACATGCGTTACTCGGTTCGCCGTCTCAGGCGAAAGCTGCCAACGTCGACAATTATCCTGTGCTGTTGGGTCAAGGACATCGACCCGGCCGCGCTGGAGCAGCTACGGGAGGGCGCGAAAGCCGACCTCGTTGCCGCCAGTCTGGGCGATGCGGTCAAGCTGTGTATCGAGGCGACGGGAGTGCAGGACCAACGCCAGGCAGCCTCCAGGCTGGAAAAGCCTGCAACGGCAGCCGCGTGATATTTTCCATCAATGGCGGGGCGTGATCTGAAGTTCCATTAACGCTATGATTTGCAGTGTTAGTGGATTTCGCTCGCCTTCCCTGGCCGTGCGGAGAATAGTTTCAGCGATGGATTGCACGTGCGCGGAACTGACCGGATCCGGCAGCGACGCGACCGCGGCATCCAGGGCATTCTTCATGATGCCGATGGTGTCCGGCGGAAAAGATGCGTTTGAAAAATCTTTCATCGCCTTTCGCCAATCTCCGTGCAGATTTAAGCTTGATCACCAAACCAAGTCTCGGGCGAGGAAATGGTTCAATCAGGAACCTTTCCTCACTCACCCTCGCTCCGACGCCGCGGGCTGCTAAAGCAGAACGGCACCCTGCGCTTGCGGCGTTAATCAGCAAAACGGATGACGAGCCGGGGCAGCCGACGATTCGCGGGCTGGCGGGAACCTATTTTGCGCTGATTACTTGTGTTCCCATCTATATCCCTCACCCAAGGAGTTGTTAATGATCCGCCGTGTTGCCGGAGCCGCTGCTATCATTGCCGCGGTGTTTCTACCTGTTGCGACCCAGGCCCAGGGTGTCCCCGGTGGCGTCGAGCAGGGTGCAAGAGATGGTGAAAGAGCGGCTGGTCCCGTCGGGGCAGTTGTTGGTGGCGTGGTCGGCGGCGTTGTTGGCGGCGTAACCGGCGTGCTCGGCGTCGACCAGCGTCCCCGCTTCCGTTCCTACGTCGTCGAACAACGACGCCCGTCGTATCAGTATCGCGAAGATGTAAGAGTTGGCGCGGTCCTTCCGGAGGAAGGCGTCACCTATTACGACGTGCCGCCGGAGTACGGTGTACGCGACCATCGCTACACAGTGGTGAACGGCCGCACGGTTTTGGTTGAACCGCGCACGCGGCGCATCGTCGAGATCGTCGAGTAATAATAAAGGGCCGTCTTTCGAGACGGCCTTTTCGTTCCGGTGGCGATCACGACCAACACCCTGAAACGCACGACGCCGCCAGGCTGAATAATGCTTGGCGGCGCCGGCATTAATCCGGACAGAGCAATTCCCCGGTAGCCGTCTGTAGCCTACAAAGCGCGCCAGATGTAAGAAATCTTGGAATCGACGCCAATGGCAAGGAACCAGGCCGGTTCCCAGGCGACTGGCCTTTGGTTAGCTGCCCATTCAAAAGCTACAAAACGGCTGTAAGCAGTTGCCCCGGTGCGAACGATCTTATCGAGAGAATGCTCTGGACACTCCTTTGGAGGCCCCAATCATCGGCGCTGCGAACGCCACTCAAAAATAGAGAGGCCGCCCACCGGCAGCAAAAGCAAAGTTCCTTATTTGGCAGCTTTAGCTCCCGCGTCAAAATCTGTATCGGCAAGTGGCGGCCTTGGTCTCAGGTTTTCACCGCCTGGAAGCTAATTCAGCGATTTCTTGCGAATACTTCCGGAACATGGCGGTCCGCCGGCTTGTGAATTCTTCAATGACGCGGAGAATTTCAACGGGCGATCTGACCGTCGCAAGCCTCTGGGCGAATTCAAGCGCAAATTGCATGTTGGCTTGTGCCATTTCCAGCAGCTTTGCTTGATAAGCCTGCACGTTTGCCGCGACGGAAGAAAAACCAAACCCTTTATTTGAATCGTTATCCCTCATCGCCTGCTTGCCGACATCCTGCAAGGCTGTCGCCGGATTCTCAACACGGGGAGCCTCTTGTTTTGATTCGTTATGACGCTTGGGAGGCGATTCAATTGGACCCACGGCAACCGAGCGCTGACGGCTGTCTTTCGGGCTTCTGACAACAGCTTGATTGGCCCGGTGGGCCTTCGCGGCAATTTTCGGGCTGCGGGCGTGTTTCGACACCGT
>Ga0164309_10001816_pt1 | contig 10192 bp, 7 predicted proteins | sample Whisoiple_247_MG_FD_109984 | JGI IMG/M metagenome (GOLD analysis project Ga0164309, IMG submission 109984) | Soil microbial communities amended with fresh organic matter from upstate New York, USA - Whitman soil sample_247_MG | ecosystem: Environmental > Terrestrial > Soil > Unclassified >... | reverse complement strand
TGCCGGGCCGTGGCTCGTGGGCATACCGGACCAGGCCCGGGCGCAGTGTAGCGGCGATGTCCTGCACGGCCCCCCGCGCGCTGGCCGCCGGGTCGTTGTCGATCACCAGCACAGTTGCGGGCGGCAGGGGATCGCCGCTGCCCAGGGTCTCCGCCTGCGCGGCGAGGCGGGGGAGTGCGAGGCTGATGTCCTCGGGCCGGCGGTAGGTCAGGACCGCTATCACCACGCCCCCCGCGGAGCCGACGTCGTTAGCCATGGAGACCTCCTGCCTGGTTGTGGACGTCCGGGGATCCAGGCGTGTCTGGTGCGGCCGGGGACGGCGGGGTGCGGGGGCCGCCCGACCGGTTGCCGGCGCGCCCCGCGAGGCCGCGGGCCTGCGCCACGACGCCGGCCAGCGTCTGGCGGTGGAACAGCCACAGCGCCCCCGCCGCCAGGGCAAAGAAAATCACCAGCCCGCCAACGAGATGCCACAGCCGGTCCGCGTCCCCGGTCTGCCACAGGCCGTAGCCGGCGGCACCCCACACAGCGGCGTGGACCGCCGGCAGGATGGATGCCAGCTGGGACCTGGCCGTCACTCCCGTCAGCCGGGTCTGGATCCGCAGCAGCACCGGGGTCAGCAGGAAGCCGGCCGCGGTGTAGCCGACGGCCACTCCAAACACCCCGAACTGCAGGCCGATGACGATGCCGCCAACCTGCACCACGGCGGCCAGGATCTCGTAGCGCACAATCAGGGCCCCCCGGCCCAGCCCCTTCATCAGCGAGGGCGTGATGTAGAAGATCGTCTCCCGCGCGCCGCCAATCGCCAGGACACTGACCAGCGCCGCCGCCGGCATCCAGTCCGGTCCCAGGACCAGATGGACCAGCTCCGGCGCGGCGCAGGACACAAACACCATCAGCGGAACGGCCGAGAGGGCCAGGATCCTGGTGGCGGCTATGAGGCTCGCGGCCACCCGCTCGGGTTGCTTCGCCGACCTGGCGAAGGCGGGGAACATGACCCGGTTGACGGTTTGGCCGATCAGCTGCACCGGGACCACGAGGATCCGGTAGGCCATGCCGTAAATGGACAGGGCCGAGACGCCGAGCACCCGGCCCACCAGGATGTTGTCCAGGTTGCGGGAGAAGTAGGCGAGGCAGTCGGTGGCGAAGACGCTCAGGCTGAATCCGAACAGCGGGGCCACGGCGCGGAGCGCGAGGTTCGGTGCCGGACCCCGGCTGGCAGCGAGGAGCATTGCTGCACCGACGACGTCGGTGACGGCCACCTGGTAGACCATGGACCACGGACCGGCCCCGGCGAGTGCGGCGCCGATGCCGGCCGCGCTGCCGGCGGCGGCGGCTGCGATGTCCGCCGCGCCGACCCGGTGCAGCTGCAGCTCCCGGGCCAGCAAGGCCCGCGGGGTGATCGCGAGCGCCTTGACCGGAACGATGAACGCCAGCACGCGCAGGATGGGTTCCAGATCCGCCACCCCGAAGAACCCGGCCACGGCAGGGGCCGCGAACCAGGTAGCGGACGCCAGGACGGCGGCCACCAGCAGGTTCAGCGTGGCGGTGGCCCCGGCCAGCCGCCGGGTAATGTCCTGGCGCTGGATCAGCGCCGCGGACAGGCCCTGGTCCAGAAGCAGCGCCAGCAGGCTGATGTAGACAGTCGCGGCGGCGATGGTGCCGTAGCTTTGCGGTCCCAGCAGGCGGGCCAGCACCACGGCGCAGACGATTTGGAATCCCTGCCGGGCCAGCACGGCGCCAAAGCTCCAGCGCACGCTGCGGGCGGTTCTGCCGGCGAGGCCGGCTGTCATTGACGGCCGCCGGCGGCCTGGGCAAGGTGGTCGGCCATCACCTTTCCATAGCGCTCCGGGCTGTGCCGGAACTCCGCCTCGGCGGAGTCTGCCCGGGCCTTGGCGGCGTAGTCCGGCCACGAGGCAGCCACCCAGGCCAGCGCCGCGGCAAGGCCGGCGGCGTCGCCGGGTTCCACGAACTGGGCCGAACGGTAGCCGCCCGCGGCCTCCCGCAGCCCGGAGGTATTGCTCACCACAACGGGCCGCGCGGCCAGCAGCGCTTCCACGGCGGTGTTTCCGAACGGCTCCTCCAACCGGGACGGGACCACCACGACGTCGGCGTCGGCCAGGAACGGGAAGACGTCGGCCTGGAAGCCGTGGAACGTCACGTGCGCCTCGGCGCCGCCGTCAGCCACCTGGGCCCGCAGCGCCGCCTCGTAGTCCTCATAGCCGGGGAACACCGCCCCCACGATGGACAGGTGCGCGTCGGTGCCGCGGCGGCGCAGCCGCAGCAGGGCGTCGACGGCGACGTCCACGCCCTTGCGGTGCGAGAGCCGGCCGACGTAGGCGATCCGCAGCCCGCCGTGCAGTTGCTCCCTGGGCCGGGCGGGCTCCGCGGGGCCGGGCACCCCGTTGTAGACCACTGTGGAGCGCCCGCGCAGGGCCGGCAGGGAGGCGGCCAGGGTGTCGGCGCTGAACCGGCTGTTGGTCAGGATGCTCCGGGAGAGAAGCAGCGGCGCGGCCAGTGCGGCGCGCAGCAGGCGGGGGGCCCTCGCCTCGGCTTCGTGGACGTGGGTGACGACCGGGACCCCGGTAAGCCGGCCGGCGATGGTCCAGAGCGGCACCGTGATGGTGTTGGCCAGGATCACGTCCGGTCGTGTTCCGCGGATCACGCCCACGCTCCGGGGCAGGCCGCGTGCCGACTCCGCGGCCAGGCGGAGCAGCCCGGGGCCGGAGAGCAGGCTCTTGCGCAGCACGGGCGTGGGCGACAGGACGACGGCGGCGCCGCGTCGTTCGAGTTCGGCGACCAGCGGCCCGGGCTCCGGCAGTGCCACCAGGACCCGGGCGCAGGCGCCGTGCAGGCCCTCGATGGTTTCGAGGAGCACACGGTCCGACCCGTAGAGGTCGGCACTGGGATGTGCCACCAACACCGTGAAACTGTGCCCGGTCTCGTCCATCTTTCCCCCCGCAGATCCGTACCCCGGCGGACGGGACGCCCATCGGCAGGTCCGGCCGGCCGCTCGCGCGTCCCCGGTCCTGGCGAGGAAGCATTGAGACCCACGGAATCCGCCCAGGCTTAGGGAAAGACTACGGCCGGCTTTCGGCTTTGGCTAGGACGCGGTTCCACCCCGGCCGAGCAGCGGATTTCGCCCGGCCCTCGGGACCCGTGGGCACCGGAACGCCGGGAAAACCGGTGCGGGTTAAAAGCTTCCGCCCGGCACCGTTGCGGTCAATAATGGTGCGACAAGGGGACCGTGAAGGACCGTGCCGGCGCGGCATGGCATGGGAACCGCATGGGGGTTCCTTTGGAGCTTGCAGAATACGGCAGGGCGATCGCGCGGGGGTGGTGGATCCTGCTGGTGTGCCTGCTGGCGGGTCTCGGGGCGGCAGCCCTCGTCACGGCCCGTTCGGAGCCGGTGTACCAGAGCACCGTCAAATTCTTTGCCGCCACCCCCTCGGCGGCCGGCCAATCGACCCTGCAGGCGCAGGAGCTCTCGCGGAACCGCGTCACCTCCTACGCCAACCTCGTCAAGAGTGAGGGCTTCCTCGGCCGCCTCGTCCGGGACAGCGGCACCGGGATCTCCGGCAAGGACCTCGCGGACAGCATCGGGGCTTCCGCGGACCGGGACACCCTGACGCTCTCGGTGGTGGTGAGCCAGCCGGAGCAGGCCAAGGCCTTCGCGATCGCCCGGGCGATCGCCAGCAACCTCGGGCCCGCGGCCGCGGACCTTGAATCCGGCGCCGCCGTAACGAACCTGACGGTCGTTGCCGGGCCCACGAACGATCCCGGCCCGGTCTCTCCCAGGGTGCCGCTGAACCTGGCCGTCGGAGCGCTCCTGGGCCTCGCCTTGGGCATAGCGATCCCGGTCGCCCGCCGGCTTTCCGACAAGTCGCTGCGGACCGCGCAGGAGGTCGAAGAAGCCACCGGCCTGCCGGTACTGGCCCGCATTCCGCTCAGCGGCGTGGCCCGGCCGCCGGCCCGCATCCTGGACCAAAGCAGGGGCACGCTGCTGGACGAGGCCGGACGCCGGCTCCGCACCAACATCGACCATTACCCCGCCCTGGGGACAGCGGGCGTCGTCGCGGTGACCTCCGCCGGGAGCGGGGAGGGCCGCACCACCGTGGCGCTCATGCTCGCGCGGGCATGGGCCGAAGCGGGGGAGCCGGTGCTGCTGGTCGAGGCAGGGCTGCGCTCGCCGCGGCTCGCCTCCGAGCTTGGCCTGGGTACCGCGACCGGCCTCTCCGACGTCCTGGCCGGCCGGTTGCCGCTGGAACAGGCCATCCAACACACCGCCGTCGAAGGCCTTCACGCCCTCGGGGCCGGCACCGTGCCGCCGAACCCCACCGAGCTGCTCGGCGGCCGGGCACTGACCGCCGTCCTCGACGAACTGCGTGGCTCCTACGCCCGGGTCGTCCTGGACGCCCCGGCCATGGAACCCTTCAGCGACGCCGCCGTGATAGCCGCCGCCGCTGACTGCACGGTGCTGGTGGTCCGGCACCGGAACGTGACCCGCGAGGTGCTCCGGGCGGCCCTGCGCAACCTCGAGCTGGTGAACGGAACCGTCGCCGGAGCGGTGCTGAACGCCCTTCCAGGCCGCCTCGCGGAGGGACGCCGGCAGTTCCGCGCCACGTTCCCGGTCAAGTTCCCGGCGGCTGGCAAGACCGGGCAGCCGGCCCCGGACCTCCCGCCGGGTGCCCGGACCGGCAAGCCGGTCGCGAGCGCGTCCCGTCAGCCCTAAGGCGCACGGGGTGGGCGCAACCGTGCGGGATCCGGAACCGGGCCGGGTGGTCTGAATGCAGCTGGCACTCTGGATCGCGCTGTGCCTGGCCGCGGCCCTGGTCCTCCGCCGCCACGCGAGGGTGCTGATCGTCCTGGTGATCGGACTCTGGATCCTGGTACCGGCCGTCGGCGCCTCGGTGGTCACCGGCGTGGATGCGGGGCCGCTGGGATTCCACCCGGCGACGTGGCTGGTGCTCTGCGTCCTCGCCGTCCGGATCCTGCATGACCCGTGGAGCGTCCAGCAGGCGCTGGCCCGGCGGTTCCTCTTGTTCCTGGTCCTTGCGGTGGTGATCATCGTGGCGCTCCTCGCCTCACTCAGCGCCAGTACGGCCGGCGGCCTGGTGGTGCTGGTGGACCAGATCCTGGTCCCGGTGCTGTTCTTCCTGCTCCTGCTGTCCGAGGCCTCGCGCACCGGAGGACTCGTGGCAACCCTTCGCGGGGCACTGCTGCTGTTTGTGGCCCTGGCCTGCGTCGTGGCCGTGCTCCAGTGGCGGGCGAAGGACGTGCTGATTTTCGAGTCCGGCTACAGCACCCAGTACTGGTTCGAACGGCAGTCGGGGCGGTGGATGGGCACCCTGGACCAGCCGCTCGCCTTGTCGCTGGCGATTTCCGTGGCCGCGCCGCTGGTGGCAGGCCTCCGGCACAAGTTCCTGCAGGCGGCATTGCTGGTCCTGATGGTGGTCGGGAGCCTGCTCACCCAGTCGCGCGTCGGCATCATCGCCGTCGCCGTGTCGGTGGTGGCCGCCATCCTGTTCGCACCGGGACGGGTCTGGGTGAAGGCGTTCATGCTGGCAGGCCTCGCCGCCGCCGGGGCAGCCATCGTGTCGTCGCCCCTGATCGACGGCGTGACGGCCCGGCTGGCCGACGACTCCGGTTCCGCGCAGGCCAGGGAAGTCGCGGTGGGCTACTTCCTGGCCCGCTGGGACGACTACGTCCTGGGCGGCGGGGGGATCGGGGCCAGCTTCAGGCTGGCCTTCCACGCCGGCCTGGCCAGCAGCCTGGAGAATCCGCTCCTGATGTACAGCGTCGACATCGGCATCGTCGCGGCCGTGCTCTACTTCGGCTCCATGCTCGTGCTGGTGGCCCGGAGCGGATTCCGTCTGGGGTACCCCGGCCTGGTGCTGGCCGGCGTCCTCGCCCTCGTGATCCCGCAGACCTACAGCTCGCTGGCCACGCGGTCCGCGGCCGGCATCCTGGTCTGGACCGTGCTGGCGATGGTGGTGATCGCCGGGGACGAACGCCGCGAGCGGAACAGGCAGGAACACGCCGCGGCAGCCGTGGCGCCCCCGCTTCCGGCCCCCGTGGCGCCGGCCCGGCCCCGCCCGGCCGGCGCCGGGCCTGTCCCCGCGCGCACGGCGCCGGCCGGCTGAACCTGCCGCGGGACCGGGGGAGAGCATGAATGCATCGGGGGGATCTTCCGGCAGGTTCGGCAGGCGCGAATTCCTGGGCCTGGCTGCCGCCGGCGCCCTCTTCGGTGTGACCGGCTGCGCTCCCTGCCCCGGCTCCGCCGGCAGCCCGCGGCCCGGCACCGGCCTTGTTCCTGCGCCCTCCGCGGCCGCCGCCTTCGTGGCCGAAGGCTCCGTCGCGGAACCGGGGGCAACCACGCCCCACACGGTCCACGGACTGCTCTCGAAGCCGAACTTCTTCGTCGCGCACCGCGGCTCCGGCGACAACTGGCCCGAACACACCATGCGCGCCTACCGGCAGTCGGCGGACGCGGGCCTGAAGGCGATCGAAGTCTCCGTCTCCGCCACCTCGGACGGCGTACTGGTCTGCCACCACGACCTGACCACGGCCCGGCTGACCGGCACGCCGCTGACCATTGCCACGACCCCCGCAGCATCGCTGGCCCAGCTGCGCAACGACGCGCGGCCGTGGCTTGGCCCGGCGACCCCGCTGGAACCGATCCCGCTCCTGACCGAGGTCCTGGATGCCTTCGCCGCCAGCCACGTGATCTTCCTGGAGGACAAACAAGGCACCAACGCGGAGCGGATCCTCACCCTGCTCAAGAAGTACCCGGACGCGCGGCAGCACATCATCTGGAAGCAGCCGGCGTCGTCGGCCGGTCATGCCCAGGCCGCGGCGGACGGCTACACCACCTGGGGCTACGTCAACCGGGCGGACTACCCCCGGCTCGCCGAACTGGTGCCGCTCGTGGACATGCTGGGCGTCCACCACACGGCCCCGGAGGACCGGATCCTGGAGCTGGTGGACTCCGGCAAGCCCGTGATCGCCTGGGAGGTGCGCCGCCGCACGGAGCACCTGCGGCTGCGCGAGCTCGGCGTCCGGGGGTTCATCTGCTCCAATATCCGGCACGTGCTGCACCAGGAGGCGCCGCGCGGTGAGGACCGCTTCGCCGAGGGACTCCGCGGCACCGGCGACCTGCCGTGGAAGGCGGACGGCGGGTGGGAGGAACAGCCCGGCTTCGCCGGCGAGGCGGTGCGCCTGGCCAACCAGGAACGAGCCGGCTACCTGCTGGGGTCCCTGGCCGGAGCGGTGGATGCCCCGGACTGGGATCTCGCCTTCGAGCTGCGCTGGCCGGACGGGCTGCCGCCGGCCGGCGGTTCCGGCGGGGCGGGCGTGGCCTTCGGGCAGTCCACCGACGCGTCCTACCGCCGCGAGTCCGGCCCGGGTGCGCCCGGCTACGAACTCGACGTCGGCGCCGGCGGACGGATCACTTTGTCCCGCCGGGACCCCGGCGTGGCTGCCGCCGTCGAACTGGCCGCCGGCGACAGCCCGGCGCCGGCACCGGGGGAGTGGCTGGCGTTCGTGGTGTCGGTGGCGCCGCACAGCCTCACCGTGCAACGGCTGGACGGCGGCGCCCCGCGCTGGACTGTCCGCTCGGACGACTCCCGCTACGGCGGCGGCTGGCTCTCGCTGCTGAAGAATTACGACGCCGGGCCGGCGGTGGAGTTCCGCCGGGTGCGGGTCCGCGCGGCCGCCGCATCCGAGCGTTGCACGAACGTGGGATAATTAGGTCTAATCTGCGTGACGTAATAGGTTCCGGCCCCGGCGGCCGGCCCTCTTGCGCCGCAGCGACTGCCGATCCAGGAGTTCCTGCCCATGGTTGCTACACCAGCCCATCTCCTCAGCTCAGCCACGGCGCTGGGCAACGAGGAGGTCATGAGGATCCGCAACGACTTCCCCATCCTGAACCGGTCCGTCAACGGGCACCGGCTCGTCTACCTGGATTCCGGCGCCACCTCGCAGAACCCGCTCAGCGTGCTGGAGGCGGAGCAGGAGTTCTACGAGCAGCGCAACTCCGCCGTGCACCGCGGCGCGCACCACCTCGCGGTGGAGGCCACCGAAGCCTTCGAGGATGCCCGCGAGACCGTGGCGGCCTTCATCGGCGCGGACCCGGATGAGCTGATCTGGACCTCCAACGCCACCGAGGGACTGAACCTGCTCAGCTACTCTTTCCTGAACGCCTCCCTGCCCGGCGCCCCCGCGGCGGCGGCCCGCTTCGCGCTCACCGCCGGCGACGAGATCGTGGTCACCGAGATGGAGCACCACGCCAACCTGATTCCCTGGCAGCAGCTGGCCGAACGGACCGGCGCCACGCTGAAGTTCATCCCGGTCGACGATGCCGGCGCCCTGGACCTCGACGCGGCCGCCCGGCTGATCGGCGGCCGCACCCGCGTGCTCGCCTTCACCCATGCCTCCAACGTCCTCGGGACCATTAACCCGGTGCCCGCGCTGGTCTCCCTGGCCCGCGCCGCCGGGGCCCTGGTGGTGCTGGACGCCTGCCAGTCCGCCCCGCACCTGGCCCTGGACGTCAAGGCCCTGGACGTGGACTTTGCCGTGTTCTCCGGCCACAAAATGCTCGGCCCCACCGGGATCGGCGGCCTCTACGGGCGCTCGGAGCTGCTCAACGCGATGCCGCCGTTCCTGACCGGCGGCTCGATGATCACCACCGTCACGATGGAACGCGCCGGATTCCTGCCCAGCCCGCAGCGTTTTGAGGCCGGCACGCAGAAAATCTCGCAGGCCGTGGCGCTGGCCACCGCTGCCAACTACCTGAGCGAAACCGGTCTCGACCGGATCCACGCCTGGGAAGCCGAGCTGGGCCGGCGGCTGGTGGAAGGGCTGGAGGCCATCCCCGGGATCCGTGTGCTGGGTCCGGCCGCCGGGCAGGAGCGGATCGGCCTGGCCGCGTTCGACGTCGCCGGGGTGCACGCCCACGACGTCGGACAGTTCCTCGACAGCCGCGGCATCGCCGTCCGGGTGGGCCACCACTGCGCCCAGCCCCTGCACCGCCGGCTCGGGCTCACGGCGAGCACCCGGGCCAGCACCTACCTGTACAACACCACCGACGACGTCGACGCGTTCCTCGACGCCGTGGCCGGTGTCCGCGGATACTTCCAAGCCTGAGGACGGCCCTGCATGAGTCTTGACCAGCTATACCAACAGATCATCCTGGAGCACTCCAAGGCCCGGCACGGCAGCGGCCTGGCCGACGCCGGTGTGCCGGAGGGGGCCAGCAGCGGCCAGTCGCACCAGCTCAACCCCGTCTGCGGCGACGAAATCACGCTGCGGGTCGCCGTGGCCGGCGGCAAGATCAGCGAACTGCGCTGGGACGGCGAGGGCTGCTCCATCTCGATGGCGTCCGCCTCCGTTCTGACGGACCTCGCCGAGGGCCTGGAGCCGGCCGAGCTGCACCGCGTGATCGACAGCTTCCGCGAGGTGCTGCGCTCCCGCGGGAAGGTGCCGGCCGACCCGGAGATCCTGGGCGACGCGGCGGCTTTCGAGGGCGTGTCCCGGTACGCCGCCCGGGTGAAGTGCGCCATGCTCTCCTGGGTGGCCGCCGAGGACGCCCTCGGCCAGGCGGAGTCACACCAGGGCCCCGCGAACTAGAGCCAGCGAAACAGGGCCGCGCGAACTAGGGCCGGCCGAGGCCCTTGTAGGTCCAGCCCGCGGCACGCCATTTGGCCGGATCCAGCACGTTCCGGCCGTCCAGGATGCGCGGCGCCGAGACCAGGGCCAGGGTGTCGTGCGGGTCCAGTTCGCGGTACTGCCGCCACTCCGTCAGCAGCAACACGGCGTCGGCCTTGTGCAGGGTGGCGTCCAGGTCCGGCTCGAGCGGAAGTTCCGGGAACCGCTTGGCGGCGTTGGCCAGCGCCTGCGGATCGGTCACCGTCACCACGGCGCCCTGGAGCTGGAGCTGGGCCGCGGCGCTCAGCGCCGGCGAGTCGCGGACGTCGTCGCTCTCGGGTTTGAAGGCGGCGCCCAGCACCGCGATCCGCTGCCCCATCAGGGAGCCGCCGCACAGTTCCCGCGTGAGCTCGACGACGCGGGTGCGGCGCCGCATGTTGATCGCGTCCACCTCGCGCAGGAAGGTCAGGGCCTGGTCCGCGCCCAGCTCGCCCGCACGGGCCATAAACGCCCGGATGTCCTTGGGCAGGCAGCCTCCGCCGAAGCCGAT
>Ga0164309_10001815_pt1 | contig 10193 bp, 19 predicted proteins | sample Whisoiple_247_MG_FD_109984 | JGI IMG/M metagenome (GOLD analysis project Ga0164309, IMG submission 109984) | Soil microbial communities amended with fresh organic matter from upstate New York, USA - Whitman soil sample_247_MG | ecosystem: Environmental > Terrestrial > Soil > Unclassified >... | reverse complement strand
CGAGTCGCTGCAGCTCGGCCTGCAACGTGTTCATCGCGGTCCACAGGCTGACCTGGCCGGTGTTCCTGTAGCCGAACTTCGACTTCTCGCGGGCGTCGGGTCGCGTGCGCGCCCAGCCCTCCGGCCATTGCAATGGAAACGGTTGTCGCTTCACTTCTTCAGCTTCCTTTTCGGCGCGGGCGCTCCGTCGACCGCCGCAAGGGACGCGACGATGCCGCACAGATCGAACAGCGCGTCGCGCAGTGCGGTCGCGTCGTCAGGCGGGGTCTCGTTGACTCGGTCAGTCAGCTCGCGCGCCGCTTTGTAGATTTCGTCTTTGGTCTGCATCGTCACGTCCAGGGGAGGGGAGAGGTTTAGGCTTGCCGGAGGATCACTATTCGCCGGATGTCGACTATCTCGCTTTGCTTGCTGCAGTCGTCGCACTCGATCTTCATGCCGCGCTGCAGCTCGGGATCCTCGACGCCTTCCTGCGCACGCTCGTCCTCGAGCTTCGCGTAGTTCTGCGCCTTGCCGCAGTGCGCACACGGGACCGAAGCGATCGGGCCGTGCACTGTCGTGGTTGTATTAGCCACGGGTCCTCTTGCGCTTCGTGTAGCCGGCGGCTTCGTACAGGGCGCGACGTGACCACTCCGCGACCGTGGTGTGCTCCTCTTCGGCGGCAGCCGCGATGGCCGCGTCGCCCTCCTCGGAGATCCTGACCTGCAGAATCTTGCTGAGGTCTTGTTTCGTCTTCGGCATTGGTCTGTCATGTATGACAAACGACAACGCCTCTTGTCAACTTCCTCGTGAAGGATGCAAGCTGTGCGGACCATGAAAGACGCCTACGTGCACTGCTACATCGCCGGCCGCTGTGACTACGACGAGGACGACGTCGTCGAGATCGAGCAGCTCGTCGAGAAGGTTTCGTCGGGCTCGCCGATGCGCGACGTGACACTCGCCGCGGCGAAGGCGGCCGTCACGAAGGAGCTCGACGTCGCCGCGAAGGCGCAGTGGCTCAAGGACAACGCCGACACGATCAAGGAAATGGGCGGCGACAGCGAGAAGGCATGGCGCATGTACATGCAGGGTCGCATCGACGCGCTCGCAAGCGACCTCGAGTCGTGGGTGCTTGAAAACCTCGCCGAGGAGGACGGGGAAGACGAGGACGACGACAACGAGGAAGATGACGACGATGGCGACGAGGATGAGGACGACGACGAGGACGAGGCTGAAGACGACGCCGAGTAATGCGTCGCTCGCTTGCGTTCCTGCTGCTCACGACGTCGATCGCCATGCCGCACATCGGCGTGCTTGACGACGACGCGATCTTCGTCGACGTGAGGACGCGGTTCCTGCCGCGAAAGCTCGGGCAGGTGCGCTTCGGTCCGCTCGTTACGGCGTGGACTGAGCTGCAGCCGTCGGAATGATCCAGCTGAGCACCGCGAACGTGTCGGCGCCGACGATGCCGTCGACAGTGAGCCTGTACGCGGTCTGCAGCGCGCGCACGGCGCGGTCGGTCTCGTAGCCGAAGTTACCGTCGACCTTCACGCCGAGGCGACGCTGCGCCCACACGACATGTGCACCGAGCGCGCCCTTGCCGAACACGCGGAAGCGGCTCATGTCGACGGTGCTCGTAAAGCCGGGGCAGTGCGTTGCGTCGCCCTGGTACTGGTAAAGGAACCACTGGTTGCTGAATTCTGGGATCGTCGTCGCGTTGTAGCCGGGCGCACCGTCGAGATGACGCATCGTCCCCACCGGCCACGGCCACGGCTTCGCGAGCCACAGCGGGCAATTCAGCATCACACCGGGCGAGTGACCGTGCACGTTCTCGGCCCAGACGCGAGCTGACGTGTAGATGCCGGGCCACGTACCGTAGTGCGCGCGTAGTTTCTCGACGGCGCGCAGCGTCCACGCGTACATCTCCTCGCCGCTCAGGTTCGGCGCCGCTTCCTCGACGTCGAGCATCGGGCAGAAGTCGACGCTTCGATCGAGCTTTACGTAGTCGATGAACGCCTGCGCCTGTACTTCCGGATCGGGCGTCGCGACGCCGAGCTTCGGGTAGCATAGGAACAGGTACGCCGTACGCTTGAGGCCGGCGGCGCGGATCGCGTCCCTGTCGCGCGCCCACGTCGGATCGACGAACACCGGCAGGTTGTCGGTCTGTCCCTTCGCACGGCGACCGTAGATCGCGCGCGGGATCGCGAACCGAATGCCCGCTTTCTTCGCAGCTGCGAAGTCGGGCGGCGCATCACCATCAACGCTTGCGTAGTCGACACCGATAGTCGTCATGGGAGCGATCCTCCCACGACTTCCGGGGTCACTGCGGCATGATTATGGATCGACCGCCGTTAACCGGCTGCACCTTCGGCACGTCCATCGGGCGGCCGATAGACACGCACTGCAGCTCGTTGTCGCCGAAGAACGTCTCGACGAGCATGACGCGCTTGTCGGGCAGTTGGCCGATCGAGACCATCATCATCGATCCGTTCACGAGCGCCGTCAGTACTCCGGCCATCTGGTGCCCGCCCTTGAGCACGACCTGACACTCGAGGAACGGCTGCCCTTCGAGCTGCGGCCCCCACTTTTCGCGCGACGCCTTCACGAGCGGGTTGTCGTTGAGCGCGTCGACGTTCTGTTGCGCGAGCAGCGTCTTTACCATCTTGTCCAGCATGTTCACTTCTCCAGCACGTTCACTACTAGGTTTGCGACCGCCGCGTAGCCGAATCGCCCCGCGACGTCGTAAGCAATCTTGAGGTCCCTGCGCTTCTGTACCGCAGCATCGTGCATCGAGTCAGCGATCGAGCACAGGTTCGGTTCGAGCCACAGTGAGCGCGCCGACAAGCCTTGCGCGCCGACGGTCCGCAGCCGCAGCTCGCCGTTGCCGGCCTCGACCATCTTGACGTCGACGTGTGCCGGCGACTCGGTGCCATCGCAGAGGTCCGCGCTCGTGTTGAGCAGGAAGTCGTCGCTGCCGAGGCCGAATGTCGTCACGCAGTGGCGGCCGGCGAGTAGCGCGTCGAACGCCGGCAGGTTCCATGCCTCGCCGCGCGTCGCACTCACGAAGCAGTCGGCCTGCTGGTGCATCGCGGCGATCGCCGAGGGCGAGATGTGCTGGTTGCTGAGCACGATCGCCGGCAGCTCGTCCTGCGCCAGGCCGGTCTGCGCGAGCGTCGCGAAGAACGTGTCGGTCGACACGCCGGGGCTGTGCATCACGAGCTGCACGGGATCCTTCGGACCGAACGCCATCGCGAACGCGCGAATGAGGCCGCCCGGGTTCTTGCGCGCGGACCACGCGCCGATCCAGTAGAACCGGAATTTGCCGGTGTCCGAGTACTCGCTCACGGGGTGCGGTGCGAGCTCGTCGAAGCAGTGCGGGACGATATGCGTGCGCAGCTCGGCGGCTTCGCGGTTGCGGGCGCTGCCGTGCGCGACGAGCGAGGTCATCGCGCTCGCCGTCGGCTGCGATGGCACCCAGACCTGGTCGAAGTGCTCGTAGAGCGGCTGGACGATGGCTGCCGGGGCCGCAAGGGCCTCCCACGTAGTGTACGCGACGAGCTTGGGACCGGCGCCGCGCTTGAGGCCCTCGGCTTCGAGCACCCTGTGGCAGTCACCTGGGAGCGTGTGGACGATGACGACGTCAGGGTCGGGGATCGGCGCCGTCATGTCCGGCGGCAGCGGCCACGGCGAGTTCGGGTCGTTCGTCGGCCCCATGGTCACGACCTCGAGCTTCGCGCCCGCTCGATCGAGCGCGAACGCCATGTCGAGGGCGGCGCGGCCGAAGCCGGTCTGAAGGTGTGCGTGAGAGTAGTAGCGGATCTTCAAGCTGCACCTGTCGGGCGCGGCGCACCGAAGGCGTCGCGCAGCTCGAGGGCGGTTGCGAGGCGCGGCCGGTGCCCGGTCACGCGCTCGGCGATGTCTGCCACCGTGTCGTCGCTCACGAACACATCGTACAGCCTCACGGCTTCGAGCAGCTCGGGCTGCGTCGCACCGGCCGGCGCGAGGTTCTCGCGCGTCAGCAGCAGCACGTTCGTCGCGCCGGGCGTGTGGAACTTCACCCAGTCGTTCGGGTCGCCGCAGACGACGTTGACGAACTTGCCGTTCATCAGCGTGATGAGCAACTGCCGGTGACGGTCCCAGATGCTCTTCGAGCGGCCCTGGAAGTCGAGCTGCAATTCGGCGACGCGCGTCGAGACGAGCCGCACGGGAATGCCGGTGGCGACTAGGACGTCGCAGAACGCAACGGCGGCACGACCCGCGGCGCTCTCGTCCGTACGCGCGAAGTAGCGAATGAACACACCCGACGATGCGACGGGTGGGAGCGCGCGTCAATGATCTAGCGACGCGAGCGGGCGATGCGCCGGATGCGCGAGACTCGCGTCCGGGTTGACGTCCGGCGCGACTTCGTCTTCTCGAAGAAGATGAGGTACGCGGCGACGGCCGCGCCAGCGACGAGCACCATGAGCTGGCGCGAGCTCGGCGTCTTCGTCGCGTTGTCGACTGCGTCGTCGTCGCCGACGTAAACGAGCTGCGTGACGCCGCGGTCAGCCGGAGGACGATAGGTGATCTGCATCAGGCGTCCTTTACGACGGTGGCCGGCGGCAGGTCGCTCGAGGGCTCGTTCTGCGACCGTTTCGTCGCGTGAATCTCGACGGCCGTCGTCACGGTCTTGCTCGCGACGAGAAATCCGACGAGGTACTTCATGAAGTCGAGCCAGCTGTCGCCGGTCAGCTTGCCGAGGACGACGAGCACGGTGCACGCCGTCAGCGCGAGGAAGCAGAACACGCCGCGCTCCGACGCGAGCAGATCGGTCAGGCCGTTGGGCTTCATGTCGGGTCACTCACGATGAAGTCGAACGTGTCGCCCGCCGTCGCTGCGGCGGACAACGACAGAACGAACTGCGCGTTCGTGCGGCTCGCAACCGGAACCGCCTGCCCGAGCAGCGCGGCGAATGTGCCCTGCGTGCACTGCACCTTGTAGAGCGCGTTCGCGCGAGCTGCGGGCAGCGCGACGACGATGTTCGCCTTGTCTGGCTCGGCGCCCGTCACGGTGTACGAGAACCGCTGCTCGGTGTCGACGGCGTTGAGGAGAGTCCAGCCTGTACCGCCGGTACAGCGCCAGACGACGCCCGTCGTCGGGTTCACGAGCAGGTTGCCGCCGCTGATGGCGCCAGCGATCAGGCCGTTCGGGTCCGTGTTCGGCGAGCTGTCGTACCAGAAGCTCGCCGCGCAGTTCGTGTTAGCCGAGAGTGTGGCGATCTGATTGAAGTCGATGATCGCCGACGAGCTATTGACGTCGATGACGATGATCGCGCCACCGAGGCCGGTCGAGATGACGGCCGCGTCGATGAGGCAGGTGTTGCCGTTCGCGTGGATCGTCAGCGTGCCGTTGTTGAGCACAATCGGCTCGTGCGCTGCCCCGTCGGGCACGTGGAGCCGCGACTCGTTCTCCAGGTTGATGACGCAGTCGACGGAGAACATGCCGATGACTTGCGCCGGTCCGCCGTTGAACGACGCGCGCGTGAGCGTGATCGTTTCGCCGTCGGCCGGCGTGATGACGTATCGGCTGCCCGTGCTGTAGACGTCGAGGCCCTCAAACCACAGCGCGTGCGTGACCGTTAGGCTGTCGCCTTCGCCGCCGCCGTCCGTGAACTGCAGAGTGACGTTCGCGTCCTCGTGCACGCCGATGAGCTCGGCGTCGGTGAAGTCGTACGTGACCGCGCCGAGGCCGGAGGCGCTGACCACGACGGGGCTCGCGTCCTGATCGTCGAAGATGATCTGAAACTTGCCCGAGACCTGCTGCTCGGTGCGAGCTGCATCGAACGCGACGTATAGCGCGGCGAAGTCATCCCACACGTACGGGCCCGCGAGGCCGGAGCCGGGACGGTAGGTGAACTGCGTGATCTGTGCGCCACCACCGCCGCCGCCGCCACCGCCGGCACATGCGGCGATCTCGATGATTGGCAGGCCGGGGCTGATGAGCGGGACGCCAGAGCGCACGACGCGCATGTAGTGCGCCGTGATCTCCTGGCTCTGCAGGCCAGCGTTCGGGAAGCCGAATCCAATCTGCGACCAGTTGCTGACGCCGTCCTCGCTGACCTCGATCTGGACGTTGCCGCGGTACGTGCCACCGACGATGATCGACTTGAACAGCGGCAGATCGGAAACGTCGACCGCCGCGCCTTCGCCATTGCCGGCGGTTGCAACGAGCGTCGCGAACGAAGCGCCGCTGTCGTCGCTGCCGACATCACACGCCGGGGCGCCCGACTTGTAGTCGCTGACGGTCGCGCGCATCCAACGAGCTGCAACGTCCTTCACGATGCCGTCGGGCGTGCCGAGCGTAATCAGCGGCGCCCACACGGTCGGGACGAGCTCGTTGCTGACCTCGATCGTGACCCACGCCTGGAACGGACCAGCGAGCGAGATCGTCTTCGACGCTCCCATGCCGCTGACATCGACTGCTGCGCCGCTGCCGTTCGCAGTTGGGACCGGAATGTTGACGAAGGTATTGCCCATTAGGCCCTCACGCTGCGCGCCTTATCGACGCTGAAGAGAGGCGACCGACCGTCGCGCTCATAGCGCGCGCCAGAGGCCTCGTCACGCACCACCACATATCCAGCCGTCGTCGCGTTGTTCGTGACGATCGTTACCCAGTCACCCTCGACCAGCACGCCGTTGGGCGCGTGCTTCGGAAACTCCCACACGCCGAGCTGCACGCGCGAGCCGGCGGCCCAGGTGCCGAGCGACGTCGGGTCGCCGAGCTTGCCGCTCGGGTTCGGAACGCCAGGCGGTCGGCCTTGGCGCTCGTGGAATTGCGGCGGTGCTCCTGTTGGACGGCGCCGTTCGCCGCCGAGGATGACCGTCTGCCCGCTCGAGGAAACCTCGTACGGCTGACCGCGCATCGCGATGATGCGATCGGAGTCTTCTCGAATCGCCTGGATTAGCTCGGGCGGATGATTGCCGGGCTCCCACTGCAAGCGCAGCGACGTGAACGGCAGGAATGCGACCTTCATGTAGTCGCCGTCGCGCTCGCGCTGGCGGTCCGCGTACGAGATGCCGGTCGGCGTGATGCCCATGAACAAGCGTTGGCTGCTCGGGTTGCGGCGAGCTCGCCCGCGATGCTCCGGGTAGTAGCCGCTGACCGGCCACACCTTCGATGCCGGGTACGCGTCGACCTCTCCGTCCGTCAGCTCGACGATGCAGTGATCGTCGTAGCAGCGGTGCAGCCAGCCGTGTCCGACGCCGTCGACGTCGACGCCGACGTACTTAAAGAACGACGTCGCCTTGAACGGGTCGCCGAGGATCTCGATGTTGTCGGCCATGTTCGTGACCGAGCGACTGACGCGCCAGTTCGACGGCGCCGGGTTCCGCTGAACCTGGTAGCGCGGCACGCGCGGGCGCGTCTTCTTCTCGCGAGGCTGCACCGTGACGCCCTGGACGCCAGCCTTGCGCAGCTCGTCGGCCTCGTGCTGCGCGTCGACCTCGTCGACGAACACGCCCTCGAGCCCGCTCGGGCTGCGCACCTCGAACGGGTTGTGCTTGCAGCCGCACGGGTTGCTCGTGAGCTGCGTCGACATCTCGCGCTGCAGATCGCCTGCCTTCGGGTACTTCATTGCTGCCCCCTCGTGAACTTGACGCGGCCAAGACCGTCGGTCTTCTCGCCGAGCTCGGAGAAGTACTCGTTCTCGCCGACGATCAGGTTGTCGACGACGGGGACGCCGATGATTTCGCCGGCAGAGTGGATGCGCTGCCACAGCCGGCGATCGTCATCGCTCGGTGTTGCGTCACCGGTCGGGTGATTATGCACCGTGATGATGCCAGCGCATCCCGCTAGCAGCGCGTCGCGCATGATGCCGGACGTGTTCACCTCGACGCCGGAGATGCCGCCGCTACCGTACTCGGTGAAGCCGACGACCTGGTTGCGGACGCTCAGGTAGAGGACGAGGAAGACCTCCGTTGCACGTTCGCCCATGTAGTCGGCGAGCGTGTCGCGCATGAGCGTCGTGACGTCGGTGACGATCGCGCCGGCACGGAGCGCGGGCCGCGTTTCCTTCTGCAGTTCGGCGACCACCTTCTGCGGGCGGTACACGCGCGGAGGGTTGTTCTTCGCGCCGAGCATTGGAATGCGGCCCTTCGACATGACTACGCGTCCTTCGCGATGCTGTTGTCGATCACGAGACGGAGCTTGCACAGGCCGAGGCCGAATTCCATGCGACGGTCGCCGCCGGCCTGCGCGTCGCCGAGCTCCCACGGGCACTCGAAGGCCTCGACGTTGAGACGGCCGCCGTCCTCGAGCTGCGTGCGCGGGTCGTACTCGATGCGCTTACGATCGGCCGAGATGCGGGACATGTAGCCGTGGCCGCCGCCGAGGCACTTCGGGCACATCCAGTGGATCTCCATCGGTGCGCCAGGGTTCTGGTACACCTCGCAGAAGATCACCTTGTCCTTGTAGCGAACACGGACACGCCCGAGCGCCCCACGCTGCAGATCGAAGTTTCCGAGACGACTCGTTGTCTCGGGATTGTCGTCGCCTGCTAGGTGCTCCAGGGCCTCACGATCGATGTCCACATTCGGCATACACCGACAGTACTACTTTCGCCTCATGGCGAAAACGAGCACCGCAGCAACTGCCGCGCCACCGACGAGCAGGGTGGTCGTGCTGGGGCCGGACGGACGGGTCGCGGCTGCCTGTGCGGCTGCCTGCGCCGCGGCCTGCTGCTGAAGCGCAGCGGCAGCGCCCTGGGCCTTGAGACCGGCGCCGAAGAAGTCGACGACGCTGCCGGCGCCGCCCTTGATGGTGTCCCAGATGTCGCCGAGCGCCTCTTCGACACCGGAGACGGGCTTTGCGATCAGAATGTTCTTGTTGACGTACGCCATGGCGGTCTCCTACTTGCGGGCGAGCGTTACAAGAGCGATGAGTCCGACGGCGCCCAGCCCGATCGCGATCATCGTGTTCTGCGACATGCCCTTCGCCGGAGCGGCGTAGGATGCCGGCGCAGCGGCCGGCTTCGGGGCGAACGGGTTCGAGCTAATCGCCTTGACGATCGCGTCGAGCGTCGCGTTGACACCGCTCGCCGGAGTCATGGGCGTGCCCTTCGGGACGCACTGACCCTTGATCCCGTTGAACGTGAAGTTCGGGTCCCACTGCTGGTCGGGGCCGCAGCTCTCTGCGCCAGCGAGCGGGGAAGGGATACGGCGGGCGATGTATTGCGACATGACTACTTGTTCCTCGTCAGGAGATACAGCGCACCTGCGCCGATCGCAGCATACAGCAGGAAGCTGTTGCTCTTCTTTGCGGGCGGCGGTTCGGGCGCGGTTTCGATCGTGACGTCGGGAATCTCCTCGATCGTCATATCGGGAGGAGTGTAGGTCGGTGGCTTCGGCGGGACCCACGGCGTCGACGTGCCGACGAGCGGCGGAACGACGCCAGTGTTCTTCGGCGGCGTCGGTGCCGGTGCCGGCGGCGTGTAGACGGGGAGCGGAGGCGGCAACGTCCGGATCGGGTCGGTCGCGAGCGGCGCGCCGGGATCCTTGACGAGGGTAGCGGCGTTCTTCATCTGGGCGAGCCTGTTGGCGCTCGCAGTGAGGATCGGCCGAACGGGGATCGTCGGCTTAGTCGGCACGCCGCCGCCGGCACCAGTGCCAGTGCCGTCGCCAGCCTCCTGGTTGATGCGACCGAGCGTGTGCCGCGCGAACACTGCATCGCGACGCGCCATGACGCGTGCGCCGGCAGCTGCAGCTCGACGACGCTTCGACGAGACCGCGTCCATCGCGGCGACCGCGCCTACACCGCGGGTGTAGCTATGGTCGTCCTTGACGAAGCTCACCGTCGGCGCCTTCCGCCGAGGCTGCCGAGCTCCTCGGACAGGCCCAGGTCTTCGATGACGTCGGTGCCGGCGACGGACGTGAGATTCCGCGTAGCGTCCGCGCGAACGGCAGCGAGCTTCGCTGCGGTGGCCGCGTTGAGCGCCGACGGTGTCGCCGACTTCTTGATGACCTTGGTGTAGACGACGTAGCCGCCGACGACAGCGCCAAGGAGCATCAGGATCTTCTTCATCTTTGGAGACATCAGCGACTCGCCTTCCCGATCATATAGCCAAGCAGGACGGGGACGCCGAACAAAGCGGTCAGTCCTGCCCATGCCGCGATCGGATGCTGGTTGACGTACACGAGCGCACGCAGCGGTTTCACTGCGCGCTCGAGGCCGATGCCGCCCTG
>Ga0164309_10001812_pt1 | contig 10201 bp, 8 predicted proteins | sample Whisoiple_247_MG_FD_109984 | JGI IMG/M metagenome (GOLD analysis project Ga0164309, IMG submission 109984) | Soil microbial communities amended with fresh organic matter from upstate New York, USA - Whitman soil sample_247_MG | ecosystem: Environmental > Terrestrial > Soil > Unclassified >... | reverse complement strand
GCCGATTGTCGACCTGGTGCTGGAGCAATTCAGCCGCCTGATCGAGTAAATCGACCGAAACAAGCCGGTCCGACAAACGCCGTATCATTTCATCGCCGCGGCGGCCCATCGCCGTCAGTTCGCGGACATCGTAGAAGAGACCGAGGGCCTCGACCGGTGGCAAGGCCTCACCTTTCCCGCCGAGGAACAAGCTATCGAAAGTGACTGCCGCCTCGTCCTGAATTTTGCGCGTCATGTCAGAGTTAGGATGCGCAAGCAACGCCGTTCTCATGACGTGGAAGGCATCGCGATAGCGGCTCTCTTCCGTGTAGAGATGAGCCAGCACTTTAAGACCTTCTGTTTCGGTCTCGTCTCCGCGCCAGACTGTCGTCAGTGTTTCCAGGTCGTTGATGACATCCTTGCGCCCAACGCCGCCGGTCGCCGATGCGAGTACGATCTCACGAAGTCGCCCCTGCGCCGCAGCGCGCCGGTCGTTCGAAATCGCCGCGCTGCGATAGCTTGAAAGCGCGTCCTCGTTTCGTCCGAGGCCTTCGTAGAGGCGCCCCAAGAGGACATTGATGGTCGGTTCAAGATCGGCCGTCACCCCGACTGTCTCAAAATCATTGACGACGCGGGTGGCACCGTTGAAGTCCCGCAACTCAATTGATGACCGCAACGCTTCCTTCATCGCCATTCGCTGCAGTTCGATCGGAAGGGCGCCGATCGCTGCACTCACGGTCTTGAAGATGTCGCGCGCATCGACCCACCGGCCTTGTCGTGCGAGCGCGATCGCGCGCCAGATGGGCGCGTCATGCTGATTACCGACCTGCGGCTTCGACAGCTCTTTGAGCGCTTCATCGGGTCGGTCAAGCATCACGTTGGCGACCGCGGTGAGCACACTTCCCGTGATGTCTTCTGAACCGCGCTGGTCGGCGAGCGCGACGTTGAGAACGGCCTTGGCTTCGGAAGCCATGTCCCGCGCGAGATAAAAGCGCGCAAGATTGAAGCGTGCCTGCCGTCGTTTGGCCACCGGCGCCGAGGCTGCAAGCCCCATCAATTCCGATTGGCGGGTATTAAAGGGCGCATCACGATCAAAACCCCAAAGCTGTGTGTCGAACGTGAACGCACGGAAACTGACCGCGACTTGCTGCTGGCCCAGCGCGGTGGCCGACAGAGACAACCCGGCCGGTCGACCGATCGAGATTTTGTCGACGCTCAGCTCGGCCGTAACATCGTCCGCGACCGGCTGTACGGTGACCCCATGAGCAGATGGCAATACGTGCAGCTCGACAAAGTCCTGCACCTTCAGAAATCCGCGTGCCGGTGCAAGTGCTGTGATCACGAGCAGACGGTCTCCGATGTCGGGATCCTTGACAGTATGAATGGCGCGTGGATTCTCGAATGGAATCGCAATGCTTGCGCGATTTTTTCCGACGATACTGCGTGCGATGCCGAGCGGCTGAATGGACGCAGTTGTCGTGTCGGCGATTTTGACGACCCATGCCGGGCCATCAGCTTCAAGGCTTGCCATCCGCGGCCGCGCGAGTTTGATCCGCACGATCGCCGCTCCGTCATCGGCCCGCTCGAATAGAACCTCCCGCACACCGTTGTCGTTATCGGCCTGAAGCGCTGCGAGATCGATCTGCGCAGGGGTATCAAAGACGAGCCAGAGCGTGTCGGCGCGTTGAAAGGCCGCGGCGGGGGTCGGCCCAGCAAACGGAAAATCGACGCGCACGCTGGCGCCCGATTGCTGCGCAGTCGCTACCACCACGGCGTTCGGATTGGCTTTGGGACGAACCCCATCCGCGTCTGTGACGAAAGGCTGCGTTGTTTTCACAACGGGTGGTGCGGCGGGTGAAGGCTCAGCAACCGTCGCGGGCACTTGCGGCGCAATCGAAGCAGGCGCGGGTGTTGTCGGTTCGGAGGATGCCTGAGATTGCTGCGATGGTAATGGACTTATGGTCGCCGCAGGCTTCGTTTGTTTGTCATCTTTCGCAGGAGAGCCTGCTTCAGGCGCAGGTCTGGCGATCGGCGGCGCGGACGCTTCCATTTTCGGTGGAGCGGCTTTGGGCAGGATTTCTGCTGCCGGACTTTTCGAAGGTTTGGTTTCCGGCAATGAGATTTTTGGCGTCGGGTCGGGAGCTTGCCTGGTGGCGGCACCCTCCTCCGCCTGCTTTGCCTTGGCGCCATCAAGCCCGATATCGACGACGATGCTGCGATCCTCACGGAAGGTGCGAACCTCGGGCGTTCCGTTAAGGGTAAAGACGACAGCAACCGAGTCGAAATCTACCTCGGCCTCGATGGATTTAAGGGTTTGCGGCAGCGAGGCCTTGGCGTCGGCGAGATCCCAATTCACCTGTTGATCGAAGTTCAAAGTGACGCGGCCGTCAGCACGTTCCGGAACGACATTGACCGTCCCAGGCATCGTGAAAACATAACGGACAAATGTCGGTTGGCTCGCAACCTTCACCCGGACAAGCGGCGGTTTCTTCTGCTTGTCGGCCGCACGCTGCTGGTGCAACTGCCGTTCCGCATCGCGCGCGCGTCGCACGAGCTCATCGACAACTTCTTGCGGCAGGCCCGGCATCGGGCCCTTCCAATTTTCCGGCAAGAGATCGACATATAACTTCTCAGCCGCGGAAATCGTGTTCAACTTCACCTTGCGCGTCAGGGCGATTCGGATCGCGCTGCCGTCCGGGTCGCGGCGCGCAGCGCTGATAAAGTCTGGCGCGTTCACATTTAAACGTTCGACGGCGAGCGCCACCGGCTTGTTGAACGAGATGACGACGATCGCTCCAGAAATACGGGTCGTCGCCTCGACGGCCTCATCGAACTGGAACGTCAGCCGCAGGTAGCCACCGTCCGCGACGGCCTTGACCTCACCTTTGATGGGGTCGTCAGCGCGGACTGAGCAGACCGGCGCAAGGGCAACCAGCGCCAGCATCGCCACAAACACAGGCAGCCAGCCGGAGCCGACCCTTGGCCGCACCCGGTTGCGCAAAAGCATACGCTTCAGCCTGAATGGCAGAGCCGTCATAAGGCCGTTCCAGCCGGCGAGCACGCCGGTCGTGCTAGCCTAAGGTGGTGCGTTTAATGCGGCGTTAACCGTCGCGATCAGTTGTCGCTCGGCTTGCCTTCGATCTTGGGCAACTGGTCCGGAGTTTGCGCTTTGGGCTGGGCGCTGGCCCGGTTGGCGAGTTCGACGGTCAGACGCTCCGCAGAATCCGGGGACATTTGCCCGAGGATTTCGGACATTTTGCGCGGGTTGATCTGGGTCGACACATCGACCAGGATCTTCAAATCGAGGCGGTCGAAGATTCGGGCGGCATCCTTTGACTTCATGTTCTCGTACATGGAGACAATGCTTTTGAAGCGTTCCGTCCCCACCTTGTCGCGTGTGCCGATCGCAGTATTGACGCGGCTTTCGGTGTCCTTGAGTTCTACGACCTTGTCCTCAAGGCGCTTTTCTGCCGCCTTGATCAGGTTCTCGCGCATTTCCAGCTCTCGGTTGCGCGTATCGAGTTCCTGTCGCCGAGTTTGCAGGCGTTCGAGGATCGCCCGCTCGCCCGGCGATGCCACACGGCCCGGCTCCAACGGAATTGCGGCCCCAGCGACTTCGAGTTTCGGCGACTCCGGCGGCTTGTCGCTGACCCGGAGTGCAGGCTCGCTCGGTTTGTCGTCCCCACCAACCGACCCCGTGACGTCGGAGCGCGCATTGAAATTGAACATCTCCTGCGCCCAGGGCTGTTTCCGCCCAGCGGCGTCGATTTTGGCTTGCCGGTCGTTAATAACGATCTTCGTTTGCTCCGGCACACTTTCAGCCGGGACGATCCGCAACCCGCCCTGATATTGGGTCTGCATCCTTTGGGCGAGCGTGTAACCGCCATCGAACACAAGACCTGAAACTTTGAGGACAAGCAGGCTGATCGTGGCAAACAGCACGATCGGTACCAGTCGCACGTCGCGCAGCAGCCGATTCATGCCGCCTTGCCACCGATCCGGGAGCGCGTTCTTTCCGCGAAGGCCTGCGCGGCGGCAGCCACGGCGTTGGCATTTTGCAGAGCCTGCGATTCATTCGGCCGCGAAATGCCGGTGATACGGACGAGCCGTGCCAGCAACTGATTGCCAGCGTTGAGATGCTGATCAAGCTCTGCAGCGAGAACCTCGCCACGGTCCAGCCGATCACTCAGAGCCTGTTCACCCTGCTGCATTGTCAGTTTCAGGCCGCCAATCGCTCGGTCCGCGATCTCTGTGGCAGTCACCAATTCAGAAATTGTCGCGCGCAGCGACTGCTCATCGGCCTTGAGCAGACGGAGTTGCTTGTTGAGCCGGACGCAATACAGGATCGTGAGTAGGAGCAGGATCGAGACCATGGTCTCTACCAGCAAACCGTAATGGTAGCTCACGGTACCTCCAATGGCGTCGTCGTTGTCGTTTCGTCGGCGTTTTCGAACATGGCGAAAGTGGTCCGCGGCTTGCGCAGCGGCTTGGCAACTCGCACGGCGACCCGATCGCCAACCCGTCCCATGCGGCCTTCGGTCAACGTGATGTCACCGCATCTGACGGTGACCATGGCTTCCGGCTTTAACTCGAGCATCAGCGTGTCGCCGACATTGAGACCCATCATCCGTCGCAGCGGCAGGCGGGCCTCGTAGAGCACGGCATCGACGCCGATCCGCGCCTGGCCAATTTCCGTCGCGAGATGGCCTTCCCAAATGGGGTCGCGGCCGAATTTCTCGCCCATGAACATCTGCAGCAAAACTGCGCGGATGGGCTCAATCGTGGCGTAAGGCAGCAACAACTCGATCGTCCCGCCGCGATCTTCCATGTCGATGCGCAAGCGCACCAGAATGGCGGCATTGGCGGGCCGTGAGATCGCGGCAAACCTCGGGTTGGTCTCAAGGCGATCGATGTTGAACCTGACCGGAGAAAGCGGCTTGAAGGCCAGTTCGGCGTCCGCAAGGACGACTTCGATCATCCGCTTCACGAGATTGGTTTCAATCGTGGTGTAGGGCCGGCCTTCCACCCGAACTGTGCTTTGGCCACGTCTTCCACCGAGCAGCACGTCGATGATCGAATAGATCAGGCTGGAATTGACAGTCGCCAGTCCAAAGTTGTCCCATTCCTCGGCCTTGAAGACTGCAAGAATTGCCGGCAACGGAATCGAATTGAGATAATCGCCGAAACGTACCGAAGTGATGCGGTCGAGCGAGACTTCGACGTTGTCGGACGTGAAATTGCGCAGGCTCGTTGTCATCAATCGCACGAGGCGATCGAAGACGATCTCCAGCATCGGCAAGCGCTCGTAGGAGACCATCGCCGAGTCGATGATCGCGCGGATGCCCGAGTTATCGTTGAGCGAAACATCGGCGAGACTGAAGCCGAGCAGGCTGTCGATCTCTTCCTGGTTCAGAATGCGTTCGGCGCCGCCCTTGGCTGACTGCGGGCCGCCACTGTCCTCGCCGATTGCCGCCCATTGCGCGGCGGCCTCATCAGTCCCTGCCGAGGCGGGCGTTTCGGCGTTGGCCGGAGCCGCACCTGAGTCAGATTCCAGAGCGAGGCCCCATTCAGCGGCCAATGCGTCCTGGTCGATTTGATCTTTTGTCGCCATTAGTGCGAGCCGCCGATCTTGTTCTCGTTATTGAACGACGATTTCCTTGAACAGAACGGCCGTGATGCGATTGGGTGCGACGGCCGCATTGACCCGACGGGTCAATTCCTCCTTGAGACGATAGAGCCCCGCGGAACCATCGAGATCAGTCGGGCGCAACTCGCGCAAATATGTTTGAAAGGCGTCGAGAACGCGCGGCATCAGTGGCTGAATCTGCGGCACCAAAGTTGCGTCAGGTAACTCGAGCACGATCTTGACCTTGAGATATTGAGTGCGATCGGCGCCGGTATTCGACAGATTGACCAGCACGTCCGGCAGATCAACGAATGTGGCCGGCTTGGCGGCAACCGGTATTTCTTTGTGTTCGTGACCCTTGAAGAAGAAATAGGCGCCCCCACCCCCGCCGACGAGCACTAGGAGGCCGGCACCGCCGATCATCATCCACTTCATCGAAGGCAGCTTGAATTTCAGAAAGGCGAATTTCGATGCTGCTGCCGACTGCTCGCCTTCACTTTCCGGCTTGTCGTTTTCTTCCTCGACGTCCGCCGGTTTCGCCTTTGCCGCCATGATGACCCCACTTCGCGACGTTTGGCGGGCCGACGCGCAATGTTCGGCCAAACATCGCGCTTCGACGGGCCCACGCGCCCCAATTCGAAGGTAGGTCGGTATGGTTAACAGATGCTTTCCGGCGCCCTTTTGATCGGAATCTTTTGCCGGGTTCGTCGCACAAAAGGTTGTTTTTGCCCGCGACGACGGCCCCTCCTTTGCCGCTAGGCTACTGAACCAACACGTATTTCTCGGTTGGCATGACGCCTGCAGTTCTCAGGGGGCCGCAGGCTTGGGAGAGCTTGCGGCAGAGCTACGGCAAGACCGGCCTCGGGAGGGCCGAACCTTGTCGAACTACTAGGGGAGCTACCGATGCAGAATGCACTTCTGGTCGGACTATCACGCCAGGTCGCGCTAGCGCGCGAACTGGATGTGGTCGCCAACAACATCGCCAACCTCAACACCGCCGGCTTCAAAAGCGATGGCGCTGTGTTTGAGGAATACATCAGTCCGGTCGCACGCTCCGAAAATTTCATGGGCGTCGATCGGCCTATCAGCTTCGTTCAAGATCGCGCGACCTGGATCGATTTGAGCCAGGGGCCGCTCGAACGCACCGGGAACTCGCTGGACGTCGCGATCAACGGCAAAGGCTACCTGGCCGTGCAGACGCCACGGGGCGAGCGCTACACGCGCAACGGTGCGCTGCAGACCAACGCCAACGGCGAGCTCGTCACCAGCGAGGGCTATCAGGTGCTGGGCGAGTCCGGACCCATCACCTTTCAACCGAAAGACCGCAACATCACGATCAGTGAAGACGGCACCGTGAGCGTGCGGGAAGGAAACAACACCGCAACAGAGTCGCTGCGCGGCCAGCTGCGCATCGTAAGCTTCGATCAGCCCGGAAGACTGCAGAAGGACGGCTCGAGCACTTTCCTCGCTCCGGCCGGGATCACACCGCAGGCAGACAAGATCTCGCGCGTCATGCAGGGCACGGTTGAAAAATCCAACGTGCGCTCCGTGGTGGAAATGGCGCGGATGATCGAAGTCACGCGCAGCTACACCCAGATTGCAACTCTTTTGGCACAGCACGCCGATCTGCAGCGCTCAGCAGTCGACAAGCTCGCTGAAGTGCCGAACTAAGCCTCGGAGATCAGTCCATGCGAGCACTTCACACAGCGGCAACCGGGATGATGGCCCAGGAACTCAATGTCCAGGTCATCTCCAACAACATCGCCAACATGCGGACGACTGGATTCAAACGCCAGCGCGCGGAATTCCAGGATCTCTTGTACGAGTACGTGAGTCGCGCCGGCACGCAGACTTCGTCACAGGGAAACATCCTTCCGGCTGGAATTGAGTTGGGGTCCGGCGTCAAGACGGTCGGCACGCCTCGCCTGATGAGCCAAGGCGAATTGACGCAGACAGGCAAGGACTACGATCTCGCCGTTCGCGGCGAAGGCTTCTTCAAGATACTGCTGCCCGATGGCCGCACCGCCTACACGCGTGATGGCTCGTTCGAGCTCGACGCGCAAGGCCGGCTGGTCACCGCACAGGGAAATCTCGTGCAGCCGGGAATTACGATTCCGCAAAACGCCACCTCGGTATCCGTCAACGCGCAGGGTCAGGTGCTCGTGACAGTTCCCGGAACTAATACGACGAGCCAGGTTGGCCAGCTCGAACTCTCGATATTCGTCAACAAGGCCGGCCTGCAAAGCATGGGCGATAACCTCTATCTGGAGACACCCGCCTCAGGCGCGCCGCAGAACGGCAATCCGACCACCGACGGTTTCGGCAACCTGCAACAAGGCTATCTTGAACAGGCCAACGTCGAAGCCGTGAGCGAAATTTCAGACCTGATCGCAGCACAACGTGCCTACGAGATGAACGCCAAGGTCATTTCAGCGGCCGATCAGATGCTGTCCGCAACATCCAACCTGATGCGCTGAGGTTTTGCCATGATCCGCACAACCATTGTCGCGCTCATCGCGCTCGCAGCACTTGTTGTCTCCGCCAACGCGCAAGTTGTCGGAAAATCGACACCGGAGCGGCCGGCGCTCAAGCCGGAAGCAATCGTAACCGGTTTTATCGTTCGTAACACCGAGCCCACCGAGAACACCGGTATCGTCTCGTCGGTGCCGATATTCCGCGCGCCCGACCTCGGCTCTACCGGCACCATCTCCGCTGACGCCGTGCTTGAGGCCGTCCGCAGCCATGCGCTCATCGGCCTGGACACAGCTGGCATCCGTGAGATCGTGGTCAGGCGAGCAAGTCGGACCATTCAGGCTGCGGACGTCGAGGACGTTATCGCTCAAGCGCTGTCAGCGCGTTTCGATCTCGGCCCCAGCAAAGACGTCGTCGTAAATTTCTCCCGCGAGTTACGGGCGGTTTACGTCGAACCTTCAGCGCAGGGCTCACCGCGTATCACACACATAGATTTCGACGCCCGCAGCGGCCGTTTCGATGCAACGCTGGAAATCCCCGCAAACGGGAGCAGGTCGAGTCTTGTAAGACTGTCCGGCCGCGCCATACCAACGGCCGAAATTCCCACCGTGGCAAGGCCTCTGGAACGCGGTGTCGTTTTGCGCGATTCGGATATCCAGATGGATCGGCGGCCGCGCAGTGAAATTGGCCGCGATGTCGTTACAAGTCGATCGCAAGTCATCGGATTTGCCGCCCGTGCCAATCTGCAGCCCGGCCGACCCTTGCGCGCCAGCGAACTGATGAAGCCGGATCTCGTTCAACGTAGCGAACCCGTGACATTGGTCTACGAGGTGCCGGGCGTCGTTCTCACGTTGCGTGGCAAGGCAATCGACGGTGGCGCGGAAGGCGACACCATCAGTGTAATGAACGAACAATCCAAGCGGATCGTGCAGGGAACGATCGTCGGTCCAGGACGGGTCGCCATTCGCAACAGTCCCCAGGTAGCCGCGAACAACGCGGCCCGAGCCAACACCGATGCGCGGTAATACGAACATGAAATTCCTAACGACGATATCTCTCAAGTGTCAGTTTTGTCCCACAAACACACGGTTCTCCGTGCGTCATCAGTGAAAGCAAGGTCATGAATGTCGTCATGGTTATGCGTCACGCGGTTCTCGCCGCGCTCGCGAGTTCGCTTCTCAATGGTTGTGCTTATATCGACTCGCTGAAGAACGTCGGGCAACAACCGCCGCTGACGGCGGTCGACAACCCAACGACAAGACCGGGTTATAAGCCCGTGCAAATGCCGATGCCCGCGGCACAGCCGGCCGCCTATAATCCCAACTCACTGTGGCGTAACGGCTCGCGCGCATTTTTCAAGGATCAACGCGCGCGCCAGGTTGGCGATATTCTCACGGTGAAGGTCAACATCACCGACAAGGCGAATATCGACAACGAAACAAAGCGTAGCCGGGCAATGACGGAAGATTCCGGCATCGCGAATTTCTTCGGCAAACCTAAAGTACCGATCATGAATACGCCCGTGCCTACGCGTATCTTCACGGCTGACTCCAACACGACAATGGACGGCAAAGGTTCAGTGAACCGGTCGGAGGCGTTGCAAACCAATGTTGCTGGCGTTGTAACGCAAGTCTTGCCTAACGGGAATCTCGTGGTCGAAGGCAAACAGGAGATTCGCGTCAACTTCGAAGTGCGTGAACTGATCGTGGCCGGTATCGTGCGTCCCGAAGACATCGAGAGCGACAATACCATCGACTCAAGCAAGATAGCGCAGGCGCGCATTGCCTATGGCGGGCGCGGCCAGATCACCGAGATGCATCAGAAACGGCGAACAAATCTTCAACGTGCTACTGCCGTTCTAGTCGGTCGCGTGAGTTTCGTGCCTCCCGCTCCGTTTCGTACCGCGCGAGCGCAAGCGGCGTCAACAACGCGACCTCCGGCTGCTCCACGGTAGGAGGCCGCGATCGTATTGAAGCAAAAAAATGCCCGGCACGAGGCCGGGCATTTTTTGCAGACAAAACTGTCTCAGTCGTCCCGATAAACGCGTTCGCGACGCTCGTGCCGCTCTTGCGCTTCAACCGACAGCGTCGCGATCGGGCGCGCTTCCAGGCGCCGCAAGGAAAT
>Ga0164309_10001811_pt1 | contig 10204 bp, 7 predicted proteins | sample Whisoiple_247_MG_FD_109984 | JGI IMG/M metagenome (GOLD analysis project Ga0164309, IMG submission 109984) | Soil microbial communities amended with fresh organic matter from upstate New York, USA - Whitman soil sample_247_MG | ecosystem: Environmental > Terrestrial > Soil > Unclassified >... | reverse complement strand
TGCCGGGCCACCTCGGCCTGCACCTGCGCCTCGACGTGCGCGCCGACGTGCGCCGCGAGCTGGGCCCGCACCTGGCGCTTCTCGGCGCGCAGGAAGGCCGTGTGCTCCGCGTGCAGCGCCCGCGACGTGGACACGACCATGCCGATCATCACCACGCTGAACGGCAGGGCGATGAGGATCGCCGCCGTCTGCAGCGCGGTGAGCCCGCCGGCGAGCAGCAGCGCGATGGCGAGCACGCCGCCGAGCGCCGCCCACACGACGCGCAGCGGAGTCCGCGGGTGCGGGTCGCCGCCGGCCGCGAGCATCGACACCACCAGGGCGCCCGAGTCCGCGGAGGTGATGAAGAACAGGGCGACCAGGATGATCGCGCCGACCGACAGCACCGCACCGCCGGGCAGGCCGGCCAGCAGGTCGAACAGCGCGTTCTCCGGCACGACCTCGCCGCCCGGCCCGACCAGGCCGCCCTGCCCGAACAGCTCCCGGTGCAGCGCCGACCCGCCCAGCACCGAGAACCACAGGAAGCACACGATCGTCGGGACGAGCAGCACGCCGCCGACGAACTGGCGGACGGTCCGGCCCCGGGAGATCCGGGCGATGAACACGCCGACGAACGGCGACCAGGAGATCCACCAGCCCCAGTAGAAGGTCGTCCACGCCGCCTGCCACGCCTCGCCCTCGGCGCCCGAGTACGCCGAGACGTTGAACATGAGCGGGATCGCCTGCGCGAGGTAGGTGCCGATCGACTGCACGAACTCCCGCAGCAGGAACAGGGTGGGCCCGAGCACGAGCACCGCGACGAGCAGCACCCCCGCCATCGAGACGTTGATGTTCGACAGCCACTTCAGGCCCTTGTCGAGGCCCGACACCACCGACAGCGTCGCGACGGCGGTGATCGCGACGATGAGCACCACCTGGAGCGTGGTGGAGCTGGTGGCGATCCCGGTGTGCTCGAGACCCGCGGTGATCTGCAGGACGCCGAGCCCGAGCGACGTGGCGACGCCGAACACGGTGCCCACGACGGCGGTGATGTCGACCGCGTCGCCGAGCCGGCCGCGCACCCGGTCGCCGAGCAGCGGCTCCAGCGACCAGCGGATCGACACGGGCCGGCCCTTGCGGTGCACCGTGTACGCGATCGACAGGCCGACGACCACGTAGATCGCCCAGGCGCTCAGGCCCCAGTGCAGGTAGGTCTGCGACATCGCCTGCTGCGCCAGCTGCTCGGGCGTCCCGGTGACGCCCGGCTTCGGGTCGGCGTAGTGGCTCAGCGGCTCGGCGACGCCCCAGAACACCAGCCCGATGCCCATGCCGGTCGCGAACAGCATCGAGAACCACGTCATCAGCGGGTACTCGGGCTCGTCGTCGTCCTTGCCGAGCGTGATGTCGCCCCACCGGCCCACACCCAGCCAGATCGCGAACGCCACGAAGCCCGCGACCAGCGCCACGTAGTACCAGCCGAACGCGCTGACCACGTTCGTCTGGACCGAGCCGATGACCTCGCTCGCGGTGTCGGGGAACAGGATGGTGAACCCGGAGACGACCGCCACGACGGCGGCGGCGCCCCAGAACACCGCCCGGGACGTGCCCCACGGGCCGCGACCGGTCCCCGGTTCGGGCACGCGCGCGTCGGGTGCGGTCTGGGTCGTCGGTGTCGCCACGGGGGTCCTCTTCGGTCGGCGGCAGGGCGGCGACCACCCTAGCCAGGGAGCCCACCACCCACCACAGGATCGACCCCGCCCTCGCACGCCGCGCGCCGGGCCGGCTCGCCGTGCGCGCCGGGGTGCCCGGACCTAGCGTGGCGCCCATGACCGAGCAGACCCCGGACCCCAGCACCGACGCCGCCAAGGACCCCGCCGACTGGGTGACGGGCGACGAGCCGATCACCGGCCCGCAGGACTCCTACCTGCACACCCTCGCGCGGGAGGCCGGCGAGGAGGTCCCGGAGGGCCTGACCAAGGCGCAGGCCTCCGAGATGATCGACCGGCTCCAGGGCGAGACCGGGCGCGGCGCGAGCTGAGCCCCGACGGGCTCAGTCGTCCCCGGGCTCGCGCAGCACCGGCCACGCCCCGTCTGAGGTGTTCGCGAGCACGGTGACGGTCACCCCGGTGCCGGGGTCGTGCCGCGTGCGCGCGGACACGCCCGCGTCGTAGCCCTCCAGGACCAGGTCGCCGGAGTCGAGGCCCAGCCAGAACCCGCGCCCGTACCGCATGCCCTCGTCCTCGACGACGTGCAGCGGCTCGGTGAGCCGGGCGACCGTGGCCCCGGGCACGATCCGGCCGGCGGTCAGCGCGCGCCAGAACGCGGCCAGGTCCGCCGCCGTCGTGGCGAGCCCGCCGTCGCCGCTGCCCCGGACCGGCAGGTGGAGCACGTTCGTCCGCGGGCCGTCGTCGTCGAGGTACCCGACGGCGAGGTCCGCCGCCGGCTCGTCCGACCGCGGGAAGCCCGTGCGGGTCATGCCGGACGGGGCGAGGACCCGCTCGGCGACGAGGTCGGCGAACGGCGCGCCCGCGACGCGCTGCGCGACCAGCGCCAGCACCACGTAGCCGGCGTTGCTGTAGGCGAACTCGGCGCCCGGCTCCGCCACCTGGGGGTGCGGCGCGAGCATCGGCAGGTAGGCCTCGGTGTCGTCCAGCAGGTGCGGCGGCAGGGTCAGGACGTAGTCGGTGATCGCGCCGTCGCCGTTCTCGTCGAGGTAGTCGCCGATCCCGGACGTGTGGCGCAGCAGGTGGTCGACGGTCACCCGGTCGTCGACGAGGGGCAGGTCCGCGCCGAGCACGGGGCGCACCGGGTCGTCCCAGCCCAGCCGGCCCTCGTCGACGAGGGACGCGATCGTCAGCGCCGTGAACCCCTTCGCGACGCTCGCGACGCCGAACCGGTGGTCGGGCGCGGCGGGCACGCGGCGGGCGCGGTCGGCCCAGCCGTACCCGCGGGCGAACAGCACCTCCCCGGCTCGGGAGACGTGCACGACGCCGCTGAGGCTCGAGGCCTCGGGGCGGGCGTGCAGGGCGGGACCGAGGTCCTCGGGGGCGGTCGTCGGGCGGCGGTGCTCGGCGGTCGTCATGCCGCGACGCTACGGCGGCCGCGGGGCGGCGGCCACGGAATTCCGCGTGCCCCGCCGCGGGTCACCAGCCCCAGGACGAGTCCGGGTGCTGCTCCGGGCAGGTGTCGGCGCCGTCCGGCAGCTTCTCGAAGTGCCAGACCTCGTTGGCGTACGTCTGGCACAGCCCGAAGTCGATCCCGTGCTGGGCGAGCCAGTACGCGCCCTCGGTCGGGCCGACGTCGACCGCCAGCCCCTGCACGTGGGCCGACGTCTCCGGCGGCAGCACCCAGCGGTACGCCTCGGGGACGCCGCGGGTCGCGACCGCGTCGTCGACGAGGCGCTGCTGCTCCTCCGCCGTGCGCTTCCCCGAGGTGACGCGCAGCTCGACGCCGTCGGCGTCGGCGGCGGCGCGCGCGGCCGCGAACCGCGAGGCGAGGTCGGCGTCGACGCCGTCCAGGCCGTCGTCCAGCGGCGGCGCGTCGGCTCCGGGTGCCACGCCCGCGGGTGCGTCGGACGTCGCGGTCGGCGCCGCGGGCAGCGCCTGCGGCTCGGCGGCGGCACCGGCGGCGGAGCAGCCGGCGAGGCCGAGCACCGCGATCGCCGCCGCGACGGGGGCGACCCACCGGCGGGCGGCTCGGGGGGCGCGGCGGGCGTGGTCGCGTCGGGTCATGCACCGACGGTCCCCCGCGGCGCCCGTCCAGCGCGTCGGCCCCCGGGCCGACCGGGTCCGCGCGCCGTCCCTCCCCGGGCGGACGGCCCCCTGGTCCCGTGGTGCGACCCGCGCGCCCCGGGCTCGACTCGGACCGCCCTCGACCGGGTCGACCGTGAGAGCGGCGTCGGCGGCGGGAGGGCCCGGCCCGCCGCACCCGCGCTCGCCCGTGAGCAGGCACCCGCGGGTCACCCGCCCGCGGCGGTCGGGGTGCTCCATCGGGGCACCCGCCCTGCTCGCGCGCCCGCCGCCGGGCCTGAGCACCACCCGCCGCCGGGGTCCGATGGGAGCACGCGCCCGGACCGCCAGAGTGCCGGGCGCCCGAGCCCCGGAGGTCCCGATGCCCACCGCAGCCGCACCCGCCCCGCACGCCACCCCGCCGCGCCTCGCCGCACGCCGGACGGTGGACCGTGCCCGGCTGGTCGTGCTGGTGCCCGCCCACGACGAGCAGGCGGCCCTGCCCGGCACGCTGCGCGCGCTGCGCCGCCAGACGGCGCGGCCCGCAGCCGTGACCGTGGTCGCCGACCGCTGCACCGACGCGACACCGGAGGTCGCCCGCCCGTTCGGCGCGCGGGTCCTGCGCACCCGGGACAACGCCGACCGCAAGGCCGGCGCGCTCAACCAGGCCCTCGCCGCGCTCGCCGTCGCCCCGCCCGAGTACGTCCTCGTGCTGGACGCGGACACCCGCATCGCGCCGACGTTCGTCGAGACCGCCCTCGCGCACCTCGACTCGGACCCCGCGCTGGGCGCGGTCAGCGGCATCTTCCACGGCGACGGCGCCCACGGGGTGGTCGAGCGCTGCCAGGCCAACGAGTACACGCGGTACGCCTCGAAGATCCTCACCACGGGCCGGGTCGCGGTCGTGACCGGCACCGCGTCGATGTTCCGGTACCGCGCGCTCGCGGACGTCGCGGACCACCGCGGCGACGCGCTGCCCGGCACCCGCGGCGACGTCTACGACCGGCGGGCGGTGACGGAGGACTCCGAGCTCACCCTCGCGCTGCGGACCCGCGGCTGGCGGCTCGTCGCCCCGTCGGCGTGCCGGTGCAGCACGGAGCTGATGCCGTCGTTCCCGACGCTGCACCGGCAGCGGGTGCGCTGGTACAGCGGGATGCTCGACAACCTGCGCGCCTACGGGCTGACTCCGGTGACCGCCCGGTACCACCTCCAGCAGGCCGCTCTCACGGTGGGGACGCTCACCTGGTGGGCGATGCTGCTCCTCATGCTGGGCGCCGCGCTGGCCGGCACGTTCGTCTGGCAGGCGTTCTGGCTCGCCGTCGGGGGCGTCTTCCTCGTCGAGCGGCTCGTCACGGTCTGGGACGGCGGGCCTCGGGCGCGGTGGCTGAGCGCGGCCGTCCTGCCCGAGCTCGTCTACGACACGGCGCTGCAGTGCGCCTACCTGCACGCCTGGGTGACCCACCTGCGCGGCCGGCAGCCGGGCTGGGGCCACCTCGCACCCGTGCGCGCCTGAGCGCGCGCTCCGACCCGCGGCCCCGCGCCGCACGGCACGAGAGGAGGGAGAACCGTGTACCAGATCACCGGACAGGGGGCGGGCGTGCTCGCCACGACGGGTCTGGCGCTCGCGACCGGCTGGGTCGCGGCGTGGACGCTGGCCGTCGCCGGCGTGGCCGTCTGGTCGGTCGCGCGCGTGCTGCGCCGGCGCGTGGCCGCACGCGCCGCGACGCACTGACCCGCGCGCGCCGGGGGGTGCCGGCCCAGCACCGGCACCCCCCGGCACCCCGGCACAGCGGTGTCCCGGCCGGCGCGGCGCCCGGCCGTCGCCCCGATCAGCCCCGCACGCGCGTCGCCCAGAACGCCACCGCGCCGGCCGCCGCCACGTTGAGCGAGTCCACGCCCCCGGCCATCGGGATCCGCACCGTCAGGTCCGCGGCGGCGATCGTCGCCGGCTTCAGGCCGTCGCCCTCGGCGCCCAGCACGAGCGCCAGCCGCTCCGGGGGGTCCGCCTCCAGCGCGTCGAGGCTCACCGAGTCGTCGGACAGCGCCAGCGCCGCCGTGACGAACCCGGCCTCGCGCAGCAGCTCGATCCCGCCCGGCCACGGGTCCACCCGGGTCCACGGCACCTGGAACACCGTGCCCATCGACACCCGCACCGACCGCCGGTACAGCGGGTCCGCGCAGCGCGGCGTCACCAGCACCGCGTCCACGCCGATGGCCGCCGCGGACCGGAACGCCGCGCCGACGTTCGTGTGGTCGACCACGTCCTCCAGCACGGCGACCCGGCGCGCCCCCGCGATCACCTCCGCGACCGGCGGCAGCACGGGGCGGTGCATCGCCGCGAGCGCCCCGCGGTGCACGTGGAAGCCGGTGATGGCCTCCAGCACCGCGGGCTCGGCGACGTAGACGCGCACGGGCTCGCCGTCGGGGTCCCGCGCCGCCAGCATCGCCGTGAGGTCCGGGAGCCAGCGCGGGGACACCAGCACCGACCGCGGCCGGTGGCCCGCCGCGAGCGCCCGCCCGAGCACCGTCGAGCTCTCCGCGATGTAGAGCCCCTTCTCGGGCTCGTGCCGCGAGCGCAGCGCGACGTCGGTCAGCGAGACGTAGTCGGCGAGCCGCTCGTCGTCGGGGTCGGTCAGGTGGACGATGTCGAGCGCGGGCACGCCCGCCATCATCCCCCGGACGCGGTCAGGCCAGGAACTCCAGCGCGGCGGCGACCAGCAGCCGGCGCCCGGCGGCGATCGTCGGCTCGTCGAGCGGCGCGAACTGGGCGGTGTGGTTGCCGGGGACGGCCGCGGAGAAGCCGGAGACGTAGCCGTCGGGGAACTGCGCGGGGTCCATGCCGCCCCAGAACCAGAACGCGTAGGGCACCGGGTCGCCGTCGTACCGGCCCTTCGGCAGGCCGTACTCGGAGAAGTCCTCGGAACCCATCAGCGGCTCGGCGGTCCGCACCGCGCCCTCCGGCATGACCGCCCGCTGCGCCGCCATCACGCGGTCGACCACCTCGGCCGTGTTGACGGTGGCCGGCGGGTTCTCCCGCATCGTGATCGTCGGCGGCTCGGGGCAGCCCGCGGCCTGCGCCTCGGCGCCGACGATGCGCTCGACCGCCGCGACCGCCCGCGCCATCGAGGCGTCGGACCGCGCGCGCAGGTTGACCGTGAAGGTGGCGGTGTCCGGGATGATGTTCGACTTCGTGCCGGCGTGGAACGTGCCGACCGTGACGACCAGCGGGTCCTCCGGCGACGTCTCGCGCGCGGCGATCGTCTGCAGCCGGGTGATCGCGTAGGCCGCGGTGAGGATCGGGTCCACCGTGACGAACGGCCGCGAGCCGTGGCCGCCGCGCCCGTGGACGGTCACGTCGAGGGTCGCGGCCGCGGCCATGAGCAGCCCGCGGGAGTGGTTCGCCACCCCGGCCGGCAGCGGCCCGACGTGCTGGCCGAGCGCCACGTCCGGCTTGGGGAACCGGGTGAACAGGCCGTCGGCGAGCATCGCGCTCGCGCCGGTCGCCGTCTCCTCGGCGGGCTGGCCCACGACGAGGAGCGTCCCGGACCACGCGTCGCGCGCGCCGGCGAGCGTGTCGACCGCGGCGGCGAGCGCCGTCACGTGCATGTCGTGACCGCACGCGTGCATCGTCGCGACGGTCTCCCCCGCGGGGTTCACGTCGGTGTGCCGGCTCTGGTACGGCAGGCCGGTCTCCTCCAGGACGGGCAGGCCGTCCATGTCGGCCCGCAGCATGACGACCGGGCCCTCGCCGTTGCGGAGCACGCCGACCACGCCGGTGCCGCCGACGCCCTCGGTGACCTCGAGCCCGGAGGCGCGCAGCTCGGCCGCGAGCGCCGCGGCGGTGCGGTGCTCGCGGCCCGACAGCTCGGGGTGCGCGTGCAGGTCCCGGTACAGGTCCCGCCAGTGCGCGTCGCGGGTGTCCGCGGTGTCGAGCACCCGGGCGGCGCGCGTCGGGTCGGCGGTCGGGGCGGTGTCCAGGGCCATGCGGCGGGTCCCTCCGGGGCGGGTCGGCAGTGCTCGTCGCACGCTACCCCGCGCGGGTGAGCCGGGCGGGGCACCACGGCCCGCGGCGCCGTGGCGGAACCGCGTCCGCCTGCACCGCGGTGCGGCACCCCTTGCCGCGCCCACCCCCCGGGGGCCACGATCGGCCTCATGCGGTACGGGGTCCTGGGGCCTGTGGAGCTCGTGACCGCGGAGGGGGCAGAGCCAGTCCGCGGCTCCCGTCAGCGCGCCCTGCTGGCGGTGCTGCTGGCGCACCGGGGCGCGCTGGTCCCCCGGGAGCGCCTGATCGCCGCGCTGTGGCCGACGGGGCCCCCGCCCAGCGCCGAGCACACCCTGCACAGCCACGCGTCGCGGATCCGCGCCCTCGTGGGGGCCGACCTGCGGGCGGTCCCGGGCGGCTACCGCCTCGACCCGCAGGACCTCGACGCCGACCGGTTCGACCGCGCGGTGCGCGCCGTGACGCGGCGCGCCGTCGCGCGCGGCTGGCCGGACGCCGGCCGGGCCGCGCTCGGGCCCGCCGCCGAGGTGCTGGCCGACGCGCTCGCCCTGTGGCGCGGGCCGGCGTTCGGCACCGAGGCCGACCTGCCGGAGGTGCAGGCCGAGGCGGAGCGGCTCGAGACCGCCCGCCGCAGCGCCCACGAGGCGCTCGCCCGCGCGCTGGTCGGCACGGAGCCGGAGCGCGCCGCCGAGGCGGCGGAGCGGGCGCTCGACGGCGACCCGTACCGCGAGGGCGCGTGGGCGCTGCTGGTGCGGGCCCGCACCGCGGAGGGCCGCCCCGGCGAGGCCGTGCTGGCGTACCTGCGGGCGGCCGCGGCGCTCGACGAGATCGGGCTGCTGCCCTCGCACGACCTCCGGACCGCGCACGCGGCGGCGCTCGCGGCGGGCCGGCCGGTGGCGGCCGCCGGCGCCCACCGCGGCGCGTCGCGCGCCGAGGGCGTGCCGGGCGCCCGCACCGACCGCCGGCCGGGCACCCCGCAGGCCGGCCGGGTCGGCGCGGTCGGCGGGGTGCCGAACCCCGGGGCGGCCGGGACCGCGGCCGGCGCACGCCGCGCCGCGCGACCGCCCGCCGGGGTGCCCGGCGCGGCCGCCGGGCGCGCCGTGCCCGCCGGGCCGGCCCCGGACCGGGCGCGCCCGGCCGACGCCCGCGCCGGCACCGACCCGCGCCCGGCCCCGCCGCTCCCCCGCCCGCGGACCTCGTTCGTCGGGCGGGAGTCCGAGCTGCGCGCGGCTCGCGCGCTCCTCACGCAGAGCGCGCTCGTCACGTTCGTCGGGCCCGGCGGGGTGGGCAAGACGCGCCTCGCCCTGGAGTCTGCGGCGCGCGTGCCGGTCCCGCTGGTGCCGCGGTTCGTCGAGCTCGCCGCGGTGCGCGACCCCGCCGCGGTCGCCGCGGCGATCGCCCAGGGCCTGGACGCGGACCCCGCCGTCCCGCCCGCCCAGGTGCTCGCCCGCGCGGGGACCCGGCCGACGGTCCTGGTGCTCGACAACTGCGAGCACGTCGCCGGGGCGGTCGCGGAGTGCGTCGACCTGCTGCTGTCCGAGCCCGGCCCGCTGCGGGTGCTGGCGACCAGCCGCACGCCGCTCGGGGTCGCGGGCGAGCACGTGCTCCTGGTCGAGCCGCTCGGCACCGACGGCCCGGGATCCCCGGCCGCGCGGCTGTTCCGGGACCGCGCCCGGGCCGCGTCCGGCCGGGCGCCGGGGCCGGAGCCCGACGCGCCCGAGCCGCCCGCGGGCGCACCCGACCCGGTCGCCCGCGTCGTCGCCCGCCTCGACGGGCTGCCGCTCGCCGTCGAGATGGCGGCCGCCCGCACCGCGACGCTCAGCGTGGCCGACCTCGCCGACCTGCTCGACGCCCGCCTCGACTCCCTCGTGCAACCGCGCCGCGACGCCCCGGCACGGCACCGGTCGCTCGCGGCGCTGGTCGGCTGGTCGCGGGAGCTGCTCCCCCGGGACGCGCGCACGGCGCTCGACGGCTGGCCGGTGTTCGCCACCGCGTGCCCGCCCGACCTCGCCGCGCGGGTGCTGGAGGTCCCGGCGCGCACGGCGGAGCAGCTGGCGGCCGCGTCGCTGCTGGTCCGGGACGACGCCCGGGGCCGCACCCGGTACCGGATGCTCCAGACGGTGCGGGCGGTCGTCGGCCCGCCCCCGGAGCCGGTGCGCGCCCGCCACGCCGCCGTCCTGCTCGACGTCGCCCGGGAGGCGGACCGCGCGCTGCGCGGCCCCGGCGAGCCCGAGGCGCGCGCACGGCTCACGGCGCTGCTGCCCGACCTGCGCGTGGCCCACGCCTGGGCCGCGACCCACGACCCCGACCTCGCGGTGCGGCTGACCCGCGCGCTGCACCGGCACGCGGTCGACACCCTGCGCACCGACGTGCTGGCCTGGCCCGTCCCGGGGCGGGAGGACGCCCCGGCCGTCCTCGCGGCGCTCGCGGCCCGGGCGCTGGTGCAGGGGCACCGCGGCGGGGCAGGGCGGCGGGCGCAGCACGCGCTGACCGGGGCGAC
>Ga0164309_10001810_pt1 | contig 10206 bp, 12 predicted proteins | sample Whisoiple_247_MG_FD_109984 | JGI IMG/M metagenome (GOLD analysis project Ga0164309, IMG submission 109984) | Soil microbial communities amended with fresh organic matter from upstate New York, USA - Whitman soil sample_247_MG | ecosystem: Environmental > Terrestrial > Soil > Unclassified >... | reverse complement strand
GACTCATGCCACTTGACAAACAACTAGCGAATGAGAAGATCGAGCTGCCGTATTATTTGTGCTATCTGACTCAGGATCAGTTGCAGGAGTTCCAGCGTTCGTATATGGAACTGATGAAGGGCTTCCAGCGATTCGCAAGTGCGATGTACAACATCTACATCGAGGGCATGCGTAAGAATGTCTGGGGCTTGGCAGTGGCTGATGAGTCCATTGTCGATACCAGCCGCATCAAGAGTGGATCGGCAACGGGTCTGGTCACGACCAAGCAGTCCGGCAGAGATGTCCGTGCTGCGTTTCAGGTTGTGAATCAGAACGCAGGTGTCGACCAAGCGCTACAGAGTGTGGACCAGAGCTTGAATCTGAAGGACAAGTTCTTCCCTTCGCAGGCGATGCCAAGCCAAGTGGCAGGGATTGATCGTGCGGTGTCGAGTCAGGTTGCCACTGTGGTGCAGGGCATGCAGCGGTCAATGCGTACGGTGATGAGGACGTTGGATTCGGGGTTGATGCTTCCGATTCGCATGGCTCAGTACCGCAACATTAAGCTGTATGGGGATTCGCAAGGGCTTGAGGCTCTGACGGATGCCATCGTTGCGGCTCTCACGGGCAGTGGTATTGAGTCGCTCGAAGCCGAACGTGTTAGCGATGTTCTGTGGAAGCTCCTGATGGCCATTATTCAGAATCAGGAAGCCATGCAGACCTTTGATATTCCGGGCATTCTGGACTATCTCAGCCGAGTCGGCAACCTCACAGTTACGCTGGGGCAGTTCGCGAAGCCGCCTCCGCAGCCGCAAGGCGCACAGAATCCGCCGCCCGCAGGTGGTGGTCAACAGGCAGAGGGTGCACCTCCGCCACAGCAATAGGAGTGAACAGTGGAATCAGCATTCTCGCCCCTGATGAGTCAGGGGCATGTGCCGACGCTCATTATAAAGAACGTCCACGCACAGAATCCGGAAGCGGCAGGGCATATATTGGAGGCGCTGGCGTCGAATCCAGTGCAGGCCATTCTTAAGCTCTGCATGCGCGGCTGCGACGAAATCCTCGCTGAGCTGGCGGGGCAGGATGGGGTGAGCGCCGAGGCGTTTCATCACGCGCGACTCCAGCAGATTGCCATCAAGACTTATTTGAAGGGCCTGCTGGAGAACGGCGACGAGTATGACAAGGGGACTCATCCGGTCGTGAAAGCGGCGCAACCGGCTGAAACCGAAACACCAATAATGCCGACTGCCTGAGAGGCTAGGCTAGAATCACGAGGGTCATGACATGAACATCTATCGGAACATGCTGCTTAGTGCAGGGATTCTGAGGGCACCGGCAGAACTGAGTGGGTTCGGTTCGTTCGGTGGGGGCGACAACGGTGGGAATGCCGGGGGTCAGCAAGGGGGCGATGGTGGGGAGTTGGGTTCGACTCAGCAGTACCCACTCATCACGGAGAATAACAGTGGCGAGGAAGGCGATGAGGATGACCTCAGCGATCTCTTCGGTGCGTTTGGCTCAGCGGACGATGACTCCGCATTCGAGCCAGTCAGTATCGGGGACATTCCGGACTCCGATGTCGAAGCGATGCAGACGCAGGTGCAGCAGCTGATTGCAAATGTGCGGGTGCCGGACAATGCGATTCCGGAGAACTTCGACCCGAATGATCGCACGCAGTTGGCCGCTCTTTTGAATAAGACGGCACAGGCTGCTGTGAGTCAGTCGATGAACGTGGTCTTCAAACCGGTGCAGCTTGCCATGACGCAGATGGCGGCGCAGATGAAGGCGCACGTGGAGAATTCGATCAAGCAGAGCGGCAAGCAGAATCGCGATCTGTCCGTGATCACCGACATTGTGCCGGAGTACACGGATAAGCGATATGCGCCGATGCTCAAGGGAGTCGATGCGCAGCTCGTCGCCCAAGGGAAGAAGCCGGAAGAACGTGCTAAGCTCATGCGCAAGATGCTGAATCAGATGGGCATCCAAGGCGATACTGGGCAGGGCCGTCGGAGCAGCGGCGGGACGAATCAGAACAACGTCCCAAGCGTTCGTACTGGGAAGTCCGCGCTAGACTCGTTCTTCGGAGCGATGCCAAAGATTGGCTGAGTCAGGAGGGGTGGGTGCTTCGGTGCCCGCCCTTTATTTTTCTCTTGATTCAGGAGTGAGTCAAATGGCAGAATATGAGTTTGATAAGAATCAGTTGATTCAGCTGATCAAAACAGATTGCGAGATGATGCTCGCGTTCTACCTCGGGGAGAAGCTAGATCTGGCGATTCCTGAGTTCCACTGCGAACTGTGGGATGAGTTCTTGCAGGTCCTCGATGAGTCGAATGACCCGGACAAGCTCGTCGGTATCCTGAAGAAGTTGCTGGGAGTCCCACGCGAGCACGCGAAGACAACGCTCGTGAAGCTTGCGATGGTGCTGTTTGCGAGGTATAGTCGATTCAGCTTCCTCGCGTATTGCTCGAATACGTTCCCCTCCGCACTCAACGCCGTGAAGGACATTAAGGACTTCCTCACGTGCGCTCAGGACAACGAGCTTTACGGTCAGACGAAGGTGATTAAGTCTTCGGAGTCCGACGGTCTCTACATCCTCGATGTGCAGGTGCCCGGCAAGCTCAGGCCGAAGCGGTTCACGATGAAGGCGTTCGGCTACGGGACTCAAATCCGCGGCCAGAACATCGGCAACGATCGACCAGACCTGATGGTCTTCGATGACGTGGAGTCGAAGGAGACTGCGGACTCGCCGACACAGCAGGCGAAGCTCGATGCGTGGGTGTACGGTACAGCGATCAAAGCGATGGCGAAGATGGGAGTCGTCATCTTCATCGGCAACATGATCGCGGAGACGACACTGCTGGCGCGGTTGACGAAGGACCCGGAATGGAGTCCGACGGTCTTCGGTGCCATCATTAAGAACCAAGAGGGCCAACTGGTGCCGTTGTGGCCCGGTCGCTGGACTCTCGAAGCGTTGCTCGCAGACTATGCATCCTACCGGCGAATCGGTCAGGGTCATAGCTGGGAAGCCGAAATGATGAACCTCACATCGAAGGAGACACTCGGTGAGTCACTCAACGGAGCCATCCGAATCCCAAGGCCAAATCCAGAAACGCTTGTTGCTGGCTTTATCACGCTCGACCCAGCCTTTGGAACTAATGCGTGGAATGATGAGTCAGCTCTCACCGTCCATGGCCTCCTCGAAGGCGGCACTATCCCAGTGGTGCTTGAGACATGGCATGGGCGAGTCAAGGAGGAGCAGCTTCTCGACGAAATGCTTAGGCTCAGCTACTACTGGGGGATCACTACGTGGGTCATCGAGTCGGTTGCTGCTCAGCGACTGCTCATAGCCCTTTTTCGATCCTTGTTGACGATTCGCGGAATGTCCCCCGAAAGCTTCGTCATGGTCCCGATCATCGGGGGTAAGGAGAGTAAGGCGTCACGAATCATTGCGTACCGCAACACCGTAGCCCTTGGCTCTTACGCCATCGTTGAAGAGGAACAAGACCTTGTCGACCGATTGGAATCCTATGCGCCTGACACGAAGGATCATGATGATATTTGCGATAGCGCTGCTTTTGGTCCTCCTGCTTGGTCTCTTGTGGGTAGCCTCGTTATTGGACTCGGGAGACAGGATGTATTCGGACTTATCATGGGAGGCAGCGGAGGATCATCGTGTTCTGCACTGGAAATGGGAACTTACTAAACATGTCCATGATCAAACCAATCGGAGCATACCTGAGTCCGAAAGCCGTGATCCGTAAGCAAGAGACGGATCGCCAGAACGGCAAGCTTAGAGCGGGAGTCATAGACAAGGTAAGAAAGGAATCAAAACGCAAGTCCAAAAAGGGGACGACACGGGTTGACCGCGAAGGGTGACACGTAGAATCGCCAGCGGGCCGGCAGGGTACCCCTGCCGGCTTGAGCGCAGCGATCGTGTCATCCGTAGCTGTCAAGGGAGTCAGGGGGGCCACGCGATTAGTTTTCGACCTAGACGAACCCACGAGGGAGCGGCGAGTGCCGCGACCGAGAGTTGGTGAGTCTCCGGAGAAAAGTCATCGTGGGGAATTGACGACCGACCCCGAGTCACCGCCCTGCCACGAATTTCTCTAGAGCCTGCACGCTTTTCTCATATAATCGCACTTGCGCACTCACGCGCCCGCGCTAGTCTCAGAGGGGTTAACGCCGCTGTGGGAAGTCAGCGGCCAGCTGACTTTGAATCAAGGAGACAAGGAATGTCGATTCGTGGACTTTTTGCCTCGCACAGCGGTATCGTTGGCGAGCGCGTTGGCGACCTTGCGAGTCGCGTGCTGATGCTCGGTTATGCCGGCACTGCACCGCTTCTCGCTCTGTCGTCTGGTATGGCTAAGGAGCCTGCCGGTGATACCAGCTACGGCTGGGTTGAGGACTCCCACGTGTCCGGTAACTGCAAAGCTACGGCCGGTGCAGCATCTGGCGCAGGTGCGCTCGTCGTCGACGACACGAACATCTGGGCGGCGAACTCGATCATCATGAATCAGACGACCGGCGAGTACATGCTCGTCACGGCCATCACGTCTGATACCGGCGCGAACGTTGTTCGTGGACTCGCAGGTACCACTGCTTCGGCTGTTAACGTCAACGACGTATTCCAGCTGATCGGTTCGGCCTTCGAAGAAGGTGGCGACAAGCCGGAAGCTGTAACCAATAAGGGCGAGAATCGCACCAACTACGTGCAGATTTTCAAGAACGGTTGGGCCATCACCGGCACTGCAAAGGCAGTCAAGTTCCACACCGGTTCGCAGCTCGCGTACAACCGGAGTCAGGCACTCGGCTACCACGTCGAAGATCTGGAACGCTCCTTCATCTTCGGTCGCCCGGCGGTCATGACTCGTAACGGCAAGCCAATGCGTCTGTCTGGCGGCATCGCCTACCAGATCGAAACCTTCGGTGGCTACGTCACGTCCGCAAACGAAGGTGCGGCCGGCCAGATGAGTCTCGACGGTGTCGCTTCGTTCCTCCGCAAAATCTTTGACCGCAACGTCAAGGGTATGCCGAATGAGCGAATCAGCTTCACCGGTTCGGCGGTCATCGAGCAGATCAACAAGATGGTCCGCTATGACACCCGCTACAACATCTCGGTTGGCGAGACCGCATACGGAATCAAGGTCATGAAGCTCCTCGGCTTCAACGGCGACTTGACCCTGGCGACTCACCCGCTCTTCGTCGAGAATTCGGTTTGGGGTCACGAGCTCCATGTCTACCACCCGGGCCTCATCAAGAAGCGAGTCCTCCGCGACACGTGGGAAGAAACGTTCGGTGCCGGTTCGTCGAACAACGGCGGCAAGGACGCGGAAGAAGGTTACATCGCACTCGAAACTGGCTGGCAGGCTCAGGCAGTCGAGACGATGGGAATCATGCGCAACATCCAGACGGCTGTTGCATCTCCCGCATCCCCAGTCTAAGCTGATTTGACTCAGCGGTAGGCGGGCCCCCAGACGCACTCCTCGCGGCGTCCTCTTCCTCCCAAGACGGGATAATCTGGGTTATTGCTGAGTCAATAGAGCCCCCTACGACGAGCTTGCTGGTTCCGGTCGTAGGGGGCTTTTCTATTTGTAGGAGCATGACTCCGGAGCCAGCAAAGGAGATTACCATGGCTGAAGATACCATCTACAAGTTCAAGCACAAGACGGTGCGTCGATTCGGAACCGCTCAATACGAGTTCCACAACTTCGAAATCTTCATCACGGGCGATGCTGCTCGCGAAGAGTTCCTCGAAGTGATCGGTCGACTCCCCGCTCGCGAAAAGGTCAACATCGTCGAAATCAACGTCGAAGCCGCTGCGGCCGCTGAGAAGTCCCTCGCTGAATCCGCAAACATCGCTGGCGGCGGCGGTGCAGTTCGCGGCGCAATGACTGCTGGCGACATTCAGACGTCGAAGGATGCTGGACTCGCAGCCCAGCAGTACCCGCAGGTCACTAATCTGGCCGCTGCACAACAGCCTGCAAAGCCCGTCGGTTTCGGCGGACTCTCGATCAACGGTAAGTAAGGTATAGCTGCCATGACCACATTCTCTCAGCTCGTGGACGATATGATTCTTGAGCTCGTCCGCCCTGACCTCCGGGGGCAAATGGCGAGTTGGGTGAACCAGACGATTCGCGAGATGCACTTCAAGCCGGGCCAGAATCAACCGGTTGCATTCCACGCGAACCGTTACGAACGATCCGACGCGGTCGATTCGGATAATGGGTGGATATGGCAGCTTCCTTCCGCGACTCGCTTTCAAAAGCTTGAGACGCTTTACTCGGTGGTGCGGGGGCTTTATATTCCGTCCAAGAGTCCTAGCATATCGAAGGACTATTCCACGGAACCTTGGTCCGACCTGTACTACTATCGTAGCGGTCCTGTGATCTCGGTTGCCGGAGTCGGATCTGGCGATACGCTCCTCTCCACGTTCTTCATGTTCCCCCAGAATCACGCATACAAGCTACCTGCTGATCGAGTCGTCAAGTACGACGTTGACACTGACAGTTATGTGCTGATTGCCGGGGGCGGAGTCCCATCTGAAACGCAGATGGAAATTGAAACCGACTGGATACTTCAGCGTTGGACCGAAGTGGTCAAAGAAGGAATCCGGGCAAAAGCTTGGAAGCGCATTGGCGATGGCGACCGTGCCCGCATGGCGTTCTCGGCTTACGAGAATCTACGGGCTGGCGTCTGGCTGAGCGAGCCAAGCGCAGACTGAGGATACGGCAATGTTGGAAGCTGGAGTCGAATTCGATACTAGCACCTTTGACCCTGAGCTCTATTCGACCGCCGAAGCAACTGCCAAGTTCGGGACTCCCGGCGAAGGCGGTACGGTCGAGAAGAGACTCAAGACGTTCGATGCGCCATATACCCTGCGGCTCTATGAGCGCGGGGCACCGCTGAACGTTAAACGAATCACCTGCCACGAGCTCGTACTTCCGTGGATGGAAGCCGCACTCAAACTGGTGAAGGACGCGTACTCAGCCAAAGACATTGAGCGACTCGGGCTCGATGTGTATGCCGGATGCTACAATCCTCGCAGGATTCGCAACGGACAGAGCTGGTCCAAGCACGCGTTCGCCATTGCGTCTGACTGGTTGCCGAAAGAAAATGATTTGCAGACTCCATTTGCGAAAGCTACATTTTCTAGGCCCGAGTACAAGGACTGGCTGCAATGCTGGAACTTGTCGGGATTCGCGAATCTGGGACAGGTTAAAGGATTCGCCCGTGACGCAATGCACTTCGAGTTTATGAAGTCAGCATCAGGGGTATGAGGAATCTAATGGGACCAGTAATTCGAATCATTCTACGTTATACCATCGGCAGTGCCCTCGGTCTTGCAGTCGTCAAGGGAATCCTTCCCACCGAATTAAAAGATCAGATCATGGCTGATGACGCAGCAATCACTGCCATCCAAACTGGACTCTGTGTTGGTGCCGGAGTCTGTGTGGAAGGTGCATACGCGGCAGCCAAGAAGCTCGGATGGAGTCTATAATGGACAAAGAGCTAGCAAGCAGTGCATGTATGTACGCCGGCGGCACAGTCACATCGCTCGCAGCACCAGCGGCATATGCTTCGGAGTCGTCCGTGTTAATGGTCCTCTCGGCCGTTGGTGCAACAGCAACAGTTCTCGGTCTGATCTATACGGTCTGGAACGGGAATCGAAACTTCAACCTCGCTCGCGAAGAGCACGAAATGAAACGAAAGGGGCAGAGCGGTGCGGATTCTCAACGACACCTCTTCGTCGGTGGATCGTCCAGCGGCGCGGAGCCTGAGTCAGCGTGAACGACTCTCGTACGGTCTGAGCACTCTGCAGAGTCTCGGTCTCAATCGTGAACAAGCACTAGGCGCAATGGGCTCCCTCGCGGGGGAGTCCGGCCGCCAGCTCAACACACGGGCATATAATCCAAAGGACCCCGGAAAGGGGTCCTACGGAATCGGCCAGTGGAACAAAGAGCGGTGGGACAAGCTCGACGCATTCGCCAAAGACCCGGCCAAGAACAAAGCGGGTTATGGGGTCGATGATTTCCGGACTCAGATGGATTTCGTAAAGCACGAACTCCAGACGACGGAAGCCAAGACGCTGAGTCGGATGAAGGCTGCACCGGATCGTGCAGCGGCAACCAAGACATGGACGAACAGCTATGAGCGACCCAAGGCAGAGTTTGCGCACCATGATCGCCGAATCGCCAATGCTGACTTCTTTGCGGGGCTTGCAGGAGCTGGCCCAAAATCGCCAATGGAAGCGGCGGATGCGGCCGGGAAAGCGTATCGGGATGAGTCAGTCACTGGTGCAACTCTTACTGGCTATACTGATCCTGTGGTTACGACTAAGGATCGAAAAGCGGACCCGTTCTCGAGTCTATTCGGCAATGTGGACAAAGCCGTAACTGATGTTTCGAATCAGTTCAACGGCAAGGGCAAAGATCCGGAAGCTCCGGTGAACCACACGGTCGATCACCTCGGGGACATGTTCGGAGTCACGAAGAAGACCGGTGACGAGGCTGCGGCTGGGGACTCCGGTTTCTTCGGAGACACTACCGGGATGGCCATGATCGGCGCAGTCGCGGGTGGCATGTTCGCCGGGCCGATAGGGTCGGTGCTTGGCGGACTCGCAGGGCAGGGCATATCTAAGGCTCTCGATCGGCTGGCCAACTACCAGCAAGAGGTTGCGGATACTGCAGTGACTCAAGGAGCGGCCGGCGGTACTGGTCGACAAGTGAAGAGCTTCTTCGGCGGTATCGGGGATATCTTCTCTCCGGAGTCGAAAGCAGCTGCCAGCTTCGCCAAGTCCGGTGATAAGGGCATGGGCAAGAATGGATTCCCGACGGCACCTAGCGGGGGTTCGAAATGGAATGGGCAATATAGCTCGACGGATTCGCATGGGAATAGCTGGTCTGGGCAAGCGTCCAAGGCCATCTCCGATTCGAAGTCGAAGGGCGGACCACAAGGGCTATACTGATGTACGATTTCATTCGCACGAAATTCAAGCAGTCCAAGGATTACTCTCAGGACATGCTCGTGCGAGATCTGATTCAGTTGTGCCAAGAGCTCAGCAGGACTTTCGACGATCAGGACGTGCGGTTCGGGGATATCGAAAGTGCTGCTAGTTCGCTCAGCGGCAGAGTCAGTGCGATTGAGGCGTTGAACCTCGGTCCTCGGATGTCTGCCGCTGAGCTTGATATTTCCAATCTTGAGGCGTGGAAGCCCGGTGTTGACGCTCTCTTGACGAGTCAGGGCAATCGAATTACGACCCTTGAGAATATGTTCGAGGTCGGGACATGGACTCCAGACCTTCGGTTCGCGAACGCCAAGGTAGGCCTAACCTACTCAGCAAATGCCTACAGCCGTAAAGGCAGGTACATGCGAATCGGTAAGCTTGCTTTTGCTTGGTTCGAAATCGAGTTGTCAAACAAGGGCACATCGGCCGGAGTCGCTGCTATTTATGGGCTACCTAGTCCGATTTTTGACGGCATATCAGTTGCGAATTTCGCACCGGGCTGGTTTAGTTTCGTAAGCGGAGTCGCGAACACTTCCGGTTATTTTGGCTTCGAATGCATGGGTTGGAGCGTAGCCAACGCAATCAACTTATACCAAGCTCATAGCGCAAGCGGAATCAACATGACAGAAGTAAACTTCACCAATGCTTCGTTCATGGTTGGTGGAATCATGTACATAATGCCATAACGAGGATCTCATGGTAACGACCAATATCTCCATTACCGGCCTTGAGTCCTACCAGCCGGCAGTCGACTACCGACGTTCCGGCAAGATCGGCGTCCTGAGTGGAAAGAACTTCGCTTGGGACGCTTCGGGTGTTTTCAGCTGCGGAGCGAGTCGCCTCGTTGCAGGCAATGCCTCTATCGGGCTCAGCCCCGCAATCGCTCAGAGTCTCGATCTAGAGACCATCATGCATGTAGCAGTGGATGATAAGATCTGGCGGCTGAATCCCACCTCTGCTGGCTCTCCGATTGGATCGTGGGAATTGGTGACGACTCTTGGCCATCTTGTTTATCCTAATCTTGACGATGTTCCTTACAACTTTCGTAAGTGGACAACCGCATACTTGGGCTACAAGCCCTATGCCTGTGCGTATAACTTTGGGGTCTACCGAGTCAACCCAGTCCCGGCCGTGCCTACCTACACGCGGCTCACGACTGGAACTGTTCCCGGATTCCCGGCAGACTCTACACCTGTAATTGCGATCGGTGAGACGAATGGTCGCATGAT
>Ga0164309_10001808_pt1 | contig 10211 bp, 10 predicted proteins | sample Whisoiple_247_MG_FD_109984 | JGI IMG/M metagenome (GOLD analysis project Ga0164309, IMG submission 109984) | Soil microbial communities amended with fresh organic matter from upstate New York, USA - Whitman soil sample_247_MG | ecosystem: Environmental > Terrestrial > Soil > Unclassified >... | reverse complement strand
GAAGACCGCGGCCCGATGATGATCGAGCCGGGCTGGAAGGTCTACAAGGGCATGATCGTCGGCGAGCATACCCGCGACAACGATCTCGAGATCAACATCCTGAAGGGCAAGCAGCTCACCAACATCCGCACCACCTCGAAGGACGAAGCGGTGCGCCTGACCCCGCCGATCAAGATGACCCTGGAAAAGGCGCTGGCCTATATCGAGGACGACGAACTGGTGGAGGTCACCCCGAAGTCGATCCGGCTGCGCAAGAAGTTTCTCGACGCCAACGACCGCAAGCGCGCGGAAAAGGCCAAGGAAGCGGTGGCTTAACCCCACTCCAAGACCGTCATGGCCGGGCTTGTCCCGGCCATCCACGTCTTGGCGGATCATCACTCAAATCGCGTGTGCAATGGCTCGCGAACCAAACAAGAAATTCTGATCAGATGGCTGTCGCTTTTGCACCGGGCATCCATATCTTGACCTCCGACAAAACATTGCAGACGAAGACGTGGATGGCCGGGACAAGCCCGGCCATGACGATGAAATAGACGACCCATGTCCCTCCCCTCAGAAGTCGATGTCGCCATCATTGGCGCGGGCGCCGCGGGCCTCGGTGCGGCGCGGGCGCTGGAAAATTCCAGCCTCTCGGTGATCGTGCTGGAAGCGCGCGACCGCGTCGGCGGGCGGGCGCATACCATCCAGGTGGCGCCTGACGTCACCTTCGACCTCGGCTGCGGCTGGCTGCATTCGGCCGACAAGAATTCCTTTGTCAAAATCGCCGAACAGCTGAATTTCGAGATCGACAAGAACCTGCCCCCCTGGCGCGAGCGGGCGGTCGGCAACGCGTTTCCGCAAGCGGAGCGCGACGACTTTATCCGGGCGCTCGCCGAATTCTATGATCGCGCCGCGGCAGCCGCCGTGGAGGCGCACAAGAATGGCCGCGATAGCGCCGCCAGCGCCTTGCTCGAGCCCGGCAATCGCTGGAATCCGATGATCGATGCGATCTCGACCTACATCAACGGCGCCGAGCTCGATACCGTCTCGATCCTCGACATGGACGCCTACGAGGACACCAACCTCAACTGGCGGGTGCGCCGCGGCTACGGCGCGCTGATGGCCACCTATGGCGCGCGCTGTCCGCTTGCGCTCAACACCCAGGTCAAGCTGATCGATCATTCCGGCGCGCGCGTGCGGATCGAGACCTCGCAGGGCGCGTTGAGCTGCGGCAAAGTCATCGTCACGATTCCGACCAACCTGATCGCCGACGAATCGATCCGCTTTCACCCCGCATTGCCGGCAAAGGTCGACGCCGCGCGCGGCCTGCCGCTCGGGCTCGCCGACAAGGTGGTGCTGGCGTTGGATCAACCGGAAGCGCTGCCGAAGGAAGGCAATCTGCGTGGCGCCACCATGCGCACCGCGATGGGCACCTATCATTTGCGCCCGTTCGGCCAGCCCTGCATCGAAGGTTTTTTCGGCGGTCGTTTTGCGAGGGAACTGGAAGACGCCGGCGATGGCGCGCTGGCGGCGCAAAGCATCGACGAGATCGCAGGCTTCCTCGGCAACGACTATCGCCGCAAACTGAGACCGCTTAAGGAATCGCGCTGGGCCCACGACCCGTTCGCGCGCGGCTCCTATTCGCACGCCCTTCCCGGCCACGCCGGGATGCGCGCGGCGCTGACGAGCCCGGTCGATGGCCGGTTGTTCTTCGCAGGTGAAGCCACCTCGCCGAATTTTTTCTCCACCGCGCATGGGGCGAGGGACAGCGGGGAGACAGCGGCGCGGGAGGTGGTGACGAAGAAGTAACAGCAAGGGCTATTCGATCACTCTCGCCCGAGTTGATGCATCGGGAACGAAGCATTCCTCGTACTTGCCAAAAATCCGATAACGATTCCGCGCGACGAGATTGTAAACGGCGTCGCGGAGCGGTTTTGGCACGAAGCGCAAAACGCGGACCCAGCCCCACCCCGGCAGATGGCTCAGCACCGTCAGCGCAGCGTCGGATTTGAAATATGCAACGCCGCCATGGATCACGGCGTTGGTGTCGGGATCCCGGGGATCGATGCCGAACGACTGTGCCAGCCGGGTGCCGTAGCCGGACTGGATCGCGGTGAAGCGAAAGCGCTGCGCCTTGTCGCGCGCCGCGACGAAGCGGACCCAGCGCGAGCAGAACACGCACACGCCGTCGTAGAGGATCACGTCATCGTCGGGCCAATGGTTGGTCACAAGCCTCTCTTCTTTCTTGGCGCGTTTTCTTCACACGAACCGGTATCCGCTTCCCTCGAAAACGCTGCGCTATCTGTTATCCAGCGTCAGCAGCGCCACCAGCATCAGGACGATCGCGGGCCCGGTCTTGACCAGCGCGCCGAGGGGCTCGATCCACAGGTCCGGCGTCAGGATCGCGGTTCCCAGCATGTAGCCGAGCGCCGCGGCGATGCCGGCGATCAATCCAAATGCACAGGTGCGGCGGAAGGCGATCAGCACCCCGATTGCCATATCCATCAGGCTGGTGCCGATCGTGAACGGCGCCACCAGCGCCGGCGGGAAGGCGTGCGCGGTGAGGATCGCCGCCGCGGCGTCATAGGATATCATTAGCGCAATGAAACCCGAGGCGACCCAGAACACCACGAGACTCACGATCACGAGTGCCTTGATCAGGAATAGCCGGGCGAACCATTTGTCCTGGATGGTGGCGTAGCGCTGCGCTACCGCCTGGAGAAGGGTCCTCGGCACGATGCCGGTTGCGGCCATCCAGGGGTGCGGATCGCCGGTGACGCCGCGCCGCAACTCGGTGATCGCGGAGCTGCGCATCGGCGGCATCCAGCCGAGCCAGCTCGAAAAATCGCCGAGTTTGGCGCCGAGGTCGAGCATGACGGCAGGCAGTGTCATGCGTGGCATGTCGGCGGTGCCGAACCACCGGCGGAACTGTTCGATCACGCCGCCAAGGGTAGCCGGCTGCGGCTGCATCAGGTCCCACGTCACGGCATCGGCGATCTCGTCTGCGTGATCATGGCCGGCGAGCCAGGCAATCGTCGCCGCAATATCCTCGACCGCGACCGGCTGGAACGGCGTGACTGATTCCGTTTTCGGAAGATCGATCGGAAACGCCGCCAGCGCGCGCAGCATCGCGCTGCCGCCATAGGCCGACGGCGCGATCACAAACCCCGGCCGCAGGATCGCATAAGGGATGCCGGAGGCCGCGATCAACCGCTCGGCTTCGCGTTTTGTCGCACTAAAGGCGGTGCGGTCGTCCTTGGCGGCGCCGGGTATCGAGATCTGCACCAGCCGGATCGCGCGGCCGCTGTCTTGGATCGCCTGCAGCAGCCGCGCAATGAAATCGCGATGCACGGCCCGGGTATCGCTGCCGGGACCGTCCTGCAGCACGCCGAGGCAATTGACGACAAGATCGATGCCGTGTTCCCCGATCAGCTTCGCCAGCGACGCTGCATCCATCGACATGACCGGCAGTTCCAGATCGAGCGCGCTTGCCTTCTGCGCGGGCGAAAATCGCCGCGCGATCCCGACCACATGAAAGCCGCCTGCGCGGAGATCGTCGGTGACGAAGCGCCCGATCAGGCCGGACGCCCCGAGCACGAGAATTTTGCGCGCTTCGCTCATGGGTGCACTCTTTGATCGGGCATGATCTTTTCCGGAAACCGGTTCCCAGTTTCCGGGATCATGCCCATTAAATCGGCTTGGCGATCATCAGCCAGAGAATGATCATGACTGAGCCGAATCCGGGAATGCCGAACAAGAACCAGCGACGAAACAGCTTGAAATATCGCGGCGGCAGCGGCTGCTGTTGCGCATGCGCTTTTCGGGCGAGGTCGCGCATTTCGATCTGCATGAAGATCACCGGAATCCAGAACAGCCCGGCGACCGCGTAAAGTCCGAGCGAACCGACAAGCCAGCGCTCCGCAAATGTGGTGCCGGACAGCGCCATCAACAATCCGCCGGTGACCGGTTGCAACACTACCGCGGTCAACGTGAACAGCATGTCGGCGATCACGACGGTGGCCGCGGTGCGCGCGACGAACGCCACGTCGCGGCTCCGATGCGCCATCAGCATGAAGAAGGCGATGCCGGTTCCGGTGCCGAGGATGACGATGGCGCCGAGCACATGCAGGTATTTGACAATGAAATAGAGCGTCATGCCACCGGCCATGGCGCCGCCCCGCGCGTGCCCTTGCCGAACCCGGCCGCCGATAAAAGCAGCGTGTGTGGCGCGCAGGCCTGATTGCGGAAATCGCTGGCATGGCCGCTGCCGGGCGGTGAGCTCTGGCTAAAAATGGGAACCCTCACCGCGGCTGATCCTCCAGGTTGATCGCCTTGCGCAAGGTGACGATTTGCGGCGAATGGCGCCCCATCGGACCGTTAATCTTCCAATAGGAGGTGTGGGTGAAAAAGGCGGGCTTGCCGTCGGTTAGCGTTGAGACGGGGACGTCCCTGATATAGCGGCCGAAGGTCCCTTGCAGCGGACCGCCGATCGCATCGCCCCAAAACATCTGGCTCATCGGAAAAAACAGATTGGTCCAGCGCGTCAGGCCGAACAGCGCGGCATGCTGAAATTCGCGGCGGTGGGTTTGGCCATTGTGGAACGACAGCAATCCGTCATCTCCCTGCTTTGCGGGAGGGCAAACCGGAAACTCCCTCTGCAGCACGCGCCTTTCGAAGTTTTCGTTGAGCTCCTGCTCGGTATTGCCGTCGCACATCAGATAGCGCGCATGCGTCAGCGGGCTACCCAGCGTGACGAAATCCGTCACCAGCCATGCCGGCCGCTTTTGATAGGAGGGAATGGAACTATTGATCGTTTGCGCCGCGATTTTTCTGACGATCTCGCGCGCCGCCGCTCGGAAATCGTCTTCATTCATGATCGCGCCGGACGGGTTGTCCGGATCGTGCTTGTCGACCTGAGAGAACTCCGGTTCAAGCAGGACGGAATCCGGAAGGCTGCTGTTGATCCTGCTGAAATAGGCGCGCAGCATATCGTAAGCAACAACGGTTCCGAGGCTGTGCGCGACAATGATGATGCGATCGTAGTTGCCCCATTTGTGCAGCGTATCGAGCATGTCGACCGCCTGCCTCCGGATCTCGCGGCGGACGGCGACATTGCCCGGCGAGGCGCGGAAGTACCGCGCGGCGTCGCCGAGAAACGGCTGAAGAAACAGCGCATAGAGGACGAGATAGATCAATATGATGGCAAACGCGATGACGGCGCTGTAACGCTCGTTCAGGCTCCATAAAATCCAGCCACTGTCCCAGATGCGGGCAAACAGGGCCCCCTCCGAATCGATGAGGTATCGCGCCTTCAGATAGAGCAGGAAGAACAGCGATGACAGGATGTAGGTCAGGAACATACCTCCCAGGCCCCAGCCGCCCATCGCTATTCCAACCACGCAAAAAGCAGCAACCACGGGAAGAAACAAGCTGGTGAATTTGGCCAGAGCGGGCTGATTGATGCCGAAATAAAAGAAAAGACCGGAGAGCACAGCGAGCACGGCTGCCCAGATGACAATCTTCCATGCGCCCCCGATCGCCGAAAAAAGCGTGGCGCAGGTTGCCGCCATGAACAGGACGAAGAACGGCGCCAGCAGCAGCGCTTCCGGCTCATGATACCAATGATTCGCCAACTTGATCGCGTTCGGCGGATTCAAGAGCCCGAACAAGATCTGGTTGTCACTGATCAGCGGTGGATTGCCGAGCAACAGCAGGATGGCGTGCAATCCGAGCAGGACAACCGACTGCACCAGCAAGCACAGGAAAATCGTCACTCCCCACCACAACGCCCGCATGCCGGGTTTGAGCCGCGGGCCTTTTCGCACCAGCTCAAACAGCCACAGCAGCACCGCGACCGCGCGCGTTTCGCTCATCAGATGCGCCCAATAAAGTTCGTGAAAATCAACGCTGCGGTGGTCCGCCGTGCCGGGCACCTCGTTGGTGGTAATGACGGCTAGATCGAGGTCGTCGCTCTTCCGCTCCGGGTGCAGCCAGTAGCGCTTGTCGCCCGGCCCGGGCTTGTCGTCCTTGTCCAACCACGCTGCGGCGACAATGCCACGGACCGTATCCAGAACCCGCTGGCTGCCAATGCCGTGCACTACAAGCACCGCGGTACGGCGCGTCAGTGCCGGATTTTTCGCCTCAATCTCGATGGTTGGAGTCGGATCCGCCGACGCAATGACTTCGGACATGAAACCTTCCGATTGTTTCAAAGCCAAAATGTTACTTTAACTTGTCCCTGTATCGCCAGCTTGATTTGCGGACCTGGCTCGCAGCGGAAACTTCTCGTTACAGCCGGACCGTTTGAAGCGACGGCAAATCAACCCATCGCCCCGTCCTGAGTTAGCCGCGCCCGATGTCATCGTTTTCTGTTCGAGTTCGGGCTCCGCAGCTTCAGGGCGAGACCCAGCTCCGCTCCCGCTATTGCGGCGACGCTGTCGGTCTCCGCCAGCCAATGGCCCTCGCTGCCGGAGGCTGCCAGCACATGAAAGTCGACGCTGCCACCGCCAGATCGGAATGCGTCCGCCAGCTGCCGCGACAGCCCGGGCGAAAAATAGGTGTCGTTGGCCGCCACCAGCCATGTCACCGGCACGCGCGCACCCTTGCCGAACTCGCGCGCCGTTGCGAGCAGGCTGTGGCGCGCACAGACCTGATCGGGCAAATCGTTGGCGTGGCCGCCGCGACCGGCGGCGAACGCAACGATGGCCGAGACGCCCTTTGCCTTCTCCCCGGCCATTGCCAGGGCACCCCAGGCGCCGGCCGAATGTCCGAGAATCACCGCACCCTCCTGCCGGACAAAGGATTGGCTGCGCATATAATTCAACGCCGCAGCGATCGCCTCGGCGGTAGCGCGTCCCGCGCTGTCATAATCGGCCCCGTCACAATCGCCCTGGTCCTCGAGATAGCGCCCACCGGTCGCGCCATGGCCCGGGCGTTCCGGCACCAGCACTGCAAATCCGCGCGCGAGCAAAAAGGCCGCCAGCGCGCGGTATTCGCTCTGCGGCATTTGCGCGCGACGCAGCGGGTTTTGCGTCGAGGCGTGCGCAATCAGCGCCAGCCGAAACGGCCCATCGCCGGGCGGGCGATACAATATCGCGCGCGCCGCAGTGTCCGGATCGGGCGAGGGGACGAGCCATTGCTGCATGCGATCAGGCTTGATTTCCGGCCCTTGCGCGCCGAACCTTTCTTGCGCCGGTGCGGCCTGGGTACAGAGAACTCCGAGCACCTGCAGGGCAAAAAGCGCTTTCAACAATTGCATAAGTCTGCCCTGCGACCGAAACGGCGGCTTTCGGATTCGCGCACAGAATACGCACGGCGAATCAAATCCGGAGCATTTTTCCGTGAATACGCGCATCGCCGAACGGCGGTTCGGCACCAATATGCCAGGCCGTCCGTCCGTTAAGCGCCGCCCAAAAGGGGCCTCCTGTCCTCTTTCGACACAGCCTGGCGGCAAAACTGATGCACAAAATCCACAGGTTAACCGATAATTAACGATAGACCTTGAAGCCGACGCGCCGACTTGCTTTGATCAGAACCATGAGCACAACCCTGATCGAGGTTCGGCCGGCCAAAGCTGCGGACGCAGCGGCGGTAGCGTCTACCCACGACGAAGCCTGGCGCTCGGCCTATCAGGGCATCATTCCCGGCGCCGAACTGGAGAAGCTGATCAACCGCCGCGGCCCGCAATGGTGGGATAGCGCGATCCGCAAGGGCAGCCGCGTCAGCGTGCTGGTGTTCGGCGACAAGGTCGCGGGCTATGCCAATTACGGCCGCAACCGCGCGCGCAGCCTGCATTTCGAAGGCGAGATCTACGAGCTCTATCTGCGCCCCGAGTTTCAGGGCCTCGGCTTCGGCCGCCGGCTGTTTACCGCCGCGCGACGCGACCTGCTGCAGAGCGGCCTGAAAAGCATGGTGATCTGGGCGCTCTCCGACAACGATCACGCGACGGAGTTTTACCGCGCGCTCGGCGGCCGGATGGTCGCGCGCAGTTCAGAGAAATTCGGGCCCAAGTCGCTCGACAAGGTCGCCTTCGCCTGGACGAATTAGGCCTCGCGAATTAGCTCGGCCGGCAGCGCGCCGAAACAGGCCTCGACCCGCGCCGCCGCGATCCAGGACTTGCTTTCAAGGCCTTCCTGACTTCAAAGCCTCGCGGAGCCGCCCATGCGCATTGACGCCATTTCGATCGGGATCGATCCGCCGCGCGAGGTCAACGTCATCATCGAGGTGCCGGTCGGCGGCGAGCCGATCAAATACGAGATGGACAAGGACGCCGGCACGCTGGTCGTCGACCGGTTTCTCTATACCGCCATGCGCTACCCCGGCAATTACGGGTTCATTCCGCATACGCTGTCGGGCGACGGCGATCCCTGCGACGTTCTGGTCGCCAATACCCGCGCCATCGTTCCGGGCGCGGTGATGAGCGTGCGGCCGGTCGGCGTGCTGCTGATGGAGGACGAGGCCGGCGGCGACGAGAAGATCATCGCGGTGCCGTCGTCAAAGCTGACCCAGCGCTACGACAAGGTGCGGACCTACAGCGACCTGCCCGACATCACGCTGCAGCAGATCCAGCACTTCTTCGAGCACTACAAGGATCTCGAACGGGGCAAATGGGTGAAGGTGTTGCGATGGGGCGGCGCCGAGGACGCGCACCGACTGATCGAGGAAGCCATCGCGCGGGAGAAGGGGAAGTGATTGATCGGTGAGGCGCCGCCGCGTCCTTTTTCTTCGCCTCGCCCCGCTTGGGGGGAGAGGTCGGAGACTTCGCACAGCGAAGTCTCCGGGTGAGGGGGTACCGCACTCAAATCATTCCGCGTGTCCGCGGAGAGAAGCCCCTCACCCCAGCCCTCTCCCCGCAAGCGGGGCGAGGGGGCAAACTACACTCCCGGCTTGGGCAAGCCGTGAATGGCGCAGGCGGCGCGCAGGGTGTTGACCAACAGGCACGCTACCGTCATCTGGCCGACACCGCCCGGCACCGGCGTGATCGCGCCCGCGACATCCGACACCTCGGCAAAGGCCACATCGCCGACCAGGCGGGTGTTGCCGTCCTTGTCCTGCAGGCGATTGATGCCGACGTCGATCACGGTAGCGCCCGGCTTGATCCAGTCGCCGCGTACCATTTCGGGCTTGCCGACGGCGGCATAGACGAGATCGGCCCGGGCGCTCAATCGCGCGAGATCGCGGGAGCGCGAATGCGCAATCGTCACGGTGGCGTTTTCATTGAGCAGCAACTGCAGCAGGGGACGGCCGACCAGGTTGGAGCGGCCGATCACGATGGCGTTTAGGCCTTCCAGCGACGCATGCACGCTTTTGGTCAGGATGATGCAACCGAGCGGCGTGCATGGCGCGAGCGCCGCAAATCCGCCGGCCAACCGCCCGGCGTTGCTCGGATGCAGCCCGTCGACGTCCTTGGCGGGATCAATGGCGTTGATGATGGTCTCGGTATGCAGCGATTTCGGCAGCGGCAATTGCACCAGAATGCCGTGGACGCCCGGATCGCGATTGAGCTTTGCGATCAGCGCCAGCAGATCGCCTTGCCCGACGTCGGCCGGAAGCACGTGCTCAAACGACGCCATGCCGGCGGCCTGCGTCTGCTTGTGCTTGCTGCGGACGTAAACCTGGCTGGCGGGATCGCTGCCGACCAGCACCACCGCGAGCCCGGGCGTGATCCCGTGCTCGCGCTGCACCCGCGCGACCTCGCCGGCAACGCGGGCGCGAAGCTCGGCGGCAATGACTTTTCCATCGATGATCCGGGCCGTCATCTCAATCCTTTTGCCGATCCATCAAGCCGTCTCGCCTGCGGTCGCCTTTCGCAAGGCCTCGCCGAGCCTTACGGGATCGCCGTCAACGGCGAGCTGCTTGAGGCGCGATGTCGTGCCTGACAGAATTCGCACCTTGGCTTTGGGCACGCCCAGAGCCTTGGCAAGCAGCTCCATCACCGCGCGATTGGCCTCGCCGCCCTCGGCGATGGCGCGAACCCGCACCTTGACCACGGTGCGGCCATTGGCAAGCGTCTCCACGCCGTCGATGTCGTCGCGGCCGCCGCGCGGCGTCACCCGCAGCGCGACGCTGATGCCTTCGGTGGAGTAGCGCCAGGGATCCATCAAGCATCCATCCGCTATCCATGCCCGCGATCAGAATACGCTGGGATAGATGTAATAGGTGATCACCCGCTGGATGAACATGATGATCAGGATCAGGATGATCGGCGAGATGTCGAGCCCGCCGAGATTCGG
>Ga0164309_10001807_pt1 | contig 10216 bp, 10 predicted proteins | sample Whisoiple_247_MG_FD_109984 | JGI IMG/M metagenome (GOLD analysis project Ga0164309, IMG submission 109984) | Soil microbial communities amended with fresh organic matter from upstate New York, USA - Whitman soil sample_247_MG | ecosystem: Environmental > Terrestrial > Soil > Unclassified >... | reverse complement strand
GTCGAAACAGCGTTCGCTCCACAGATAGAGTCGGCCATGCGCGGCCTGCTCGCTATGCGCTTTCAGGAAGCGCGACGCCATCATCGGCGTCAGCGTCAGCGACACCACCATCGAGACGAAAATCGTCATGGTCAGGGTCACTGCGAATCACGGAACAGCCGGCCGATGATGCCGCCCATCAGCAGCAACGGAATCAGCACCGCGACCAGCGAAACGCTGATCGACAAGATGGTAAAACCGATTTCGCTGGCGCCCTTGAACGCCGCGGCCAGCGGCTTCGCGCCTTCCTCGATGTAGCGCGTGATGTTTTCCAGCATCACGATGGCATCGTCGACCACGAATCCGACGGCGATGGTCAAGGCCATCAGCGACAGATTGTCGAGCGTATATCCGAATATCCACATCAGCGCGCAGGCGCCGAGCAGCGCCAAAGGCACCGTGACGGCCGGGATCACCGTCGCCCAGAAACTGCGGAGGAACAGGAAGATGACCATGACGACCAGCGCGATGGTCAGGAGCAGCGTGAACTGAACATCCTCGACCGCGGCGCGGATCGTTTGGGTGCGATCGCTGATGACGTCGATCTTGATTGCCGGCGGGATCGCGGCGACCAGCCGCGGCAGCAGCGACTTGATCTTGTCGACGGTGTCGATGACGTTGGCGCCCGGCTGCTTGTAGATCACGAGGAACACGCCGCGTTTGCCGTTGGCCCATGCCGCTTGCTTGGCGTCTTCCGGTCCGGCGACGGCCCGGCCGATATCACGGATTCGCAACGGACCGCCGTTGCGATAGGCCACGATAACGTCGTTCCAGTCCTTGGACTCCAACAGCTGGTCGTTGGCATAGATGGTGTAGGCGCGCGTAGCGCCGTCGATATTGCCCTTTGGGCTGTCCACCGTCGTGATCGCAATCTGGCTGCGCACATCCTCCAGCGACAGGCCCTTGGCGACCAGTTTCGCGGGGTCGACCTGAACCCGGATCGACGGCTTTTGCTGGCCGCCGATCGTGACCTGGGCGACACCGGAAATCTGGCTGATCTGCTGGGCAAGCTGCGCGTCGACCGCGTCGCTGACCGTCGTCAGCGGCAGTGAATCCGAGGTCGCCGACAGCAGCAGGATTGGCGAATCCGCCGGGTTGACCTTGCGGTAGGTCGGCGGCGAGGGCAGGTTCTTCGGCAGCTGGCCGCTGGCGGCATTGATCGCGCCCTGCACGTCATTGGCGGCGCCATCGATGCTGCGGTTGAGATCGAACTGAATCGTGACGGCCGCGGTTCCCAGATAGCTAGTCGAGGTCATCTGGGCGATGCCGGGAATTTGCGCGAATTGCCGTTCCAGCGGCTGGGCGACCGAGGAAGCCATGGTTTCCGGGCTGCCGCCCGGCAAGGTCGCGGTAATCTGGATGGTCGGAAAGTCGACCTGCGGCAGCGGCGCGACCGGAAGCAGCGGATAGGCCACCAGACCGACAAAAAGAATGCCCGCCATCATCAGCGAGGTGCCGATCGGATAGCGAATAAAGGGCGCCGAAATCCCGCCGTTCATTCCGGTCTGACCTTGGATTGCGCCGGATCCGAGCTTGCCACGGCGGTGCTGACGAGGGCGCCAGGCGAGACCTTGTACTGGCCGGCCGTAATCACCTGCTGCCCAGGCGACAGGCCCGCATCGATTACCGAGCGGCCGTCGATCGACTGGCTGACCTTGACCTGATGCAACTCCGCCTTGTTGTCCTGATTGACCGAGTAGACATAGAGGCCGTTGGCGCCGTGCTGGATCGCATCGTCAGGCACGACGGTCGCGTCCTTCAACGTCTTGACCAGAAGCCGCGTCGATACCGACTGGCCCGGCCACAGCGCATGGTTCTTGTTGTCGAACACGGCCTTCAGGCGGATGGTGCCGCTGGTGGTGTCGACCTGGTTGTTGACCACCGCGAGCGATCCCTCGGCCAGCGGCTTCTTGCCGTCGGTGGTGATCGCGATAACCTTGAGCGGCTGCACCGCCTGCGCCTCGTTGATGTAGGGCAGTTGCTCTTCAGGCGCGGTGAAGATCACCGCAATCGGCTCGATCTGGGCGATGGTTACGATGCCGGTCTGGGTCGAGGCGTTGACGATGTTGCCGATGTCGACCTGACGCAGGCCGGCGACACCGGAAATCGGCGCTTTGACCTGGGTGTAGTCGAGCTGGGTCTGCGCATTGGCGATGGCGGCCTCGTCGGCCGCGATCTGCGCCGTCAACTGCTGAACGGTGGAGCGCTGGGTGTCGGTCTGCTGCTTGGTCGCGAACTCGCCGCGCTTGGTGTAGCGCTGCAGATCCAGATTGGCATTGGCGAGGTTGGCTTCGTCCTGGGCCTTCTTGGCCTTGGCCTGGTCAAGCGTGGCCTGATACGGCCGGGGATCGATCTCGACCAACAGATCGCCCTGGCTGACCAGTTGGCCTTCCTTGAAGGCGATCTTGTCGATCTGGCCATCGACGCGGGTTCGCACCACGACGGTGTTGAAGCCCTGGACGATTCCGAGGCCGGTCAGATAGACCGGAAAGTCTGATTTTTCGACGAGCGCGATGGTGACGCGGACGGCATTGCGCGCCGATTTCTGCGCGTTGGCCGTGGCTGCCGCCTGTTCCCCGCTGCGATAGTGGTGCCAGCCGAAATATCCTCCGGTAGCGATCGCCGCGACCAGTAAAATCCAGCGAATGGTGCGCGATTTGTTCATGATCACTCGTAGGTCCGGCGACGCCTCGGCGGTTGAAAAAACAACGAAACTGCAAATGGTTTCATGGCTCGTGGCACACCAAATAATAATATGCGTGCACTTAATGTGTAAACACACTATCCTTTGAGAATCCTAAACATTTGGAGAGGTTTAGGGAGCCCAAAACTCATGAGCCGGGACCTGAAACGTCAATTCGTTTCGCAACTTGTCGAGAGTTCTCGGCTGTTGCGCAACTACATCGATCATCGCGCCAAGGGCCGCGGCACGACCCGCGCGCAATGGATCGTGCTGTTCCGGTTGCGGGAACAGGAAGGCCTGTCGCAGGTCGATCTGGCGGAAGTGCTCGAATTGCAGCCGATCTCGCTGGTGCGGCTGCTCGACCGCCTGGTCGAGCACGGACTTCTGGAGCGCCGGCACGATCCCCGCGACCGCCGCGCCAACCGCTTGTTTCTGACCGCCGCCGGCCGCCAACTCGTCGACGACCTCGACAGCCTGCGCGATTCCATCGCCGAAAAGGTACTGCAGGACGTTTCCACGGCATCGATCCAGACCACGCTCCAAACGCTCCGCGACATCAAGGAGCGGATCAAGAGCCTCGCCGAGCCCGGTCATATCGCCGCCAAGTAAGCGGTCTTGTAATCGGCTCACGGCGCCCCGCACCGGCAACAATCCGCTTATTTAGATTCCAAAATCAAGCATCCGTCCGTCGGTTGTCACTGCGGCAGGCCTCGTCCATATCACGGCGCCAATCTCACTCGATCGGAGTATGTGATGGACGAATTGAATGGACGTATGATCGCTTGCCAGATCCTGATCACCGGCCTGATCGCGCGCGTCGCCAATGATCAACGCGATCCGCTGCGCTTTCTCACCGATTTTCGCGACGAGATCAGGGCTGTGGTGAAAGGCATCAACATCGCCGGAATGGAAAATACCGATCGCGTGCGACAAATCGCGCAACGGAGCATCGACGAACTGTTCTCGCTGATGAAGCCGCCCAGCGTCGATTGACGCAAGCCGGTGCACGAAAATGCAAAAAACCCCCGATTTATCGGCATTTCCTGCGTCAGGTTTGGAACGCTTCAAATCTGGATTTAGAACGATTTCAAACTCAGCTTTAGAATCGTTTTGAACTGGATGAATTCAAATATGGCGTAGCTGTTTTTACATTGACCCAATTTTTTTCACTCGATAACCAACTGCGGGCGCTCATTGCAAACGACATGCGTGAGCAGATTGAATTTGGGTTAGGGGCAAGGGAATGAACGGGACGAAGACGCCGAGGTCACTGCGTGCGAACACGCTGAACTTCGTCCGCGAAAAATCCGACAGCTATTCCGGCCGCAAGGTATCGGCGGTCGCCGGCCTGATGGCGGTCGCGTCGTTTTCGGGCGCCGAAGCCCAATCGAATCTGCCGCCGGTGACGGTCGATGCCCCCGTCGCGCGCCCGCGTCCCGCCGTTTCCAAGCCGACCGCCGCCCAGACCCGCGCCCGCAATGCCCTGCGGCGCGCGGCGCGTCGGTCGCAACAAGCTGCGGCCGCGCCGGTGCCGTTTCCGAACGCCGGAGGCCTGAGCGCGGACCGCGACCCCTATGCGGACGCGGCCGCGCCCTACAAGGTCGACCACGTCCAGTCCTCCGGCAAATTCCCCGAGCCGCTGCTGAACACGCCGAAGACCATCACGGTTCTTAGCAAGGAGGTGCTGGCGGACGAGAACGCGACAACCTTGAAGCAGGCGTTGCTGAACACCGCGGGCGTGACGCTGGGCACCGGGGAGGGCGGCAACGCCTTCGGCGACCGGTTCTTCATTCGCGGCTTCGATACCCGCAACGACATCTTCGTCGATGGCGTCCGCGACCCCGGCGTCAGTGTCCGCGAGAATTTCTTCACCGAGCAGATCGAGATCCTGCGCGGACCGGGATCGTCGTTTGCCGGCCGCGGCACCACCGGCGGTGCGATCAACATCGTTACCAAGAAGGCGACGACCGAACACAGCTTCTATAACATGGACGAGACGATCGGGACCGAGCCGAGCGAGCGGCTCACGCTCGACGTCAACCAGGTAATCAGCCCAACCTTTGCGGTGCGCGCCGGCGGCGTGTTCCAGGACTCCGCTATCGCCGAGCGCAACTATGTCAAGGAGGATCACGGCGGCGGTTTCATCACGGGCACGTGGACGCCGGTCGATGCCGTCAAGCTCACCGCGGACTATGTTCACACCGATGTCCACGGATTGCCAGACTTCGGCGTGCCGTATTACCGGCCGGGAGCGACTGGAACGACCATGGGCGGAAGGCCATTTAATACCACCGTCGGTGGTCCGCTTCCGGATTTTGGCGGCAATCGTAACGCTTTCTATGGTTTCGTGAATCGCGACTTTTACGAGGCGCATCAGGACCTCGCAACCATCGACGCCGAGGTCAAGGTTACCCCAGACCTGACCGTTAGTGACAAGATACGATACTCGCAGTCATTGCTGAACTACGTCGGCACGACTCCGGAGCAGCCGATCGAAACCAATCCGAACCCCTTCTTGTGGACCGTTAATGCGAATCCGCAGAGCCGTTATCAGCCGACCCAGATCGTCGCCAACCAGACCGAAGCAAAGTACACGTTCGATACCGGGGATTGGCACCACACCGCGCTCGGCGGCATCGAAATATCCAGGGAGCTGTCCAGCATCGACAAATACAACGGTTTGAGCTCGGAAGGCACTGGTAGCGGCGCATTCAACGGCAACGGGTCGCTGTCTGGCGTGAACGCCTTCAACCCTCAATTCGCATTTCTGCCGTTCTCGACACAGCCAACGCTCACCGGGTACCCGACACGACTTTCGATCGACACCCAGAGCCCTTATTTGCTGGATACCGCCAATTACCGCGATTTGGTCATCCTCAATGGCGGTATCCGTTTGGACGACTACAACATCAAAACCAGTGGTTTCGCCACGGTGAACGGGGTCGCGAACACCTTCGGTGCGCAAGCTGCGGAATTTGACATGCCGAACTTCAACCTCGGCGTCACGCTGAAGCCGCTGCCGATTACGAGCTTCTATGCCGCCTACGCGACCTCGTCCAATCCGGTTGGCTCGGAGCTTGACGGTGCCAGCGCGAACTACGGCGGACTTGCGCCGGTGCTCAATGGTAGTCCCAACCAGATATTTGGACCGATGAAGAACACGGCGATCGAAATCGGCAACAAATGGGAGCTATTTGACCGGCACTTGCTGGTGAGCGGCGCGCTATTCCAGACCAACGTCACCAATGCGCGAGAGTCCGTGAACGCCAGTCCGACAAATCCGAACTGTCTGCCAAACTCGCAGGTCACGGGCATGACGACCTGCATCACCGCTGGTGCGGCTTACCAAATCCGCGGCATCGATCTTGAAGTTAGCGGCAAGATTACAGACAAATGGAGTGTGTTCGGCGGTCTGGTGCTGATGAAGTCGGAGGTGACGAAGTCGCTGGTCCCTTCGCCCAATCCGATATTGTTCCCCACGAACGCCGGTTTGCCACTCGCCAATACCGCAAACCAGTCCTTCAGCCTGCTCAGCAAATATCAGATCAACGACATCTGGGAGGTCGGTGGGCAGGCCGTCTATCGTTCCAAGATATATGGTGGCACGTTGCTGGCTGCGAACCAGGGTACCTCGCTGCCGAGCTTCTGGCGCTTCGATGCCTTCGCGGAAGCCAAGCTCGACAAAAACTGGACCGCGAAGGTGTTCATCAACAACATCTTCAACGAGCTCTACTACACGGCTCTGTATCAAAGTGCGACGCCGTTTGTTCTGGAAGCGCCCGGCCGCACGGTGGCTGTGATGATATCGGCGAGGTACTGATCGGGGTGTGATGCTAGTGTGCGTTCCCAATGTTCTGAGCAAAAGCGATGTGGCGGATTTTCGCCGCATCATGGACGGCTGTGACTGGGAAGACGGCCGTTCGACGGCGGGCGCGCAATCGGCATTGGTCAAGCGTAACGAGCAATTGCCGCCGGACAGCGAAATCGCGCGCAAGCTGGGGAGCCGCGTGGTTTCGGCGCTGACCGCCAATCCGCGCTTCATCTCGGCGGCGATACCGCTGCAGATCTTTCCGCCGTTGTTCAACCGCTACGTGGCGGCTGACGGACACCATTTCGGCATTCACGTCGATAACGCGGTGCGCGGCGATCATCGGACCGGCCTGCGCATCCGCACCGACCTCTCGGTCACGTTATTTTTATCGGAGCCGGAGGAGTACGACGGCGGCGAATTAGTGGTCGAGGACCTCTACGGATCCCACGAAATCAAGCTGCCGGGCGGAGATCTCGTAGTTTATCCTGCGTCCAGTTTGCATATGGTCACACCGATCACCCGAGGGTCCCGAGTTGCATCTTTTTTCTGGCTGCAGAGCATGATACGAGACGCCCACGCTCGCAGCCTGATTTTCGATCTCGACACGGCGATCCAGGCTCTGGTGGAGCGCCTCGGGCGCGATGACCCCGAAACGGTCAAATTGACCGGCATCTATCACAATCTAATCCGCTACTGGGCCGAGGTATGAAGACGTTGTTCCGATCAATCTGTGCTGCAATCCTTGCGCTGGTCTTGCTCGCGCCGCCCGCGCTCTTGGCGCAGCAGCCCAAGGCTGTTCCCGCCGCGCCGCAGGGCGCGGTAACTTCACCGCCGCCGGTTGTGGCCGCACCGGCGGCCACACCCGCGCAGCCTGCGGCTGTTCCTACGCCTTCCATGGCCGCTCAACCCGCAGCGGCGCCAGCGGCCCCTGACGCGGCGGCGCAACCGGTCGAAGGCAACAATGCCAAGGCGTTGAAGTCGACGGTCGCGGCGCTGCATGAATTGTCGCCCTGGTCGATGTTCCTGTCGGCGGATATCATCGTCAAGGCGGTCATGATCGGCCTTGCCTTTGCCTCGCTGGTGACCTGGACCGTCTTCATCGCGAAGATGATCGAACTGTCGCGGGTGCAGCGCAGGCTGCACACGGCGCTGGGCAAGGTTGGCGATGCGAGGTCGCTGGCGGAAGCGCAGTTGGCGTTGGGCGCCAAGGATAGCGTGCTGTCAGCATTGCTGACAGCCGCCATGAACGAGGCGCGATTGTCGGCCGGAATTTCCAGCGACGAGGGCATCAAGGAGCGTGCCGCCTCGAGCTTTGCCGAGATCGTGCGTGCCGAGGGGCGTCATATCCGGATTGGCATGGGGCTGCTCGCCACCATCGGCGCGACATCACCGTTCGTCGGCCTGTTCGGCACCGTCTGGGGCATCATGAACAGCTTCATCGGCATTTCGAAATCGCAGACGACCAATCTGGCCGTGGTTGCCCCGGGCATTGCCGAGGCGCTGCTCGCGACCGCTATTGGTCTGGTCGCGGCAATCCCCGCGGTGATCATCTACAATCACTTCGCGCGGGTAACCAAAGGATATCTGGAACTCGTAAACCGGTCGTCGGGGATGGCGGCGCGGCTGTTGTCGCGCGATCTTGACCGAACCCATGTCAGTTCCTCCGGCAGCGTGCATGCGCGCGCGGCGGAGTAGGCAATGGCAATCTCGGTTGGCAGCGACCTCGATGACGGCGACGATTTCGCGGAAACCCACGAGATCAACGTCACGCCGTTCATCGACGTCATGCTGGTTCTGCTGATTATCTTCATGGTGGCAGCGCCGCTCTCGACGGTCGATCTTCCGATCGATTTGCCGTCGTCAACCGCGACCCCGCAGAAGAAGCCTGACAAGCCGACCTATGTCAGCATCAAGCCGGACCTCGCGGTGGCGATCGGTGAAAACCCGGTCAAGCGCGTCGATCTGGTGCGCTCGCTCGATGCGATGCCGGACTCGAACAAGGATAGAATTATCTTCCTGCGCGCCGACCGCGGTGTGCCTTACGGCGATCTGATGGACGTGCTCGAGATCCTGCGCACCGGCGGCTATACCAAGATCAAGCTGGTGGCGCTCGAAGGCATTCCAAATGCCGACGCTCCGGCAGCGCCTGCAAGTGCAAAACCTTGAGCCGCGGTTGACCAGAATGCCTGATCTCGACATCGAGCAAAAACCTTCGCGCCGCCTCTGGATGCTGGCGGCGGTAGCGGCGCTCGCGCTGCATCTGGGTTGCGGCGCGCTGGCGTTTGCACATCTGCGCGGCGATGATTCGGGCGATTATCTCGGCGCGCAAGGAGACATCGGCATCGAACTGACATCGGCAGCCGAGGAAGATACCGACCTGCCGCCAGGACCGGACACCGACGCTTCCGTTGCCTCGCCGGCGATCGCCGAGCAGAAGACCGAGGTCAAGCCAACCGACCTGCCGAAGGATACTCCGACCGAAACCGATGATCCCGATCGGGTGGTGACGACCAACGATTCCAACAAGCCCAAGGAAGACGATCCGAAAGTCGCCACGGTGCAGACTTCGGCGTCGGTGGAATCCGTGGCGCAGGAAGCCACCGCGCGGCAGTCGATCGAAGGTGCGCGGGTCGATGAACATCCGACCGTCGTCAATCAGGGTATCGGCAAGGACGCGCAGAGGCTGCTGGCAAAATGGCATGGCCAGCTCAGTGCCTATCTCAACCTCCATAAACGCTACCCCGAGGTAAAAACCACCAAGGCGGTCAAGGTCAAGGTCGGCTTCGAACTCGACCGCTTGGGACATGTCCTGTCGATGCGGGTCATCGAAGGGTCGGGCGATTCCGCCTATGACGAGGCGGCGCTGGAGATGATCCGCAGGTCGGATCCGGTGCCGAAACCACCGCCGATCGAGGCGGACGAGGGCTTGAACTTCACGCTGGATGTGATTTTCCCGAAGGGCAAGGGCAAGGGCTGATGCCCAAAGTCAGGCACTGACGGTTTGCCGGCGATTCCCTCTGCATTGGTGCCGCGCCACGCTCCACGTCGACCGGAAGCTCTATGGATCAACGCCAGTAATACCGAAACCCGACATAGAGGACGACGAGACAGGCAAAGATCAATGCGACCGGTAGCTTCGGCTTGGCGTTCGCCGCGGTTTTGGGCTTTGCCTTTTGCGGTGCCGGGCGCCTGAAAGCGGTGACGTTGTCGGCCACTGGCTCGCTAATCTGGGCGCGAACGTCGGGTGCAGTACCCTTGCCACCCATCTCGGCGAAGTAGGTCTTGTACATGAGCTGGATGGTGGCGTCGGTCGCGTCAGCCTCCGGCATCTGCTTGAGCAAGGCCTGGTAGCTTGTGAGGAAAGCCTGGGCTTCAGCCGGCAAAGCGGAAGCACCGTTCAGCTTGGCCATCATCTTCCAGGTGGCGAAATCGGCGCGAGCCTTGGTGTCGGCGCGTCGCGCAATCATCATGTCGGCAGCTTTGATCAAGATAGCCTCAAGGTACGCTCGAGTGGGGTGAACTGACTACGCGTTGCCGGTTACGAGGAGAAGCAACCGGATGATATAGCCGGTCACCGTCCGAAGTATCGCCGAAATAACATCAAGATTTAGACCGAGTTGGGCGCCGGCCATCGGAAGCAGGATCAGAAATCCGATCAGGATCAGCATGCCATAGGGTTCCAG
>Ga0164309_10001806_pt1 | contig 10218 bp, 12 predicted proteins | sample Whisoiple_247_MG_FD_109984 | JGI IMG/M metagenome (GOLD analysis project Ga0164309, IMG submission 109984) | Soil microbial communities amended with fresh organic matter from upstate New York, USA - Whitman soil sample_247_MG | ecosystem: Environmental > Terrestrial > Soil > Unclassified >... | reverse complement strand
TTTCGATTTTCTCAGTTGGCATGATGGCCCCTGATTCTACCGAACTATTCCGAAAAGGTCAAGAATTTCTTTTGCGAAGTTCGAAAAAGATTCTGCCGCAAGCTCTTACATCAGCCATAGCGTCGTGGGCTCCTTCGAACTCACTGCCAAACAAGAACTTATACGTAGATTGCAATTTTGGCCACTTGAATCCACGAGGACCAGCTTCCTTGACAACATCGGTCGCGGCCTTCATGGTACAGAAGTTTGGCTTGTCTTTAAAAGGAGAAGGCTTACCAAGGCGGGCGAACTCGCCATCAATGACTGGGTTGTCATAATCGTAGTTGTGGGCAACTACGGTGTCGGCAAGCTTCACCAATTGGTTCAATACGGTCAAAGCAAACGCGATAGGAACACCGAACTGTTCGGCTATCTCCGTAGTGATGCCATGAACATTGGACGCTTCTACGGGCACTGTCCAGCCATCAGGCTTGACAATAAGGTTCAACTCTGCCCTGACTAGTCCTTCCTCACTGTATAGAATGGCACCCAATTGAACAATACGGGGCTGAGATGGGTGGTCTACAGGGAGACCCTTTTTAAGTAAACCTGTGGTTTCTGTATCAAGAACGAGCTTCATATTTGTGTAGTTTTATGTCATTCTCAACCATCTTGGTGACAAGCTGAGGGAAGGTAATGTTGGGCTTCCATCCCAATTCCGCCTTGACTCTCTCGGGTGAACCCAATAGAAGGTCAACTTCGGCTGGTCTAAAGAACTTGGAGTTCGTCTTGACCAACACGATATCCGTGCCCCTGACAACGAACTTGGCCGTAGCCCAGTCGCCGTCCCAACGAAGCTCTGCGTCAATATTCGCCGCTTCAAAAGCTTTCTCCACAAACTCTGCAATGAGGTGCGTCTCACCGGAAGCTAGAACATAGTCGTTCACCTTCTTGGAAAGGAACTGTTCGGTTCTGGCTGGAAATGGAAGTGCTTCGAATTCTTTCTTAAGCTCTGGATTGTATTGCTCTTGATCGAGCATCATCCAAACACCTTCGATAAAATCTTCTGCGTCCGACCTATCCCGCTTGGAAGACATGTTGCCTAGTTCAAGCGGCTCGAAAGGCTTGTTGTCCATCATGGCGGTGAAGATTTTAGCAACACCTTTGGTAATCTTGCGGGTCACAAACTCTTCGCCACGACGGACGCCTTCGTGATTGAATAGCCAGCCTTGGACTGCGTATAGATTGTAGGACTCTCTATACACTTTGACTAAGTGGCGGGCGGCTGCTTTCGAAGCACCGTATGGGCTGCGAGGACGTAGCGGATGCTTTTCGTCCTGCGGTGAATAAAGAACGTCTCCGAATTCCTCAGAGGTGCCCGCGTTATAGAAACGACAGTTTGGGGCGAACTGGCGGACAGCTTCTAGAATGTCTAGGACCGCCGTTGCGTTGGTTTCGAATGTCTGCTTTGGCATAGACCAAGAAGCGGAAACGAAACTCTGTGCGGCAAAATTAATAAAGTAGTCTGGCTTGAGCTTGACGATAGCCGCCGTGATGCTCTGACTGTCGTTCAAGTCAAGGTCGATAAGCTTGAAGCGAGGGTCTTTGATATGCTCAAGGTTCTTATGGTTCTTGACACTAAGTCTTCGGACGGTGCCATAGATATCGTGCTCAGTATTCTTGAGCAGATATTCTACCATGAAGCTACCGTCTTGACCCGTGATTCCTGTGACTACAACGACTTTCTTTTTTCCCATAGTCAGGATTAGCCGGGAAAAGGGTCACTTTTCAACTGCTGATAATACTGTAGAGAGAATCTTTTCCTTATCTTGGTAGTCGATTTCGATAAGGTTGTTCGGGTAGTTGTGCTTCAACATTTCCAACATGAATACGTCAAGCTGCTTTGCTGCCGTAAGGTCTTGCCAACGGCCTTCTTGCACGTATGGCTTATCGCCGCGATGCAGGAAGATATTCAAGCTAGGATGGTCCTTGTCGTATTCCTGAACCAGCGTATTAATGGCTCCACCAATGGCGGGCTGCTGATAGAAATAGGAGTAAATGACAGAAAGAAAGCAAGGAGAATCTGTGACGATATTCTTAACGCCCTGCGACAGGTAGCGATATTCATATTGGTGCTGCTTGCCGAAAATGTAGAGTTGGTCGAACTTGGAGATTTGACGCTTCTGGTAAGCCCAAGCCTTGACGTATTCGCCAACGTGTTCTACGGAAACGCCGCGTTCCTTCAATTCAGAAAAGACGCGAGCGGTAGTTGTTGATTTGCCAGCACCGGGGCCAGCGAAGAAATTGATTCTCATGTTTTTAGTTGGGTTGCGTCGTAGAACTTTTTGCCGTTTCTCCTGTAATGGACAATAGCGTATTCGTTCGTGCTTTCGATAACCTTGTGCTCCGTGAACATATGTTCGAAGCTAGGAAAGAAAGTGTCTCCTTCATAGCTCTTGAAGATGCGGGTAAGGTAAAGGTCTGTGCATTCTGGCAGAAAGCTTCTATACATTTCTGCTCCACCGATAAGCCACGTATCGTCACCGTAACCTAGGTCATCAATAATGTCGCCAGACAAGAATGCGTTGTAAGGTTTCTCCGCGTGCGGGGGAAGGTTCTTGAGGTCGCGAGTAATGACGGTAAACGTGCGACCTTCCAGCTTGGGAAGGGATACGAACGTCTTTCTTCCCACCACGCAACGACAGCCCATAGTCATCTTCTTGAAGAATTGAAGGTCACCCTTTATTCTCCAAGGAAGTTTACCATCTAGACCGATGGTTCGATTGGACGCCATTGCTGCGATAGCCTTCATTGGAAACGTCCGTCGTTCTTTGCTGCGATGTAACGAACTACTTGAACGATATCCAAAGCGTCGTATAGGGCATCGTGGGCAACTACGCCACCACCAATACCTGCACGCTTCTTGCAATCGTCAAGACTGGCAGGAGCCTTGTCGTTAATGAAGTCGGTGAAATAGGTTGCCGGGTCGATGACGCGATGACCGCACTGATTGAGAAGCGTGTTCATCATTTCGTCATTTCCCGCTCTCAGGAAAGGCACGTCGAACGACGCGAGATTCTTTCCTGCCAAGTAATACTTGTCCTTGGGTGTTGCGAGAGGATAATGTTTCGCGAAGAAAAGGCGAAGATTGAGGGCGACCGCGTTGAACGACTCTTTATTCTTGTCTTCCAAATAACGAGAAAGCAAACCCGTCTTCAAATGGAGATTCAAAGCGAAAGGTTCAAACTTCAATACGTCGTGATTGATGAACGCCTCGAAACGAGGAAGCTCATGTACGGGAGTCATTAAGTCGTCAATGACCACGCCAATTTGGATGACTTGACAATTCTGTTTGTCGATACCCGTTGTTTCGATATCTAAAGATGCGTATTTCATTTGGAAACTACAATCATTGAGTTGAGAACGTCCTTATCCAAAGCGAGCGGGATAAGATAACGAAGAGAGCTAATAAGATTAGGCGGAAGCTGACTGAGAGGGAAAGCCTTTACCTCTTCGGTGGTCTTGCTTTGGAAGTCGGGAATACCCTCGAAGTGAGAGAAGAAGAACGTGACCTTAAAGTCTACGTCTTGATTTACGATGGAGGCGAACTCCTGCCAGTGCTTGGTAATTACGCCAGCCTCTTCGAAGAATTCGCGAACCTGTGCGGCGAGGGCGGTTTCGCCCGACTCTACTTTACCGCCAATACCATTGTATAGGCCAGCCTGCCACTCAGGCTTGTTCTTGAGAATCAGAAGAACATGGTCTTCCAAAACGCCGTCGATGAACTTGCGGAAGAATAAAAAGCCGCATGAATACTCAATCATGGTGTTCTTTACTCTGACTCTGGCAAGTCGTAGCCGTACATTTTCTTGAAAGCCACCTTCTCCAAATCAAGGCTCTTCACCTTTTTGGGAAGCTCCGTCTTCACGACAATCCCCAACTTCTTCATGAAGTCTGAGAAATACTCGTTACGCCAATTAGCGTCGTTGCCATCCCATGCGGAAACGTATTGGAAGTTGTCATCAAAGACAGCTTCAAATTCGGAGTAACTTTCGAAGTGGATAATGTAAATCGTCTTATTCATAGTCGCGGATAATTTTCATTTTGCCGAAGCGAGGAACGCCATCAGGAGTAAGATTGAAGTAAACAACCGTTCCGAGTTCGCCCTTAATTTTCTCTCTGTCTTTGTATAGCTGGGCCGTGTATTCATCGTTGCCGATGACGCCCGTTTTGAAACACTTCTTGCCATCGAACATTTCAGAACCGTTAGGGTCTTCGAAATATGCGACCGTAGCAAGTCCTGCACGATTGCCCGCACCGTCCTCGACGCCAGCAAGAGGAAATTCCTTTTCCAAGAATTCCTTGTATTTGAGAAGGAACTTGGTGCGTTTGTTCAGGTAGGATTCGTCAGCACGAACCATGAGACCTTCAAAGCCGTCGTCAATGAACTTGGAGAACATGTCTTCAATTTCCTTGACCGAAGAAACTTCGTAAGTCTTCACCCAACGGATGCTGCCAGCAATCTCTTTATGCTTGTAATAGAGGGCGTCGATAGCGGTCTTGCCGTCTTCCATACGAAGAGAGAACTGGTCCTTCTCTCCGTATTCGAAGATATAGTCGTAAATCCAGTATTGAAGAAGCTGTTCGCTTTCTGCTAATTGCTCAGGAGTCGGCTTCTGTTTCTTCGCAAGACTGATAATCTTGTTGAAGTTGTGTTTGAACTTGTGATTGTATAGCTCGCCGTCGAGAATCAACTTCGGATTCTCTGCAAACAGCGGCTCAAGCAAGCGGCGGATATGCGGGGCGGACTTGATAGGCTTGCCCTCGCGGGACCACATACCGTCCTTCGTTACGATGCAACGCATACCATCAAGCTTCGCCTGAACGAATACTGTCTCTTTCTTTTCGAAGCGTTCGACAATTGTGTCCTTATATTCCTTCCACTTCTCAGCCAGCATAGGCCAGAACGTGGTTACCTTGTCGATATCGGCTTCGTTCTCCCAATAGCCGCCGTCAATCTTCTTCTGCCACTTGGATTTTGCCTCAAGTTTGGCCTGTTCGTAAGTGTCGGTCTCGTTGGCCCTGCCTACGTTCTTCTTTTGACAGATGGTAGGCTTGGAAACGGAAATAGTTCCACCCTTGATACCCTCGGCGGTATAGAACGTGTCTTCTTTAGTGAAGATTTGCCACGTTTGAACCTGTCCTTTGGACGTTCGAGAGTAAAGAATGGGAAGTTGACTCATGGTGTAATTGTCTACGGAATGGCGGAAATGTCAAGTTTTAAGAGGAGCTAACGCACGTAGCTCTTCCAAGTTCTTGAAGGGGAGAAGTTTTTCGAACCCGTAAAAGCCAGTTTTGCGGCTGGACATGTCGCGAGTCATGATAAGACTGTCGTCACTATACTCTCTGAGGACTTCCACCGTAGCCAAGCCTGCGACGATAACTCGCTTCCGGTCAGAGGACAGGAAGCAAATGACTTGAGGATGTTTGAGATAGCGGTTGATGGCAATGAACTTGTTGTTCTCGTATACGCCCGTCTTCACTCCCGCGTTGACGCCGATAGGAGCCATGTCAGCTACGGCATAATTCTTGGAGTTGCCAATCGAAGTATCCATGAAGTCCGCTCCAAGGAACTGCTCCATCGCCGCCTCGCCCAAGAAACCTGTACCGAATCGCTTCTCGCGGTTCGTGGCGTCCATACGATGAACGTCTTCGCCTGCTTTAGCTGCGGCAAATTTCACGATGAAGTCGGTGACCTTCTTGCGTTTTTCTTCGCTGATAACCACGCTGCCGACTCTGCACTTCTTTTCGAAGGGCATGGCCAATCTTTCTTCACGCGAGGCTGAGAGAAAGGCGTCGCTGAAAATGTAGGGATTGACGTGTTCGTCGTAGGTTTTCATCGTTGAATGATTGTGATGTTGTGCTGTTTCAAGTCTTCTTCGGCTCCAAGGAGTTCGAACCAGTTGTCCGCCACCTCTTCGAACAAGCCGCTAGGAAGGCGGTGATACCAATCCTTGGCGGCGTCTGCTTGAGGGATACGTTTGTAATAAGAGTAGTCCGATTTGTCAACGATAGAATAGACGAAAATGTCTTCGCCTTCATCATCCTTGTCATCAGCAATATGCTTGAGAAGGACGTGAGTGTCCCAGAAGGGCGGATTTCTATATTCCGTTTCGTAGTCCATCGTATAACGACCACGAGGTCCGCGACGCGGCGACCCGTCACGATAATACATCATTTCCCGCAAATGTTCTTTATCGTAGAATAAATCGCGTGCCATTCTAAAAGAGTCGTTATAATCTCTTATGAATAAGTCCTTAGACTGCAATTTCGAAAGCGATTTTTTCATGGCTTTGATATCCTTCAAGTCGAGTTGAATCGTAAGTCCATTCGGTAATCGAAGAAAAGGGCTGTGTATTGACGACGGGGAGGGCATAAGGTTCGCGACCAATTTGGTCCTTGAGAGCGTCGATTTGGTTCACGTAGATATGGGTATCCATGAGGAACCCAATCAGACGGCCTTCCTTAAGGCCCGCTTCCTTGGCCAGCAAGTGCAGTAGGAGGCCATACGATGCGATATTGAAAGGGAGACCAAGGGGTACGTCAACGGACCGCTGATACCACGCCAGATTGAGCTTGCCGTCGATTACGGTCACCTGCCAAAGCAAGTGACAGGGCGGAAGGGCCATTTGGTCAAGAGCGGTCGGATTCCAAGCCGAACAAATCATGCGACGGTCATTGGGATTCTTCTTGAGAGTTTCGACAATCTTTTTAAGTTGGTCTACGCCAGAGGAAGGGGCAAAACCAGTTGTGGTCTTGTCCGTACCTACAAATGAAAGCGTCTCAGGCTGTTTGAAGTCACGCCACTGGACACCGTAAATTAAACCCAAGTCGTCCTCAGCGGCCATCTTAGCCTTGCTGTCGGCGTCGTTGCCGTAGGTGGCTTTCTTGGGGTTACACCATTCGTTCCAGATATTGCAGCCCCGGTCTTGGAACCACTTCTTGGAACGGATACCCTTGATGAAGCCCTCAAGCTCCACACGGATGCTCTTGAACGCCATTTTCTTAGTCGTCAAAAGCGGAAATCCTTCTGACATATCATGTTCAATCATCGCACCCGCGATGGCGAGCGTGTCAACTCCGGTGCGGTTTTCCTTACGCACTCCTTCGTTGAGAATTTTCTGGACTAACTCTAGATATTGAACGTCGATATTTTTCGCCATTCCAAAATCCTACTCGGACGTGGCGATAATGTCAAGACCAATCTTAAGCCGTTCTGTGAAGGCGAGATTGAAGAGTAGTAATTAGCTTCTGATACGTCGCCGCCTCGGTGTCCGAGAAGCCTCTACCCAACGAATAATAACGCACGTAACGAGTAGCGAATAGACCACGCGAACCACCTTGCGTCAAAACACACATAATTTGAATGGGCACCGATAACGGAGTGTAAGCATCAACAATCGTCTTAGGAGAACCTAGGACAAGTCCATTGGAATAATACGTGCTGATGGCCCCGAAGTGGCTAACCATAACCGCACCTTCTTGTTTCACGGTGTTGCCGTAAGGAGTGTAGTCGTTACCGTTAGTAAGAATGCCGCCCACTTCCCAAGTGCCGCCATTAATCCAGCCCAAATAGTTACCGTAAGTATCGCCAGCAACGGACGCACCCATTACGCACTTACTTGCTCCGTTGGCTTCCGTGCCTTTGAAGTAACAAGCCATATGACCATCCGCAGTAACGAGGTCTCCGGTATATCCAGTATCCATGTATACGCTAGAGCCATTACCCTTAACGCCTGCCGAAGCACCCCTCTCTACATAATTAGAATTGTCTACGTTTGCTGGCGTCAAATACCAAACACCATTTCTAGACTTCAATTTAGTCATTGCCGCAGAAACGTTGTTACCACAAAGCGGACCAATATCGTAAATCTTGTCCCATAGGTTTTCCGACTTCAAATTTCTCACGAATTCGTCAAGAGCTTGGAGAGTAAGAAAGGAAACGTCTCCACCATTGCGAATGACATTCTGATAATAATTATACGTATCTGGGTCCAACGTAGGAACTATCAAGCTCAAAGCTTGCCTTTGGTCCAACACAGGAGTATCGTAGCTCCATGTTGTAGAGCCCGCCACGGCAGGAACTCCATTAGCGAGATTGACTGGGTTTCCACCCAACTCTTCGAAACGTAAATTAACAAGAAGTCCGGGAGCCGTACCCGCAATGGTTTTCCTATAGTTATCTGCAATTTCGGCGTCGGTGCGAAGATAGTCCCAGAAACGAACTTCATCCATTAATCCTTGAAAAGAATAGCCTGTCGGGTCTCCGAGTTCGAAGCCGACAGACGCGTCAGAACCGGGGTTTGGAGTCGGTACGATAATGTCGTTTTGAGTCTTGCTGTTATTTAGCTGTCCGTTCAAATACAACTTGAGGATGTTATTGTTTGAACCAATATATTGATAGGAGACCGCAACGTGAATCCACTCATTCAAGTTGGGCGTAATTGTGCTTGTCAAATCGCCGCCGCCCGGACCGATGACAATTTTACCCGGAGTCGGACCACCAGAACCTCCCGTGAATACGAACCAGCCACCATTAGTGCCGCCACGACATGAAAACAAAGTGCCTGCGTTCGTGGAAATAGCGAACGGCTTAATCCAAGCTTCGAAAGTAAAGCTTTTACCGACGCCGCTAAAGGTATCGTTGCGACCAAAATTAGCTACGTAGGATGGGGTTCCATTGAACTGCATCGACCCCTTGGAGTAATAATTGTAGTCTCCCGCTGGCTTAAGCAGGTTCGTGCTATCTACGGAAGGAAAGATAGTGTATTCCTTGGCACGGTGCGTCCCGAAACCTTTGCTTGTTGACTTTACTTTACTCATTATGCTTGGCGACCCAAAGAGGTCATGAACTTTTGAATAGCGGTATTGTAATTTCCGCAGTCGATTGACGACAAACCTCTTCCGAAATGGTAATAACAGATACGATTCGATGACTTGTTTACGGCGGTGCTGCCTTCGTTACGTGCAAAAATATAACTCGATTCGTCAAATAAACTGCCAGTCAAGTCTGGGTCGCTCCAAGTAGAAAAGTCTCCGTTGAAAGAGACTGAAAGATTGGTGCCCGGAGACCTTGTTCCAATCATGAATCCTTTCGTAATAGCTCTTCCGGGAGCATAAACGCCACCTGTCGCGACCGCCACGTTACCAGAACCGGGAAATAATGTAAAGCGATTGGTTTGGTCTTCGCCGATTTCTACGCCCGAGGTCGTTCCGTTCCAATAAAGACCGATGGATAGATTGTTATAAGGAAGTGCAGAAACGTTATGAAGACTATCCAAAAATTTTGTGGAGGCGTCGCCCTTCAAACCGCCCGCTGAACCCGAAGAAACATAATCGGCTTCTACGAAGTTATGATTGATTAGATATTTTCCACCTTGCAAATTTTTCAATTTGGTCAAAGCTGCTGCAAGATTGTTTCCGCAAAAAATACCAATATCATCTAGCTTATTCCACACTTCATATCTCTTTAGGTCTTTTACAAACTCGTTCACGTAATACAAATGATTACCTCTAATCGAGCCCCCATTAGCGACTAAATTATCATAGTAGACGCGAACTTCTGGTTCGGCGATTAGATAAACATCGGAGACGTTAATTTGAGTTTGTCCGCCAAAAGGGTATTGCAGAGCCAGATTATTGTTGTAAAGAAGTTCAACTTCTTTCAACGTAAGGGGACGATTCCAGACGCTAACTTCGTCAATCGTGCCATATCCATAAACGCCTGAATGGTTGTTGCCGATTCTGAAATCTGCTGTTGCGTTGAAAATACTCGTGGTTAAACCCGTGACTGTCCCAATGAGTTGATTGTTCACGAACAATTGACACTTACCCAAATTCGAACTGTAGATAACGACAAGATGATACCACGTTCCCGGATTCATTACGTAGTCGAATGAGGCAGAAGAATCTGCCGAGCCGTCTGGACTAAGACCCAAAATAATTCTATAACCGCTAGAATTGGTATAGTAGAGTTGATAAGCTCTTTGGTTGGTTCCGTTGTAATTGAATTTAGACAGGATGATTCTACCCGTGCTGATTAAATCGGTAGGCTTGTACCAACATGAAATCGTCATGTCTTGGGTGATGTTCAATCCAGTTTGGCTTGCGTTGGTAATAGATAGATATCCGCTAGAGCCATTAAGGACGGCACCATTACCAATCTTTCCATCGCCATAA
>Ga0164309_10001801_pt1 | contig 10249 bp, 8 predicted proteins | sample Whisoiple_247_MG_FD_109984 | JGI IMG/M metagenome (GOLD analysis project Ga0164309, IMG submission 109984) | Soil microbial communities amended with fresh organic matter from upstate New York, USA - Whitman soil sample_247_MG | ecosystem: Environmental > Terrestrial > Soil > Unclassified >... | reverse complement strand
CTGAGCGGGCCGGCGTTCTTCTTCTGCGGCGGCATGGACGAGACCGTGCCCTGCGACGGCATCCACGACGCGTTCGCAGCCGTGGATGACCAGCCGGCGATGTTCGCCAACTACCTAACGGCCGATCACGCCAACTGGATCACCTTCTTCGGCGACACGCTGACTCCCGTCGAGGTGGCCGTCACCGCCTGGATGCGCGTGCACCTGATGGGCGACACCGCTCTGCGCAGCACCTTCTACGGGGAGTCCTGCGCCCTCTGCACCGACGCCGAGTGGGAAATCGAGCAGTCGATGATGGACGAGTAGGCAGCTGCACGAACTCGGCTGACTCGCCACCTGAGGCGCGAGGACTTACGGCCGTCTCCCTGTCTCTGTCGCCTTTCTTCGCTTCACTTCGTCCCATCTGCGGGCATCACGGAAAGCGGGTAGATTCGACCCGAGAATCGTCCCACTCGGTATTGCACGATAACCGGTCCGTGCACTGGTTGAGTGAAGAACGTTCCACGAGACACCCGGATGAAGGCTGCAAGACTGCCTCCACCTCGAGAACCCGTTCGACTTGCAATCGACCACGACTGGCTCTGATGGCCTAACAGCGTCCCGTGCTCCACGTAGACGTCCGTGCCGACCCGCTCAGCAAGCTGAAAAGTGATCCAGAGGGAGCCGCCGTAGAGGGCTATGGTCGTGGCCCGCACCAGTAGGCTGCGAAACCGACCCTCATGTCGCTCAATCTTCTGTGCCCAACGGCTGAACCAGCGGCCCAGCACCGCAAGGACCGCGATGCCGACCAGCGCAAGGTAGTCGTCGTCAGTCACGGTCCCGATTCCTAGTTGTCCGGTGGCCCTTGAGCGGGAGCAGGCTCTGGCGCTGCTCCAGCGCCGAACCGCCGGGCACAGGTCGTTGCGTAGCTTCAGCTCGGGCCAACACCTAGTAGAGGCTTTCGTGGCAAGCACCGACAGAACGAACCACCCAGTGTGAACTCGACCGCACCAACTCAATCGTTGCGCTGTGTTTACATCCAACAACGGTTATTGCTCCAGCGCGGTCTGCCATGTTCGTGGCCTCCGTATTGACCTCGCCGCAGGCGCATCCACATTTCGCACAGAAAGCCTGCCTGGCCACTGCGCGAGCAGAGGGCTCGCCTGCGTCCGGGTCCCGGCGCGCGCAGCTTGTCGCGCTCGCAAGACAGCTCGCCAGAACTGCTACGACGATCGCCGAACGCAAATGCTGTGCATCAGTATTCACTCAGTGCCTCCGACACTGCGGAGCTCGCCGCCTCTGTGCTTCCTGAACTCGTTTGGGGTTGCCCACTCGATGCTGCAAGGTCGTTGAAGTAGGCGTTGGGGGTCTGCGCTCTGAATCGGCGCAATTGTTGTCGGAGAGACTATCCTCCTCCCTTCCCGACTCTTGCTGCAAGGACGATGCCGTCGAAATCATCGCGTCGGTACCTTCCGGCGTTGCCATGACGGAAGCTGAATCCGCGAAGTGGCAGTTTCGGCGACGACCGGACCAGGTGGCACGAGCACCAACGTGCTAACCTCGACACTTGTCCTCCTCGCTTGACCGTCGACGTCCGGCCGGAGCTCGCTCGGGGCGCTTCACGATTGGGCTTTCACTCGTCGGCCTGGCCTGTTCGTTCGCCATCCTCGCCCTGTCGGTCCGGACGGGCCGAACCTGGCTCGACTCCGCGGTCATCGCCCTGTTGCGCAGCGGGGATGGCGTCGCCCCGTCGAGCCCATTCGCTCGGGCTTTTTGGCAAGACATCACGGTGCTCGGCAGTGCGCCCATCGTCACCACGGTCATGGTCCTGACGCTCGGCTACCTGGTTCTGGCGGGCCACGGCCGGACCGCGCTCGCGTTTGGCCTCGGCATCGTGCTGGCGGTGGTCAGCTCGTACGGCTTCAAGGGCCTCTTCGAACGGCCGCGACCGCTGGACCCTGAGACGCTCCTCCGACTCGACATGTATTCGTTTCCGAGCGGGCACTCCGTCATCGCGGGTGCCCTCTACCCGATGCTCGGCGCGCTCATCGCACAGGTGGTCGATGGGCGGCGCCTCAAAGCCTACTGCATTTCGTGCGGAGTTCTCCTGATGATGCTGGTTGGGGCAAGTCGCATCTACCTCGGCGTGCACTACGCAACGGACGTCCTGGCGGGGTGGAGCCTCGGGCTCGCCTGGGCCTTGCTCAGTGGTGTGGTCATGGCGCGACTGCGTCGGCGCGGCGTGATCGAGACCGATCCGGTGGCTAAGGAGGTCTAGTTGGTTGCCCAGCGCCAGCGCAGCGAAAACTCGAGAATGTCGCTACTAGCGCGTCCCAGGTGATCGGGGCTCGACCAGACGGGGAGGAACGTCGTGCGCACCTCGAATTCGTCCGAGAGCAGCCAGCGGAGCTGCACGCCGGCGCGCACGACGACGGCGCTGCGCGCTTCGAGCCAAACTACTTCGACGTCCGGGGTGATGCCGATGGTCGTTCCTGGCCAGAAGAACTCGACGCCGAGGCGCTGGCGCAGCGTGAGCCCTGGCCCGGCGATGACGCGCAGGTTGTCGAGGTAGAGGTTGTGGTCTTCGGGGATGCCGGCGGCAAAGACGGGTTGCGCTTGATAGCGCAGGCGTGGGCGGCCGAGCGGAAGGTACACCTCGACCTCGCTGTCCCACAGAAAGTAGCTGGCGCGTGGGCCGTCCAGGACGTCGATGTCGCGCACGTCGTAGCTCGGCGCGGCGGGGAGGTAGGAGCGATTGAACGAGTATTGGTAGAGGATGCCGCTGCGGAACTGGGCGAATTTTCCCTCGACCTTGGCGCCCACGTAGCCGCCGGCGGCCGAGAACGACACCGTGGGCACGACGTCGAGGCCGAGCCAGTCGTAGTGGGGCCTACCGTAGCCGACGGAGACGCGCGGCCGCAGAAAGAGAAACCCGCCGTCGATCCGGCCCGACACGAACCAGCGCTCCCGGCCTCCGCTCCAACGAGTCCCGGGAGGCGAACCGAGCGGGCTTTGGAAGCCAGCGCCGGGCGCTGTCGCCAGGCCTTGAGCCCAGCCCAAGCGAGCCCAGAGCGCGAGCAGGACCACGGCTTTCGCTCCGGTGAGCCCAGCGAGGAGCCGCCGCATCACCAGACTCCCGTCACGCTCACGCCGCCGAACGTGGGCAATACGACGACGTGGGTGGGCGACGCGGAGCCGCCCGGCCGAAACCGGCCGAAACCGTAGTGAACGGCGGGCACCGCGAAACCGATCAAGGTCCCCACCGCTGCCCCCGTCAGGACGTCGGTCGCGTAGTGCTGGTCGGCCATGATGCGCGAGAAGGCCGTTGCCGCAGCGGCGGTGAAGCCAACGGCGCACGGGATCCAAGGGTGGCGCCCGCTCAGGCCGAGGGCATTGTGGTGAGCGCAGGTGACGGCGGCCATCGCGAACGTCAAGGACGTATGCGTGCTGAAAAAGCTCAGGTAGCGATCGTTCCAGGTGCACTGCGCCGAGTCAGGGTCGAGCTCACTGCCGCAGGTTCGGCCAAAAGGCCGCTCCCGACCGACCGCATTGGCCGTGAGCTGCGACACGCCGAGGGTGAGCAGCGTCACCTCGGAGTCGATGAGCGCCATCTGAATGCCGACATCCGCGCTCTTGCGTAGCCAGCTCGCGTGAATCAGGGCATCGCCGATGAAGGCGTAGCTGAGCGCGACGCCCAGGAGCGCATCGCTCGTGTCGCGAAACAGGAGCTGCACGTCGAAACTGCTCGGCAAGAGGGCGGTTCGCACGGACTCGTCGAACGGGGTGCCCGTCCCGTGGGGTCCGTCGCCCGCCGGGCCGGCGATGGTCGCGCCCAGCGCCATGCTGGCGCCGAGCCCGCTGAGCACGGCGTCGACGACTCCGAAACGCACGGCCGTCTTGGGGTATTCCACGGCGGGCAGCGCTCCCGGCCCAAGCCGGATGGCGGGCTCCTCGGCCTTCGGATCGGAGTCTTCCGCACAGGCCGGGCGCGGCGCGAGCGCGGCGTAAGCAAGCGCCAGCCAGGCCGCCAGCACATGGGCAAAGCGAAGGGTGCGAGGCCGAAAACGCACGTACGGCGGACTCTAGCCCGAGATTGACTAGGAGCACGAATGTGGTTTTGCTCCGTAGGTGAGAGGACGGATCGCCACGAGGGCACTCGGCGCGTCCCTGCTCGCCTGCCTCTTGTCGGCCCCCGGCCTAGCGGCTCCGGAGGCGGCTCCGGACGCGCCTCCGCCGCCGACCGACTCGAGTGCTGCGCAGCCACCGGATCCACCTCCCGACACTCCGGCCCCAGAGCCTCCGGCCGCAGAGCCCCCCACCACCGAGCCAGCTCCCGTCGAGCCAGCTCCCGCCGAGCCAGCTCCCGCCGAGCCAGCTCCCGAGACTCCCCGTCCCCCGGCGGCGCAAACGCTCGATGAAGCGGTCAAAGACCGTGACGCCACCGGCACGCCGGACAAGCCGGCCAAGGACGGCGAGCCCCGCACGACCGGCGAGGACCAGCCGCTGACGAAGGGCAAGAAGCGGCCACCCACGGACTACGACGGACGACCCGAGCCGAACACCGACGCCGGCGACATCGTGCGCTGGGGACCTCGCATCCTGTTCTTCCCGGTGTACCTGGTGCTCGAGTACGGCCTGCGCGTGCCCATCGTGTGGACCACGACACGCATCGAGGAGCATCACCTCACCGACAAGATCGCCGATTTTTTCACCTGGGACGATGGCAAGGCCAGGCTTTATCCCATGGTCAGCTTCGATTTCGGCGTTCGGCCGAACGTCGGCCTCTCCTTCAAATGGGACGAAGCCGTGCCGCGGCACGACTTTGCCGCAACCGCCATCCTGGGCTTCGACGACCTCTACTCGTTCGAGGGAAAGGTCGATCAGAAGCTCTTCCGTGACGAAGAAGCACTCGTGCGCTGGCGGGGCGGCTACCACGTCGCTCCGGACAACGTCTACTATGGCCTCTCCGATCTAGACGCCCGCTGCAACTACCTGCCGAAAGGCTGCCGCTTTCGTAGCGCGATCGGCGACGCCTCGATCGGTCTCGTCGGCTGGGAGGAGCGCCTGAACCAGTTCTTTTTCACGACGACCTTCCGCCAGGCGCGCTTCGAGAACGAACGCTCCGATGCGCCGCCCATCACGGACGAAGAGGCCGCAGCTCTCCCAGGCTTCGACGACGGCTACCAGATCATCGAGCCTCGTCTGGCCTTTGCTCTCGACACCCGGAGCGAGGATCTCGATTTCCACACCGGAACGGGTGTGCGTCTCGAAAGCTCGAGCGCCTTCGCCATCGATGTCGCCAATCCGGACAGTCGTTGGTTCCGTGCAGGCGGGGAGTTTGGCAGCTTCTACGACCTCGGTTTTGGGCAGGTCATCGCGACCAGCGTCTACTACGAGGGCCTCGTGAACCTGAGCTCGGCAGTCGATGGCGAGAGGCTCCCCGTGCCGTTCTACGAGCTCCCCTACATGGGCGGAGCCGACCAGATGAAGGGCTACTTGAGGCGGCGCCTGATCGGGGAGAACGCGCTCGCCGCGAACTTCGAGTACCGCTACCCCATCGCGTCGATGCTCGACGCCTCCATCTTCGCCAACGTCGGCAACACCTTCCGCGATCTGGGCACCTGGGACATCAAGGCCAACTACCTGAGCTACGGACTCGCGCTCGAGATAGGGACCGATCGGGTCGCCTCGTTCGAGGCCATCCTCGGTTGGGGGTCGAGCAGGTTCGACGAGTCGCCGTTCGATCCTTTCGACCAGTTTCGTTTCGCCATGGGCATAAACAAGGGGTTCTGACCGATGTCCAAACGAGTTCGACTGATGTCCCTTCCTTTGCTCGCCGCCCTGGCAGGCCTGGCTTGCAGCCGCGAGATTCGCCGCTTCCCCCTGAGCCCGCCGGTGTGGAGCGATCCCGACCAGCACCCGCTCGAAGGTCAGCCGAAGAAATACTATTCGGGCATTTACGCCGACGCGATCGACAAGTCCGGCCTCTACTCTGCCAGCAAGTGCTTCACCTTCCCGAAGAAGGGCGAGGCGGAGAACGTCAACGCGCTGGACGAAGTGCCGAACAGCAGCTGGTTCCAGAATAGGATCGGTCAATTCGACCTCAGCCCAGAAGAGGTCGCCAACGCAGAATGCGGAGACATACCCAGCCTCGATCCCGAGCGGGGGCCATGGCGAGTCATCGGTGCGAAGCCCGACGGAGCCAATCCGGGCTTCATGATCGAAGCACCCGACGGCTTTCGCTACCTGCTCAAGTTCGACGGCAAGAATCAGCCGCTGCGAGCCACCAGCGCGGACGTGGTCGGATCCAAGCTGTACTGGGCGATCGGCTACCACTCGGTGTGTAACGAGATCGTCCTGTTTTCTCCGGACGTCCTCGAGATTGCACCCGACGCCGAAACGACGACCGGCCTGGGCAAGGAACGCCGGATGGTCCCGGCCGATCTCGACAAGGTCTTGACCATGGCCTACCGGCTCAAAGATCGGCGGCTGCGCGCCTCGGCCAGCCGCTTCGTTCCAGGCAAGCCGCTGGGTCCCTTCAAATACCAGGGCAAGCGCAAGGACGACCCGAACGACGTCGTGCTGCACGAGAACCGGCGTGAGCTCCGGGCCGGACACCTGCCTGCCGCCTGGATCAGTCACGTGGATGTGCGTGAACAGAACACGTTCGATGTGCTGATCGACACGGAGGAAGCCAGGTTCATCCGCCATTACAAGATCGATTGGGGCGACGCACTCGGCATCGGCGTGGAACCCGATCGCCTCGGGCGTCGCATGGGCTACTCGTATCCCGTCGATCTTCAACACACCGGTGAAGACCTGCTCACGCTCGGGCTCCTGTCACGGCCCTGGCACGACCCCAAACGCACCAAGGTGCACATCTTCGGCTACTTCGGGGTGGAGGGATTCGTGCCCTCGAAATGGCGCGGCGTGTATCCCATCCCGGCCTTTCAGCGGCGGACGCCGGCGGACATCCTGTGGATGACGCGGATTTTCTCGCGCATCACCGATGATCACGTGCGGGCCATCGTGGCGCGCGCCAAGCTCCCCGACGAGCGCCAGTCGCAATACCTGGAAGAGACCTTGATCGGTCGGCGAAATCGCTTCTTCGAGGAGTACTTGAGCCAGTACGTAGCGCTCGCGGGCTTTCGCTTGGCGCGCCGCAGTCCGGGCAAGAGCGAGCAGTCGCTGTGCTTCGAGGACCTAGCCATCCGCCACGGCGTCTCTCGGCCGGGCGAAACGTACTACCAGTTTCGCTTCCACGCAGGGCGCGCGCTCGAGCGAGAGATGGGCTGGGTGCAATTCATGCCCGACGAGGACCATCCGAGCTGGTCGTGCGTGCTCTTCCCCCTCGGTCGCACGCGGCCGGCCGATCTGGCCGGGCCCGGGGCAAGAGACGATGATCCGCTGCGTTACGGCGTGCTCGATGTCTGGGTGCACCAAAAACCCACCGTCATGCCGATGGGCCAGGTCCGCTTGCACTTCTACGATCTCGGGCCCGAGCGCGGCTACCAGCTGGTCGGCATCGAAAGGCCCCCCGAGGTCACGGTGCCGGATGATTATTGAGGAGCCTGCTTCTGGTAGGCGAGCCCCAAGCGCAGGGCGACCAGCAGCCAAAGCACGCCCAAAACTACGTTGACGAGAGCGAACGCCGAAATCGGCCAATCGAACAGCTCGCGTCCGACGAACACCAGCCCCGCCGCCAGGACGTCGCCGGCGCGCACGAAGACGGTGTCCACGACCTGCTTGGACTTGTACTTTTCCTGGGCAGTAAGCGGCAAAAAGAGCGCATTTCTCACCGTGTTGTTCAGCGAGTAGTCGAGCGCATTTTGCCCCGTCTTGGTCCAGCGCACGATGACGAGGATCGGCAGCAGGCTGATCGCGAGGTTGCCGGCGAGAGCCAGTACGGGCAGTACCAGGAGCGCGACTCGCACACCGAAGCGCTGGACCAAGCGCGGGGTCACGAAAAGCTGGACGAGCACGCCGCCCAGGTTCACCCAGAAGTAGAAGTCCGAATAGAACTCCCCGATGAACGTGGACACGTCGGCCGATGCCACGGCTTCTGCGCGCTTTTTCACCAGGCTCGAGAGGAGAAACTCGCCGGTCGAGCTCACGAAGTTGAGCAGCAGCATGAGCAGGCCGATGAGGAGCAAATAGCGACTGCTCGCCACCAGGCGAAAACCGCCCTGCCCTCCTTTCGCGCCTGCCTCGCGCTTGGGTGCATCCGACGGGCCGCCCTCCGGAGCGGCGCCGGTACCCATGCGCTTTTCCGCGAGCTCTCCGAGCAAGAGCGCCCCGAGCAGGAGCCCGGCGCTCACCAGCATCATCTGCGGGATCCCGAGCGGGTCGACCAAGACGGACGTCAGACGACTCCCGGCCACTGCTCCGATCGACGCCCCGAAGGCAACGATGGGAAACAAGCGCTCGCCCTGCTCCTTGGAATAGAGGTCGCTGGCGAACGCCCAGAACTGCGCCACGACCATCAAGTTGAACACGCCAACCCAGAGAAAGAACACCAAACCGAGGCCCGGCAGCTCGAACCGAGCGAACAGGTAGAAGCCGAGCAAGCAGCCCACGAACGCGAGCGTCACCACGCGGATCAGTCGGCCCCGATCGAAACGGCTCACCAGGGCGGAGTAGCCAGGAACGATGGCGGAGAGCAGCGCGATCTGGCCGACGGCGGCATAGCTCTTGAGCTCGGCCCCGCTGGGACTGGCCAGAATGAGCGCCTCGCGCACGGGCTTGAGCACGTAGTAGGCGCACAGGAGCACGCAGACCTCCAGCGAGAGCAGAAGGGCGCCCACGCCCTCGCCCGGCTCGACCTTGGTGAACCAGCCGAGTGCTCGATCGAGCTGGCTGGGTGCTCGGCCAGCCGATGGGGAGGATCCGAGCGCCATTTTTCGCCGAGCGAGCACGTTCAGCGCAGGAGCAATATCCAGCTGAGCAGCGACGCGCACAGGAATGCGAGCGCAATCTGCTTCAAGCCGCGGATCCGCACGGAACGCAGCTCGCTCTTGTCCGCGATGCGTTCCGTGCCAAGGCCGGTGTGACGCACCCCCGACAGCGCAGAATAGCCACACGTCATGTAGATGGCCTGAAAGAAGAAGTTGGCAGCGACGAAGAGGGCAGCGGCCGGCAAGAGCAGCCAAGCGCCGGAGGCGGCGCCGCTGGCCTTGAGCCAAACAGCCGCCACGAGTCCCACGGCGAGCGAGACGATGCCCAGGCGCAGGCGGCGAGCGACGTTCACGTCGCTCAGGTTGGTGGCGCAACCGAAGGCCATGACGCTAGAGTAGCCCTCGGGTCAGGGGCCCGCCACCCTTGGATCCCGCATGACCTCCGCTCTCCCTCCGAGAACCTCCAGCCCTCCGAGAACCTCCGGTTCCGAGCGCTTTCGCCTCTCGGCGGTGTGGTCCCGCTTCGTGGATGTACGTCCGGGTGAGGAACGCCTCGTGCTCGGCGCCTCCGCGGTGCTCGGCGGAATCGTTGCAGCGCACGTCCTGCTCGAGACCGCGCGCGATGCCCTTTTCCTGACCAATCTCGGACCCAAGGCGCTGCCGCTCGTCTACATGACCATGGCAGTGCTCGGTTTCGTGGCCGCACGCGCCGATCATTTCATCGCGCGCTCTTTCGGGCGCCAAAATGCCCTCGTGCTCGGCCTGATGGGCGCGGCCACCGGCACGATGCTCTTCTACTCCGCGGGCATTGGCCAGGCCCGAGCCTTCGCGCTCTACCTGTGGACCGGTGTCATCACCACGCTGCTCACCGTCCAGTTCTGGCTAGCGGCGGCGCAGCGCATCACGCCCGCGCAGGGCAGACGACTCTATGGCCTGCTCACGGCGGGTGGAGTGTTCGGTGGCGTGGTCGGCGCCGGGATCGGTGCGCTCCTGGCCGAGCGCTTCTCGATCCAAAGCCTGCTCTTGGCTGCCGCGGGGCTGCACCTGTGCACGGCCTCGATCGCTACGATCGCTCCGCCTGCCACCGTGGCTCCCGTGGTGGCACCGCGCGTCGGCATCACCGAGCGGCTGGGCGAGGTCCGCAAGAGCTCGTACCTGGTGCGCGTTGGCCTGCTCATGCTCGTCAGCGTCGCGACGCTCCTGCTCGTCGACTACTTGTTCAAGAGCGAGATGACGGCTCGTCTGCCACCAGCACGGCTCGGCGTTTCTCTCGCTCGCTACTACGCGGCCATGAACGCCGTAGCGCTCGTGGTTCAGCTGTTCGTGGCGATGCGCGTCCTGCAGCGCATGGGGACGGTCTTGGCCCTGACCATATT
>Ga0164309_10001800_pt1 | contig 10257 bp, 9 predicted proteins | sample Whisoiple_247_MG_FD_109984 | JGI IMG/M metagenome (GOLD analysis project Ga0164309, IMG submission 109984) | Soil microbial communities amended with fresh organic matter from upstate New York, USA - Whitman soil sample_247_MG | ecosystem: Environmental > Terrestrial > Soil > Unclassified >... | reverse complement strand
CCTCTTGACGCTGGACTCTTCGAAGCTGGCGCCGCCCTCGGTGAGCTTCGTCAACGCCACCTGGTTGGCCTCGACAACTTTGAGCAATGCATCGTCCATGCCGGCAACAGCGTCGGCAAGAACTTTTTCGACATCGCCCTTGTCCCCGAGGCCTGCGTTCACGCCTTTGGTTACATTGCGGACCACATTGTTGATTTGGCTGAGGCCTAACTCGCGAGCCTGCAACGCCTTGAGCATGATGTCGCAAACCGCCGAGCGAATCTGGGTCTGCTGCTTCACGGCCTCGGCCACCATCGTCTTGAGCGCCTCGTCGGAATTCAAGGTTGCGGTTTTCATCTGGCATCTCCTGAAGCTGCGGATTGCTTCAACTTGCCCGGTTACTGCATGTGTTGACCGCCGTTGATGGCGATGTTGGCGCCGGTCAGGAAGGCGGCTTCTTCGGAGGCGAGATAGATGATCAGGCCGGCCACTTCCTCCGGCTTGCCCAAGCGACCGACCGGGATGTGGGGCAGGATCTTGGAGTCCAGCACTTCTTTCGGGATGGCGGTGACCATCTTGGTGCCGATGTAACCCGGCGAGATAGTGTTGACGGTCACACCCTTCTTCGCCACCTCGAGCGCCAGCGCCTTGGTGAAGCCGTGCACACCGGCCTTGGCCGCCGAGTAGTTGGTCTGGCCGAAAGCACCCTTGCTGCCGTTCACCGACGAGACGTTGATGATGCGACCCCAGCCGCGGTCGGCCATGCCGTCGGCGACCTGTTTGGTCATGTTGAACAGGCTGTCGAGGTTGGTGCGCATCACCGCGTCCCAGTTGACCTTGTCCATCTTCTTGAAGGTCATGTCGCGGGTAATGCCGGCGTTGTTGACGAGAACATCGATCGGGCCGAGCCGGGCCTGCGCCTCGGCGACGGCCTCGCTGCACGAGTCGTAGCTGGCCACGTCGCAGGCCACGGCCAGCACGTCGTAGCCGCGGGTCTTCATGTCGGCGACCCATTCGCCGTGTTTGGTGTTGCCGGGCGAGTAGGTTACGACGACCTTGTAGTCGGCGTCTGCCATCTTGGTCGTGATCGTCTCGCCCAGGCCACCCATGCCGCCGGTGACCAGGACCACGCGTTGCTTGCTCATGTCTTCATCTCCTCTGGTTGGCTTGTTGAAGAATTCAGCGTTCGATCGCCAGTGCCACGCCCATGCCGCCACCGATGCACAGCGAGGCCAGGCCGCGCTTGGCGTCGCGGCGAATCATTTCGTGGATCAGCGTCACCAGGACGCGGCAGCCCGAGGCACCGATGGGGTGGCCGATCGCGATGGCGCCGCCATTGACGTTGATCTTCGCGGTGTCCCAGCCCATCTCTTTGTTGACCGCGCAGGCCTGCGCGGCGAAGGCCTCGTTGATCTCCATCAGGTCGAGGTCGGCCGCGTTCCAGCCCGCTTTCTGCAGGCAACGTCGCGACGCGGGCACCGGGCCCATGCCCATGATCGACGGATCGAGCCCCGCGGTGGCGTAGCTCGCGATACGCGCGAGCGGCGTGAGGCCGAGCGCCGCAGCCTTCTTGGCGCTCATCACGACCACGCCGGCCGCGCCGTCGTTCAGCCCCGAGGCGTTGCCGGCGGTCACGCTGCCGGCCTTGTCGAACGCCGGGCGCAACCCCGCCAGCGCGTCGGCGCTGGTCTTCTTGTTGATGAACTCGTCGTTGGCAAACAGGATCGGGTCGCCCTTCTTCTGGGCAATGCTGAAGGGCACGATCTCGTCCTTGAACTTGCCGGCTTCCTGCGCGGCGGCGGCCTTCTGCTGCGAGCCGAGCGCGAGCACGTCCTGCTTGTCGCGGCTGATCTCGTACTTCTTGGCCACGTTCTCGGCCGTGATGCCCATGTGGTACTTGTTGTAAACGTCGAACAGGCCGTCGACGATCATCGAGTCGACGAGCTTCCACTCGCCCATGCGCTGGCCGTCGCGCGAGCCGGGCAGCACGTGGGGCGCCAGGCTCATGCTCTCCTGGCCGCCGGCGATGACGATCTCGGAGTCGCCGTCGCGCACCGCCTGGGCGGCGAGCATGACCGCCTTCAGGCCGGAGCCGCAGACGGCGTTGATGGTGAGCGCCGGCACGGTCACCGGTAGGCCGCTCTTGATGACGGTCTGGCGCGCCGGGTTCTGGCCGGCCCCGGCGGTGAGCACCTGGCCGAAGATAAGCTCGCCGATTTGCTCGCCGGAGAGCCGGGCGCGCTTGAGCAGCTCGACCACAACCGCGGCCCCCAGATCGGGCGCCGGGGTCTTGGCGAGAGTGCCGCCGAACTTGCCCACCGCGGTGCGGGTGGCGGCGACGATGACGATGTCTTCCATGACGTTCTCCATTAATGCGAAGGACAGATTTTCGGGGCTCACGCGGCCTTTGCCTTGACGTAGCGTCCCGGGGCGGGTTCGATGACCGGGAACTTGCGGTTGCCGGCGCTCTTGGGGGCAGGAACGAGTGCGCCGGCATGCTGCTCGAGCCAGCCGGCCCACACCGGCCACCAGCTCCCCGGCTCGCTACGCGCATGCTCGAGCCACAGGCCGGCGTCGGGCTCGATCTTGCCGACCCAGTAGTTGCGCTTCTTCTTCGCCGGCGGGTTGATCACGCCGGCGATGTGGCCGCTGGCGCCCAGCACGAAGGTGAGGTCGCCGCCGAGCAGCTCGGTGCTCTTATAGGCGGTCTGCCAGGGCACGATGTGGTCCTCGCGCGACGCGTACAGGAACGCCGGCACCTCGACCGCGCCCAGGTCGACCGGCACGCCGCATTGCACGGTCGCGCCTGGCTCGCGCAGCTTGTTCTCGAGGTAGGTGTTGCGCAGGTACCAGCAGAACATCGGGCCGGGCAGGTTGGTATCGTCACCGTTCCAGAACAGCAGGTCGAACGCTGGCGGCGCCTTGCCCTTCAGGTAGCCCGACACGACATACGGCCAGATCAGGTCGTTTGCGCGCAGCGCGGCGAACACCTGTGCCAACTCGCTGCCCTTGAGCAGCCCGCTCTGTCCGATCGTCGCTTCGCGCGCTGCGGCCGACTGTTCGTCGACGAGCAGCCCGATCTCGCCGGTGTCCGAAAAATCGAGCATTGTCGTCAGAAGGGTCAGGCTCGCGACCTTGTCGTCGCCGCGCGCCGCCATCACCGAGAGCGCGCTGGCGAGCAGCGTGCCGCCGACGCAGAAGCCCAGCGTGTTGACGCGGTCGGCGCTGCTGATCGCGAGCGCCACGTCGACCGCCTGCATGACGCCCTGCTCGAGGTAGTCGTCCCAGCCGAGACCGCCCTGCTCGGGCCCGGCGTTGCGCCACGACACCAGGAATACCGTGTGGCCCTGCGACACCGCATGGCCGACGAACGAGTTGTCGGGCTGCAGGTCGAGGATGTAGAACTTGTTGATGCACGGCGGCACAACCAGCAACGGACGCTCGTGGACATGCGCCGTGCTCGGCGTGTACTGGATGAGCTGGATCAGGTCGTTCTCGAACACCACACTACCCGGGCTGGTGGCGACGTTGCGGCCGACCTCGAAGGCGGTGTCGTCGGTCATCGACACCCGACCCTTAGCGAAGTCCTCCATGAACAGACGCGTGCCTTCGACCAGGCTGGCGCCGCCGCTGTCGAGCGCCGCCTGCAAGGCCTCGGGGTTGGTCGCGAGGCAGTTGGCCGGGCTCAGGGCATCGACCACCTGGCGCAGCACGAAACCCCATTGGGCCTTGCTGCGCTCGTCGAGCGGCGCGGTATCGAGCGTCTGGCGCAGCAGTTCCGACTGGCTCAGGTAGGCGCGGGCGATACCGTCGAAGCGCGGGTCCTGGCACCAGGGGTCGGCGGCGAACCGGCGGTCGACCGCCGGCGCCGCGGCGCCGGCCGGCACTGCGGCCGTCCGCATCATCGTCATCTGCTGCAGCGCTTGCTGCTGCCATTGCGTAAAGGCATTCGCGGCCTGCATCCAGGGCGCGAGGGGGTTCGCCGGATCGGCCGCCGCCGGCGTGCCGGGCGGCGCGAGCGACTTCAGCAGTTCCTGTTGTTTCGCCATCAGGTCGGTGAGCCAGAGGGTCGGATCGGGGGTTGAAGGGGGCATGTTGAATCCTCCATGAACTGGGCAGCGTCAATGCAGCTTCACGTGTGGCTCGGTGCGGCGCACGATGAGACGCGCCAAGGTGTCGAGCGACACCTTGGCAAAACCATGCAGCGCCAGTTCGTGCATCTTGTAGAGCGAGAGGTACATCATTCGCGCGAACCGGCCTTCGACCATCAGGCTGCCGCCGGCGAGCCCGCCCATCATGTTGCCGACGGTGCTGAACTCACCCAGCGAGACGAGCGAACCGAAGTCGCGGTAGCGGTAGTCCCGCAGCGGCCTCTCGGCTAGCCGGCGCTTGATCTGGCCGAAGATGTGTGTGGCCTGCTGGTGCGCCGCCTGTGCGCGCGGCGGGACCAAGCCGCCCTGGCCCTCGTTGGCATCGGGCCAGGCGCAGGCGGCGCAGTCGCCAAGGGCGAAGATGTGTTCGTCGCGCGTGGTCTGCAGGGTTTGCCGCACGACCAGCTGGTTGATGCGGTTGGTCTCCAGCCCCGCAATATCCTTCAGGAAGTCGGGCGCCTTGACGCCGGCCGCCCACAACACCAGCTCGACCGCGATCACGCGGCCATCGTCCAGCCGCACCCCGTCGCGCAGCACCTCGGCGACCTTGGCCTTCGTATGAACCTCGACGCCGAGCTTGCGCAGCAGCGCTTCCGTCGCCTGCGACAGGCGCGGCGGCAGCGCGGGCAGCACGCGGTCAGCCGCCTCGATGACGCGCACCTTGATGTCCTTGTTGGGGTCGACGCGGTCGAGCCCGAACGCGACGACTTCGCGCGCCGTGCGGTGCAGCTCGGCAGCCAGCTCGACGCCGGTGGCGCCGGCGCCGATGATCGCGACCTTGAGCTGCTCGGGCCGCAGCGGCGTCGCCTGCGCATGGGCGCGGATGCAGGCGTTGACCATGCGCGCGTGGAAGCGCCGCGCATCGGCCAGCGACTCGAGCTTCATCGAATGCTCGCCGACGCCGGGCGTGCCGAAGTCGTTGCTCTGGCTGCCCACGGCGATGACGAGGGTGTCGTAGCCGAAGGCGCGCTGCGGCGTGACCTCGCGACCCTCGTCGTCGAGCGACGGCGCGACGTGCACCTCGCGCCGTGTGCGGTCGAGCCCGATCATCTCGCCGATCCGGTAGCGGAAGCAGTGCCAGTGCGACTGCGCGAGGTAATCGACCTCGTGCGCCGAGAGGTCCATGCTGCCGGCCGCGATCTCGTGCAGTTTGGGTTTCCAGACATGCGTTCGATTGCAGTCGATCAGCGTGACGTCGGCGCTGCCCTTGCGGCCGAACCGATCGCCGAGCTTCGTTGCGAGCTCGAGCCCGCCCGCGCCGCCGCCGACGACGACCACGCGGTGTCTCGCAGCACCATCGGTTTTCATCGACACTTGTGAATGTGCGCCATGCCTCGAACCCGACCCCCGTATCCGCTCGAACCGCTGCCGCTCGCTGCGAGGCGTGGACGCTTGCGCGCACCAAGGTCGGCCTGGTGATCCAACGTGCAGGACAGCGAGATGATCGAATCGCTCGGCTACCGCATCCGCCGCGCAGGTCAACGTGCTGATCTTCATCGTCGTCACCATCGGCGGGCTCGGCATCAACAGCAGCGCATGCCGCCGCCCGGCTTGTTGTAGCGCCGGTCGATGGCGAAGCGGAAGAACGCCTCCTCGCTCATCGCAGGCACATCGGGATGGACCGCCTTGCAGTGGGCGAGATACGCCTCGTAGTCCGGTGCACCGAGCACTCCCTTGAGCGCGTGCCCGATGCACACCATCCTGTAGGCGAGCGCCTTCACGCGGCCCGGGCGCTTGCCGTCGGCGCCGGGCGCGAAGGGGTCGTCGCCCGTCGGCCGGTCAGTGAGCAGTGGCATAAGAGACTCCGAGCGGGGCTTCGCGGTACGGCGTTTCCGCCGCGGTCGGCGCCGGTTGGCGCCATGCGCGCAACGCCATCTTGACGGTGAAGTACGCCATCGCGACCACCAGCAGGGCGAACATGATCGTCATGCCCCCGCACAGGTAGTTATTGAACGCGACCCGCTGCATTTCGGCGATGGTCTTCGCGGGAGCGATCAGGGTACCGGCCGCTGCCGCCTCGCTGTACTTGTTGGCGAGGACGAGGAAACCGATCGTCGGATCGCTCGACAGCACCTTCTGCCACGCCGCCGAAAGCGTGCACACCAGCAGCCACGCCGTCGGCACGAGGGTGACCCAGGTGTACCTCTCGCGCTTCATTTTGATGAGCACCACGGTGGCCAGCAGCAGCGCGATGCCGGCGAGCATCTGGTTGCCGATGCCGAACAGCGGCCAGATCGTGTTCACGCCGCCCAGGGGATCGACCGTGCCCTGGTACACGAAGTAGCCCCATCCGAACACGCACAGGAGGGTGGCGACGATGTTGGCGGGGATCGAGTCGATGCGGCCGAGCGGCGCGTACACGTGGCCAAGCAGATCCTGGATCATGAAGCGCCCGGCACGCGTGCCCGCGTCGACCGCGGTGAGGATGAAAAGCGCCTCGAACAGGATCGCGAAGTGGTACCACAGCGCTTCCGTCGCCTTGCCGCCGAACACCTGCGCCATAATCTGCGCGATGCCGATCGCCAGCGTTGGCGCGCCGCCCGCGCGATGCAGGATGGTGTGCTCGCCGACTTCCTTCGCGGTCTGGCTGATGAGCTCGGGCGTGATGGTCCAGCCCCATTCGCTGATGACCCTGGCGGCCGTATCGACGGTCGGCCCGATCACCGCTGCCGGCACGTTCATTGCGAAGTAGATGCCCGGGTCGAGCACGGACGCGGCGACGAGCGCCATGACGGCGACGAAGGACTCGGTCAGCATGCCGCCGTAGCCGATGTAGCGGGCCTGGCCCTCGCGCTCGATCATCTTCGGCGTCGTGCCGGAGGAGATCAGGGCGTGGAAGCCCGACACGGAACCGCAGGCGATGGTGATGAACAGGAACGGGAACAGCGAGCCCGACACCACCGGCCCCGTGCCGTCGATGAAACGCGTCGTCGCAGGCATCCTCAGTTCCGGCTGCACGATGTAGATGCCGATGGCGAGCGCCGCCAGGACGCCGATCTTCAGGAAGGTAGACAGGTAGTCGCGCGGCGCGAGCAGCAGCCACACCGGTAGCACGGAGGCGATCGCGCCGTACGCGATCACCGCCCATGCGAGCTGCGGCGCGGAGTAGGTCAACAGCGGCCCCAGGGTCGGGCTGTGCGACACGTACTGGCCATACCAGATGGTGAGCAGCAGCACGACGACGCCGAAGGCGGACGCCTCCAGGATCTTGCCCGGACGGATGTAGCGCATGTGGATGCCCATCGCCATGGCGAGCGGAATCGTGACGGCGACGGTGAACGTGCCCCACGGGCTCTCGCCGAGCGCCTTGACCACGATCAGTCCGAGCGCCGCCAGGATGATGATCATGATGGCGAGCGTGCCGACCAGCGCGATGGCCCCAGCGGCGGGCCCCATCTCCATCTTGACCATCTCGCCGAGCGAGCGGCCGTCGCGCCGTATCGAGCAGAACAGGACCACGAAATCCTGCACCGCGCCGGCGAACACGACACCGGCCAGCAACCAGATCGTTCCGGGCAGGTAGCCCCACTGCGCGGCGAGCACCGGCCCAACCAGCGGCCCGGCGCCCGCGATGGCCGCGAAGTGGTGCCCATAGAGCACGTGCTTGTTGGTGGGGACGAAGTCCACGCCGTCGTGATGCCGCACCGCGGGCGTCATGCGCGAGTCGTCGAGCTGCAGCACTTTCTCGGCGATGAACTTGCTGTAGAACCGGTAGGCGATGAAAAACACGCACAGCGCGGCCGTCACCAGCCAGGCGGCGCTGACCGATTCGCCGCGGTTGAGCGCGATGGCCGCAAACGAGAATGCGCCGAGGATGGCGAGCGCCGGCCAAAGGAGAATTTGAAGCGTCTTGTTCATGCTGGTCTCCTCCAAGGGAACATCAGGACGCTGCGCTGCACGTCAGCGGGCGTCGGTGCGTGTGCTCGCGCCGCGATGGCTGGCACCAGCCCCAGCGCAGCCAGAAACCCGGCCGGCTGATCGGCGTGGACCCAATGGCCGGCGCCATCGATCTCGACCGTCTGTGTCCGGGGGAACTGCTCGACAAATGCCGCGCTGTCGGCCGGCGTCACGTAGTCGGACAGCGATCCGGTGATCAGCGTCGCCGGCCCGTCGAATCGCCGCGCTGCCAACTCGGCCGGAAAGGCACACAGCTCGGGGATCGCGGCGCCGATGGCCGGCAGGTTGAGTTGCCAATCGAAATGATCGTTCCTGACCGCCAGGTTTTGCATCAGGAAGGCGACGGCAGTCGCATCCGGAATCTTCTCGCTCATCTGGCGCATGGCTTCGGCGCGGTCGGCCGTGGTGCGGGGATCGATGCTCAGCATGGCTTCGACATAGGGCGTCAGGCGATCGGCATACGAGACCGGTGCGATATCGACCGCGATGAGACGCCCGACCGACTCGGGGCTTTCGAGCGCCAGGGTCATCGCTGTCTTGCCGCCCATGCTGTGCCCGATGACGACCGGACGATCGAGTCGCTCGCTGCGGATCAGTGCACGCACATCGGCCGCCATCTCGGAGTAGGTCATCGAACCGATCCACGGTGATCGGCCGTGGTTGCGCAGGTCAACGCAAATGACCCGGTGCTCGGCCGACAGCGCACGGGCTATGCCGCGCCAGTTGCGGCTCGAACCGAAAAGCCCGTGCAGCACGACGACGGGCGGTCCGTCGCCCAGATCCTCGAACGCAAGTTGCAGCGGCATCGCGTTACTTCCTACTTCTTCTTCTTCTGCGGCGGCAGATCGGTACATACGCCTTCGAACAATTCGGCCGCCATGCCGACGTTGCGAACGACATTGTCGATCTGGCTGAGGCCCAGCTCGCGAGCCGGCAATGCCTTGAGCGTGGGGTCGCGGACCGTCGACCGAATCTGCTTCTGCTGCTTTACGGCCTCGACCACCATCGTCTTGAGCATGTCGTCGGAATTCAAGTTTGCGGCTTTCATCTGGTATCTCCTGAGACTACGGATTGCTTCCAACGTTTCGGTCACTGCATGTGCTGGCCGCCATTGATCGCGATATTTGCACCGGTCACGAAGGCCGCCTCCTCGGAGCAGAGATAGATGATCAGGCCGGCGATCTCGTCGGGCGCCCCAAGACGCCCAAGCGGAATCTGCGGAAGAATCTTCGAATCGAGCACCTCCTTGGCGATGGCGGTTGATGTAGCCGGGTGAGATCGTGTTGACCGTCACGCCCTTGCGCGCGACTTCGAGGGCCAGGGCCTTGGTGAAACCGTGCACGCCGGCTTTGGCGGCCGAATAGTTGGTCTGCCCGAACGCGCCCTTCGAGCCGTTGACCGACGAGACGTTGATGACGCGCCCCCAGCCGCGATCGGTCATGCCGTCCATAACGTGCTTGGTCATGTTGAACACGGAGTCGAGGTTGGTGCGGATGACCGCATCCCAGTCCGCCTTGGACATCTTCTTGAACCTCGTGTCCTTGGTGATCCCCGCATTGTTGACCAGGATGTCGATGGGCCCGACATCCTTAGTCACGCGGGCGACGCAGTCCTTGCAGGAGTCGAAATCCGCAACGTCGACCCCGTAGGCGCTGAATTGGCGCCCGGCCGCGTTGTGCTCGCCGAGCCAGTCTTTCACTCGCGTGTTGCCTGGCGAATGAGTTACCACCACGCGATATAGCCTGCCGCATGCATCTTGGTGCTGATCGACTCGCCCAAGCCGCCCATTCCGCCTGTGATGACTGCTACGCGCATTTGCTGTCCTCCCAATTTCCTGCCCAGTTGATTGCCGACGAGCCAGCGGTCAGCACTCGACCGTGAGCGCCACGCCCATGCCTCCACCGATGCACAAGGTCGCAAGCCCGCGCTTGGCGTTCCGCTTTTGCATTTCGTGCAGCAGGGTCACCAGAATACGTGCGCCCGAGGCGCCGATCGGGTGGCCGATGGCGATGGCACCGCCATTGACGTTCACGATGTCCGTGTTCCAGGCCATGTCCCGGTTGACCGCGAGCGCCTGCGCGGCGAACGCCTCGTTCGCTTCGACGAGATCAAGGTCGCCGACCTTCCAGCCGGCCTTCTCGAGCGCCCGCCGCGAGGCCGGAATTGGGCCTGAGCCCATGATGGCCGGATTGACGCCGGCGGTGGACCAGGAGGCGATGCGGGCGAGCGG
>Ga0164309_10001799_pt1 | contig 10260 bp, 8 predicted proteins | sample Whisoiple_247_MG_FD_109984 | JGI IMG/M metagenome (GOLD analysis project Ga0164309, IMG submission 109984) | Soil microbial communities amended with fresh organic matter from upstate New York, USA - Whitman soil sample_247_MG | ecosystem: Environmental > Terrestrial > Soil > Unclassified >... | reverse complement strand
CGGCGGCGCTGGGGCACGCGCTGCGGCACACCCGCGACGTCACCGGCGGGGTGCCGATGCTGGTCACCGAGAACGGCATCGCCACCGCCGACGACGAGCGGCGGATCGCGTACAGCACCGGGGCGCTCGCGGGCCTGGCGGCGGCCGTCGAGGACGGGTGCGACGTGCGCGGCTACCTGCACTGGTCGCTGCTCGACAACTACGAGTGGGGGTCGTACCGGCCGACGTTCGGGCTGGTCGCCGTCGACCGGGCGACGTTCGCCCGCACCCCGAAGCCGAGCCTGGCGTGGCTCGGGGGGGCTCGCGCGGGCGGGCGTGCTGCCGGCACCGGAGCGGGTGCCGGCGGACGCGGGGGTGGCGGTCGGGGGCTGAGGCACGCTGGGCGCGTGGGGCGGCCGGACGGGGCGGCTACGCGGGGCGGAGGTGGCGGCGGGGGCCGGGCGTGCTGACCCGGCCCGCCGCCGCCGGGTCCCCGCGGACCCCTCAGACCGGGGGGACCGCGTCAGTGCAGCACGCCCCCGGCGCCGCTGAGTGGTGCGGGCGCGGCACCCCTGGGTGCTCACGTGGCCGGGGCGGCCGGAGGCCTGGCCGCGCGCCGGTAGCCTGGTGCGGCGCCCCGATAGCCCAACGGCAGAGGCAATCGGCTCAAACCCGATCCAGTGTGGGTTCGAATCCCACTCGGGGCACACCGCAGCCAGCGCGCGCGTCCGCACGGCGACGCACACGTCACCCGTCCAGCGGGAACCGCCGGCGCAGCACGCGCCGCTGGGCGTAGGTCCACCACACGGTGACCAGCAGGTACAGCCCCGCCGCCAGCGGCACCACGCACGCGACGCCCGCGGTGAGGAACTGCAGGGCGCCGAGCGCCCGCCGGGCCCCGGGGCCGGCGAGCGGGTTCGCCGCGCCCGCCCCGGCCGCCGGCACCGCCAGCGCCCCGCCCGGCGCCACCGCCCGCCGGGTCAGCTCCCCGACGGCCGCGATACCGGCGACCAGCACCGCGAACACCGCCAGCACGGCCACGGACGCCGTGCCGCCCGCCACGGACCCGACCAGCCCGGTGCCCAGCGGCACCCCGAGCAGCGTGTGCCCGAGCAGGTCGTTGCCGTGCCCGGCGATCACCGGGTGCACGAACACCGCGTACACGATCCCGACGACCGGGGCCTGCGCCAGCACCGGCAGGCAGCCCGCGAACGGCGAGGTGCCCTCCTCGGCGTACAGCGCCAGGGTGGCGCGCTGCAGCGCCGCGTGGTCGTCCCGGTGCCGCCGCTGCAGCGCGGCGAGCCGGGGCGCGAGCCGGGCGCGGGTGCGCTCGCCCTTCGCCTGGGCGACGCCGACGGGGATCAGCGCGGCGCGCACCGCGAGGGTGACCAGCACGACGGCGGCGGCCGCCGCGCCGGCGCCCGCGAGCGGTTCGAGCAGGTGGGTCAGGCCCATGAGGGCGCGGTAGGCGGCGTCGAGCACCGCGGCGACGGGGGGCAGGGCGAGCAGGTCCATGGTGGGAGTCCTCGGTCGAACGGCGGGGGAGGCGTTCGCCGACCTCCCCGCGCCGGCGCACGGACCCGGCCGGGGACCCAGGACCGCGCGGGCGCGCGTCAGGGCGCGCGGGGCGGTCGGGCCGGCGACGGGCCGCGGGTCGCGGCGGGGGCGATCAGCCGAGGAGCAGGCCGGGTGCCCGCGGACGCGCGCGCCCCGGTGCGTCCGGGTCGCTCTGCGTCACCACCGGGCACAGGTCCAGCGCCTCCGCCACGCGTCGGGCGGCGCGCGCCGGGGCCGTCGCGAGCACGACGGCGCGCGCCCCACGGGACAGCAGGGACAGCGCGGCGGCCGCGAAGGCCGTGGCGCCGACGAGCAGCAGCGCGGACGTCAGCGTGCCGGTGCCGAGCAGCACCGCGAGCGAGGCGGGGACGTCGCGGAGGAGCGTCAGCAGCGCGTCGAGCACGTGCGTCCTCCGTCCCGGCCGTGGTGGTGCGGCCCAGGCTACGCCCGCGCGGTCGTCGCCCGGGCGGGACCGGGACGTCGTTCCCCGGACAGCGCGGGTCCCGCACCGCCATGCTGGCCCGATGGGGTCCCGCCGCTCGTCCGTCCTCGCCGTCCTGGTCGCCTGCGTGCTCGGCGGCGCCGTGGGGGCCGCGGTGGCCCGCTGGGTGTTCCACGAGGACGCGACCTCCGCGTGGGTGATCGCCGGGACCGCGGCGCTCGCGGCGGGGATCGGCGACGCCCTGTCCGGGCCCCTCCAGCGGCGCCGGGCGGCCACCGGCGCGCGGACGGGACGGTTCGAGGGGTCGGTGCGGTCCGCGTCCGCGGGCGGGGGCACCGGCCTGGGCCCGCGGTGGGTCGGCGCCGTGCTGGACGTCGACGACGCGGGCGTGACCGTCGTGCGGCTGGTGGCCGGGATGCGGCCGCTGCGCCGGCAGCCGGTCCGGCTGGCGGTGGACGGGGTGCGGCGCACGGGCCGGCGCACCGGGCGGGGGGACGTGCTGCGGGTGGCGCCGGGCCTGGAGATCCTGGCGGTCGACGCGCCCGGCGGGACGGTGGAGGTGGCGGTCGAGGCGCCGTCGGCGGACCACCTCGTCGAGCGACTGGCGGCGATCGGCGGCCCCCGCGCCACCCCCTGAGCCGCCGGCGACGGCGCGGCGCGGTTTCGCGAAAGCCTCGCGCGCCCTGTACTGTCCTATCTCGCCTCGCGGCCCGGGAACGGGCCGAGGACGAGGCCGTGCGGACGTGGCTCAGTGGTAGAGCATCACCTTGCCAAGGTGAGGGTCGCGGGTTCGAATCCCGTCGTCCGCTCCGCGAGCGCAGCGCCCGGGCACCTGGTGCCCGGGCGCTGCGTCGTCCCCGGGCCGGCCACGACGCGGGTGAACCCGCCCCCGCCCGGACCCGCCCCGCCTAGGGTGGGCGCATGGGGGCGGGACGCATGGCCGACGTGCAGCTGGAGGACGCCGACGGCCCCGCCCCGCCCGACGCCCCGGCCCCCGAGCCGGCCCGCGCCCGCCGGGCCCGCGCCCTGCTCCGCCGCTGGTGGCCGCTGCCGGTCGCCGGTGCGGTGGCCGTCGTCGCGTGGCAGGTCGCCGCCGACGCGCGGGCCGAGTCGGCCGCCGAGGCCCTGCGCGCGACGCCCGGGGTCATCTCCTCGACCGTCACGGCCCCGCTCGACGCGACCTGGGTGGCGTCGCCGGAGCTGGCGTCGGCGCTGTACGGCGGGGTGCGGACGCCGTCCGGTCTCGTGGCGGGGCTGGTGCCCGGGGACCCGTCCGAGCCCGTCCGGGTGCACGGCGTCGACCCCGCGACCGGCGCGGAGGTCTGGCGCGTCGACGTGGCCGACCCGCCGGCGGACCTGACCACCCGGGACCTCGGCTGCGAGAGCGGCACCGACGGGCCGGCGCGCACGCTGTGGTGCGTGCTCACCGACTACGGGGCGGAGTCCGGCGAGCCGACGTCGACCCGGCTGGTCGAGGTGCACCTCGGCGACCACGCGGTCCGCACCGAGCGCGACCTCGACCCGGGCGCCGCGGCCACCGTCGTCGGGGGCACCCTCGTGGTCGGCACCCCGGGCGAGGACGCCGTCCGGCTGGTCGCGACCGACGCCGGCACCGGGGAGCCGCGCTGGGCCGCCGACGTGCCGGCCCCGCTCGCCCCGGGTCCGGTCAGCGCCTGGCTCACCCGCGCCGGCAGCCACGTGCTGGTGTCGGCGGCCGGCGCCACGTGGGCCGTCGACGCGGAGACCGGGAGCGTGCAGGCGGGCGGGTCGGGCGTCGGCGTCGTGCGCGGCGACCGGCTCGTCGAGCAGCTGGGCTCGAGCCGCACGCTGCTGCTCGGCACCGACGGCACAGGGACGGGGGAGGCGGACGGGCAGGTGCAGCTGATGGCGCCCGACGACGGCTCCGCACCCGGCGTGCTGGTGGTCGAGGTCGCCGACGGCTCGCTGCAGCGCCTGCTCCGCGGCGTCGACGCGACGACGGGGGGGGTGCTGTGGGAGCGCCCCTCGGACGGGATGGCGCCGACCAACCGCGTGCTGCTCGACGGCGTGCTGTACGGCGGCGGCGGCACGACGCTGTGGGCGGTGGACGCCGCGACCGGCGAGGAGCGGTGGACCGCGGAGGGCGGGATGCTCGACGACTACCGGCTGATCACCGACGGCGTGCACCTGCTGCGCGTCGGGCGGTCGCCGGACGACGGCGGACCGGTGCTCGCGGCGTACGACCTCGGGAGCGGTCGCGCGGCGTGGACCACGCCGCTGCCGCCGGGGGTCGACGGCGTGTGGACGCAGGCCGGGTACCTGTACGGGCAGGGCGAGGACGGCGTGGTCGTGCTCCGCTGAGGGGGCGCGGGCTCGGCCGGGGACGGGGGTGCGGGGCATGGAGATCACGACGCACGGGATCGCGGTGCACCACGTCGCGCACGGGTCCGGCCGGCCGGTGGTGGTGCTGCACGGCGCGGGGGTCGACCACCGGGAGGCCGAGGCGTGCTTCGAGCCCGCGCTCGCGGCGGCCGGCGGGCTGCGCCGGGTGTACGCGGACGTGCCGGGCCACGGCCGCACCCCGGCGCCGCCGGCGCTGCGGTCCGAGGACGACGTCGTCGACGTGCTGACCGGGTTCGTCGAGGTGGTGGCCCGGGAGGCGGGCGGCGGGCCGGTGCTGCTCGTCGGGCACTCGGCGGGCGCGCACGACGCCCGGGGGATCGCGTCCCGGCGCCCCGACCTGGTCTCCGGGCTGGCGCTGGTCTGCCCGCTGGTCGCCGGCGGCCACGACGTCCCGGCGCACGCCCCGGTCGTCCGGGACGACGACCTCGGGGACGCGGAGTTCCGCGGCTACTTCGTCGTGCAGACGCCGGCGATGCTCGACCGGTACCGGCGGTTCGTCGAGCCGGGGGCGGCGCTCGCGGACGCGGCGGCCAACGCGCGGATCGGCGAGCGGTGGGAGATCACCGGGCCGGACGACCCCGACGCGGCGCCGTACGCCGGCCCGGTGCTCGTGGTCGCCGGCCGCCGGGACTCGTTCGTGGGCTACGCGGGGGCGGTCGGGCTGCTGGGGCGGTACCCGCGCGCGACGCTCGCGGTCGTCGACGGGGCGGGGCACGCGCTGCCGCACGAGCGGCCCGCGGTGCTCGCCGGGCTGCTGGCCGACTGGGTCGAGCGCGTCCGCGGCGCCTGACGGCGGCGCCCGTCCGCGGTGCCCGGCGCCGCACCCGGCCGCGGCGCGCGCTCCGCCGATCACCCGCGCCACCAGCCGATTCACCCGCTCCCGGGTCGCCCCCGACGCGCGGTCGGGCGCATGCTCGTCGTGCATCGAGCGGACGGTGCGTCCCCGGGCGGTCGACGACGGTGGCCCGGGGCGCCGGTGGCGCCGCCGGGCGCGCTCCTCGCGACCGTCCGCCACCAGGAAGCCCCGATGACCCCCACCCCTCCCGGCCGCGCCGCGCGCCGCCGGACCCGCTCCGCCGCGCTGCTCGCCACGGCGGTCGCGCTCGCCGCCGTCGCGCTGGCGCTGCGGGGACCCGCGACCGTGGCGCTGACCGCGACCGCGTCGGCCGCCGCGGCGCTCGCGGGCGGGCTCCTCGGGGGCTCCGCCCGGCACCGGGACGGCGACCACGTCACGTGGCGGTGGGCGGCCGTGGCCGCCTGGGCGCTCGCCGGGGGCCTGGCGGCCGAGGCGGTGCTGGCGTCCGCCGGCGGGCCGCGCGGCGCCGCGTTCACCGCCGGCGCCGTGCTGACCGCCGCCGCGCTCTACCACGGGCTCGTGCACTGGAACCGGATCCGCACGGCGCTGTCCGACCCCGGCGACTGGCTGAACGGCGTCAGCGCGGGCGCGGCCCTGCTGTCGATCGGGAACCTGCTCGTCGGCGCCGCGCCCGCCAGCGCCGCGTGGTGGGCGGCCCAGCTCGGCCTGGTCCGGCTCGCGGCGCTGCTGGTCGCCCTGGGCACCGCGGGCACCGTGCTGGCGATCGCCGGCCTGCGGCGCGACCTGCGGGCGTGGGCGCTGGCCGCCGGCCTCGCGGTGGTCGCGGGCGTCGAGCTGGCGGCGCTGCTCCGCGGGCCCGGGGCGGCGCCCGGCGCGGTCGTCGTCGTCGCCTGGGCGGGCCTGGTGCTGCTCACGGCAGTGCTCCGGGTCGGCCGGGCGCGCGCGCTCCCGCCGCAGGAGGCGGCGTCGCAGGACACGACGCTGGGCGCCCTGGTCGTGATGGCTGGGGGCGTGGTCATCCTGGTCGTGGACGCGCTGGTGCCCGGGGACCAGCCGGTGTCGTCCGCCCTCGCCGCGGTCGCGGCGGTGGGCGGGGGCGCCCGGGTGCTGCGGCTCGTGCGCGACCTCGCGCAGCTGGCCGCCGTGCGGCAGGAGGCCCGCACCGACCCGCTGACGGGAGTGGCCAACCGGCGCGCGCTGGTGGAGCACGTCCGCGCGGTCGCGGCGGGCCCGCGCGGCGCGCTCCTGGTGATCGACCTCGACCGGTTCAAGGAGGTCAACGACCGGTTCGGGCACGCGGTGGGGGACGGCGTGATCCGCGCGGCCGCCGCCCGGCTGGCGGGGACGGTCGGCGGCCGGGGGCTCGTGGCGCGGCTCGGCGGCGACGAGTTCGCCGTCGCCCTCGCGGACGCCGACGCGGACGACGCGGTGGCGCTCGGGCACGAGCTGCGGCGCGAGCTGACCCGGCCGATCGGGGTCGAGGGCCGCGTGGTCCGGCTCGAGGCGAGCATCGGGGTCGCGACGACCGCCGTCGGCGCGCGCGCCGCGTCGGGCCTGCTGCGGTGCGCGGACGCGGCGATGTACGACGCCAAGGCGGCCGGCGGCGGCGTGCGGCTGTACGACCGGGAGTCCGACGCGCGGGCGCGCGACGAGCGCGAGCGGGTGGACGCGCTGCGCCGGGCGCTCGAGGCCGACGGCCACCCGCGCGACGGGCGGATCACCACGCACTTCCAGCCGCAGGTGGACGCCGCGGACGGCCGCGTCGTGGGGGCCGAGGCGCTGGTGCGCTGGGAGCACCCCGAGCGCGGGGTGCTGCCGCCGTCCGCTTTCCTCGGGCTGGCCGAGGAGCACGGCCTCGTCGGGCGGCTCACCTGGCACGTCCTCGACCAGGCCACCCGCGCGGCGGCGGGCTGGGCGGCCGAGGGGCGCCCGGTGCGCGTCGCGGTGAACCTCTCCACCTCCTGCCTGGGCGAGCCCGGGCTCGTCGGGATGGTCGACGACGCGCTCGCCCGGTCGGGGCTCGCCCCGGGCGGTCTCGTGCTCGAGATCACCGAGACCACGCTGATGGACGACCCGGACCGCGCGATCGAGGTCACGCACCGGCTGGCGGACCGCGGCATCGGCCTGAGCATCGACGACTACGGCACCGGGTACTCGTCGCTGGCGTACCTGAACGACCTCCCGGCGGAGGAGCTGAAGCTGGACCGCTCGTTCACCGCCCGCGCCCTCGCCGACCCCCGGACGCGGGCCATCGTGGCCGGCACCGTCGAGCTCGCGCACCACCTCGGCCTGCGGCTGGTCGCGGAGGGCGTCGAGGACGCGGAGACGGAGCAGCTGCTGCGCGAGCTCGGCTGCGACCGCGTCCAGGGGTACCTCCACGCGCGCCCGATGCCGGCGGACGCGTTCGGGCGGTGGCTGCGGGCGCGCCCGGCGGGGCCGGGGGCTCCCGTGACCCCGGCACGACCCGCGGCGGTCCCGGGCCCGCGCGGGGCGGTCGACGGCGCGGCGTGACGGGCGCCGGGCGCGATGCGGACCCGCACCGCATTCGCTACCGACCGGTCGGCGTGCGCAGGTTCACAGGCGGGGGAGCGCGCCCGGAGCCGTCGAGGTCCTAGAATCTCTCCTCGTGAGCACCCAGGACGCGACGCCGAGCGGCGACCCCCAGGCCGCCGAACCCACCCTCGACCTCGACATCCCGCAGGCCCGTGCGGCCGAGCAGGCGCCCGAGGCGGCCGCCAGGCCGGCCCGCCGCGCGGTCGTGGCGGAGGACGAGGCCCTGATCCGGATGGACGTCGTCGAGACGCTCCGCGAGGCGGGCTTCGACGTCGTCGGCGAGGCGGGCGACGGCGAGCAGGCCGTGGCGCTGGCCACCGAGCTCAAGCCGGACGTCGTCGTCATGGACGTCAAGATGCCCGTGCTCGACGGCATCTCCGCGGCCGAGCGCATCGCGAAGGCGCACCTCGCGCCCGTCGTGCTGCTCACCGCGTTCTCGCAGACGGAGCTGGTCGAGCGCGCCCGCGACGCCGGCGCGATGGCCTACGTCGTCAAGCCGTTCAGCCCGGCCGACCTGCTGCCGGCGGTGGAGATCGCGATCTCCCGCTACGCGCAGATCACCGCGCTCGAGTCCGAGGTCGCCGACCTCGCGGAGCGGTTCGAGACCCGCAAGCGCGTCGACCGCGCCAAGGGCCTGCTCATGACCAAGATGGGCCTGACGGAGCCGGAGTCGTTCCGCTGGATCCAGAAGACCTCCATGGACCGCCGCCTCACCATGCGCGAGGTCGCGGACGCCGTCATCGACCAGGTGGGCGGCGGCGCCTCCTGACGCCCGCGTCCTGAGTCTCCCCGAGGCCCGGCCCACCGCACGGTGGGCCGGGCCTCGTGCTGTCGGGGGGGCTTGTCCTGTCCAGGATGTGATCCACGCCACACTTCGTCGGCGTGTCGTGCCACGATCCGCGTCTTCCCGAGGGAAGGTCACGAATCGGCACCGGTCATCCGGTGTGACATGCACGACACGCGGCGGACACACGGGGCGCATACCTTCACGGCCACACACCGCCGGTGGCACGACCCCCGGCATCCGGCCGGGGCTCCCGGCAGGCAGTACTCACCGACAGGAGTACCACGCATGATTCGTACGACACATGCCGTCCAGGCGGCAGCCCTCGCGGGTGCCGTCGCGCTCGTGCTGACCGCGTGCAGCAGCGGCGACGACGGCGGGTCGGGCGGCGACGAGACGGCGGACGGCGACGCCGGCCCGCTGATCATCGGCACCCTGCTGCCCCAGACCGGCACGCTGGCGTACCTCGGCCCGCCGGAGATCGCGGGCGTCGACCTGGCGGTCCAGGAGATCAACGAGGCGGGCGGCGTCCTCGGCTCGGACGTCGAGGTCATCCACGCGGACTCCTCCGACGCCGACCACGCCGAGGTCGCGACCCAGTCGGTGACGGACCTCATCTCGCAGGACGTCCAGGTCATCGTCGGCGCGGCGTCCTCCTCCGTGACGCTCAACGTCGTCGACGACATCACCGGAGCCGAGATCGTGCAGATCTCCCCGGCGAACACCGCGACGTCGCTGTCGGGCTACTCCGACTTCTACTTCCGCACCGCGCCGCCGGACACCGTCCAGGGCGCCGCGCTCGGCAACCTCATCACCGGCGACGGCCACGCCAACGTCGGCATCCTGGTGTTCAACGACGACTACGGCACCTCGCTGCGCAACGTCGTCAAGACCACCGTCGAGGACGCGGGCGCCACGGTCGTCTACGGCAACGAGGGCGAGGAGTTCGACCCGGCCGCGAGCAGCTTCGCGACCGACGTCACCGCCCTCATGGCGACCAGCCCCGACGCCGTCGTGGTGCTCGCCTTCGAGCAGACCAAGCAGATCATCCCCGAGCTCGTCGCCGCGGGTGTCGACCCGGCCACGATCTACATGGTCGACGGCAACACGGCCGACTACTCCGCGGACTTCGACCCGGGCACGCTCGAGGGCGCGCAGGGCACCATCCCGGGCGCGTTCCCCAGCGACGACTTCCAGGCGCGCCTCAAGGAGGTCGACCCCGCGCTGACGGACTACGCCTACGGCCCCGAGTCGTACGACGCGACCATCCTGGCGGCCCTCGCGGCCACCAAGGGCGGCGGCACCGACGGCGCCACCATCCAGGCCAACATGGCCGCGGTGTCGGGTGCCGACGGCGGCGAGGAGTGCACCACGTTCGCGGACTGCGTCGAGCTGCTCGACGCGGGCGAGGACATCCAGTACGTCGGCCAGGCCGGCGTCGGCCCGTTCAACGAGGACAACGACCCGTCGTCCGCGTTCATCGGGGTGTACCAGTACGGCGCCGACAACAAGAACGTCTGGGTGAAGGCGGTCGAGGGCGCGGTCGAGTGACCGCCTGACGAGCCCGGCACGGGGGCCCGGGGCGCGCGCCAGCCGCGTCCCGGGCTCTCGCGCGCGCCCGGCGGGGTTCCCCGGGCGGCGGGCCCGGCGTAGCGTCGCGGGGCATGGACCTTCGACTGGAGCTCGTGCAGGTGCCCGTCTCCGACGTGGACCGGGCCATCGCCTTCTACACCGAGCGCGCCGGGT
>Ga0164309_10001798_pt1 | contig 10264 bp, 6 predicted proteins | sample Whisoiple_247_MG_FD_109984 | JGI IMG/M metagenome (GOLD analysis project Ga0164309, IMG submission 109984) | Soil microbial communities amended with fresh organic matter from upstate New York, USA - Whitman soil sample_247_MG | ecosystem: Environmental > Terrestrial > Soil > Unclassified >... | reverse complement strand
TGTCACTTTTATTTTTTGCTAAGTCCCGCCTCTGAAATTAGGGTGAGTAACGCTAACTTGATCGCGTCTGTACCCTTGTCGTCCAGCCACCATTCAGTTAACGCATGTGCGTTGTTACCCTTGCCGCCCCAGCCTAACGTAACGGCAGGAATGCCTTTTGAAATCGGAAGGTTAGCATTGCCTGACATCGCTCCAACATAGGGCGTTATCCCAAAGTATTGCGTGGCAGCCAATGAATGTTGAATTAATGCAGCATGTTCATCGACTTTTCCTGATGGACGAAATCCTACTTGTTTGATGTTCATGGTCAATGCGGGTCCCTTAGTTCGATTTTTGTTGTATTCATCTAATCCTTTGCGCATGTTAGATTTAAAAATAGAATCCATGGTGTGAAGACTTGCATCATCTTCCGAACGCATATCCACTTCCATCCACGATTCAAATGGAATTGAATTAACAGAAGTGCCACCACCGATGAGGCCAACATTAAAACTTGTTTTTGTCTTGGCGATGGTGGCAAAACGAGCTGCATCATCAGAAAAGTAATTGACCATCTTTGCCAAGGCGTGGTGAGGATTGGGCAAACCGAAATCGGACCACGAATGACCACCAGGGCCCGCTACCATAACACGATAGCGCACAGACCCTGTGCCTTGATTATATACACCTCCTGTGCCGTCATTATCAATGGAAATCCAGGATGCAATGTTGATTGTATTTTTTGAGAAGAGATATTTTACACCCCGCAGATCTCCCAGACCTTCTTCACCTACTGTACCAAGAAACAAAATATCGTCATTGGTTTTGATATTCGCTTTTTCCAAAGCTCGGAGGATTGTGAGTACTGCAACAAGGCCGCGACCATTATCACCTATCCCGGGAGCAAATAGTGTATCGCCTTTTACCTTGACTTTAACGTCCGTTCCTGCCGGGAATACTGTATCGAGATGACCATCAATCGCTACTGTACGTTCACTTTTTGTTCCTTTGCGTAAGGCCAAAACGTTCCCCACGCTGTCCGTCCAAACCTTAACACCACCTACACCTTCCAGCAGTTGTTTAAATTTTTTTGCGCGTTCACCTTCATGGAAAGGCGGAGAAGGAATTTCAGTAAGCATAATTAATTCCTGAAGTGTCGTTGGGTTCAGTCGGTCGATCTCAGAAAAAGCAGCAGCGATCATTTTATCCTGCGCGATCTTATTTACCTCCTTCACAAACTTTTCATCAGCAGTAACTTTTTTACTCTGAGTAAACGCAGTGAAGGCAAATACACTAAAGCAAAGAGCAAGAATCCAGTGTTTCATATGATCAATCCAAGATAAGTATTAACCTAAAATTGAGACCAGAGCTGTTGCCGTTAATATCAAATCGATCTAGAAAAATGAAACGATAATTGGCTCCAAACTGAGCTCTTGCACTCAGCCACCAGTTGGCCCCGAACGAATAGGTTTGCATCTTGCCGCCCGTCAGGCCTCCCTGATTAAAGTCGATGGAAGAATAACGCGTACTTAATTCAAGGGCTCCCCAACCGCCTTGCCCAACAGGACGCGATACGGGTACGGGATCGAAAATACCACTTCGCTTTCTATACTTTCGCATTTCACCGCTCACCACCCAACTACCAGTAATATTCCAACCCCTCGGACTAGGATTGTCAGTAACAGAAGATTGAATCTTGTTGCCGATGTACTCCATGCCCAGTAGGAAGGGGCCTTTGCGCCAGTAAGCTTCAAGATCATAAGTCAATAAGTTATCGGCAGGAATACTTCCTGCATTAGCAAACGTGGGGGCCGCAAAAAATTCAGCATCCGCCTTGCCAACCAATGGAAGTTGGGCTGTGGAATAGCGAACGCCCAAGCCTACGTGCAATAAGTTACTTTCGTCCTTCGATAATAACGGCAGAGCCGTAATGCGTCCTGTAATTTGTGTGGGAGTCGCTGCATTGGTGGTGTCAGAATCGAATACATTTTTAAAAACACCGGCTGCCCACGTGCCTCTGCTTTTGAAGCCAATGCCATTGAACAACACGCCATAATTACGTGCGGGTAAAAAAGCATCCGCAGCAGCCTGACGTTCCTGCATCGGTAAAAACACAAGGGTTGTCAACCGATCCATGGAAATGGGTTCTTTTTGTTTCCCGATACTCATGCCGATCGTTTTCGTCACAGGAATATCAAGTCGCAAGTCATACAAAAGCAGCGTATTATCCTTTGGAGGATCATACCCACGATCGAAAGCATTGTTGGTAAAAAAAACGGTGTACACCCAGGGGATTTTGAAATTTAACGTGCCCACTACGCCAAAGCGAATTGCCCTGATCGCCCCAATGGAATTATCTTTTAATGATCCAACCTGCTGCTTGCTGTTTTCATTTTGCGAAGTCCAGTGCAGCCGATCAAGTGCAATGATGCCATTGAACAAGCCAGAAATAATTTTCGTATCAAATTTATTCCACTTGCGACTGTTATAATAGTTGATAGGCACCGCCATGGGTGGAGGCTGGTAAGCTGTCCATGCATTTCTTCGCGGCTTTTCCTGCTGTAATGCTGGCACCACATCGTGCAGTTCATTAATGACGATGACACCTTTCTCCATTGCAAATCGTATGTGAGAGCGTGTGTTCAAAAAGATATCGAAATTCTCCCTGGGGTTTTCATCCAGTATGACAAAACTGGGTGACTGACCGATGACAACATTGCCCATAAGAAAACCGTTGTTACCATCGTAGGATTTTACACTTGCTCCAAACGATACTTCATCTCTTGTTACCAATTGTAGCGTGGAGCTAATGATGAGCACGTTCACCTTGATGTCGCCCAGTGTGTCTTCCCGGCTGATCAGGTAAACATTCTTGATCAACAGGCTATCAACTGCTATTTTGGAGCTGGTCGTAGAGGATTGTGCATATAGGTTACCTGAAATAAATTGAAGTGAAAGCGATAGGCTGAGGATAAATACTAAATGATAGCGTTTCACCGTCCGGATATTGTTTCAGTAAATGTAAAGTATGAATAATGAAGAAGAACTGCAAGCCATGGTGAATCACCGATGATTGATTAGTAGGAGATGGTATTCAGCATGAGAAAATTTTGAAACAGTCCATGAAATTTATTTCCAACAGTACAATAAATGGACTTAAAAACACGTCATCAAATCAAAGGCAACATTATGACCGCTGCTACGGAACGCAAAATTCTTCGCTGGACTCATTTGATATTAAGTATACCCATCATCGGATACATCTATGGTCCTGTTGCTGCCATACCAGAAGCAGCTAATGCTGTGCGGTTTGTATTTTTTCCAATTGTTGTCCTGTCTGGGTTGTGGATGTGGAAAGGGCAGTGGGTGAAGAAGAAGTTTCGTTAATAATGACCGTGTTGGTCAAGGCTTTGAAGGCTAAATATAACCTGCCTTAAAAAATGCAACGCTCAGATTTTTCTTTACTGGATTTAGAAAAACACAAAAGTTGATTTTGTAGAATGCTGAGATTAGGATTGAAATAAGTAAGTTAAGGGATAAAATTTGGATCAAAATCCAAACCGTATGAAACCCTTACTCACCATCGACACCCCCCACGGAGATTTTTACTACTCCATGTTTTATTTCCTAGCTTTTATTGCTGGCTTCGTGATGCTGGTGATGGAAGGAAGAAAGCGCAAGTTTCCCGAGATCCCCTGGCTGGTGGTGATCACCACTTCCTTCTTATTTTTTATCGTGGGTACACAAGCAATACGGCTGTCCATGGAGGATTGGCAGCATGTTTCTCAATTTAAAGCATTGGAATACTTTCCCGGTCGAAGTGTGTTGGGTGGAATCCTATTCGCTATCCCGGGATTACTCTTGACCAAGTATATTTTAGGATTTCGAGAGGATGTGATGGACGCTTTTGTATTTGCTGCACCCATGGGCTTACTGATCCAGCGTTTGGGTTGCCTCATGGCAGGTTGTTGCTATGGTACAACCACTTCAGTTCCGTGGGGCATTCAATATGGAACTTCTTCTCCTGTGTTTAATCATCACGTTCATGACCATTTAATTTCGGCAACCGATGTGTTGTCCATACCAACTCATCCAATCGCGCTTTACGAAGTGATAGGATGTATTGTGGCGATGTTCTTGCTCAAGCGGTCTAAAAAGTATTTTACAACATCAGGGAATCTATTCATCGCATCAGTTGGAGTTTTTCTTATAATTCGATTTTGCACGGAGTTTTTCCGCGCCACTTCCCTCATAGATCATGTCTACACCGGATTATCCATTGTACAACTTGCCATTCTTGGTCTTCTGCCTATTTTGCTTGTGATTATTGTTTTCAGGAAAAAACGCAATGCGGTTGCGATAAAAAAAGTAAGACCTGTTTTAATAGGTCAATCACTGGCTTATTTTCTGGCTGTCACCTTGCTTTTTCTTGTCGTCTTACGTTGGCTAACCCTCGGAGAGATTGTCACCTTGAGCCTTGTAATTGTATCAACTTTTTTATTTATCGTTTGGCAAGGATTTAAAGTTGTCACGGTTCCAAAACTTCGGTTGGCCACGCTTGCCCTTATGGTTGGCTCTCTAGTTTTAATGAGCCAGTCGGCTCCTCAAGACATTAAATCAGATAGCACAAAATACAACTCAATTAGAATTGGTTTCAGTAATGGAAATTATGAGAATGTATACTCATACCCGGGAAGTCAATCGTGTACCTCAAATTCAAGAACATTCAACCAAGCCTATACCATGATGGGCATAGAGTTTTCAACCTTTAAGAAAAAGGGAAATATTTCAAGCGAACTGGGTGTCAATGCATTTGGTGGAACGCAAAAGGAATCGTGGAGAGACGTTCCGTCACAAACAACCTCCTATCAAACATTTGGAGCAAACGGGCACTATCGAATAGATTCAAAATGGTTCGGAGCGGGGATCGGGTTGAGTGTGGGAAATAATATCCGAATGGCAGATGACCGTAATGTGGATAATCAACAGCAATTGGAAAAAGGACATTATAATACATTTATATTACCCTCTGCCTCATTACGGGTTGGTCCCCGTAGAATCTTATTTGGCGAGTACAGATTTGCAGACGCTTTTCCTACTGCTTCACCAGCTTTTCAACATCAGTTTTATTTGGGTACAGGCTTTGGAGCAAGAAATGGTTTTGCCATTAAACTGGGGGTGCAAAATCACAGGGGTGCCCTTTTAAACTTAACCGTTCCCATAGAAAAAATTACCATTGATACTTACGTTGGACTTTTCAACCCCGATAACTCTCAGAGTAGTTCCAAAACAAATCAATTTGGTTTATCAGTTCAATACCATTTCAATAAGAAATATTAATTTGATTGTAGATCAAGCTCTTTCTTTCACGGTCAGTTAATCCTCGTGATACTTTCTTTCTTTTTCCCGCTCTTTCTCGTTGTCTTCCCTTCGAATATCGGCTATTGAAGATGGGCCAATCATAATGGGCACTTTTTCGATTTCTACATTGGCGAGTTCCAAACCAAATTGTTCTTCAGCCGGAAGGCTGATGCTTTTGATAAACCGATATCCCTGAATAATAAAACTCTGAAATGCAGAAATATTATTGTCAACGGATGCCCAACTATGTAGGATAATGAATTTAAAATCGGCAATCATTTTATGTTTTCTCAACGATGGATAAGGACTTAATAAGTCCACCTCTCCATTGTTTGCCATTTCATGGATAATGTGATTGAACAGGCTGCTCACACGGTAGTCAGCTTTAAAGCCAAGTTTGATGCGTACGAAGAAACACTTTTGAGGAATAATGGTGTCCACTGAGTACTTACTGGTAAAGGGCCCGCTTACCGTATCAATGTGCAAGAACCAGTATACGTCCGCTCGTTTTGGTTTCTTTTTGAAAATGGAATAGATGATGTTGGAATCAATATGTTTCTTGTTACTTCCTAATGCCATGTACACCAGGTGTGATGCTTCTTTAGGAACTCCGGTATCAGCCTGAAGTTGTTTGATCACATCCACATAATCTTTGAGATCAATCAAGTCAGTATGTTTTTGCCTCAGCATGCGCGCTTTGTAGAAAATGAACATCATCACAAAGAATAACAAGGCAATGAGGTGTGTAAACCATCCCCCTTGAGGGAATTTGTTTAGGTTGGAAACAAAAAACAAAAACTCTAAACCAAAGAAGAAAATGGCAAAAGATAATGTTGACCAAAGCGCCCGATTTTTCAACCGAGAAAAATATACCAAAAGAATTGTGGTCATCAACATATTCAAGATGATGGCTGAGCCGTAAGCGGCTTCCATGGCAGAAGATTCCCGGAAAATCCAAATGGCCAGCAAGCATCCAAAAAGTAATATCCAGTTAATGGATGGAATGTAGATCTGACCTTGATACCGGCTTGGGTAACGCACTTCTGAATTTGGCCACAATTTTAATTTCATGGCTTCATTGACCATACCAAAAATTCCTGAGATCAGCGACTGACTGGCGATGATGGCAGCCAGTGTAGCTAATAAAATTGCGTAAGGCAAAAGGTATTCGGGAATGATCATGTAGAAAGGATTCTGAGTAATCAGTTCACCTTCATGCTGGAGCAACCAGGCACCCTGACCGAAGTAGCTCGATATCAGACAGATTTTTACAAGGCCCCAACTGACACGAATGTTTTTCTTTCCTCCCTGTGCTAAATCAGAATACAAGGCTTCTGCACCTGTCGTGCAAAGAAAGACAACGCCTAACAACCAAAACCCACCAGTATAATGCGTCAATAAGTTGTAGGCATATACAGGATTGAGAGCTGTAAATACTTCTGTGGCGTTCCACCATTTCAACGCTCCAAATGTTCCCATCGAAATAAACCATATCGCCATGATCACTCCGAAGGTCTTGCTTACACGCGTGGCACCAAGTTGTTGAAACAGAAAAATGAAGATGACGATCGCCACCACCACATAAATGGTAGGGAACGATTGATCATAGATCCATAGCCCTTCCACAGCAGCAGAAATACTAATGGCCGGTGTGATGAACCCATCCGCAAGGAGTGTGCAGCAACCAATGATGGCAGGAAAGATAATCCACTTCGCTTTTTTTCTTACCAGAGCGTAAAGTGCAAAAATTCCACCCTGCCCACGGTTATCTGCGCGTAAGGCGAGATAGATATATTTTATAGAGGTAATGAGGGTAAGGGTCCAGAAAATACAAGAGAGTGTGCCCAGTATGAGCTCACGACTCACTACTTTTTGTGTCAGTACCGCATTGAATACATAGAGAGGAGATGTACCGATATCGCCAAAGATGATACCGATAGCAATTAAAACACCCGATGCTGATAGCGCTTGTTTTTTTGATTCCACGCTACATGATTGTTTTATTTTGAAATTCTTATTGAGGCTGAATCATCAAGCGGGCCATATTCTTTTTCGCGCTTAATCTTGACTTTCGCCTGCGGACCAACCAGAATAGGTACGCGTTCAACCTCAACATTGGCAAGTTCAAGACCATACTGCTCTTCAGTGGGCAAACTGTGCTTCTTAATAAACTTATATCCGTCAATGATCAGATTATCAAAAGCAGAAATTTCACTATCCACAGAAGCGATAGAATATAGAATTACAAATTTAAAATCAGCCGACATGCTATGACTTCGCAACGAATTATAGGGACTTACCAGATCCACTTCTCCGTTGTTGGCCATTTCATGAATGATCTTATTGAAAAGAAGATTGACACGAAAATCTGCCTTAAACCCAAGCTTGATGCGAACAAAAAAGCACTTACGAGGAATGATCGTATCCACAGAATATTTGCTGGTGTAAGGACTATCTACCGTGTCGACATGGATAAACCAGAAAACATCAGCACGCTTCGGCCTTTTTTTGAAAATGGAATAAATAATGTTTGAATCAATGTAGCGTTTACTATCGGCAACGGCCATGTACACCAAATGTGTTGCTTCTTTAGGGATCGATTGATCAGACTGAAGATCATTGATCATTCCTTCATAATGTTTGAGATCGACAAATTCTGTATGCAAAGCATTCAGCGTGCGTGCTCTCATCAGAATGAACATCATAAAGAAAAACAAGCTTGCGATCATAAAGGAGAACCAGCCCCCGTGCTCAAACTTGCTTAAGTTGGAAATCAGAAAAGCACCCTCGATGGTGACAAACAGGATGGCAAGAACTCCAGATCGTATGGTCGATTTTCTCGACATGGAGAAGTAGAAGATGAGCAAGGACGTGGTCATCAACATGTCCACGGTAATGGCTAATCCATAGGCACCTTCCATACGTGCGGATTCGCGGAAAATAAAAACAACCAGAATACAGCCAACCATCAATATCCAGTTGATGGAGGGAATATAGATTTGCCCTTTTAGTTGGTTGGGATGTCGAACACGTGATGCCGGCCACAATTTCAATTTCATGGCTTCATTCACCAATGTAAAGGCTCCTGAAATTAATGCCTGACTGGCAATAACAGTTGCCATGGTGGCTAGAATAATACCAAAAACCAAGATTGCTTTTGGCATGATGGCAAAGAAGGGAATAACATCATTAAGCGTTTCCCCAGTGTGGTTTAATAACCAGGCACCCTGACCGAAGTAACTAAACAACAAACAGACCACAACAAAACTCCAGCCAGCTCGGATGTTTGCTTTTCCGCAATGCCCCAAATCGGAATACATAGCCTCGGCCCCGGTTGTACAAAGGAAGACAGCTCCTAAAATCCAAAACCCACCCGGATAAAGTATGAGTAGATGTACTGCGTAATAAGGATTAAAAGCTTTGAGTACAGTCAGGTTTTCTGCAAGCTGAATGGCTCCAATGACACCAATCATAACAAACCAAACCAGCATGATAGGACCGAATGTTTTGCCAACCACACTGCTTCCAAACTGCTGAAACAAAAACAGCAAAATCAAAATAACAATAACAATGGAAATGATGGTAGTGCCGGTGATGGAAGGATTGATGTAACGCAAACCTTCAATGGCAGAAGTAACACTGATAGCAGGTGTAATGAATCCATCGGCAATGAGTGTGCAGCAACCGATCATCGCAGGAAAAATAACCCAACCCACTTTATACCTTCGGACAAGCGCATAGAGTGCAAAAATTCCTCCTTCACCCTTGTTGTCGGCATTAAGCGCAAGGTAGACGTACTTGATGGTGGTGATGAGTGTGAGTGTCCAGAATACGCAGGAAAGTCCACCCAGTACAAGCTCTTCAGTAATTTGATTTGTGCCGATGATGAAGCGAAATGTATAAATGGGTGACGTACCGATATCTCCGTAGATAATACCGAGGGCAATCAAAATACCCGCTACGCTCAGGGGGTGTTTATGAGTATTTGCCTCCATATAGAAATTAAACTTCTTTTATCACCCTATTATTATTCAGTGAAGCAACCAAAACTGAAACCAAATAATTATGGGCGATAACAAAATACGCGAATGGTGTGAGCTTGAGATTATTCTTAAAAAGAAGAATAAAGGCATTCAAGGATGTTGATGGGATGCCCAGATTTTCGATACGCAGGCGCGTGGGGATTAATTTGGGCATAGCAAAACTAATTCTGTCTGTAAAACGGGGCAATTTACGCTATGCTCAATGATTTCATGTTACTGCACCGGAAAATATTTTGGTCATAAAAGCCGTTTAAGGAGGATACAACGTTATTTTTGTAGACATACAAAATACACCAATAATGAAAAAATATCTGTTTGTTCTGTCGGTAGCTACCTTATTGTACGGTTGTGATGGTGCTGAAAAAACCAAGTTGCAGTCCACCGTTGACTCCCTTCAGGCGGAGCTTAAAACCACACAGGAATTTGCCCAGACCCTTCAGGATGTGGGCGTATTGATGGATTCGATCGATGCAAACAGACAACTTCTTCGTGTGAACATGGTGGAAGGAACAACGTATGATGACTACACCGCACGGATGAAGGACATCAACAATTATGTGAAAGACACACAAAGTAAAATTGATGATCTCGAAACAGCTCTGAAGAAATCAAAGAGCTCAAACAGTGCTTTCACGGCAACGATTAAGAAGCTGCGGGCTGATTTGGAATTAAAAGGAAAAGAAATTGAAGAATTACGTGCTAATGTGGAGCAACTGAGCAATGAAAATAAAAACCTCATCACCACAGTAGGCTTACAGGAGGCAGAGTTGGGTGACAAGGAAGCTCAAATTCTAGCCAAAGAGCAAGAACTTGCTTACATCGAAGCACGCATTCAGGAAATCATGATTCAAAGCAAGGTCAGCGAGGCTGATTCTTATTTT
>Ga0164309_10001793_pt1 | contig 10275 bp, 10 predicted proteins | sample Whisoiple_247_MG_FD_109984 | JGI IMG/M metagenome (GOLD analysis project Ga0164309, IMG submission 109984) | Soil microbial communities amended with fresh organic matter from upstate New York, USA - Whitman soil sample_247_MG | ecosystem: Environmental > Terrestrial > Soil > Unclassified >... | reverse complement strand
TCACCATGTCGGCGGCCTCGTGGTACCAGACGTCGCGTCCCGGCTCCATGTCGACCGCCGCGCCGGTGCGCCTGACCACGATCACGTGGTCGACGCCGCCGACCTTGGCGATTGCCGCGTCGGTGTTGGCCTTGAGCGGCACCTTTTTGCCGCCGCGCAAGCCCTCGTCCGCGGTGATGATGATCCTGGACTGGCAGTCCTTGATCCGCTGGGCGAGGCTGTCGGGCGAGAAGCCGGCGAATACCACCGAGTGGATGGCGCCGATCCGCGCGCAGGCCAGGATCGCGTAGGCGGCTTCCGGAATCATCGGTAGATAGATGGTGACGCGATCGCCCTTCTTGACGTTCCGATTACGCAGCACGTTGGCCATCTTGCATACTTCATCATGCAGCTGGCGATAGGTAATGTGTTTGGATTCGGCGGGATTGTCGCCTTCCCAGATGATCGCCGTCTGGTCGCCGCGTTTTTCGAGATGCCGGTCGATGCAGTTCGCGGCGACGTTAAGCACGCCGTCCTCGAACCATTTGATGGAAATGTTGCCCGGCGCATAGGAGGTGTTTTCGACCTTGCTGAAGGGCTTGATCCAGTCGACGCGTTTGGCCTGCTCGGCCCAGAATCCCGCGGGATCCCTGACCGAGCGCGTATACATGTCGCGATACTTGGCCTGGTCGACAAAGGCGCGCTTGGCCCATTCCGCCGGGACGTCGTAAATCTTCTCGGACATTGAAACTCTCCACGCCTCAGGCCGGCAAACGCCGTGGCCGGCCGTGTTCATTCTTGAAATGATTATGCGTCGCCGGCCCGGGTCGCGACAAGGCGGAAACCTCTCCGACCTTGGTCGGCGGTGGCTGCAATTCGGTCGCTGCCGGCCTGCGAGGCGATTGCTGGCGATCACTTTCCCGTTTCGCGCTATCCGGAAAATCAACTTTATCGCGCGAATGATCGCCGTGAACGGTATCTGGAAACCTTTTTCGACTGATTCGGGACTCGCCAAGCCGACCGTTAGCTCCTAAATGGCCTCCCCGGGCCACCATGGCCCGCCGGAACCAAGCCATAACAAACGGCATTACCGGACGAACAGCTGAAGAGGGCATCTCACGGTCATGACGGATCAGCAGAATTACGAGGCTACGCGGCCCGTTTCCGCCGATCCTGCCGTGGCATTGGCCCAAGCGCTCGGGCAATTGCCCAAGGAATCACCGAAACAGCCGAAGGAACTGCCCAAACACCTCGCCAAGGCGCCGGCGGCTGAGCTTCAGCTCGTTGCCAAAACCTCGGTGGAGGATCTGGCCCAGGAACTCGGCCTGAAACTCGGCGACCAGAACGAACTCACCATCCGCCGTATCAAGCGTGGCAAATGCTATTCATTCATTCGCGCCAACGGGACGCGGATCCGCCATGCCGGCACCATCCGCCGCCTCAACCGCATGGCGGTGCCGCCGGCCTATCAGGAAGTCCGCTATTCGCCGGACCCGAACTCGCATCTGCAGGCCGTCGGCCGCGATGCCGCCGGGCGGCTGCAATATCGCTATCACGCCGATTGGGAGAAGGTGCGCGAGCAGCGCAAGGCGCATCGCCTGGCCAAACTGGTCGCGGCACTGCCGAAGATCCGACGGAACGTCAATATGCATCTGGCCGGCGACCAGCCGACGCGAGAGTTTGCGCTGTCGACGGTGATCGAACTGATCGCCCGCACCGCGATCCGGCCGGGCAACGAATCCTATGCCCGTCTCAACGGCACCCGCGGCGCCACCACGCTGTTGAAATCCAACGTCACGCTGGAAGACGATAATGTGGTGCTGACGTTCAAGGCCAAGGGCGGCAAGGCCGTGCGCAAGGAATGCGACGCCGCCAAGCTGGTGCGCGCGATCGGCATTCTGCGCGGCGTGCCCGGCAAGCGCATGTTCCAGTACCGGGACAATTCCGGCGTGGCTCGCACGGTCAGCACCACGACCGTGAACGGGTTCCTGCGTGAGATCGCGGGCATCAAGATTTCGCTGAAGGACTTCCGCACCCTGATGGCTTCCGCCGTCGTGCTGGAATCGTTGTCGCGGATTACGCCGGCGGCCAGCGCCCGCGGCCGCAAGAAGCAGGTGCTCGACGCCGTGCGCGCCGCGGCGGACGAATTGTCGAACACGCCGGCGATCTGCCGCAAGAGCTACGTCCACGACACCATCGTCACCGCGTTCGAGGACGGCATCCTCGAGCGCTTTGCCGCGACCATGAAGGGCTACCGCACGCAGTCCAAGCGCGAGCAGCTTCTGGCGCTGGTGGTGACGGCGGCTGCGGCGTAACACAGCCTCACACGGAACGACCTCATGGTGAGGAGCGCGCCTCCGGCGCGCGTTCCGGACGATGCTTCGCATCGCCGGGAGAACCGTGAAGCTCCGGACGTTGCCCGTCTTCACCGCTTGTGGCCCATCCTTCGAGACGGCGCTGACGCGCCTCCTCAGGATAAGGCTTTTCTGGTCTCCGATTCACATTTCAAACAGCCGGTCCACACCGTCGTTGCGAGGAGCGAAGCGACGAAGCAATCCAGTCTTTGCTTGTGGCTCAGGATTGCTTCGCTCCGCTCGCAATAAACGGAGAGACACACATCCACCTTCTCGCGACGCACGGCGCCCGAGCTATGCAAGAACCGTCGCCCCCAAAAAGTAAGAGAGGGGCAGGGAAGACCGGGTGCGCGCTGCACCCGCGGTCTCGTGCGCAAAAATGCATGCAAAAGCGCACACGAGCATACAGGTTCGCGGAGGCAATCCGGCCTTCCCTGCGCAACGGCTTTACGGCTTATTTCGCGCTCTTCCGGGCGACCGGTCTTGTCACCCTCGCCCCTGAGAAGCGTTAGCTTCTTAAGAACTTGACGCCAGCGTCGGGGCGTCAGGACCACACGACTTCGCCGTGCGCGGGCAGCGTCATCGTCGTGTGACGCCGCCTGCGCCCATCGCATCCCAGCCCAACGTTTCGTGACGATCGCGATACGCCCCTCTGCTCGGGCACGAGACCTCGTGGAGGTTTACTGATTTGCGCTCGAGAGCAACAACGATGCCTGCGGCAAAATAACACGACGGGCAAATCAACGATCAACCTGTCAAGTGGTCATTTGCGGAAAACCGGCCGTCGAATGAGGAAGTTGCCCGATAAAATGCCCGACAGAAGGACCTAGAGCAACGCGAACGCAATGCTAAAGCACGCAATTAGCGTTGCGGTGCTGAGAGACACCACGACCAATGCTGTTTCCCTGTGCTTGTCCAAATCGTCCATAACGGTTCTACGCCGAGGCGGGTGACTTGTTCCGGTCTGATGCAAAGTGAATTCGCTGTTCATGATCGCGCGGAACTCTGTTCCGTTTCGTGAACTTTGTGTGGTCGGCACGGCGATGCGTGCCTACATCTTGACCGTCACCTTGCGGTTCTCGCCGAGCTTCGGTTCCTCTCCAGTCAACCTCGCTTTGGCGAACTCGAAGGCCGTCACGACAGCACTCGCTGGTCCGTCCCATAGTTCCGCCGTGGAAGGCTCGATCCGCAGCAAGCAGACGTTGGGATCGCTCGGGCCGCCAGGCCACCACACCTCATCGGTCTTTCGCCAGGCGGCCTTTGTCTTCTCAATATCGCGCAGGACGCGCGCGCGGCCGGTGATCGACAGATAGACTTTGTCTTTCGGATCGATGAATACGAGGCCGATATCGGGCGTCGCCTCGATCTCAGCCTCCTTGGTGCTGTGAATATCGGTCACGAAAAAAATAACGCCGGCATCGCGATCGGGCCTTGCTTCGAGCGGTCGCGCACGTAGTCCACCGACGAATTGCGTGGTCAGCATGCAGACGCCGACCTTTTCGATAACGTCCCAGACGCGGTCGATGCTGTCCTTTTCGCTCATCTCAACCAACTCCGCAAAAGCGCGGGACAGAGCCCGGTCGCCTTGGCTGTCCACCTTTCCACGCGTCAGGTCACATCGAGACCTTGCGGTGGTCGCCGATGTCGGGTCGCTGGCCCGTGGCAGCCGCCGCTGCCATCTTTACATATGAGATCACGGAGCCCGGCGAATCCCAAAATTCTGCATCCTGGGGCGTGATCTTCAGCACGCGAATGTCGGGATCTTCTGCGCTGGCCCACCACGCTTTTGCGGGCGTCGCAAACAATTCCTTGATCTTGGCCCGGTCGTTGGAAACGACGGCGGTCCCGGTCAGCGAGACGTACTTCTGTGAAGAGGCGTCGGCAAAGGAAAGGTTGACGCCAGGATTGCGCGCAATCTCTTCGTCCTTGTGACGCCGCGCGTCGGTCAGGAAATAGATCGTGTTGTTCTCGCGTTCACAAAAAGCGCTCATCGGACGGGCGCGCAGCGTCTCTCCGTCGCGCGTCACCAGCATGGCAAAGCCGATCTTCTTCATCAGCTCCCAGACGCGATCGATATCGCGGGCATTGTCATTGGCCATGTTTCCACTCCATCGCTGCAGAAAGGCAACGGCGCTCGGATGACGAGGTTCCGTGACGTCTGCAGTTCCGGAACATGGAACAAATAGGCTGGAATTGCCTTGAGTACCGCGACTGCCGGAGGCCGAGGTGCGCAGGGGCGGCGGAACTGAAGGTAATGAGCCGCCGAGATGACCGAGACCAAAGACGACGAAGACGATGTCGTGAGAAAATTCGACGACAAGCTTCACAAGCTGATCAAGCGGGCCAGAAAGCAGCACGGCATGTTGTGGCCCTCGGTCGTTTCCAAACTTGAGCTTGCTCGGGCCGATGTAAAGGCGATGACCAAAGTTTATAAGTCCGGCCCAAAATGACGATGGTCAAGGAAACCAAATTCTTCAGGAAGCAGGCCGATAAAGCCGAGCGGATGGCGCTTGCCATGTCCGATGAAGAGGCGTCGCAAAGTCTGTCGAACCTTGCCCGAGCCTATCGCAGTCAGGCTGACGCGTTGAAAAAATCAGAGAAGGAGAAATCGAAAAGCAAGAAGCGGAAGGGCAGGCAAGCGCACAAAACAACGGACAGTTGAAGCTCAGGAAGAAGAAATCCCGGCTCGGGGAATGACGCGCGCGATGTCTGCCGCGCGTGGCCTGCGCGATTCGGAGTACGCCTGGCCTGCTGCACCATCGACAAGGCTTTTGGTCCGGTCGTAGCTGCGTCGCGTTTGGCTCCGATAACCGCTCGTTTGCGCTGAAAACGCCGGGTCTCCGATTCCCCGCAGACGCCGCCGACTCTTGCACAGCCGAGGAAAACGTTCCCGCTATGACGGGAACTCGTATACTCTGCATCTGATGCGAGCATCGATGGAGCGAACAATGATCAGGCCGATTTTTGCGATCCTGGCCCTTGCAACGGCTTTTGCCGGCTCCGCGGCACGGGCTCAAACGTATGATCCCCACTATCCCGTCTGCATGCACGTCTATGGCTCGTTCGTGGGCGAGCGGATGGATTGCATTTTCACCTCGATCCCGCAGTGCCAGGCTTCGGCCTCGGGCTTGCCGGCGACGTGCCTGATCAATCCGTATTTTATCGGCAGACCAGTCCGGCGCAGATACTGAAGGCACCGGTTGAGCCAGCCTCAATCCTACGTGAAGGCTGCGGAGGCGAACTGAAGCGCTACATCCCGCCCATCTTGCAGACCGCCTTCCACTCGTCCGCGGTCACCGGCTGCACCGACAGGCGCGAATATTTCACCAGCGCCATCTCGGCGAATTTCTTGTCGGCCTTGATCGCGGCCATCGTTACCGGCGTCTTCAGCGGCTTGTCGGCCTTAATGTCGACGCAGACAAATTTGCCGGTCTTGTCGGTCGGATCGGGATAGGCTTCCTTGATGACCTCCACGACGCCGACGATCTGCTTGCCTTCGTTGGAATGGTAGAAAAAGGCGCGGTCGCCCTTCTTCATCTTCACGAGGTTCTGCCGCGCGGTGAAATTGCGCACGCCGGTCCAGGCTTCGCCTTTCGCGCCCTTCGCCACCTGCTGGTCCCACGACCAGGCCGCGGGCTCCGATTTCACCAGCCAGTAGTTCATGGTGCCCCACCGTTCCTTCGTCATGGCCGGACTTGTTCCGGCCATCCACGTCTTCCTTTCTCAGGATATCAAGACGTGGATGCCCGCGACAAGCGCGGGCATGACGAGAGGGTCTTACCCCTCCGCCTTGAACGGCCGCGTCAGCAGGCCTTCGATCGCCGCATCGATGGTGGTTGCGCCGCTCAGGATAGCGGCGACCGCCGATGATACCGGCATATCGACATTTTTCGACCGTGCCAGCTCGACCAGCACGGGTGCCGTGAATTCGCCTTCGGCGAGCTTTCCGGAGGGCGGCTCGCCACGGCCGAGCGCGATGCCGAGCGCGAAATTGCGCGACTGCGGATTGGAGCAGCTCAGGATCACGTCGCCCAGCCCCGACAATCCCACCATGGTTTCGGCTCGCGCGCCGCAGGCGTGGCCGAGCCGAACCAGTTCGGAAAAGCCGCGCGTGGTCAGCGCCGCCAGCGCCGAGGCGCCGAGTTTGCGGCCGACGGTGATCCCCGCGGCGATCGCCAGCACGTTCTTGGCCGCGCCGCCGATTTCGACGCCGGTGATGTCCGTGGTGTGGTAGGGCCGGAAGGTCGCTGACCCCAACGCCTGCACCAAGGCGGCCGCGAGCGGCTCGTCCCGCGCCGCCAGCGTCACCGCGGTCGGAAGCCCGCGCGCGACGTCTTCGGCAAAACCCGGTCCGGACAGCATCGCCGGCGTGGCGTCAGGGGCAGTGGCCGCGATCACTTCGGTCATGAATTGATGCGTGCCGCGCTCGATGCCCTTGGCGCAGGCGATCAGCGGTTTTGATTTGGCGAGATGCGGGGCAAGCGAGGTAACGGCCTCGCGCAGATGCTGCGCCGGCGTCGCGATCAGAATGATGTCGGCGCTCGCGGCCTGCGCGATATCGCCGGTGACGGCGATCGCGGCATCGAGCGTCACGCCCGGCAGTTTCGAATTGGCACGCGAAGTCGCGATTTTCTTCGCGCCGTCGGCGTCGCGCGCGCACAGCACCACCTCGCGCCCGGCCCGCGCCGCGACGCCAGCCAGCGCCGTTCCCCACGCTCCGGCCCCGATTACCGCAACGGATCTAAAGGAGGGCATGGCTAGCGCCTGTTGTGTTCAGCGAACTTGCGACGCGCTCGGCCTGCTTCCTCTCTCCCCGCAAGGCGGGCGAGGTGAAGAGGAGCGCCTGGCACGATGCACCGCTCATCGAATCCCTCAAAATCCCGCCCGCGTATTTGCGAAGCCCGGTGGCGCGGTGGCGTTTTCGTCGAGAGGCCAGCGCGCGCGGGGAGGGGCTTCCATCGTATCGATCATGTCAAGCGCAAGCCGCTCGGCACCGGCCCATGCGATCATCGCGCCATTGTCGGTACACAATGCGGGCGGCGGAATGATCAGCGTGGTCTCGACCTTGGCGGCAACCTGCTGCAATGCGCCGCGGATTGCCTGGTTGGCGGCGACGCCGCCGGCCGCGACCAGCGCACGGGGCGGGCCGAATTGCTCGTGGAACAGCTGCAACCCGACGCGGAGCCGGTCGGCGGTGGATTCCAGCACCGCGGCCTGAAAGCCCGCGCAGAGATCGCTGACGTCCTGCGGCTCCAGCGTACCGAGCCGGCTTGCCTCGTTACGAACCGCGGTCTTCAAGCCGGACAGCGAGAAATTTGCGTCCGCACGACCAAGCATCGGGCGCGGAAACGTAAACCGCTTCGGGTCACCGCCAAGGGCCGCGCGCTCGACCTGCGGTCCGCCGGGATAGGGCAGCGACAGCATCTTCGCCACCTTGTCGAAGGCTTCGCCCATCGCGTCGTCGACGGTGGTACCGAGCCGGACATATTCACCGACGCCGAGCACGGCGACGATCTGGGTGTGGCCGCCGGAGGCGAGGAACAGGCAATAGGGAAACGCCAGCGCGCAGGTCAGCCGCGGCGTCAGCGCGTGCGCCTCGAGATGGTTGACCGCGATCAATGGCGTCTCATGCACCATCGCAATCGCCTTAGCGGTGGTCAGGCCGACGATCACGCCGCCGATCAGCCCCGGACCCGCGGCGGCGGCGACCCCCGACAATTGCGAAAAATGGAGTCCGGATTCCTTCATCGCGCTGGCGATGATACCATCGAGCGCTTCGACATGGGCGCGCGCGGCAATCTCCGGCACCACGCCGCCGAAAGGAATATGCTCCTCGGTCTGCGAGCGTACGACGTTTGACAAAATGCGCCCCGACCCGTCGGCGCGGCGTTCGATCACGGCGGCGGCGGTCTCGTCGCAGGTGGTCTCGATGCCCAGTACGAGCATCCATTTGTCGCTGGCCAATTTGAGCCCTTGCACTATCGCTGAAAGCAACGTTTGCGTAGTCTTCGGTAGCATCGCGGGGTCTTCGAGTGCAATCGTCCGTTGCCGCCGGGACGCGGGTCGTTGAGGGTTTGACGCATGGCTGTCCTTGTCACTCGCCCGCAGCCCGACAACGAGGTTACCGCCGCGACGCTGCGCGCGCGGGGGTTCGAGGTTCTGCTGGCGCCGATGCTGCGATTTGAAGCGCTAACCGTGCAGGATGACGTGGATGCAGGCTACGGCGCGGTCATCGTCACCAGCGCCAATGCCTTGCGCGGTTTCGAGCAGCAGCCGGCCGGACAGCGATTGCTTGGGCTACCGCTGTTCGCGGTCGGCGAGCACACCGCCAGTGCGGCCAGGCGCGCGGGCTTCGACACGGTCATCTCGGCCAATGGCGACGCGACCGCGTTGCGCGAAGCGGTGCTGGCCCGGGTCAAGGCGAAAGAGCTGAAGAAGACGAGTACGTTGCTTTATTTGGCCGGCGCCGATCTGGCGCGGGACCTTGGCGGAGACCTCGGCGAACACGGTTTTACCGTTGTCACACAGACCACGTATCGGATGATCCCGGTGTCCGATCTGCCGCGCGCGGTCTCGGACGGCTTTGCCGCCCACCGGATTAGGGCGGTGCTGCATTACTCGCGGCGGAGCGCGCGCGCTTTTTTAGAAGCCGCGCGGGCCGCCGGTGTCGAAATATCGGCACTGGCTATCCTGCAGTGCAGCATTTCCGACCCGGTTGCCTCGATTCTGCGCGACGCCGGTGCTACCCAGGTGCTGGTGGCGCATTCTCCGGACGAAAATGCGCTATTGGAGACACTGACACGTGCTTTACGGCCGTGACTTTACGGCCCTGATCGGGCCGCGCTAAGAGTTACGGAATCTGGTAAGATCCGACCACCCATGAGGGGGATATTCGCGATGGCCGATGAGGGGCCGAAACAGAAATCCGAAGAGGGGCTGAACGAGGCGGCAGAGACTCCGGCATCGCCGCCGGATTCGGGCCGCGCCTGGCGTGCGCCGCCAACGATCAGGTTGAAGGCCACCGAAATCTTCAACGAAACCCGAAAGGCCGGCGATACCGCGCTGGAATCGGCGCGGCTGCAGACTGGGGCCGCGGACGCCGTCTCCGCCGAAACCGGCTCTACCGAACCCAGCTTCTCCGCTGAACCAAAATTCTCCGTCGAACCCGAGTCGTCTGCCCACTCCAAGTCTGCCCACTCCACGTCTGCCCAATCCACGTTCGGGGAATCCAATCCCGAGAAACCTGCTCCTGAACAGATCCCCCCTGAGAAGCCGTCCGTCGGAGGATACTTACCTGAGAAGCCAAAAGCGGCGATCTCGCCCTGGGTGATCGCGCCGATCTCCGGCGCTGTGGCGGCTGCGCTCGTGATCGGGGTCGGCTGGATGTTGGGCTGGCCTCCCGTTCGGCCCGCGGAAGCGCCGCAAGCGAACGCGTCCACCGTCGATGCGCTTGCCGGGCGTGTCGGAGGCCTGGAAGCCAGGCTGGCCAAGCCAATGGCAGATCCCGCCGAGGTCGCACACATCGCCGCGCTGGAAAAATCGCTCGCCTCGTTGCGCGCGACGTCGGAGAAGCTTGCCGCTCAAATGGACAGCGTCAAATCGGCGCCGGGTGAAGCGGGGGCGCCCGCGGTCGACCTGTCGGCGATCACCGAACGCCTCAACGCGCTGGAGAGCGCCGGCCACGGCGAAGCCGAGGGTGCGAAAGCGGAGGGTGCGAAAGCCGAGGTTGCGAAAGCCGACGATGTGCCGCTGCGTCGCGTCGTAATGGCTTCCCTGCTCGATCTTTCGGTACGGCAGGGCGATCCTTTCGAAGCCACGCTGGCGGCGGCGAAGACGCTGGTGCCTGACGAGACCGCGTTGAAGCCGCTCGAGGGCTTTGCCTCGACGGGCGTGCCGACGGCCGCACATCTGAGCCGCGAACTCTTGACGCTGGTGCCGAAAT
>Ga0164309_10001792_pt1 | contig 10278 bp, 14 predicted proteins | sample Whisoiple_247_MG_FD_109984 | JGI IMG/M metagenome (GOLD analysis project Ga0164309, IMG submission 109984) | Soil microbial communities amended with fresh organic matter from upstate New York, USA - Whitman soil sample_247_MG | ecosystem: Environmental > Terrestrial > Soil > Unclassified >... | reverse complement strand
CGGCGTCGTGCCGCGATTGGGGACAGGTGGTGAGGAGGGATTCCGAATCAGTGATGAACCCGAGTGTAAAAGGAATCATTAGACAGGAATACGCAACGCTTTCCTGCCGCCACTTCTCCGCCAACTCCCGGAACTTCGCCTCGGTCTCGGCGATGGCTTCGGCGCGGACAGCCTTCTCGTAGGAGGCAAACTTGCTTCTCGTCTCATCTCCGTAAAGGAACGCGCTGTAGACATCGTTGCGTGCTTTTTCGACTTCGCTCATTTGGCTTCTCCTTTGGCGCGGGCGATTGATTTCCTTGCGGCTACCCATTCTTTTGGGTCTTTCCATGGCGGCTTTCCACCCATATCGTCCGCCCACATTTCTTTGCAGTCGTCGCAAATTTCCCAGATTAACCCTCCTCGGTGCGTGTTTTCGTGGCGGCATATTTGTGACTCGCTTAGTTCTAGCAAGTTTTCTAAGGCCGTCAAAAGTTCTCCGCGCTGCTGCATCAGTTCCTCGACGCTCCAAAGGCGCCCATGCTTTCGGTACGGTGTGTGCTTGCTCATTGTTTCTCCTTCGCTGCTGCGTGCCCTGCCTTGTATCCTGCCAAAAACTCTTTGCTGATTTTAGGTGGAACCATACTCTTGCCTTTGTACTTTCTCCACCCAATGTTGTAGTCTATCCATGCCTTTTTTATATCTATGCACTCGCTCATGATTGTTTCTCCTTCGCGCCAGAGGACGCTGCCGCAGAAAGGGCGGCTTCGCAGCGGGTAATGATGTTGTTCAATCCATCGAAGTATTTTCCGCGGTTGCATCGCGGGTCATCCTTCCAGTCTTGGCGCTCTCCTCGCAAATCATAGAGTTCTTGGACTGAATCTGATACGAGTGCTAGCGCATTGTGATGTGCAAGGCCAAGCGTGTCATTCTCCTTGCGTTGCTCGTCCACGATGGACTGCAACTTGTCCCGTTGCCCGCGAACTCCGGCATGCATATTGTCAATCTGGCTTATTACACCAGCGACAGTATCGCAAAGCGCCCACTCCGGCGCTGACGATTGGAACTCCGACCGCCAAATGCTTGTTGCCAATGTTTCGGCTTCGACTTTTGCCTTGCACAGTTCCGCCTCCGCCTTCTCCTTGTCTACCTGCAAGGCCAACAGTTTTTCTCCGCGCATATCCCAAAGGTTTTTCCAGTAATCGCACTCACTATTGAGTTTGGTTGCTAACGCCTCCGCCTTCTCCTTGGCGTCAAGCGCGGCGTGGAGTTCAGTGTCCAAGCGGTCGGCACGGTCGATTTGGTAAAGGGCAGATTTGCGGATTGATTCTCGCTCTGTCGTCACGCTGTCAATGTGCGCCAGCATCTTCCTTACCAGTTGGCGGGCAGGTTGCTTGGCTCCTTCGTCTCCATCAAAGATTTCAGGATCGGAAAGTTGGCGGGCTTGGGTGAGTTCTTCGGGGGTGAGCATGGCGTTAGTTGAAAGGGTTTGAGGATGGCGTTCCCATATCAGGGCATGACTTCAGGAAACTGACAACAAATATGCCAATGATAATGAAAGCCAGAACCCAAAGTACAGATTTATAGGTGTTCACTCTTCCCTCTCTACAAACTCAACGATTTCGTAGTAGTCGGACGGCTCCATAGTGTTCTCCTTTCGCTTGCTTAGAGTGCTTGGTTTGCGTAGGTGCGTTCCACATAGCCGACATGAACCAACTGACCTCCGAATTGGACAGCCTCAATCAGAGCCTTCAAGCGTTCCGATTCAGCCTTCTCCTCGTCGATGTCGGCTTGGTTCTTGGGAAAGTCAAACAGGTCTTCAATGCGTTCCATGACGATCCTTTTGTTAATGCCCTTGAGGGCGAGGCGAGGGTATTACACAGGCATTTCAGACTGGAGTTTTGCGATCAAGTCCTGAGCGTCCTTGATTTGTCCCTTCAAGTCTTCAATGCGCTTCTGTTTGGCCATGCGATCCTCTTCTTCCTTGTTCCATTGGGGAAGAGCGTTGATCTTGGCCAGAATTTCCTGAACCCCATCATCGGTGAGATGGCCAATCACATCGTTGGTAATCGGCGTGTTGTAGGTCAGATCGCCATTGACCATGACAGCCAACTCAAACAATCCATTTGGGCCTCCATAGGTATACGGACTACGAACAACACTGGCTGAGTAACCATTATCGAATTCGTAGATGTCTTGAGTGCCAAGACCTTGAGGACGGACTTCAGACGACTTAGGGGAATACTTAGGCATGGGAATCTCCAGGATAAAAGAGGATTACTTCTTAAGGATGTATTCGCAAACGAACGAAGACACCAAGACATAGCACAGAGGCAAGCCAAAGGACATGGCTACGAAGAACATGATGATCTCAAAGGTTTGATTTACATCGGAAGGCATTGCATACTCCTTGAAGTGACATCAACAGCCTTTCAGGTCTGTTGATTGTAGGGTGGAAGGCTAACGCAGACCAAATGATTATGAATCTCAAATCACAAGCAAGCGATACAAGTGATTCACTAGTAAGGACTAAGACTACTCAAAATCACCATTTTGATTACTCAAAATAGGATTGAAGATGAGTGAAAGTCTAAAAGTCGAGGAATCAAAATCATTGTTGAGGGTAGTTGAAGAGGGGAGAGGATTTTGTTGCTCACTCATCCACCACTCATCCACTCCTATATATGTGCCGTGTAATCGTCACTAATAACACTGAAGATATATCTATTATCTATTACCTTTACAGTGTGCCGTGTAATAGCGCACTAACGACCAGGCTAGATTAGTTACTAACCTCATTATATTGATACATATGATTAGGGGATAATGCTTACTGTGCCTAATGATTAGCCTAACTTAGTGATTAGAGTTGTTGACAGGTTATCCACATTATTGACCTATTTGTGCCCTAAGGCTTGACAGGCGAAAAGAGGGGGCTAGAATGCCAACCATGCTAAGGCACTTCGCCAAGGCTCCAACGCCCGATACGGGCAAGAAAGAGGATAGAACAATGGTCAAGAAAGTCATCAAGCAGGCGGAAGTCAAGGCTAAGAACGCTATGTTTCTGGAGGCTATCCGGGCACTGGCCGAGGCTGGCAAGTTGAGCAAGGGGCAGGTCAAGATGAGTGAGAACTGCATCAAGACTGGTGAGTATGAGGAACTGCCCCTTATCGTGCTGGAGGCTGTTGCTATGCGTGTTAAGGGTGAGGCGGAGCGGAAGATGGGGAACGCCATCAAGTCGGCCCTGAGGGATGTTCCCGCCGCCTACGATGGGCAGGATGAGGCGGACTCTTATGATGTTCTTTCCAAGGTGGACAATCAGGAAGCGGATTACAAGGCTTTCGAGTTGAAGGTCGTTAAGGCCCGCGACAATGTTCTGGCTTTTGCCGAACAGGTGGGAATGCGTGTCGATTTCCGGGAAGCGTTCCAGCAGGCCAAGGCTAAGGAGCGCCAAAACTCTTGGCTCCTCTCTTTGGAATGGGCTATCCTTGGCGGGGAAGTGAACGGGAAGGAAGTCATACCCGGTCTTGAGCAGGTGCAATCCATGACCCGGAAGGATTGGGATTCCACTTTTGAGGCTTGGGAACTGGCCAACGAACTGGGGAAGGAAGTCGGGTTCAGGGCCATCATCAAAGCCAAGTTCCCAGTCAAGCGCAAACAGGTCAGTCGTTCCAGTCTTGCGAATCTGGAATTCTAAGCAAGCGAAATAGCCAAAGCGAAAGCCTCTACCCTAACAAGGTGGAGGCTTTTTTTATGTCTACATATTCGACCAGGGTGATTAGTAGACCCCCCCCTATGACCAAGAGTGGGGTGGGGTGGGTGGGGGACTAGCTGGTGCAGAACTAGAAGGCTCCTATTCCATGAGACTTTACAACCCTCAAACCTAGTGCTATAATCACCACATGAAAACCACACCATCTACCGATCCTCTTTGGAAACCAATCACCAACAAGCCTGGATACTGGGTTCATCCAGATGGGTACTGGGGTAGTGATAGGGAAAGCACCAAGCATCTTCCTGGGTTCAGGATTATGCCATTCAGGTACGACAAGAAAGGGTATGTTGTTGTTGTTTATTGCTACAACGGAAAACTTCAATTCACTAAGCTGCATCGTATTGTTGCTAGGGAATTTTTGGAGAATCCAGACAATCTTCCTCAGGTTGCTCATAGGGATGGAAACCCAAAAAACAATGCTGTATCTAATCTTCGATGGTCTACTGCCAAACAAAATAGTGCCGATGCCATTCGTCATGGAACGCAAGTACGCGGCGAGGCTGTGTGGAACAGTATCCTCACAGAGAAGGATGTTGCGTTCATTCGATCCGGCAATGGTATGTCCCTTAGGGAGCTGGCCTCTTTGTATAAATGCTCTGTGACGACAATTCAATTTGCTAGGTCTGGAAGAACTTGGAAGAGGGTTTAATGCATCGACTTGGACTCTTCTATGCCACACGGGGTTTTCCCGGCTTGCCTAGTTGCTTCGCTAGGCTCCTAGCATAAGTTGGATTTTGGATTTGTCAATAGGGGTAGGGCGGTATTCAACAAAATGTCCCAAGATTGTTGGTCTTGGGACAAAAAAGGTCAGATGTCTGCAACAAAATGTCCTATCTAGAGCAGGTCATTTTGCTCAAGGAACTGGCTGGAGACCTCTGTCTTCCATGCGCTCTCGGCTTCTTTTGGTGTGTAGGGGACGAACAGCCTGCGTTCTGGTTTCTTCTTTGGACCAGCCTTCATCTTCTTGATCTTGGCTATGACCCTAGCCCTTTGGCTGTCTGTCATCTTGGCGAGGAGCGCTATGAGCTTCGGATTCTTGGATGTTAGTTTTGACATGATGGCGTAGGATACATCAATGGAAAAAGAGATGTCAAGGTTTTTGAGGCTCAAGATATTCCGTGGCCCTGGCGGATGGAGGGGGTTCAACTCTCGTCGTCATCCAAGGCGGAAGAAGATCGAGACGGAGTACGCCATTCGCAGGAAGCAGGCTAGGCTTCTGGGTGGGTGGTTCAGTGCTTGGCTAGGCCTGTGCATGGTTGATGCCATTGCCAGCGAAAGGAACAAGGCTGAGGAGTTCTACTTGCGCCTGGATAATGGGGAACCATTCTGGGATGGATTGCTTTGGTCTGGTGTGCGTGAAGGACTCTGGGGATTGGGTGAGTCTCACAACTACGAGCGGTTCCATTCCATTGTTGGCTGGAAGGGGAAGATGTATCGCTGGAGGATGCGCCAGGAAATCCTGATGTCGGCTGGTAAGTTGGACCCACGGGATTGTGTGGATTGGGAGTACGCCTACTGCCAATGGGCTGTGCGCCTGATGGAGATTGATGCCTTAGAGAAGATGGGTAAAGTCCCGCACAAGAACCAGGTCAGTGCTTTGGCTTCCTGGAGGAAAGCATTTCTTTATTCAGGAATCTTTGCAGGAGAGACGAAGGATGAGTATGATGCCTGCCGAATCTTGGTCGAGGGAGAAACATATGGGTAACATCTGTGACGCATACGGGCTGAACGACAACCGAAGGGAAGAGATTGGTCAGCATCTCTCTACCGCTTTGAAGAGTGGTCGCATGACTACGGTTGCCGCTGCTGGGGTGTTTGTGAAACTGGAAGAGCTGGCGCTTAAGCGTGAGGAATTTGAAGACAAGGTGCGTCGTCTTGACGCCAACAAGCCTACGGAGATCATTGCCAATGTCAGCGAACTTGACCGCCGAATCGAAACCCTCCGCAAGCGAGTCTACGGACCAGCAACCACAATTGCAGACACAGAGCAAGTGGCTCTCCCAGAGTCGTCATCGCCTGTCATCCGTGTTGGACAGCCTGCAAGAATTGAAGCGCCAGCTAGCGCAGCCAGGCTTGACCCCGAAACAAACGAAGAGCCTGATGCGGGAGATTGACGATGCCCAGTTCTTGTTGAACCATATGACGGTGGACATGGCAATCGTCCAAGCAAACGGTATTGAGAAGTGCAAAGTGCTTCGGGAAATCTGGAAGGATGCTGAATTGATGGCCAGCAGGTCGAATGGGATTCACACTTTGGCCATCATGGGTGGCAACCAGTGCGTCAGGGCTGGAACTTTGATTGATACTCCGTCTGGAAAGGTCCCAATTGAGAAATTCATCGGCGGAAAGGTCCGTTCATGGGATGGGGACTATGAAGTGTGGGCCAAGGCTGGTAAATCTTTCGTCAAGGGGTACGAGGAGTTCTATAAAGTCACCTTCACGAATGGAAAATCCATCGAAGTCACCAAGCAGCACCGCTTTTTGGGGATGATGGGCTGGATGACACTGGAAAAGCTGGCCTCTTTGCGTCCAGAGGGGCGCAAGGTCAAGATTTTGAAGGACGGAAAGACGGAAATTGTCGAAATTACCAAGATCACACGCACTGAGCCCGACATTGTGTGGGATATTTCCGTGGAAAAGACGGAGTGCTACACCTCGAATGGGATTCTTTGCCACAACTCAGGCAAGTCTTACACTGGGAGCAAGGTTTTCTCTCGCCTGGTGTCTGATACCTGCCAAGCGGGGGACACAATCTGGTGCATCTCGCCTTCCAAGGAGAAATCCATCGGCACCCAACAGCGTTATCTATGGAATGACCTTCCTCGTGGGATGATTGCTGACAATACCTGGACTGAGAAGAATGGATTTGGCGCTGTGAACCCAATGCTCATCCTGGAACCAGAAGGAAGGCGCATCACGGTCAAGTTTAAGACTGTCGCCCAGTACTACGACGACCCGAACGCCTTTGAATCAGAGACTTTGGCTGGTATGTGGATCGATGAGGCCGTCCCGCATGAGGTTTGGCAGGCTTTACAGATGCGTGTGGCCGTCAAGAACGGCTGGATTCTCATGTCCACCATCCCAAGCATCGACTGGATGTGGGAGGAGATCGAGAATGGCGAATCATCTGGTCTTCGGATGCACAAGCTGCTCCCAAGGGACAACCCCGCCATGACAGAGGAGGCATTGCAGCGCATGTCGGACTCAATCACTGACCCAGTAGAGCGCGCAATGCGTCTTGAGGGTAAGTTTGCCATGCTTGATGGTCTGGTCTTCCCAGAATTCGACATGGAGAAGCATGTCCTAGACAAAGTTCCAGATGAGCCGATGTCCTTCTATGCGGGGATGGATGTGGGCCTTGATCACCCGACTACCTGGCTGCTTATTGGGGCCACAAAGTCTGGGAAGTACATCGTGTTGCATGAATATGGTTCACGAAGGCAGACCCCTCAAGAGGATGCTGTCCAAATCAAGCCATTACTGGAGAAGTATCAGCTTGCCCAGCCTACATACATCGACCCGAGCGCATTCCGCATGTCTAAGGGTCAGCCATCCTGCGTTGGGCTTCAGTACATCCAGGCTGGGCTTCCTGTTCAACCAGCGGCCTCCTACTCCGAGTGGAACCGTATCGTCCAGATGAAGGAGATGCTCAGGAATGGCGAGCTCTTGGTGATGAGGGGGTGTTCCCAGCTCATCCGAGAGCTGCGGGTGTGGAAGTTCAAGCGGAACCGGGCTAACCAGCCCATGAACGGGGACATGATGGAGGACAAGAACAACGACTTCATCGACTCAGTTAAATACTGTGTGTCTATGCAGCCACCCTATGTACGGGATGGCGTTCAAAACTTTTCTGGCGTGCAAATTGGCGCTTAACCTACTACACTCCCCACATGGAACTCATCTATCTCTTGGTAGCCGTAATGTCTGGAATGATCCTTGGCCCTCTGATGTTCTTGGCAGGGTTCAAGACTGGTGCTATCATTCATCTATCGAAACAAACTGAACAATCCCCTCCGGTTGTGGCTAATCTGAGCGGCGTCATGCTGGACGCCAACCGCAACCCCTTCACCAAAGTCGAGACACCCAAATGATCTTCCGAGGAAACATCCGAATCGAATTTGAGGAGTCTGAAAAAGACGGCTCCATTGTTGGTCTTAAGGTTCATGGAACCAAGACTGAGGATATCGAATTCAAAGTTGAAGGCCATGTCATCATCCTGAAGGATGGCCCTGAGACGCTGACCCTTCTGGCTACCGACGATGGTGAGCGGGTGTTCTTGGAAAAGAATCTCGTCGCCAAGAAGAAGGATGGCGTGGTTGAGTTCAAAATCCGCAAGACCTTCAAGGATAAATAATGTCCAAGGAAATCCCTTCCATCATCAGCGACATCAGGCAGATGCGCCAGTCTTCCCAGAAGGCACGCTCTGTCGTGGAGCATAAGTGGGAGGTTTCCTACCGTCTGCTTGAGGGCTATGCTGTCCAGTCGAACATCATTGGCTCTGAGCCTGACTCCGTGAACTCTGGCCGGTATGTTCCCTACTCGAACCGCATCGCCAACGCCGTAAACAACAAGTACGCTGCGCTGACTGAAGTGTTTGAGCGTCCTGTTGTTCTTCCCCGTAGCGCAGATGAGCCGTCTGATTTGTTCATGTCCAAGAAGGGCAAGATCAAGATGGACTTGATTGGTGTGGCTGTGGATGAGCCGATGACGGAACTGGATGAACAGAACATCTTGGCTGTTCCTCATCCCCAAGACCCACAAGCGCAGACTCCGTTCTTTGACGAAGAAGATTTTGTGCGCGTCACCAACGACATTGCAGCTGATGGCATTACGGAAGAGATGCAGTCCGAGTGGCTGAAGTCTCATTGCGACCTGGTGATGAACAAGGCTAAGCACCAGAAGATTGTCATCGGACATTCAGACCTGATGGTTCAATGGGATGCTAAGAAGAAGAACTTCTACATCACCCATCTGTCTCCATACAATGTTTGGCTTGACCCTCTGGCCATCAATACTTTCAATGCGGAGTATGTGATTGTCCGCCAGATCATGCCACTGTCTGCTGCCATTGAGAAGTGGCCTGACCATGAACAGGCGTTCCGTGATGGCGTGGCCAGTGGCTCGTCTGACTGGGTGGTGAACAACTACGAAGGCACTGTTGGCCCAGGCAATGTCACCAACAATGACTCGAAGACGATTGAGCATCTGACTGCCTTCATCCGCAATTCTGGTGGCCATGAGATTCGCCAGGTGGAGTTCATCGGCGATATTGTGCTTGAGGATGCAGCCTCTCCGTTCGTGGATATCCCTGTTGTCCGTGACATTCACATCCCTCGTGCGTCTACCAACCTTGGCGTTGGCGACCCCGAGTATCTCTGGGAACTTCAGGACCTGTACCGCCGTCTGCTGGGAATCATCTACGAGCATAGCCTGTATTCCCGTGCGTCCATGCATGTGATGCCAAAGACTGTGTTCGACCAACTCAAGACCTACCTGGCTCGTGCGTACACGCTTGCTGGCCAATTCCTGCCGGTGTCTGATGACCAGTACATGATGCACCAGGGCCAGCCTATCCGCGAACTGAAGCCCCCCGAGTTGGCTCGCCATGTGTTCGAGACTCTCCAGTTGGTTAGTCAAGAGATCGACCGTCTCTCTGGCCAAACCGATGTGAGCCGTGGTGAGGCCAAGGCTGGTTGGTCTGGCTCGCTGTATGAGCAAGCCTCGATGAATGGCCGCACTCCGATTGGCATGACTGCCCGCCATACCGTGCTGGCTATCAAGCATCTGATGCGTGTGGCCATCAATCTGATGATGGAGAACCTGAGCGCCAAGGAGTTGTCCGAGCGCAACCGGGCCTACCCGGTTCAGGTTTGGGAAGCCATCATGAAGCGCATGGAAAATATCGAGTATGATTTCGAGGTCCAGGTTGCTGCCGCCTCGAAGAAGGAAGGCGACTTCCAGAAACTCTTGGCTGCTGCTCAGAACATGCCGGAACTCTGGCAGTCTCGTGAATTTGTCAAGGCTGTTGCCAAGAAGGGCGACTTGCCTGATGCTGATCGCCTGTCAGCTGAAATCATGGCGGCTCGCCAGCAAGCTTTGCAGGCCCAACAAAAGTAAGGATAGAACATGGCTACTGAAACAAAAGACCAGATGGAGATCGACTTTGGTTCTGACATCAATGGTGTCGGCGGAGAAGAGCCAAAGACTGAAGAAGTCAAGGATGAACCTAAGACCGATGCTGCTCCTGCTACAAAGGAAGAGCCTAAGGCTGAGTCCAAGTCTGCATTCGATGAAGAGAAGTTCGCCGCCTCGCTCGCCAAGCATCTTGGCAAGGGCAAGGAAGAAGCGAAAGAGCCTGTCAAGAATGACGAACCAGAGATTGATTTGATTGACGAGATGGAAAAGGCTGATGGTCTTGACTTCGCAAAGCACGGCAAGCCTTTGATTGCCGCCATGAATGAGCGCCACAAACAGACGATGGGCGCAATGGAAGTCATCGCAAAGCGTCTGGTCGAATCCGAGAAGAT
>Ga0164309_10001790_pt1 | contig 10281 bp, 9 predicted proteins | sample Whisoiple_247_MG_FD_109984 | JGI IMG/M metagenome (GOLD analysis project Ga0164309, IMG submission 109984) | Soil microbial communities amended with fresh organic matter from upstate New York, USA - Whitman soil sample_247_MG | ecosystem: Environmental > Terrestrial > Soil > Unclassified >... | reverse complement strand
TCTCCCCGAGGGATTCATCGGCTCCTGCTCCGACACGACGATCACCGTTCAGAGTATCCCTCAGGACACTCCGACGCCTACACTAACATTATTTATCTATAAGGGGGCTACTATCGACGCGCGACCACCGCAATCGGTGTTGATAAGGTGATAGATACGGTGATGGCGCAGTTAGACGCTCTGGTTGTCGGCGCACGTTGAGTGTCTCGATGGCAACCATTTCTTGAGTCGCGAACGGCTGATCACGAGATGAACCTTGAAAAGGCAGAGCTCCGTGTGACAGCTTCCCTGCGGGCGGGAGCGGACCTGCGGCTAAAAGTCGCCGGCAACTGCGGTCGCCAGATTGTCGAGGCCGCCCTTTTGATTAGCGATTGCCTGGCTGCGGGAGGGAAACTTTTGCTCTTCGGCAATGGCGGCAGCGCCGCTGATGCGCAGCATCTCGCCGCGGAATTCGTTGGGCGTTTTGTTGTTGAACGACCCGGCCTGGCGGCGATCGCGCTGACAACCGATTCGTCCATTCTTACCGCGGTGGCAAATGACTACGGCTTTGAGCGGGTATTCGCTCGACAAATTGAGGCGCTCGCCCGGCCGGGCGACGTCGCCATCGGCATCAGCACAAGCGGCAATTCCGCCAACGTGCTGGCGGCAATGAAACAGGCCGCGAACCAGAACCTCAAAACCATCGGTCTTTCCGGCAAGAATGGCGGTCTCCTCGCAAGGGCGTCCGACGTTTCCGTCACAGTGCCTGCTGCAAACACGGCCCGCATTCAGGAGTGCCACATCGCGATCGGACACATCCTCTGTGAGTTGGTGGAAAACGAGCTCTTTGAAAAGTAATTCGATTCGAACAGCTGTCCTCCGCTTTCTGCCTTCCGTGCTCCGTTTTCTGATCCTTTAGTGAAATCTCTGATTTTCATTCTATCGGGACCAACGCTTATTGGTGCAGCTTGGGGACCGACTCTGCCCAATGGCTGGGAAGGGGTGGCGGCAGCCGACTTTAACAGCGACGGCGACCCGGATTATGTGCTTTACAACGCCGGCACGCGTCAAACAGCGATATGTTATCTCAATAACAACCTTTACGTCGCCTCTGCATCGGGGCACGACTCTTCCAGTCGGGTGGAGCCTAGTGCCGCTGTGAGTGAATATCAGACGCTACGGCGGAGCGAATAATCAAGTTGTTGAAATGCTACAACGTTAACGGCGTTGCGCTGAAAGCTTGGCCAAGACTCGCGAGAGTTTATTCGTTGGGAGTTGTGGACGTTGATTCACCAGAACAAGAGGTAATGGCTGCCCCCGATGATCGTGGTGTTGGTGCTGCTCGGCTTCCTCGTGTTCCTCTCCGGAACCGCCGTCGCGCCGTTTAACCACACGCTGTTTTGATCCTGCCGTCGAGCACTGAAACGACTATGGAGCCATCCGGATGGCACCCGTGCGTTAGAGTGCGCGTTCGCGTCACGTCTTCCAACCAGACGATCAGATCAAGCGATCGCGAACGATCCACCGAACGACTCCGGCTTCACTTCCGTCCTTGAAGATGAGAATTGCGTATATCGCCCCTTACCAGGGACCGGGTCTTATAAACAGCCGTCCAAGCCTGCGAAATCTTGCCTTGGCGGGCAATGTGAAGATCGAATTGGTCGCAGAACTTCTGCACCAGAGTACCCACGACATCGAAATTATTTCGCAAGGTGAAGTAGTCGAACGCCGGTTCAAGATCTATGCGGGCTTCCGCGAGCAGAATCCGTATCATGCCAACATCTCGGTGTATTACGCGTCGGCCCTCCCGGTAAGATTCGTGAACGGCCTGTGGTCCAGCCTGCGCACTCTCGCTCTCTTCAAAAGACGACACAGTGCGGCTCCGTTTGACCTAGTGATAATTTACAATCTAAAACTCCCCCAAGTGATCTGCGCGAGCTATGCCATGCGTCGTCTTGGTTTGCCCGTCGTCCTGGAGTATGAAGACGACGCGTTTGTGGACATCGCAGGAAGGGATGAAAAAGGATTTATATCCGGATACTACTTCAACCTTGCGGAACGCATCCTGAACACTGCATCCGGAGGTGTGGGTGTTTCGCCTCACATTCTGTCGCGATTCCCATCCTCAACACCAAAGATTCTTCTTCGCGGTGTGGTGAGTGATCACATTTTGAAGTCATGTGAGCAAGGGGAAAAGTCCAGGAAAAATTGGGTGGTGTACTCCGGTACACTCTTCAGGAGCAAAGGTCTCAAACAATTGATAACAGGTTGGAGAAAGCTGGGTTTGTCTGACTGGGAACTCCATATTGCAGGTGACGGTGAACTCAGGTCTGATTTGGAGAAGATGGCTCTAGGCTGTAAAAGCATCGTATTTCACGGGCTGATTAACAGGCAGGATAATGCCCGCTTTCTGAGCGAAGCAAAGATAGGGATTAACCCGCATGATGTTAGCCAGACCCCTGGTAATGTCTTTGCATTCAAGATCATCGAGTACCTTGCTGCCGGAACTCATGTTATCACGACCCCAATGGGTGCATTGGAGCCGGAAATCGAGGCTGGAATCACCTACATGCCCGACAACTCCCCGGAGACGATCGCGGCGACCTTGGAACGGGTAATAGGGGGCCGATGGTACGAGCGTAAAGCAGTAGAAGCAGCACAGCAGACGTATGGGCCGGCCGGAGTTGCAAAATCCTTGGACAGTCTTCTCAATCAGGTCATGAGCGAGACGGCGGAAAAGAACAAATGGAATCGGGCGCGACTCCTGTTGGACCCGAGAAGCGCCGCTTGCGATTCCGGAAAATAGTTCGCAACTGCTTCTTATGAGTATTGCCATCGTGACTGGATCGGCGGGGTTAATCGGCTCCGAGACGTCTAAGAAGTTCCACGGGGAGAATTTCACGGCGGTGTGTGTCAGATGATACCGACATTTGTTAGTGTAATTATCCCTACGTATAATCGCGCGCGATATGTCACATGCGCGATCGAAAGTGTCCTTGCGCAGGGCGAGAAAGATCTCGAGATCATCGTGATTGACGACGGTTCAACCGACAACACGCGGGAGGCCCTGTCTGCCTACAAGGGCACGATTAGCTACTGCTACCAGAACAATGCAGGCGTCAGCACGGCGAGGAATGCGGGCATCCGGATGGCAAAAGGGGAGTGGATTTCGTTCCTCGATTCCGATGACGAATGGCTTCCCAATTTCATTTCTATGCAACGTGACGCAGTAAAGCAGCACCCGGAGATAGTCGGGTCGGTGATGAACGTGGTGAACACGCGCGAGAGTGACACTCTCGGAACGATATTCGACGACCGGGGACTCAGTCCGGCATTGCGCGGGGAATCGTATATGATCGAAGAGCGCCCACTTCTGAAGATCGTGGAGCACAAGCTCACGCCCATCATGATAGGAGCTCTCTTCCGTCGGGAGGTTATCTTAGAGGTCGGTGAGTTCAATCCCACGCTGCGCATTGCCGAGGATGTCGACTTCGTCGGACGAATGGCATTGAAGGGACCGTTTCTTTTTGGCGCGAAACCGGTGGCAACCCTCTTGAGACGCCAGGAATCTACTCCCAACCTTACTTCTCAGTTATTCACCTCGGGAATATACGCTTTCGAGTGCTTGCAAACCGTTTATGAAGGGTTTGCTTCGGACGTTTCATTGACACGGTTTGAGAGGGCCCGTTTGCGCCAGATCATGAGTCAGAACCTGAGAACACTGGGAAACCTCTATCTGCAAGCGGGTCGGAAGGAGAAGGCCCGGGTTGCTCTCAAAAAGGCCATGCGTGCCGACTACTCTCTCCGTTCCGTGGGTCGCTACTTAACGTCACTTCTTCCGACTGCATTGGTACTCCAAACCATTCGGAAAGGCACTCAGATTCAACCGGGTCCATCGAGCTCCTGACCAAGTATACGTGCAAACGACACGCCACTGGCTCATCCTGGCCACTTTTTCCAGTATCCAGTTGCCCGACGTCTCGGTGACATACTCTCGGGGACTGTGTCGGTAGCGCCAGGCGGCAAATGAACCAAAAGCCAGATTCTGTACATAGTTCGATGGAAGCCAAGCGGAAGATCGCTTTCGTTAGCACGCTCACCGCCAGCCCCTGGGGCGGCTCAGAGCTCCTCTGGAGCCAGGCGGCCCTTCGACTTGTGCGCGAAGGGCACGCCGTCGTGGCGAGTGTCCGTGGCTGGCCCGAGCGCGCGAGCCAAATCGCGGGACTCATCCAGGCGGGGATAAACATCAAGGAGCGGTGGACGCTGCTAGGCAATGCCGCCGAGACAAACATCCGGAAGCTCGGGCAGCAGATGCTTGAGCCGCTGGTCCGGCAGGCATCACGTTATGGGTTCGCACGCTGGTTGGCATGCGAAAAACCCGACCTTATTTGCATCTCCAACGGTGGCTACGCTGATGATGTGGGGTTGGTTGACCTGTGTTTGCGCTCTAAAAAGCCCTGCGTCTTGATTGCGCAGGCAAACGCAGAGAGTTGGTGGCCGTCTGATGGACTCGCCCGACGCGTCACAGACATCTACGAACGCGCCCACCGCGTCTTCTTCGTTTCGGAACGAAATCGTCATCTGCTGGAAACGCAACTCGGGATCGATCTGGTCAACGCCGAGGTGGTTCGAAATCCGTGCAATGTTCGCAGAGATGCTTCGCCTCCCTGGCCCTCAGGATCTGACCCGGTGCGACTCGCATGCGTCGGTCGCTTGGAGCCTCCTGCCAAGGGCCAGGACTTGTTGCTACAGGTGCTTGCGTCCGAGCCATGGTGCTCGCGTCCGGTCACTGTTTCTTTCTTCGGCAGAGGCTGTCATGAGGAGGGGTTGCGGCGTCTTGCAAGGCGGCTCGGTTTGGACGAGCGGGTGCGCTTTTGTGGACAGGCAATCGATGTTGAGAGCATCTGGGCGAGTCATCACGCACTTGTGCTCCCATCCCGATACGAAGGGCTTCCGCTCACAATAGTTGAGGCTATGCTCTGCGGTCGGCCCGTAATCGTAACGGATGTGGCCGGTAACCGTGAAGTCGTTGAGGACGGTGTCAATGGATTCATTGCTGAAGCACCTACCGAGGGCCATCTATGCAAAGCAATGGAGCGAGCTTGGGAACGCCGGAACGATTGGGAAAAGATGGGCCAAAATGCAGCCAAGGCTATAAGGGCTCTTGTGCCTGATGATCCTGCCCGCGATTTTGCGCAAAGATTGGCAGAACTGGTGATATCCAAACACGCGGTGCGAGCTTCATCTGATCGCTGACCAATCGAAAGAGCGGTTCATCCTTCAGTGACGGCAACAGCCACTTAACATGCAGACGAGCCGATAAAGTTACTGTGGAGATTACCTGCTTAGTGAAAAACTCCTTTATAGCTCAGATTCCAAGTGTGGAGCCCGTTCCGAAAGGAATCGCCCGGCCCCTGTGGTCGGTGATGATCCCCACTTACAACCCCGGAAAGTACTTGCGTAGAACGTTGCAGAGTGTCCTATCCCAGGACCGCGGGCCGGAGCTGATGGAGATCGCCGTGGTGGATAACTGCTCGAGAGAGGATGATCCGGAGTCATTAGTAAGGGCGGTTAGCGGTGGCCGCGTCTCGTTTTACCGGCATCCGAAAAATGAGGGTCTTATCGCGAACTTCAATGCGTGCATCGAGAGAAGCCGCGGACATTTGATCCATATATTACACAGTGATGACTACGTTTTGCCCGAGTTCTATGCGGAGATTGAACGGCTTGCTAAACTGCACGCAGATGTCGCGCTCTTGGCGACGCGTTGCTTCATCGTTGACGAAGACGAGATCATAACCGCCGTAACAGAGCGAATTCAGGAATTGGAGAACTGTGGTCGCTCAGCGGAAGCGTTTTATTACGAGACCCCAATGCGGTTTCCTGGGGTTGTTATCAGGCGAAACTTTTTTGAGATTCACGGCGGCTTCATGCCTTCTCTTGTGCATGTGGCGGATCGGGAACTGTGGGCGCGGGCTGTCTCGTTACGAGGTGGCGTCATTTCTTCTCAGCTTCTCGCCTGCTACCGAGCATGTGCTTCGAACGATACTTCGCGGGTGGCGCGGTCCGGAGAAAACGTGCGCGACATGCTACGCTTAAAGGAAATTTTCCGTGATAGGTATCCTCGCTTTTCAAGCGATCGCGCTCGTCATTCTGCTGCATACATGGCCTTCAAACAGGCGAGGAAGTTTCGGGCTATCAATGATCTTGATTCTGCCAAGAGGAATTGGGACATCTGGTTGCAAAACTGCTCTTGGCCGGATCGACTGAAAGAGGCTCTGCGTCTAAGGGTACGTCGGCTGTCAGGGAGGGACAAATGGTATGACGAGTAACATCATCATTTGCCGGTGCGATTGTGCAAGTAGGAGACCCGTGTAGCTACTACAAGTACTCCACGACTGGGCTTGGGTGGTTCAGATTCCACGCCAAGCCTAGCAGAATCGTGCAAGTCTTGAAAGTGCACGAGTCTGTTACCTCACGAGGATAGATGTCCTTTGCCAGTTGACGTTCCAAATTGCTGGCGAGAATGAAAGCTGATTCTGTGCAAAACAAGAGCAAGCGGAAAACGATATGCTTTTTCGGGCATTTCGGAACGCTCAACTTTGGGAATGAGAGCACTCTTCAGGCGATTCTGTACCATTCCCGAAGGCGCTTACCGGGGGCCCAAGTTTCCTGCATTTGCACTTGGCCAGGGACTTTGGCAGCAAATCGCAACATCGAAGCTGTTCCGATTAGGGGAATAATCGTCGGGCATCGGAATTATAGAAACCCACTGGCCAAGCTGCTGCGGAAGGTTTTCGTTGGAATCCCAAGTGAACTTTACCGGTGGCTTGACGCGTTTAGGACACTGAGGGGCACGGACATGTTTATCATCCCAGGAACGGGACTACTCACAGACGCCTTCGGCCTTAAGGAGTGGGGACCCTATAACCTATTCAAGTGGACGTTAATGGCACGAGTGGCCCGGTGCAAAGTCATATTTGCAAGTGTCGGCGCCGGTCCCATAAACACTGCGCTGGGAAGATATTTTGTGAAAGCAGCTCTATCCCTAGCGGACTTCAGGTCCTACCGCGATCATCCCAGTTTACACTGCGCTAAGAGCATCGGACTGCACGCCAACAATGACCGGATCTACCCCGATCTAGTATTCAGTTTGCCCGAAGTGATGATACCTGCTGATGGCGACAATCGAAAGGGGAGACCCACCGTGGGACTTGGCCTGATGGAGTACGCTGGTAAGTACAGCATTGAACAATCTAGCTGCACAAATACCCGGCCTTATTTGGAAAAGCTTATAGTCTTCGTCGAGTGGTTGCTAACCCGTCAATACGACATCAGGTTGCTGATCGGCGATTCTGGTGATAGAGAGGTGACAGCAGAGTTCAGATATTTGCTCAAAGCGCGGCTAGGAGCTTATGACGGCGAGCGGATCATTGATCAACCCGTCTCTTCGGTTGAGGGTTTACTATCGGAGCTTGCAGCGACCGACATTGTAGTGGCAACCCGGTTTCATAATGTTCTCATGGCCTTGCTTCTCAATAAGCCGGTGATTTCGATCTCCTTTCATCACAAGTGCACTTCTTTGATGAGCGAGATGGGACTGTCGGAGTACTGCCACGACATCAATGACATGCATGCTGACAGATTAATCGAGCAATTCCAGGACGTGGAGAGGAATGCGGAAAAGCTGAAAACTGTCATCAGGCAAAAGGTCGAACAGTCACGTAAGGCTTTGGACGAGCAATACAATCTTATCTTCAAATGCGTTTGAAAGAACTTTCGCCCGTGCACCGTGCCCTTGCGCAACCGGCCCTCGCCGACCTAAAGCGGAAATCCGTGGTAGGAGGGATCGCTGCTGTGTCGGCGCAAGGTGTGAGATTTGTCATACAAACGGCAACGATGATGGTGCTGGCGCGGTTGCTATCACCGCAAGATTTTGGATTGCTGGGAATGGTGGTTGTCGTGACCGGTTTTCTAGGGCTTTTCCGAGACGCCGGCTTAGGGATGGCGACTGTCCAACGGCTTGAGGTGACGCACGAGCAGACTTCGACCTTGTTCTGGATCAACGTCGCCGTTGGGGCAATACTGGCCGCACTGTGCGCAGCGTTGGCACCGCTCCTTGTCGCGTTTTACCACGAGCCCCGCTTATACTGGATCGCGGTGGTCTCGGGAGCGACGTTCATCTTTAACGGGCTGTCCGGCCAGCACGGGGCGTTGCTCCAGCGAGGTATGCGATTCGTAACACAAGCAAAGATCGATGTATTGTCTCTTGCGGTTGGCTCAGGGACCGGTGTCGCCATGGCGTTATTCGGTTGCCGTTACTGGTCTCTGGTAGGCATGGCAGTGGCCACTTCAATCGTCGGCGCCGGCGCCCTATGGTTTGCCGTTCCCTGGGTCCCAGGTCCTCCTCGGCGCAGGTCCGGCGTCCGGTCGATGCTCCATTTTGGAGGATTGGCAACCTGTAACAGCTTTGTCGTATACCTCGCGTGGAATGCGGAGAAGCTCCTCCTGGGTCGTTTCTGGGGAGCGGATGCGCTTGGACTCTATGGACGAGCGTTTCAACTCGTCACTTTGCCGGTACAACAATTGAACACTGCGGTCACAGGCGTAGCCTTCCCTGCTCTTTCGCGGATTCAGCATGATGCCAATCGCCTGGCAAGGTCTTTCCTCAAGGGCTTCTCCTTGCTCATATCTGCGACGATTCCGATCACCATCACTTGCGCCCTGTTTGCGGAAGAGATAGTCCGCGTTGTGCTCGGCGCGAAATGGATGGAGGCGGCGCCGATCTTCAGGTTGCTTGCCCCGGTAGCAGTGGTGTTCGCCGTGGCCAACCCGTTCTCCTGGTTACTCATGTCCACGGGCCGGGTTGGACGAGCCTTGGCTCTGTCTGCGGCGACGACGCCGCTGGTGATCTTGGGAATCGTACTGGGTTTGAGCCATGGACCCAAAGGAGTCGCCCTCGGGTACTCGTCGGCTATGACGCTGCTGGTGATTCCGATAGCGGCCTGGTCCAAACACGGCACCGGAATCACCTGGGCCGATCTTTGGGAAGCCACTAAACCACCGGTTCTGTCCGGTTTGCTCGCAGGTGCGGCGGGCTTGTTCGTGAAGCTCACGCTAGGTAGCAGGGGGTTGCCACCGATGCTTTATCTATTCGTGGGGCTTGGTCTTGTTTTAGGCGTTTACGCATGGGTTCTTATGATTGTGATGAGGCAGAAACACGTGTACATGGACTTGCTGTCCCAGGTATTGCCACGGCCCCAGCCGAGACACGAAGGAACCGTGGAACCGGCCGCGAGCTCACTGTGATGATCACAAAACGCAAGATGGACCCGTATCCTGAAGCCTTGGTCCAAGAGCGCTCCGCAATTCTCTGCAGGGAGCGAGCCTGTTATCTGTCCAAGATTCGTCCATAGGTGTTCATTATGGTAAGCAGCCAAGTGTTTCATCCGATTCTGGCGAAGGCGGCACGCTTGCAGTTCTTCGGAAAGTCTCCTGCCAGCCTTTATTTGCGGTTGAATAAGCGGATCTGGGAGCGTCTACCTTCTCGCGTGCGTAATTTGTATCCCATCCGCTCCTACGGTACTTGGCTGCACAAGCTGGTTTGCCTACGCGCCAGGCGCGAGATGTATTTCGGCACGTTCTTTCTTCGGAATCGTCCGGCACTCGAATTGATGCGACGTCTGACAGATCAGAAAGCAAATGGCTCGACTTTGAGAATTGCCGTGTTGGCTTCCAGTATCGGAGCCGAGGTCTATTCAATCCTGTGGACCATCCGCTCGGCCCGGCCGGACTTGAAAGTGGTCCTCGCTGCGGTGGATATTTCGCAAGAAATACTGAGCTTCGCCGAGAAAGGCATTTACACTCCCGATACCTCCCAGTTTGTCGGTTCTTCGATTTTTGAACGATTGACCAAGGATGAGATGGTTGAAATGTTTGATTGGGATGGGGATGAGGCCAAAGTCAAATTATGGCTCCGCGAAGGGATAACATGGCAGCCAGGTGATGCCGCTGATCCTGAACTCATTAACATTCTTGGGCCTCAGGACATCGTGGTCGCGAGCAATTTCCTCTGCCACATGGCCCCAGCCGATGGCGAAAGGTGCCTCGCCAACATAGCACAACTGGTTAGTCCCAGAGGATACCTTTTTGTTTCAGGAGTCGATCTGGACGTTCGAACGAAGGTCGCAGTTGACCTCGGCTGGGAACCCGTGCCGGAGTTGATAGCGGAAATCCACAACGGCGACCCTTGCATGCGGGCCGACTGGCCGTGGCAGTGGTGGGGACTTGAGCCTATGAATC
>Ga0164309_10001789_pt1 | contig 10281 bp, 10 predicted proteins | sample Whisoiple_247_MG_FD_109984 | JGI IMG/M metagenome (GOLD analysis project Ga0164309, IMG submission 109984) | Soil microbial communities amended with fresh organic matter from upstate New York, USA - Whitman soil sample_247_MG | ecosystem: Environmental > Terrestrial > Soil > Unclassified >... | reverse complement strand
CGTCGTCGTCCGTGACCTTGCCGCAGGCTGCTAGGCAGGCCACGCCTACGACCAAGGCACCGAGCCGGTGCGCCGAGAACATCCCCATCGCGGGAGTCTGTCATGGGTACGGCGATGGGGCGAGCCCTTCGAGCGGGCGTAAGGACATCCGAGGAACGGCGACGCCTCTAGGGAGGAAGTAGCATCTTGCTTTCGGCCCCACTCACCTGTTCGTAGGCTACCTCAAGGAGAGCGCACACGCTTTGCTTCACCTGGCTCGGCACCGGGAAGGTTCTGAAATGCGCAACACATAGCGCGCGCAAAACCCAAGACGCCAAATGCAAGGTTCGAAACTGCTCCACCATATCCCTAATATCAACGGTTGGAAAATTTCCGCTGTGATCTAGCTGCACGGACAAATGAACCAGTTGTTCCGCTGGAACCTCCTGACTGAGCGCCTTCCGGTAGGTTCCTTCGAGGTCAGCGGATCCTACGGCCGCCGCGATTCTCTTGACGACTCCTAGAGCAGCCAACGACGTCAGGCTGACGAGGGTTTCCCGAGCTCGCTGAATGATTCGGTCGTCGGCATAGCTCGGATGAGCCAAGTATATGGCCCCCGCGAACATCTGAACCAGCTGTTCTCTCACGGTCTGCACCGACTCATAGATGGACGAAAGCGCGCGAAAACCCGCATCACAGCACTCCCTTACAATCATGCTTTTGGTTTCGCCATCCAACGACCCCGGAAAATTTTTCGCAATTTGTCCCAGAATCTGAATTGTCTTGAGCATTACTTCAACGCGAACCAACGGATTGTCTGGGTCGCCGTGCGAAGGAGACACTATCTCAAACTCTTCCGCGTCGTCGATCGCCTTGAGCGCTCGTTCCCGCTCCTTCTGTGGATCGCCATCCGAAAACTGCTTCATGGAGCGACCTAGCTTCTCCAACTCATCCGGAGCGATCACCTCGTCTTTCAGCGTGCAGGGTTTCCGCTCAGCGTAGAGACCACGCGCCGTCTCAAGCATCTGCTGAACGATGAACGGATCTTTGGACAGATGAGCTAAGAACAGAAGTATATTCGCGTTGTCCTCCACGTGCAGCGTGCGGGCCAACTCAGTAATCTGGGCGCGCACCTGTGGCTCGCTGAGATGGTCGCGTAAGTACGCCGCGATGAAATAATAGCGAATGTAAGGGTACCGAAATCTGACACCCCCATTCGAGGTGTCCAAGATTCCCTGCTTTTCGAGAGAATCATGCATAGAAGTGAAGTCGCGATTTATGTCGTGCTTCATCTCGTACTGCACATGAACTGCTCGAGCAGTAGTCAAGGTCACCGCGACCTGCTTCTTTTGAAACAGCTCATAGGCAAAATGAGCCAAGTACGCATTCACAATATCAAACTGAACCGATGAACGTCCTCGCAGAAGTGAGGTTCGAATGAATAGCTCGTAGAAGTAGCCGTGCGTGCTAGCCCTCAGGTCGATCGCGGCAGACGCTTGGTTCGCCGTCAGCACGGCCAAGATGTAGGGCGCGAACGCAGGCACGAAGTTTTTCCCAATAAGGGTATCCATGGTCCGGGTCACCTCGCCGACGGCACGCACGCAGTCGGCTTCGGACTGCAGCCCGTCGCCTGTTCTGCGCATCCAGTGGTCAATAAGACGACCTCTCCGGACATGGCTCAACGGTTGGATCGTATACCTTTCGATCATGCCAAAATGCGGTCGAACTATCTCTTCGATGCTCAAGATGACATCTGGCGCAAGCAACACGAGCCTTCCAACTAAAGAAAGCTTCCGGAACCAGTCAGGCCGCACCTTCCGCAAGACGGCTGCTTCGTGATAGTTGTCGATTATGAGAATTCGCTTATGATGGTCTGTCTGTAGAAACACATCGCGTGATTTCGCATCGTACTGCTTGAGAAATTCCGAGGCGAAATAGTCCTCAAGCCGACTACCTTTCTTGGGAAGGTCCTTCCCGTTTGCGAACACCGGAATAAGCCCCCGCCGTGCAAGATGGACCATCAACATCTTGCCCAAGGAGGTCTTTCCGCTCTGCTCGTCCCCGGTGATAAGGATTGAACCAACAGACCCAGCCAGCAACTCTGGAAGGTTCTCGGAGCCCAGGGTCGCTCCACGAGCCCCCGGCAACGTAACTTCGCGTAGATCCGGAAAAACGAAGAACTCCTCTAGACGCAGTGCCTCGCCTTGGGCGTCGGTCAGCGTCAGTTCAGGATCTGCTAGCCACGCCCTCGTGCGCTCGTTCAGGGTCGGACCAGAGGGACGACGGGCCGGGTTGTTTAGAAAATCCTCCCATTCTATGGCTTCGCCTGTCGTATAGTGATCCTCCAGCCACGTAAATGTCGCCCACTTCTGTTTACGCTGCTGCGTGTCGAGAAGAATGAGATTGAATGAGCTACTCTCAGCATCGTGAGAATCCTGCAGAAGACCTCCTTCAAAGTAGCTCACGTGACTCTTGTGAACTGTGGACCTTCGCTGAACGACGTCGGGGTCGTGTTCGTGCCCCGTGAGAATGACGTCAGCTTGCTCTTCTAGGGCACGTCGGAACGCCTTGCCTACGTCGGGGGCCATCCAGGAGTACGGGTGATGAAAAAGGGCCACACTGACACCGACAGTCGTCCGATCAACTGAAAGCATAGGCGAGGCTACTGACAGCCCCTGGGTCTCCTTGTACTTCGAGGTCCACGCCGTGTTGTAGCAATGGATTGCCACGTCTTCATCTCCGCTCCTCAACAACACTTTCCAACGGATCCGACTACTTATCTCTTCGGCACTGAGAGCGTGCATGCTCGGGTAGTTCCAGGCGAAGTACGCGTCCTGAGGACCGGTGCATAAGTCCACAATCGTTCGGTCGAGTTCCAACGTCGAGTCTTCTGCGATGCGCTCCAAGGCTATCTTTCGCGCCTGCGACGGCTCGCTGAAGTCGCAGTCGTGATTCCCTGGGACTACTACTTGGACGACTCGAAGTTCCGCTCTTGTTCGTGCGAGTTCGCTCCTGACCGCTGCGAAGAATTCGGACGCCAGGTCGTACTCATCCTTCCGACCGGAATAGGCGACGTCACCCGTAACGGCCAAGATGCAAATCTCTGCTTCCGCAGACCAGCTTGCGATTGCTCGCCCGATGGCTTCGCCGCGGCTGAGAAGCACGTCGGTGGCCGATGCGATATGCAAGTCACTCAAGTGTGCGATCAGTAGCTTCAACGTAGCCTCCACTGAAAGGCTAGCAGCGACACGACAAGACCCGGAAGCGAAGTGACGACGGATATCGAACGAGCTGCATTTTCAGGAACATGGCCCACCCGCCGGACGATCAATGTCCGCTAGATCGAGGAAGAGACCGCCCCTTGCCCAATGACCTCGTGGGGCCCCAAGGCTCGTTGCGGTGCGGACGCGGCCCTGCTCCCCGGTGGTCCCCCCGGCACGATCTCGCCTGCTTCGCCCAAGAGCTGGTGGCGTACCTCCACGCCAGCCTCGGACGAGCGGACCGTGCCTCCAAGACCCCCTGCCAGGTCGACCACGCGTCACGGCCAAGCGTCCCCAGCGCCGCCCAGGTCGTTACCCCCGTTGCGGGCATGATCTCTACCCATCAGCCGGGTCCTTCAACCCTCCCCCGGCGCCCTCCAGCGGTCGTTCCAAACGTCCATCCCCTCGGCGGAGGCCCCCAACGCATCCTGCATTCGCCGAGGGGCCTCCCGCGGGTCCTCCAAGGTATCCGCCAAACACCAAGAGGCCTCCCAGAAGGCCCTCCAACAAATCCGGCATGCGCAGAGGAGCCTCCGCGGAGCCCTCCGCCGCATCCGCCAAACACCAAGCGGCCTCCCCGGAGCCCTCCAGCGTATCCAGCAAACGTGTAGGCCCTCCCCGGAGGCTTCCGACTACTCAAACGTCACCGCGTCAGTAGACGCCTGACAGCGTCGGCCAAACGCGCGCCGGTCGTCGCGCCTAGCTGACCCATCGGCCGACGTTCGTCTCGACTGAAACGCCCTGCCCGCCTCACAAACTTTTTCGACGTCACGTCGTTTTTTCCTCCCCGAACACGCAACGCTCGCCGCGATTGGCCGATTTGATTTCCATGAAGGCGCGCGGTGCGTCTTCGCAACGGAAATGGAAGACGGCCAACATGGCAAACTCAATCAGCAATTCGGATATCAGTAGTGAAGCGGTGGCGGAGGAGGCGTTCCGCCGGGTTCGGGGGGAGATCGACGCCCTGGGCGAGGAGGACATCCTCCACATCAATCTCGACATTCCTTCTGCGGTGGCGACGGCCCACGGGGCGCTGCCGAAGCTGAAGGGGTACCGGGAGGCGTTCGCAGAAGTCGGCGGAGGGTTCGACCTCGAGCGGTTCGACAAGCTCGAGGACTACACCCTGGCATTGGCGTTCGCGCACGGCGAGTGCACGGTGGCGGCCGACCCGACCGACGACATCAAGGAGATCTACGAGCAGGCGCTCGCGCTCCGAGAGACGTTGCGGTCGGACTTGGCGGCACTGGCGCATCGCGGGTTGGTCTCGAAGGACCGACTCGATGACTTGAGCGGTACGGCGGGTCACAAGAACGTCGCGGCGGACTTGCAGGCGCTCAGCTCGGTTCTGAAGGGAAGCTGGGCGAACATCGAAGGGAAGACGCCGATTCAGAAGGGCGACATCGAGCTCGCGTCGCGGTTGTCGACGCGGATTTATCGGGTCGTGGGTCAACGGGAGCAGGCACCGTCCGTTTCGGCCGACACGGTGGCGCTGCGCGCTCGCGCGTACACGCTCTTCGTGCGTGCGTACGACGAGGCGCGCCGAGCGCTCATCTACTTGCGCTGGCACGAAGGGGACGCCGACAGCATTGCGCCGTCTCTGTTTGCCAAGCGCGGACGGGGCAAGCGGAAGGAAGACGACGAAGCCCCCATCGCCGACACGGTCGTCTCGGCGGTTGTGCCGCCTGCGAACGCGGCGCCGTCAGCCCTCCCGGGAGGCCTCGTGGTGCCCGTCGGACCGCCGGCTGCGCCAGCTGACGCCAAGGGGAAGAACGGAGGAGTGCCGCCTGGAGGGGGGCCGTTCGCGTGAGTGGCGTGGTGCGATCGGTGCAATCATGACGCAGCCGTCGCTTCGTCCTGGCGCGGGGCGGCCTCTCTTCCGTGGAGAGGGGCCGCAGCAAGCCCGCACGAATGGCCTCTTGCCGACGCCAGGAATGGTGTCAATATTGACACCATGAAGGTCTCGGACATCGTCGAGACCATGCGGAAGAGTCCGCGCAACGTTCGTTTCTCGGACGCATGCAAAGTGGCCACTCACTATTTTGGGGAACCCCGGCAGAACGGGAGCCATCACGTGTGGAAGACGCCGTGGCCCGGCGATCCGCGAGTCAACCTGCAGAGCACGAGCGGCTACGCCAAGGCTTACCAAGTCCGACAGTTGCTCGCTGCCATCGACAAGAAAGGAGCCTGACGGATGCAACCGACTGACCCGTACACCTACCGTGTCGTTTGGTCCGACGAAGACCAGGAGTTCGTCGGCTTGTGTGCTGAGTTCCCTAGCCTCAGCCATTTGGACGCAGACCGCCACGCTGCACTCGATGGCATCGTCGCGCTTGTCCAGAGCGTGGTGTCGGACCTTCGTGCGGGTGGCGAACCAGTGCCCGAGCCGCTCAGCGCCAAGAAATACTCTGGCGAGCTCCGGGTGCGGATGCCTCCCGCTCTCCACCAACGGCTTGCGCTGCAGGCAGCCGAGGAGCAGACCTCACTGAACGCGGTCATCGTCAGGCGGCTCTCGTAGGACTCATGGGCTCGGTTCGCGCGCTCTCCTGGTTCCTCTTGACGGTGCCGCTGACGGCCAGCGTTTCCTGCGGCCTCATCTCAACGGATGACGGAGCGGCTTCAGGCGGTTCGCGCCCCACTGATGACGGCGCCACGGGCGGTGTGTCCACGGGCAGCGGGACAGGTGGCGCGACCAGCAGTGATGGGTCAGCCGGCATGCAGCAAAGTGGCGGTGTTAGCAGTGGTGGCGCCTGCACGACGGACGATCGCACCCTGTTCGACTGTCCCGACGTCTGCATTGCGCTCGCGCAGCTCAACTGCGAGGTCGCCTCGCCGTACCCCCTCAACGGCTTCTGGGGGAGCGACGGGGATCCCGTCTTCAGCTACGACATCGGTGAGGCCGACCTCGAATGCTTCTATCGCGACGGAGACCTGGTCGGCGCTTCTATCTGGGACGAGGACTTCTCCGGAAAGTGCAACGCCGGCGGGCGGACCCTCGCCTGGGGCGAGCAACCGAGTCAGGACCACGGCCTAACCCTCCCCCCCGAACCGTGCGTGAACATCGGCTTGGGCGGCGCCTCCGGCGAGCCACAGCCCGCCCAATGCTACAGCAAGGGGTGGAATCAATGCGGCGACTGCTGTCCAGACCCCCCGCCGGACTGCGCGAACGAGCCCAACGTCAGCAACCAATGCAACACGGCTACGTGCGACTGCCAGTGCTTGGGCGGCGAGTGGTCGTGCGATTGCTTGTAGGGGCGGCGGCTTCGGCCCCGGCGCGGGAGTACAATCGCCCCATGAAATGGAGTCGGCCACTCCTGCTTGTCGCTCTGCCCCTCGCTCTCGGCTGGGGGTGCTTTCTGGACACCGAGGACGGCAGCTTGCCGGAAGGCGTTGCGGGCGCGAGTGGCGCGAGCGGTGCCTCGAGCCTGGCGTGCGAGGACAGTGGGGTCGAGCTAGCCGAGTGCAGCGCAGCTGAGCTCACGCAAACGTGTAACAGCGGGGCAAGATGCTGCGAATGCGTGAGCCTGCCGCCTTGCGGTGACGTGTGGGCTTGCGTCGAGACCGGGACTGGGACTCCGGACGAGGGCTGCCCTGCGGGGCCTCCAGCCAGTGGCGCCGCGTGCGACACGGAGGCGCTCTCGTGCAGCTACTGCACCGCCGACGGGCCGTCGGTGATGAGTTGCAGCGTCGTCCGCGGCACCGACCCGGTCGAGTTCGCGTGGAACCCAGGCCCCCTGGGGGTCTGCACGGAGTAGCCGCTAGGACGCCGCGATGAGGTACGCAGCCAGGGCCTCGGGGCTCTCGACCAGCACCGAGCCCTCGGCGGGACCCGGCGCTAGCTCGTCGCCCGGTGCGAGGCCCCAGCCGTACATCACGCCGATGAAGGGCAGCCCGGCCGTGCGGGCCGCTTCTGCGTCCGCGGGCTGGTCCCCGACGTAGACGATTCGCTCCTTGGGCAGACCCAAGTCGTCGGTGAGCATGCGCAATGCCTGCACCTTCGTGCGCGCATTCGAATGGTCGCGCGTGAACACGCGCTCGGGCGGAAAGGCGGCAGCCAGGTCGCCGAGGGCCTTGTCCACGTTGGCCCGCGTGTTGGACGACACGATGCCAAGCTCGACATCGGCGCGCTTCAGCCTCGCCAGCATCTCTGCCACTCCAGCGAAAGGTGCCGGCGAGAAGCGCGTAGCGAACGAACGTTCGTATTCTTGGTCGGCCTCGTGGGCGCGCTCCTCGGGAAAGCCGACGGCGCGGAAGAACTCGACCATCGGACTGATGATCACGCCACGGTGGACGAGGCTGCGAAACTCCTCCACGCCCGGAATCGCCAGCCCAAGCCCGAATTCACGGCTCAACTGCGCACACATCTCCAGGTGCGCCGGCAGCGAGTCGACGAGCACTCCATCGACGTCGAACACTACCGCCCGGGGACGCGTCATCGGGGTACGCCCTTAGCCGGCCACCGGGGGACGGTGCAATGGGGACCACGCCGTGAACACTTCCCTGCCGAGCGGGCACAGAGCTAGGTGAACGGAATGCCAATGAACCTCTGCTCGCCCCGCGCGGTGCGTCGGTCCGCCGAGGTGGCCGCCTTGCTGGCCGCGATTCTGCTCTCGGCCGTCGGTCATGCAGAAGAGGCCACGCCGACCGAGGCGCCGACCGAGACGCCGACCGAAGATGCGGCCAAGACCAGCGTGCACTTGAAGCTGTCGCTCGGGGACAGCGCCCTTTCGGCCGAGGCCATCGATGAAGCGCTCGAGGCCGAGCTCGGCCTCCCCGTCGACAGTACGGACGGCGCAAGCGACCTCGAGCTCGTCCTACAAGCGCGGCATGTGACCGCTCGGACCCTGGCGGCGCGCGGACGAATCGTGGAGCGATCGCTCGATCTGCCGGAGAATCCGGAGGAGCAGCTCCAGGTGATCGCCCTCTTGAGCGAAAATCTGCTGCGCGATGAAGCGGGAGCCCTGCTCGCCGAGCTCTCCGCCAGCGAGCAGGCGCCTGCAGCATCGAGCGAGATGCCCACCGAACCCATTCCCGACCCCGTCATCACCAAGGAGCCGGAGTTTGGGCCCCTCAGCGCGGCGGGCATCGCGTTCACACGCTACCTCGAGGTGCCGAACGAGCAAGCAAGCGTGGCCTTCGCTCTGGCGGTGCCAGATGGGCAGTGGAGAAACATCCGCGGCTTCGGCGTCTCCGCGTTCATGCTGTCGACGACCCATCGCTCGCAGGGTCTTTCGATCGCTGCCGCTGCGCACGAGGCGGGGGCTTTCGATGGACTGAGCATCGCCGGCCTCTACGACGGCACCAAGAGCCCGGACGGCGGCTTTCACGGGCTCAGGATCTCGGGCCTGTATTCCTACGCGGCGGGCAACATGTACGGTCTGCAGATCTCAGGCCTCGCCGGTTTGACGCAGAAGCGCATGATTGGCCTCTCGATCGCGCCCTACAACCATGCCGGCGATGCGACAGCCGCGGTCCAGATCGGCGTCGTCAACTACTCGGAGAAGGGCGGCACGCAGATCGGTCTCATCAACGTGCACACCAAGGGGCAGAGTAACAAGATCGGCCCTATCGGCTACGGGCCCGACACGCGACAGCAGTTCGTGGCCTGGGTGCAAGGCACCAACCTGACCAACCCGCAATCGGGGATGCCCGACGGACCGACCGGGAACATCGGCTTCCGCATCCAATCCCAATACCTGACCACCATGGTGCACGCCGGGCTTGGTAAGGATGCGTACGGCGGCGCCGCTCTGTTCGTCCCGGGCTACACCCTGGGCGCTCGGCTACCCGTTTCCAAGGTCTGGTCCTTCGAGCTCGACATGCAGCACCGCATGGTCACCGGCCGTCCCGATTTTTCATTCCTCAACCACCTGGTGGCCTTCCGCGGCTCGGTCGTGGCCCGAGTCCACCCGCTGATCGCCATTTTTGCGGCCGCCGGGCCGGAGCTCGTCATGCCGGGCGGCTGGCTCCAAGCGGTCCAAGAACACGTCGCCCTTGGCGTGCAGGTGCTTTGAATGAACACTCTGACGCTGAGCGGGTACGGAAGAACCATGGACCTCGACCTACCCCTGCCCCAGCTGAGCGGGGAGGAGTGCGCGCCAGGCGAGGACTTGATCCTGCGCCTGCGCCAGGGCGAGGTGAGCGCGGTCACCGAGGCGTACGACCTGCACCACGTGGCAGTCCGGCGCTTCGCCCTGCGGCTGCTCGGCGATGAAGGTCACGCCGAGGACATGGTCCAGGAGGTGTTTCTCGCCCTGCCCAGCGTCGTCGCCACCTTCCGCGGCGAATCGACCTTGCGCACCTTCCTGATTTCGGTGGCCGTCCACCGCTGCCGCCACCACGTGCGGGCCTCGATGCGCAGGCGAGCGCACCTGGCCGCGGCCGAGGCGCAAGGCGTCGTTCCGAGCGGAAGCGCCTGTGCGGACCCCGAACAGGAGGTGACGCGCAGGCAGCTCGCCGCCGTCCTCACCCAAGCGCTCGACGCGCTCTCACTCGAGCACCGGGTCGCGTTCGTCCTGTGCGAGGTCGAGCAAAGGACGAGCCGTGAGGCGGCGCAGATGGTCGGCACGCGCGAAGGCACCATGCGCACCCGGCTCCACTTCGCCAAGAAGAAGCTGCGCGCCTGGCTCGGCGCCCGGGGGCACCTATGACCGACCCTCTCGATCGCTTCAGCGCGGCGCTGGCCGGGGAGTACGACGGTCAGGTCGCCCTGCCCCAGGTGACCCGGATGCGCCTGGCCGAAGGGCTGACGCGTCGTCGCACGCGGCGCTCGGGCTGGCGTCTGATCCTGGCCATTCCGCTGCTGACCTTGCTCGGTGGCACCGCACTAGCGGCCACGGGCCGGCTGCCCCGTTCGCTCGCTGCCCTCGCACCATTGATGCAATGGCTCGAGGGCGAAAGCGCCCCATCTGCGCACTCGCCGACGAGCGTCCCGCGCAGGGCTCGACAGACGCCGCCTGACGCCACTCCCCCGGAGCAACCATCACCCGCCGCTCCCTCCTCCCGGACGAGCGCGCAAGAAAAAACGAACGTTCGTTCGCTGGCT
>Ga0164309_10001787_pt1 | contig 10289 bp, 9 predicted proteins | sample Whisoiple_247_MG_FD_109984 | JGI IMG/M metagenome (GOLD analysis project Ga0164309, IMG submission 109984) | Soil microbial communities amended with fresh organic matter from upstate New York, USA - Whitman soil sample_247_MG | ecosystem: Environmental > Terrestrial > Soil > Unclassified >... | reverse complement strand
GCGCCGTGGACCTGATGCGCGATTGCTGCACCGATGCCGGCCGCCTCGCCGCAGCGGATTTTTGCCGCGGCGATCAGCGGCGAGCGCAGATCGCGTGGCGCAGCCTCGATCGCGCCATCTGCCGCTGCAATTGCTGCCGCCGCCTGTCCGGCCAGCGCCGCCAAACTTTGCTGGATCGCCTGGAATTTGCCGATCGGGCGGCCGAACTGCACGCGCTCCTGCGCGTACTGCACGCTCAATGCGAGCAGCCTCTGCATCGCGCCGGCCATTTGCGCGCTGCGCGCAATCGCACCGAGCGCACGCCAATCCTCGACATCGAGATCGCTCGCCGCTGCTTCGGCGCGCGCGGACGCGAACTCGACCTCATCGCGCGGCTCGCCGGCCAGATTGTACCCGTCGACGGCGTGATATTCATCGCGCCGCACGTAAGCGATGATCGGCTTGTCGCCCTCTGATAGCAACACGACGAGGCCGGCAGCGTCTTGTGCCCATGGCACGCGCGCGAGCTTACCGCCGAGATGTAAGCTTTCGCGGTCGCGTTTGACCGATATCGATTCATTCGCAGCTCGGACGGCAAACGTCAGCACGCCGTCCGGCACCGGCAACCCGGCGCGCTCGAGCAGCCAGCCGGCGATCATCGTTTCGGCAAGCGGCGCCGGCACCGAAAAACGCCCGGCTTCGATCAGCAGCGCCAGACCGTCGGCGAGATCGACGTCGGCGCCGCCGGCGCGCTCGGAAACAAACGCCTTGGTGAGCCCCGCATCGCTCAGCGCGGCCCAGAGATTCGGCGACAGCGGGCCCTTGTTGCTCGCCTTCAAAAGCTCGGGCGTGCAGTAATCCTGGAAGAGACGCTCGGCTGTCGCGACCAGCATGTCCCGCGCTTCGCTCATCCCGCCGCTTCCTCCCTGATCCGACGGCTCTTGGTGGCCGCCGTGATCCGCGCCGGCAAACAGGCCCGCACCGGTTCGGCCGCGTGGGGCCGATGCCGACGCTCAGACCTATCCGGCTTTACCTGATCCTGTCGAGATGAAGACTGACCGCGGGCCCTCGTGTGTGCCGCTAAGTTCCCACGGCGTCGTTGACGCATTTCTTGGTAAAGCTGTTGCGGGCAGCGCCGGAAAGCTTCTTCTCCGTCGCCGACGCGTCGCAGGACGCTTTCGAATCCTTCTCGCATTTCGTCATGAAACTTTTCAGCGCCGCGCCGGCCAATTTCTTCTCGCTCGCTTGCGATTTGCAGGTGGCGGTTTGCGCCGCAGCGGGAAGGATTCCGAGCAAGAGAACGATTGAGATGGCGACGGCTCGCATATGAGGCTCCCTAGACTTTGCGTGAGTGCTCGGAGCCTATCTGCTCCAAGCAGTTAGGCAACAGCGCGCGCGGCTTCGCAGTCCGGCTTTAGACCCGATACTCCAGCAGAATATGCGGCGCGACGGAGCGGCCGCTGCAGGCCGAGCCTTGCATGAATTTTGAAATCTCCACCGCCTCTTCTTCCAAGGCGCCGGCGAGATTGGCCTTCCAGTAGCGGGCGGGCTGATCGGCCGCGCTCCGCGCGCAGAGGGCCCGGTCCTTGGCCGAGGCGATGCTCATGTCGACGATCGCGTGCCAGGCAGGGTCGGGGATGCGGTTCACATCGACGCCGAGCGCGGCGGCTTTCTGCTTCAGCAGGACACAGCCGAGGTCCTCGGGCGAGGCGGTCCAGCGCATGCCGAACGTTACGATGAGCCAGACGAGAGGCGCGCCGATGACCAGGGCGTCGCACCAGTTGATCAGGGTCATAGCTCCTCCCCGGAGCAGCCCAGCTGCTTCTCTTGCTGTTACGCTGAAGCGGTGCCGCAGGTTCCATGAGGCTCGACTTTTTTGCCCGGCACGGCGCGAAGGCGTGCCGCTCATGCTTGGCAGCTTCGATATGAGCGGGTTCAATATGAACCGGCGCTGAGTGGCAGAACGGAACGGGATCAGCAGGGAGAAGACGGATGCTCAATCGCCGGAATTGCCTGGGCGGCATCGCCGCAATGTCTGCATGGCCGGCTTTCCCCGCTTTCGGGCAGACCTCGGCGATCTCCCCATCCTGTTCGCGCACGGCAACGGCGATCAGGCGCCGATCTGGCTGACGACGCTTTGGCGCTTCGAGAGCAACGGCTAGCGCCGCGATCGCCTGCACGCCATCAATTTCACCGACCCGAATGCGCGCGACGTCGATGCGGTGGCGCAGCCGAACCGCTCCTCGACCGAAGACCAGCTACGTGAGCTTACAGAGGCGATCGACCGGATTCGAACGGCGAGCGGGGCGCCGCGTCTTGTGCTCATCGGCTTATCGCGCGGCGGCAATGCCATCCGCAATTACGTCAGCACGCCCGAGCGCGCCGCCAACGTCAGCCACGTGGTGCTCTGCGGCACGCCCAATCACGGCGTTTTCGACTGGGATGCGACGCTCGGCAACGAGTTCAACGGGCGCGGAGCATTCCTGAGCCGGCTCAATGGCGGTGAAAGCGAGGTCGTGCCAGGCCCGGCGTTCCTGACGTTGCGCAGCGACGGGTTGGATAAATATGCCCAGCCGGACGGCCGCTTTCTCGGGCGCCCCGGCGTTCCAACCGGAATCACCGCCGAGGGGCCGGCGCTCAAAGGGGCGACCAATCTGGTCCTGGGGCCGGTTGATCATCGCGAGACGGGACAAGCCCGCGCGCCTTCCGCGAAATCTTCAAATTCGTGACCGGGCGGGAGCCTTCGCGCCTCGCAATCGTGCCGGAAAAGGCGGTAACGCTCAGCGGCTTGGTAACCGGCTTTCCCGGCGGCCCGCGGACCAACCGGCCGCTGGCGGGAGCGCATGTGGAGGTGTTTGCTGTCTCGCCGGAGACCGGCGAACGGCAGGGCGACCCGCTCCACAGCAAGCAGACCGGCGGCGACGGCGCCTGGGGGCGGTCACGACCACGCCCGACACTTATCTGGAATTTGTGATCAGCGCGCCGGATTCGCCGGTGACGCACATTTATATGGCGCCGTTCCCGCGCTCCTCCGACATCGTGCATCTGCGCCCCGGCCGCCCGCTTGGCGCGCCTGATCAAGGAAGCGAGGCCATCGTCATGATGTCCCGCCCACGTGGTTATTTCGGCATTCCGCGTGACGTGGTGATCCTCGATGGCAAAGAGCCGGATGACGTGAAGTCCGGCGTGCCGACGGACTCGACCACGACATTGCGGCTGACGAGCTTCGCCGACCGCGCGATCGTCGGCGAGTTCAATCTGGAGCGCGTTGCTGCGCGGCCGTGGCCGGCGCGTGAGAACCACATCTCGATCATCGAGCTGATGTCCTGAGCGCGTCGGACAGTTACTCTGCGGCGATGGCGGAGAGAGGTTCGCTCGTTCGAAGAGAGTCGCGGCGCTCCACATACGCGTAAGTCGTCGTGCGTTGGCGGGGAATGCGTGCGGCCGCCAGGATCATTGTTTCCATTTCTGCAGGATTCATCTCCTGCCCGTGGCTGGCGCCGGCGGCGCGCGAGATGCTCTCGTCCATGAGCGTGCCGCCGAGATCGTTGACGCCGGCATTGAGACAAACCCGCGCCCCGGCCCGCCCCATCTTGACCCAGGACACCTGGATGTTGGTGACATGCGGGTTGAGCACCAGCCGCCCGACCGCATGCATCAAGACCGCCTCGCGAAAGGTCGGGCCGCGGCGCGCCTGCCCCTTCAGATAGATCGGCGCCTCCATCGGCACGAAGGGCAGCGGCACGAACTCGGTGATGCCCCCGGTCTCGATCTGCAGATCGCGCAGCCGCATGAGGTGGCGCGCCCAGTGTTCATACGCCTCCATGTGGCCGAACATGATTGTCGATGTGCTGCGTAAGCCCAGCCCGTGCGCGGCGCGCATGACGTCGAGCCACTCAGCGGTATTCAGCTTGTCGGGGCAGAGCGTGGCGCGGACTTTGTCGTCGAGGATTTCCGCGGCAGTACCCGGGACCGTGCCGAGCCCCACCGCTTTCAGCGCCGACAGAAATTCGGCAACCGACACTCCAAGCGTATGCGCTCCTTGATAAATCTCCAGCGGCGAGAACGCGTGCACATGGATTTCCGGCACCGCCGCCTTCGCCGCCCGGCAAATCTCGATGTAGTCCGCGCCGGAAAAATCCGGGTGGATGCCACCCTGCATGCAGACTTCGCTCGCCCCGCGCGCGGCGGCTTCGCGAACGCGCGTCACAACCTCATCGAGGCTCAGATTGTATGGACGGCCGCGCAGCTCGTCGCTGGTCTTGCCCTTCGAGAAGGCGCAGAAGCGGCAATGATACGTGCAGATATTGGTGTAGTTGATGTTCCGCGTGACGACATAACTCACGATGTCGCCGTTCACGTCCTGGCGAAGGTCGTCGGCGGCGCGGCAGACCGCGGAGAACGCCGCATCGCGGGCGCGGAACAATCGCACGATGTCGCGTTCGTCGGCCGCGCTCCCGCGCTGGGCTTTCGCGAGGATGCGCGAGAGCTCGCCATTGCGCAGGATGTGCGGCGCCGTGATCAGCGCGACATCATCTGCCGGCAGATCGACAATCGCACCCGGACACCAATCGTCGTGGCGCGGAAAACCTTCGCCGTCGATCTTGTCCAACACGCGCCGATGTAGATTTTGGTCGACCCATCGCGCTGCATCGCGCGCGTAAGCGGGATAGATCGCGAGGCGCTCGATCAGCACCTTGCCGGCCTCACGCGTCCGGCGAGCGAGCTCGTCGAGATGCGGCCATGGCGCCTCGGGATTGACGTGATCGGGCGTCAGCGGCGACACGCCGCCCCAATCGTTTATCCCGGCATCGATGAGACGCTCGAGCTCGTCGGGACTTAAATTCGGCGGCGCCTGCACATTCATCTCAGGCGCAAAAATCAGCCGCGCCAGCGCAATCGTGCGCAAATGATCTTCCGTGGAAGCAGGGGGCGCCAAGGCCATCTGAGTTCCCGGTTTCGGCCGGAAATTCTGGACGATGATTTCCTGGATATGGCCGAACTCGTCGTGCAGATCGCGCAAGCGCAGGAGCGAGTCGATCCGCTCCGCCTGCGTCTCGCCGATGCCAATGAGGATGCCGGTCGTGAACGGCACCGATTGCTCGCCGGCCGCACCAATGGTCGCAAGGCGTGCGGCCGGCTCCTTATCCGGCGAGCCGAAATGCGGACCGCCGCGCTCGCTCAGCCTCGACGACGCGTTTTCCAGCATGATGCCCTGCGAGACGGAGACCTTCCGCAGGCCCATGATTTCGTCCGCACCCATCACGCCGGGATTGACGTGCGGCAGGAGACCCGTGCGTTCGAGGACCGCTTTCGCCGCCTCCGCAAGATAAGAAATCGTCGACCCCTGGCCGAGGGCCGCGAGTTCGCGGCGTGCCTGCGCGTAGCGCAGTTCCGGCTTGTCGCCGAGCGTGAACAGAGCCTCCTTGCAGCCGAGCGCGGCGCCGGCTTCGGCAATCGCCAGAACCTCGTCGAGTGAGAGATAGGCGCGCTCGCCTTGGCGCGGCGGATGCGCGAACGTGCAGTAATGGCAAACGTCGCGACAAAGCTGCGTCAGCGGAATGAAGACTTTTTTCGAGTAGGAGACGAGCTCGCCGTGCACGAGATCGCGGCGCGAAGCGGCAGCTTGCATGAGCCGACCGAGATCGCTCTCCGCCTCGAGCGCGTAGATTTCAGCGGCGCTGAGCCGGGCGCCCTTTGCGGCGCGTTGCAGAAGATCGAACGCATTCATTGCGCCAACGCCGCTGCGCCCAGCATCTGTGTCTGTCCAAACCACTCGGCGAGACAAGCTCCGGTTTTCGTCTGATACCGCATCCGAAACCCCGTAAGATCCTGCGGTTGATCGATATCATTCATCAATGAGGGACACGCGAATACGCTCGCCTTTACCCCCGCACGCCTGGCCGCATTTTCGTGCTCGGCAAAGCTGCTCGGACCGAAACACGGTGCGATAAGATCGATCGGTGCGCAGCCGAAGAGATTGGTGCCGCGGTCTCGCGCGGCGGCAACGAGCGCAACCGAAGGACTTTGCAACTTCGCGATAATCGGAAGCAATTCATCCGGCTCGATCTGCGGCACGTCACTCGGCACGACGACCATCGCATCGGCTTGCATATCTCGCAGGAACGGCAGCGCAAGCCTGACCGCTTCATTCGGCCCGTTCTCGACCGGATCGTCTATGGCGCGGGCGCCATGTGTACGCGCGATTTCCTTGGCACCTCTATCCGCGCTGACAACCACAATTCCGGAGAGCTCCTCAACTTCGCGCAAGCCGGCGAGCACATCTTCCAGCATGGCGCGCGCCAGCTGCTCCCGCTGAGCGGAATCGATCAGCGCGGCCAGCCGCGCCTTGGCGCGAGCGAAGCTTTTGACCGGCACGACCGCCCAAATCGACCGTTGTTGCTTCATCCAAAAACCATGTTGCCGGGGTGCGGGCTCACTCGATGCGGTGAGCCGCCGCGCGAAGTCAAGCACATCGCGCGCCAGATTTACTCTGTCCTCAAGACTGGTCATCAGCGTCGCTGTCGTAAGCGTTGCCACCGGCGGCGAGGCCGCATCGGCTGCATCGACCCGATCGACGATCAATCCGTCAATGATGCCAGCATAGTGGCGCGCGATCGATGCGTTCGTCGCTTCGATCTTCAGCTCGGCCATGATCTTCGTGGTCGGACCCTTGATCGCCGCACCGCCGATGATCGGCGACACCGCAATTGTCGGCGCGCCGGCGCGCTGCAACAGCTCCCGCATGCCGGGCACCGCCAGGATCGGATCGACGCTAAGATAGGGATTGGAGGGACAGATCACGATTGCGGCAAGATCGCGCCGCTCGAATGCGGCGGCGACATCCGGCGACACGCGCGCGCCATTCGCGCCTTCGAAGGCGATCGCGCGCACGACAGGTGCGCAGCCCAATCCAACAAAATATTTTTGGAACGGCAATGGGCCGTCATCCGCCATGACAATCGTGCGAACCGCATCGTCCGACATCGGCAGGATTTTTGCCGAAATCCCGAAGCGCCGCGCGACATCGGTAACGACGCGCGTGAGGCTGTGACCTTCTCGTAGGCGCCGCGTGCGCTCGACATGCAGCGCGAGATCGCGATCGCCAAGTTGGAACCATGTCTCGCCGCCGACCTCGGCCAAAGCCGACATGAAATTCCACGTTTCGTCGGCGCGACCCCAGCCGCGTTCCCGATCATTCAGATCGGCCAGCGTGTAGAGCACCGTATCGACATCGGGCGAGATCGTGAGGCCGAGATGATCGAAATCGTCGCCCGTGTTGACGATCACCGTCAGGTCCGGCCCGATCAGCTCGTATAGCCCGCGGGCGAGCTTCGCTCCGCCGATACCGCCGCAGAGCGCGATGACATGCTGGCCCGTCACCTGAACAAATCCCGTTCTTTCGGCCGGATCAGCGCGGCGGCATTGCTGCGCCGATCCCTCGCGGCAAACCCGCGTATATGTACCACAGGCAGGCCCTCCGCCGACTGTCCCATGACGAGCGACGCCGCCGCCGCGAGCTCGTCGGCAAGCGCAACTTCGGTGATGCGCAAGGCACGGCCGTAGAGGTCGGGCGTGCCGACCAAACTCTGCAATGCGGGCGTGCCTGCAACGCCGATCGCCACGCCGACGACGCCGTTCCGCCAGGGCCGGCCGAAACTGTCGTTGATGATGATGCCAATATCGACGTTATGGCGCGCATCCAGCTCGGCCTTAAGCTTTGCGCAGCTCGCATCGGGATCGCGTGGCAGCATGAGGATGCCGTCTGGATCATCACCGACATTGGATTGATCGATTCCGGCATTGGCCATGACGAAGCCCAAACGATGCGCGACGATGAGCACGCCTTCCGCCGCGCGGATCACTTCGGTGCTTTCGGAAAGAACCGCCTCGACGTGCCGCGGGTCTTTTTGCACGATCCCGGCGAGCCGATGCGCCTCCGCGGAGGGTGTGAAGTCCGATAGGCTTGCGCGCCGTCCTTCGGCTTTCGACACGATCTTTTGGGCGATGACCAGAATGTCACCGCTGACGAGCACAATACCGGCCGCGCGCAAGGCACCGGAGATGATCTCAGCGAGATTGTCGCCTTCGCGGATCAGCGGAATGCCCGGCAATTCCGTATAAGTGATCCCCGTCGCGTTTTTCGCAGACATTCAGGAGAGGGCCCGCAACCGCGGTATGATATGCTCGGCATAAAGCCGGATGAAGCGCGCCTGATCTCTGCCCGGCGCATGGAAGACGAGATGCCTGAAGCCGAGATCGACATATGTTTTGATGCGCTCGACGTGCTCGTCGGGATCGGATGAAACGATCCAGCGCTGCGCCGCGCGCTCGACCGGCAGCGCGTCGGCGAGACGCTCCATTTCGAGCGGGTCTTCGACCGAAAGCTTTTCCTCTGCAGAAAGACTGAGCGCCGCCCAGTTCCGCGTGTTTTCCATGGCGCGCCGAAGGTCCGGATCGAACGACACTTTAACCTCGATCATGCGATCGATTGCGTCTGACGCACGCCCCGCCTGCTTCAAGCCGGCTTCGACGTTCGGCAATAGTGTCTGCGTATAGAGCGACTGATCCTTGCCGCTCGTGCAGATAAAGCCCTCGCTTGTCGAGCCCGCATATTTCGAGATCATCGGACCGGCGCCGGCGACGTAAATCGGCACCGGCACTTTCGGCCGGTCATAGATCGTCGCGTTGACGGTCTTGTAGAACTCGCCATCGAAAGAGACACGATCCTCCTTCCAGAGCTGGCGCATCAATCGCAATGCTTCGCGCAGCCGCGCGAAACGCTCTTTCGGCTCCGGCCATTTCAAGCCTGTCGCAGGCACTTCGTTCAACGACTCGCCGGTGCCGACGCCAAGCACGATTCGCCCGGGAAAGAGCGCGCCCAAAGTGGCGAAAGCCTGCGCCACGATCGAGGGGTGGTAGCGGAATGTCGGCGTCAGCACGCTCGTGCCCATGACGATCCGCGAGGTTTTCGCGCCGAGCGCACCAAGCCAGGAAAAGGCGAAGGGCGCGTGTCCGTCGGTGTGCCGCCAGGGCTGGAAATGATCGCTGATGAAAACCGAATCCAAGCCGGCTTGCTCCGCAAGACAGGCGAAGTCGAGAAGTTCGCGCGGTCCGAATTGCTCGGAAGAGGCTTTGTATCCAAGTCGAAGCATGCGGGTGGCCTATCACGCACATCGCCCGCGGCAAACCGCTTCCCTTCACGGCGACGTGCTTCTTGTCATCCCGGGACGCGAATGCCAACCTGACGTGAGAGAGGGGTTGGAGCGGTGAGCTTTGGTTGAGCAGGGAATCGGCGCGCGTCTGACGCGTAAGGAGGACGACCGCCTGATGCGCGGGCGCGGCCAATATGTTGCCGATATCCGCCTTGCCGGAATGCAGGATGTCGCTTTCCTGCGTAGCCCGATCGCGCATGGCCGCATTCGTGGGCTTGCCATTCCGCCGCAATACAAAGAGGCGGTGTTCACGTCAGCCGATCTTAACGGCGTGAAGCCCATCCGTGCGGTGTCGAGCCTGCCGGGGTTCAAGGCCTCCGAACAGCCGGTGCTGGCGACCGGGAAGGTGCGGCAGGTCGGCGAACTTGTCGCGATGTGCGTCGCGGCGACGCGGGCCGAGGCGGAGGACATTGCCGCCTCGCTCACGCTCGATATCGAGGAACTCCCGGCCGTGCACGACATGCTTGCGGCGCGCGCGCCGGATTCGCCGCTCGTGCACGAGCATTGGGGCGACAATATCTTTCTCGAAACGTTTGCGGATGTTGACATCACGAAAGCCTTCGATGCGCCGATCAAGGTGACGCGGGAACTCCGCACATCGCGCCAGGCGATGTGCCCGATGGAGGGCCGTGCCGTCGTCGCGGCATGGGATTCGCGGCTCGAGCAGCTGACGGTCTACACCGCCGCGCAGATGCCGCACATCAACCGCAACGGCTTATCGGAATGTTTGTCGCTCGATCAGGCGGCGGTGCGCGTGGTCTCGCCCGATGTCGGCGGCGGTTTCGGCTACAAAGGCATTCTGCTGCCCGAGGAAATCTGCCTTTCGTGGCTGGCCATGCAGCGCGGCCATCCCGTGCGCTGGATCGAGGATCGGCGCGAGCATCTGACCGCCAGCGCCAATTGCCGCGAGCATCATTATGTGATCACCGCTTACGCCGATCGCGACGGGCGCTTACGCGGCATCGACTGCGAAGCGCATGTCGATTCCGGCGCGTATTCTTCGTATCCCTTCTCGGCGTGCCTCGAAGCGGCGCAGGTCGTCAGCATCCTGCCGGGGCCCTACGATTTTGAGGCGTATCGCTGCCGCACGTGGGC
>Ga0164309_10001786_pt1 | contig 10290 bp, 6 predicted proteins | sample Whisoiple_247_MG_FD_109984 | JGI IMG/M metagenome (GOLD analysis project Ga0164309, IMG submission 109984) | Soil microbial communities amended with fresh organic matter from upstate New York, USA - Whitman soil sample_247_MG | ecosystem: Environmental > Terrestrial > Soil > Unclassified >... | reverse complement strand
TCTAGTCATATGTAAGATATAGTTTATGATATACCAAATAGAAAGCGAACAGAACCTGAGGATATAGCATCTTCTCGTATCTTTATTTCCTTGGTTTTTCAAAGTGATACATTCAAAGCTGTATCCAGATTCGTGAAGAGGAGCCACACTTTAACAAGAGATTCGATTTAAAAGTATAATCCCAAAAGATTGTATTATAGGAAGACCAAAATCTTCGAATTTATAGTTGATGAAACTAGTATCAAAGTTGGCTCTGAATATGTCTGGTGATGGATAGCCATCGAAAACGACAACTGAGATATCCTTCAAATAAGCACATCTAAAGAGAGAAATATGTTTGTTGCAAAACATTTTATATCAAATCTTGTGAAAAGGTATAGAGAATATACATCCTGTTTCAACAGATGGAAGTACATGGTATCTACAGGCTTGCAGGTTCTTGAAACTGCAACATCATCATCCACTCTTCAATAGAAAGGTATCATAGAAAGGACTATACAATACACCAAAGATAGAATTGAAGTTTTTGATGACTTTTTTCCTTGTAGAAAAAACAAATGTAAATTGCAATACATACAAAAATGGTTGAGTCTATTTGTCTGTCATCATAATACGATACTGAAGAGAATGTTTCAAGAAAAACCAGAACTTTCAAAAGAGATAGAGGAGTACTGGTTGCGATTGTCGATATAAATTCTGGCATGTAGAGAATTGCTCGTAAAATATTCGAAGTATTGCAAAAGGAACTAGGGGCATTCAAGAAAGGTGTCGATGAAATTAGTATCGATGTTATTCAAAAATCGTATCAGATATTGACACATTAATAGGCTTGAGGAACAGTATTAAGGTAAAGAAAAGCAAAATCAAATCCTATTCAGATGGATAAATGATGACCTCGATGAAATGAAATCTGTACTAAATAACTATCAGCGTAAGTTGAAGTTAGCAATTGCAGGAATGACTCTGCACACGTGGACTAGGTGAGATAAATATGTTGACCATCTAAGTGTTAATATCTACCAAGATCTGATCGTGAATCTGAAACAAATATCGTAGAATATTCTATAAACTCATTTGACTAGGCCATCTGACGTTTCTGTTAGGACTACATACACTTATGCATTGCATCCTTCCGGACCCGCATCAAAGTCGTCCCTTTATATCCACCCGCTTTGATAAGGTATATAGTAAATACAACACAAAACATAAAATAATGCCAAATTAAAATATTCACCGTATCAAAGCTTTATTTCGATATACAGCTGTATGTCAATACTAAATACAAACTTCTTTCTTTTCAAATGTTCATATTGGATGATAAGAATATTCACATCCGATTGTTCAAGCTTATCCATAAATAACAAATTTTATATCTTTTACCTGCGACATCGACATGCATGAGCATTCGTAGACCGTTGCCATATCCATCACTGAAGTTATCACTTAACCTTTTTTTGAAAGTTAGGTCTAAAAAGGAGCATTATTCTGAGAATTCAATGAGTTTTAAAATCATAATCTGATGATGATTTTAAAAGGCCAAGAGGGTTTGGCAAGACTTTAAAGTGTATTAAAATCCAAGCTATGAAGCTGTTGCTTTTCTTTCTCATTGTGGCGGTATATCCCAATGTGATCCAGGGCGTAGAAGACCATTTTCATCTCTTACTTCGGATATTAAATGTACTTTTCCATCAGATTTCTCTTGTTGTATTTTGATGTATCCAAAATTGAGGATTTTATTTTCTTGATATTTGGCTGTAGCATTAATTGTTGGATCAGGTGGACTTGCTTTAACTGGAATTGCGCTTATAGGCCCACTAACTAGCTCATAATAAATCAATTTGTGTCCATCATGATTTGGATCATCCTCAACTAGTATATTTGTTGGGAAGTGTACATCTGTTGTAACAACAACTACGTTTTTTATGTTATGGTCATCTATAAATTTTAGAAATTCTGAACGTTCTCTTGTAAAAGTCTTTTTAAAAGTACTATTGGTAGTATCAGTAGCCCAATTATCGCAACCTAATTGTTTATTAAAGCAACTTGGTATCGTAGTCGGTACATCAGAGGAGATAACCTTCCATGTGGCGGTAGAATTAAGAAGACTTTGTTGTAGCCAATCAAGCTGTTTTTTTCCAAGCAATGTTTTATTATTTTGTGGAGTATCAGGTAGATCATTCCGGCTACGATAAGAATGCATATCTAATATAAACAAATCAAGGTCTTTGCCCCAGTGAAAAGATCTGTAAACACGATTTGGTTCGTCTTTGTTTCTATCTATTGGTGAGAAGTTAAAAAATGCATTGATGCCCGCTTTTACTAAGTTAGAAAAGCCTGCTCTTCCTTTGGTTGCATTAGTCCAGTACGACCATTTACCTCCATAATCATTTACAATTTCATGGTCATCTGCCTGAGAATACATGGATGTATTGCTCAGAAGACTTTGTAGATGAGGATCTGCTCTATTATACTCCCAATGTTTGTTGTAAACATCTTGTAGCTGAGTTTGGTTACTCCAATTAACTTCATTATCAGTAACACTTGGGAAATTTCCTTCTATATTTGTCCATCCAGTAACATTCGATGGACCGTTTGCAGAACACGTATAATCTCCATAAATCTGATCTCCATTGAATATAAAAAAGTCAGGAGATAATGATTGCATTATAGAAAATATCGGATAATCTTGTATTCCTCCTGTACCATCCCGTCTACAATAATTCTGTCCACCAATGTCTCCTCCAACAACGAAGCTGATTGGTTTGCTAGTCAAATGATCAGGAGCTGTCCTAAAACTTCCTATCACAGAATCCGGTCTTGTCGACAATGATTTAGTGGTATTGTTATTGCTGTCCGAAGCAGAAGAGAACCATACACGATAATAATAAATGGTATCTGGGGAAAGTGAATCAAGTTTTATATGGCCAGCAAAGTCTGTTAATTTATCTACCAGTAAAGTCTTTGACTTTGCATGCGAAAATGATTGGTCGGTATCATACTGGACATGCATCAAAGCTCGATCTTTTGCGCGTGACCACACGACAGCGCTATTATCTGTAACATCACCGCTAGCGATACCATCTGTAATAACTAGGTTATTGTTATTATCATTATTCTGTGCAGCTACGATATTAGATAATGATCCGATATTGTTTATAGATAAGATTAATATCGTAATTATTGCCGCCGTTACTATCAAGATCGTTTTCGGCTGACGTTCAGACATTCCAAAACTAGACAATTATAGTATATTTAACTGTTCTTGGATCCTTAAGTAACAATTTAAAGTGTATCAAAAGCCAATGAGTTTGGCATTCTGGGCATCTTTTAGTTTTATATTTTTCACAATATACACGCTTAATGAAAAGGACGCGCTTGCTTAAAAATCCAGATAATGATCGATACTAAAATTATAGTCAATACCAGGAAAAATACTCCTTTTGACATCATTGCCTATGCAATGGTATAACCAGGCTACGAGTATTAAAAATTATAAGATGGGACAGAGAAATTGCTTTTACATCATCTCTGTTTCTATCTCTCTTGTTCTTTGTTCTCTTAATTCTTCATACCACTTTTTTCTTGCCTTCTTGATATTGCTGTACACTGTTCCATCAAAGCCAAAAAATCCTAGAACTGTTTCTGCGGTATCAAGTATCATTTGTTTGTATTTTTCTTTGTCATATGACGGAAGCGATATTAAGTTCTCTATAGGAGTTACTCTACAAAGAGGATTGTTATGCTTTGAGTCTGTGTAAATATACTGGACTGTCTCCCCTTGAGAGGATATCTTTTGGATTGGATAGCTGCTGATATTTGAGGAAACAGGCTCCTGTACTTTTGTATATCCTGTCTCAGTAATTTGGATATCACAAGATCTTTATCATTGGTGTGCTTAGATATACATTTTCTTCACTAGTGCACGCTGATCTACCAAAATTCTTATTTTAATGCAAAGATAAATTCTAGTAGATCAAGACAATGTTGACATCCTTCCTTATCGGCGTGTTTCTGGACACGATCTAGAAGTTTAAGCAAGTCTTTCATCACCTCTTTTCTGGTCATTAACTTTAATGGTGGTGTAATTTTCTCATTTTCTTTATCAGTCATTATATATTTACGCTTGAAAGAGCCGATCAGTAGTTAACTGCATATACGCCTTTGCTTAGCATCTGCATTTTAGCTAGAGGCCAGCAAGGTTTTGCGCCTACTCATGTTAACGAAAATCTAAACTCTTAACGGATTCGCCACATTGATAAAGTCATATAAAATGTTCCAATATTCTACTAAATTGTTTTATAATAATAAAAAAATCCTCAGCTGAATTAGTTCTAACAGTGAAAAGTAACGCATTACTTAGGCGCGCGCCTAATGATAGGATGCGCATTTTATCGCCTTGGTTAGACCACCGTCTATACATCTGACCTCTCAATCCAAAAAAACTTTTAATGTCATATTTTCACACCTTAAAATGGAAGGCGCTATTTCCAATATGATTATAGGATTTCCAACAATCCCGTGTTGCCTGACTCAGATAATATCTTGGTTATTAAAAATAACTGTCATGCAATTAAAGATTAGTTGATATAAAATGAGATCTGACTTATATATCGCACTTAGATATAGTTGGACTCTATAGATGAATCGGGCTTACTATGTCATATTAGTTCTGTCCATATTGACAATTATCGCCGCATCAGTGTATATAATTAATAGAAAATCTCCACCACCACAGCCCTTTTCAAATCAGATAGGCTTTACTCAAATCTATACTCCAAAGCCAGGTGGTATGATGTTTACTGCAATGCAGATTTCAGGAGAAAATTGTGCATTAGATGGGATTAGATTCAACCTTGCTAACAAACATACTCTTGTAGATAGAGAATCAACCTGGATCTTTACTCTAAACAATAATCCCACACCTTGTACTGATAAACCATGGTGGGCTCCCAAGATCGGCTCACATGGTGATGATGATCAAGCTGCAGGACTGTATGAAGCATCTGTTCCATACACTGGTGGATTTCACTTGATGCGCACAGAAGGACCATTTGATCAATACCATCAGTGTAATGGTTATCAATATGTAGATGTTCCACCAATGCCACAAGGAAAACCGATTGGTATCAAGACTGCTCAGTGGAGAATTCCAGATGGAGTTCATGTAGAATTTTGGTATGACTTTACTGGTGGTGGAAGAGGACCTTGGATAAAATATGCAAGCTTAAACGACATACTGCCAGGATACTGCGATGGGGGTTCCATAACCGGACCAATAGGAGTTAATGGTAGACTTATAGGTCCTGCGCCAGCTCAAGATACTATGAGACTGAATGGAGCTGATGCCACGTATATTGGAGGTTCCATTGCGGAGCTGATGCCAGGTCAAACTCCTAAAGGGGGAGTAGGTTCTAGTTCTCAGTAAAAGTTTACCTTAGATGCGGCACATACTTGTGGATCACTATCATGTAAAACATACCATAACTACTACTTAACACAATATCACATGCATAATTATTTTTTTTCCAAATTGAGGCTACTAAAAAATGTAACGGCTATGATTGGCATGTCTCATCATATACATAATTGTCTACCTTAAGTCTATGTCTAGTATACAGCATTTTTGATAATATTTATAACCTGCCATCCCACATATCGTATTATAACTTTATGTCCAAGATTAACAATTCTGACAGATTAGAAAGTCCGATAATGTCAGATGAGTTGACTCGTTGCTTATTAACGGAATTAGTATGTTGGCTCGCATCGATAAACTGATACTATCTATAGATAGCATAAGAAGGCAACAGAGATCAAGTTCATCACTAATCGTGACACTATTACCTATAAAAAGAATTAGCTAATCGTGAGTCAGTTTGGGAATTTTTATATAAAGTATCAGTCTGATTGAAAAGAATACAGGCTCAGATGTTCGAAAGGTTGGATTAGCCATATTAACTGAATATACCATACTTGAGAAATCTAATTAGAGAATGAAGATGAATCCTGCCTCAAAATACACGGAGAAGAGGACTTTTTTGAGTTGTTTCCATGATACCATATAACTCGTTCCGAATCACTGGTTTCAATCAGCAATTTTCCAAATCGATCGAAGTCTACTAGCCCTTTGGATCCACTATTATTGTTGTTGTCGTGTAATCAAATATAATCTAGCAGTGTCCTTTGCTGAGCCAATTTCTTTTTATTTTTTACTCTACTTAAATTTGAGATTTTGATGCCTACTTTTCTATAGTTAATAGTAGTAGTATTATTATTAAAAAAACTAAATCTATCCACCAAGCCCTGTAAAACAGATTCGATGCTTTCCCTGTCATCACGAGAATTTAAAAATGACCTCTCTCTCGTCTCAATCGAAAAGTCAGATCGAACTAGTTTGACCCCCACAGTTCTAAATTCATAGCCATGTTTTCTTACTCTTTCATAAACTTCATCGACAAGTTGATTTAGATGTTGTAGAATCTTTACTCTATCACTCGTAGCGCGATCTAGTGTTTGTTCTGTACTTATAGATATATTATCTTCCCGTGGCACAACAGGATCATCACTGTCTCTGCCATTAGCTACTTGCCACATCCAAAGGCCATTCTTTTTGCCAAACCTGTCCTTTAATTTTTGAACATCATATTTTGCAAGCTGGCCTATAGTTTGAATTCCCATTTCATCCTTTAGGACCTGCTGTGTCTTGACACCTATTCCAGCTATCCTATATACTTCCAAATTCTCCAAGAATTTGTGCACTTGAGCAGGATAGATAACAGTAAGCCCGTCTGGTTTTTTGAAGTCGGAGGCAACCTTGGCAGCTGACTTGGTAGGAGCTACGCCAATTGATGACAAAAGCCCTCCGCATTGTTGCTTGATTGCATCCTTGATTGTGGCGGCATATTCCTCCACATTATTTGCGCCATCGGCAATTTTCTTTGTACAATCCAGATATGCTTCGTCTATACTGGCCTGCTCTAATACATCTGCATACCCTTCTATCATATTCATGACCTTCTCTGATATCTGTTGATAATAGGATTTGTCTACAGGATTCAAAATCAGTTGGGGGCATAATTGCTTGGCAGCAAAAAGGGAGATAGCTGACCTGACACCATATTTCCTAGCTTCATAAGAACATGAGGCCACAGCACCTCGGGTTATCTTACCTCTGGTTTCGTCGGTCATAATCACAGCATGCGGTTTCCCCTTTAATGTCGGATCTCTTAGCTCCTCACAAGACGGGTAGAAAGAATTAAGGTCTACATGCATTATTACCTTGCCAATCCACTGATTATGGCCGTATGTTTTCTCAGGTAAACCTAATAATTTTAATGTCTGGTTTGCTTTAGCAGGATTACTAACAACTACTACTACAAAGCCGAGGCCCTCTTCTCCCTCACGGTATCTTCCTCCGCCGCTGCTGCTGCGGGTGTTCCACTCGCTAACTTTTCCCTTTGCTTTCGCTATCCATGCCTCTTCATTGCCATTAATCCTAAGGTACAGGAAATCGGCTGTCACAGCTGCATATGAATATCGGTTACTAAAATCAGACCAAACCACGGCCGCTTTGTGCTCATTTAATAGATTATATGTTAAATCTTGAAACCACGATGTGTGATTGAATTCCAATGCAGCTGAATAGCCATGGTAAGTACAAGTACCTAAGATATTATCGAGCCATTCTCTTCCACCATTGCCTAGGGTTAGTTTACTCGGCGATGGCGACTGTATAATCACAGCAAGAATCTTCTCCTCTATTGGTGCAAGCTCCTCTAAGAAGTCGCCAACTTTGTACATATCCTCTATGATATACCTGGGCAGTTTCACGGTAAAGCGAAAATTGTGAGGGGTATTTGTTGCCCACCTCTTGAAAAGCAGCCTGTCATAAAGTTTGTTGTTATTATCATTCGAATTTCCGCCTCCTCTACTACCAAAATCTAGCTCCACGAGATCAAATACCTTGGAGTAATACGCGAGGTAGTCCTTAGGATCTAAGGTGGGCGGATAGAATCCTTCTGACCATCTCTCATCTCTCCATCCTCTACAGCCAACATAATATTTCAAATTCTTTTCCCAACTACCTCTGCTATTGTCTACTACCTTTCACAGACAACATGTTTCCGATAATCATAATAATAAAAAATTATATAAGCTAAAAAATATTGGCTTATTATAAATTAAAAATTTCAAAACGCTTGACATAGTGCTTACGATAGACAGGGTCTATTATGGATCCGTAACAGCTTGATGAGTTTCTGTTGCTACAACTAACCATCTCAAGTCATCGAGAAAAACGACCCTGACGTCTGTAGTATACTTAATTGTCTCGCTAGTGATTTGTACACGAGATTACCAGGAAAATCCGCCGTCATGGACGTCATGGTATTCATAGTGCTATATTGGATTTATTATGATATATGCACGCGCATCATAGGTACTTAACTACTTTTTATTATGGTATTGAATATGTACTATGGTTACTATGGATACTCTGACGGATAAAATATCGAATAATAGCGCTATTTCCAGGATAATTATGCCGAATGTATTAAAAATCCGCCGTCATCCGATGTTTTAAGCGTATTAGGTATTAGTAGAATTGAACATTCTGGCTCGTGTAGGCTTGTCGCTTCTATTATCTAAAGAGATATGTCTGGATGTTATTTGAAGGCATCTGCTTCGATATCATCATTTAATCTGTTGTTCTTTGGAAGGAGTTCCCTCAAGCGGTTATTTATTAACTTGAAAATGTTAACAAAAAAATTTTAACATTATCTATCTTCATCATTATCGTATAACAGCTTTATGTCCTTCCTTATGATATTGCTACTAGTTTTCAAAATTACTATCATATTGTAGGCTGCTGACAAACTCAGCAAAGACTTACAAACGTTTCTTACAACAACAGTAGTACCACCAAGTTGGACCCTACTAGGCAAACATGAAAAGCAGATCTCTGTTCATCCTATAATAGTTTCGAAGTAGCAGCATTTTTAGGATAACCATATTTGCTGAATGAATCAGTAGGTACTTTAATATCTTCAAAACCTTCTGGGTCAATTATATTAGCTATTACTTCCAATCCTGTTATTGTTCTAGGACCAGGTTTACTAAAATATGCTCCTGCATTAACTGCATATACTTCATTGTTTTGAACAGATTGCAATGATTTCCATTTATCGTTAGTTTCTAATATCTTTCCTTCTTTTAAAGTTCTTTCTACATTAAAACCGCACGGCATTAGAATTATTTTATCTGGATTAAACTTTCTTATCTCATCGATATGATTTATACGACGTGAAGGCTGTCCGGAATAACTTAGACCATTAATACCGCCTGCAATCTCTACCATTTGTGGAACCCAATGACCAGCAGTAAAGAAAGGGTCAATCCACTCAAGGCAGAGTACTTTTGGTTTATTTTTATTATTATTTTTCTTTATGCCCTCATCACCACTAGTTCTTCGTCCTATTCTCATCCTTATGTTATCAATACGCTTTTGTAATGATACTACTAATTTTCGACCTTCTGTTACTCTATTAACTCGTTCTGCTACATCCATTATGCTTGTCAAAATATCATCCAGATCATGAGGATCAAGTACAAGTGTATCTGGCTTGTAGCCCAATATAGAAAAAGCACGATCGATTTCTTTTGCAAATGGAGCACATACCTCACATATGCCTTGAGCAATAATAAGATCTGGTTTTGCTTCTCTTAATTTCTCATCGTTTATCACATATATATCTGTACGAGATTGCATTAGTTCTATAATTTTCTGATCTATCTGCTTACTATTCATTTTATTAGCGTCAAATGAAGCATTGATTACTCGTGGTTTTCTTTTAGCATCGTCAGGATACTTACATTCGTGTGTTACACCTACTATTTGGGGTCCTGCACCAATTTCATAAAGTATTTCTGTGGAACTAGGTAAAAATGACACTATTCTTTCTGAAGACATTGATGATGTATCGTTGTAACCACAGTGTTATTTTTATATATCATTGATAAAATTGCGTGCCGAGTCTCATTCTGGATAATCTTAGTTTTTTGCAAAGGCAGACTGCTGTTTTTCCATTTGAAAAACTTGCGCGCCCATCAAGAACGCAATACTGATCACTGCGGCTATTATGGTTTTCATTTCACTTCGTCGGGCACAGCTTTGGTGATGAGTAAATTCTATTACAAGATCCATACGTCACCACGATTATGGCGGCATTTAGCTCCGAACCACCCTTGAGGTAGGGTGGATCTCAGCATGACCGCCTTCTCGCACATCAATTA
>Ga0164309_10001784_pt1 | contig 10304 bp, 10 predicted proteins | sample Whisoiple_247_MG_FD_109984 | JGI IMG/M metagenome (GOLD analysis project Ga0164309, IMG submission 109984) | Soil microbial communities amended with fresh organic matter from upstate New York, USA - Whitman soil sample_247_MG | ecosystem: Environmental > Terrestrial > Soil > Unclassified >... | reverse complement strand
GCCGGGGCCGGAACCACCCGGCCCCGGGCCCAACCCCAATATCATCCCACCACCCGCCGTAATGCCGCGTGCCCAAAATGAAGTGGCCGCAGCCGCCCGGCCCCGGATCAGTCGGGTCAGAACATCACACGAAAGTGAGTTACCGGTGACTAAACTCGCCTATAACGTCCAAGACGTTATCGACAACACGCCCATGGGAATCAAACGATGGTCCATCGTCGTCCTCTGTTTCGTGATCGCACTGCTGGACGGATTCGACACCCAGTCGATTGCATTCATCGGACCGGCAATCGCCGAAGACTTCGGCCTGCAGGCCACTGACATGACCTGGGTGATCACCGCCAGCACCGTTGGCATGTGCGTGGGCGCAATGTCCCTTGGCACCTTCGGGGACAGGATCGGTCGGAAGAAGACCATCCTGCTCGCACTGGCCCTTTTTGGTGTGTTCTCCCTTGCCGGTGCTTTTGCTCAATCCCTGGAGCAGATTGTCATTCTGCGCTTCCTCATTGGCCTCGGCATGGGCGGGGCCACCCCGGCGCTGCTGGCACTGACCGCCGAGTACAGTCCCAAATCGCGCCGCGGCACGTTCATGACATTGGTGTTGCTTGGCCTGCCCGGTGGCGCGCTACTCGGTGGGCTTGTGGCGGCGGCATGGCTGCCAGTGATGGGCTGGCGTGGCATCTTCCTGGCCGGCGGCGTGCTGCCACTTGCCATGGTTTTGGTCTGCAGCAAGATTCTCTCCGAATCGCCGATCTTCCTGGCGGCCAAGGGGACCTCCGCAGCCGACGCACAGGCGCGTCAGATCATGGCCTCAATTTCCGGGAGCCCAGTCAGCCCGGACGCCGTGCTCGCAACCAACGACAAAATGCAGGAGCGCAGCTCCGTCGCCGCACTTTTCTCCGCTAAGTACCGGATGGTCACCATCGCGGTCTTCGCCACCTACCTGCTCAATTGGATCGCGTGGTTCCTGCTGCTGCTCTGGATGCCAACCGCGCTCAAGATGTTGGGGCTGGCCGGCTCGCAGGCCGCGATGGGAACCGTGACCGTCAACGGCGCCTTTATCCTCTTCGCCATCCCTCTGTCCATCATCCTGCCCAAGGTCAACCCCAGAAAATTGCTGCTGGTCATGTTTGCGGCGGGGATCGTCATCGCGCTGGGCCTGGGCCTGGCCGGCTCCAACTTTGCGCTGGTCTTCGTGCTTATCGGGCTGGCCGGCTTCGGCATTGGCGGCCAGCAGTTGGCCCTGAACTACCTGATCGCCAACGCCTACCCCACTCAACTTCGTGCCACGGCTACCGGCTGGGGCATCGGAATTGGCCGCCTCGGTTCCATCGTGGGCTCCGCCCTCGGCGGGCTCATTCTCACGGGTCTGGGCGTCTCCGGCTACTTCATGGCACTCGCGGTACCCCTGGTTCTGGCCGGACTGGCCACCCTGATGGTGCGAAGCTCGACAGTTAAAGCCGAGATTGCTTCGACGGAGCCGGCGCCACGGGAACGTGAATCCATCAGCTGACGCGGGGGCACCTACGCAGATATCGAACTGGCCTCAACGGCTGAAAAATCCCAATAAGAGAGGACGCACAGCAATGCGTTTTACCGACAAGGTTGTTGTGGTGACCGGCGCTGCCCAAGGGATTGGGGCCGTCGTCGCCCGTAGGATTGCGGCCGAGGGAGGCACCTTGGTGCTGGCGGACCGGTCCGAGCTGGTCATTGAAGTGTGTGCGGAGCTGACGGCCAGTGATGCACCTGCACGATATTTCCTTTGCGATCTGGAAACTTATGCGGGCGCCGTGAAGCTGATGGCCTACGCCGTGGCAGAGTTCGGACGCATCGACATCCTGATCAACAATGTCGGCGGTACGATCTGGACCAAGCCCTACGAGCACTACGAGGAGGACGAGATCGAGGCCGAAGTGCGGCGCTCCCTCTTCCCCACGCTGTGGTGCTGCCGCGCAGTGCTGCCGCACATGGTCGAACGGACGGCCGGGGTCATCGTGAACGTCTCCTCGATAGCCACCCGAAGCATCAATCGCGTTCCATACGCGTCGTCCAAGGGTGGGGTCAACGCTCTGACCGCGTCGCTGGCGTTCGAAGCCGCTCCGAAGGGTATCCGGGTAGTGGCCACCGCGCCCGGCGGCACCGAAGCTCCGCCGCGGAAGGTCCCGCGCAACCCGAACGCGCAGTCCGCCCAGGAAGAGACGTGGTACCAGCAGATCGTGGACCAGACCACCGAAAGCACCCTCTTCAAGCGGTATGGCACGCTGGAAGAGCAGGCAGCTCCGATCTTGTTCATGGCCTCTGACGACGCCAGCTACATCACTGGCGCGGTGCTGCCGGTGGGCGGCGGGGACCTTGGGTAATTCAGCGCGGCCTGAACAACAGCAGAAAGGAGAAGTCGATGACTCAGGAAGTCATGGGATGCATTGAAGAACGAGAATTGCGCCACGCCTTTGGCACGTTCGCCACCGGTGTCACGGTGGTCACCACCCGGACGGACGACGGCGTTCCGCACGGCGCCACCGTCAGCGCCTTCACCGCGGTATCCCTCGACCCGCCGCTTGCCCAGGTCACACTGACCCGGTCCTCGCGCGGCGCCCGGTATCTGGAAGCTGCGCCGTTCGCTATCAACATCCTGTCGGTAGAACAAAAGGATGTGGCCCTGCACTTCGCTGGCAAAGTCCTTGACGCGGAACCGGAATGGACGCTGGACGGCAACGTCCCGGTGCTGACGGGGAACGCCGCGACGCTTAAGTGCCGGCCGTGGAATATCTACGACGGCGGCGACCACATCATCGTCGTCGGCGAGGTCATCGCACTGGACATCACCAAGCGGGAACCCCTCGTGTTGTTCGGCGGTGAGTTCCACAACCCAGGAGGACGGATCGAGGGTGCCCGGCGGGATAACTCCGGCGATGCTCCCGAATCGGACTGGTTCGCCGGCTCCAGTTCCTTCAGGCCGCTTCACGACCGGACACCTGTCTAATCTGACCGGCCCTGCAGGGCGCAGCGATCTACATGTCGGGCTATGCGACTCAGTCTCCCGAGTAAATGACCTCGGCCAAACTCAGGCTCGCCACGGCCTCCCTGGGCAAGCCCGGAACCAAAGTCGGCGATCTCTGCACCGAACTCGGCATCACCCGCCAGACCCTTTACCGGCACGTATCACCGACGGGCGAGCTCCGCCCGGACGGCGAAAAGTTACTGACGCCGAACCAAGCCGCGGCGGCCGAACAACTCCGACTCATGCACCATCCGGATGGAAAGGACAACACATCTTGGACACTTGCGTATCCACTGGAATACTATGGGTGTCCGGGCGATGGCTTCGGGCCTGCGAACTGGCGGGACCGAGTGGCGGCGTAAGCCTCCCTTCCGAGTCGCCACTGTGGAAGGAACGTTGTGTCACCTGGTTCTGAAACGATGCGGCACGACGGGGATTCTATCTACGCCCAGCTGCGCTCTGAAATCCTGGCCGGTGCAATTGCTCCCGCCACTCCCTTGCGGGAAGTTACCTTGGGGGAACGCTTCGGTGTCTCCCGCACGCCGGTGCGCGAGGCTCTTCGCCGCCTCCAGCACGACCGTCTTCTGGACCGCGGCGCCCGTGGACTGCAGGTCCATCAGGCAACACCCCAGGAAGTCATCCAGGTCTATGACGTGCGGATTCTTTTGGAACAGGAGGCGGCCGGGCAGGCGGCCCTGTCCCACGACATCACTGACATTATGCAGCTCGAAGGCCTGGTGGAACGTGACCGCGCACTTTCGGAGCCGGATGACAACACCCGGGCGTCGACGAACCTGGAGTTCCACGCTGCCGTCTGGGCGGCTGCGCACAATCCCGTGCTCCAGGATCTCCTGCAGCGGCTGTCCACCCACTTGATCCGCACGCCGCACTCGACTCTGTCTGTGGGAGAGCGTTGGGACGAGGCCCTGGCCGAGCATTCGAAGCTGGTCGCGGCCATCACCGCCGGCGACGAAACTGCTGCGCGGAACACCGCACGCGAACACATGGAGACAGCCCGTCGGATCAGGCTCGACCTGCTGCGGAAATCGGCCTCCCACTAAGATCACTGCCGGGCTCTCCGGCTAGCTCTCCGGGCCCCGACGCGCCAGCTTTTCTGCCTTCTCCCGGGCATCAGCCCGGTGCTGCCACGGATGTGCGGACCGCTGCCGTTGGTATCTGCTGCGGTGGTGCGAAGCGTTCGCAACCATAGAAGACTCGTGAAGATTTGCCGTGATTGCGGTCACCATGCCACACTGTACTTCACTGTATACAGTCGTATTCCATCAAAGGAGATAGATCATGACAGCCATCACGGAGACGGACACCGTCGTTGAGTTCCGCGGAGTCGGCAAGCGCTTTGGCAGCATGCAGGCCCTGACCGGCATTGATTTGTCGGTGCGCCGTGGCGAGGTGGTCGTCATCCTGGGCCCGTCAGGGTCGGGCAAATCGACGCTGTGCCGGTGCATCAACCGGCTCGAAGCGATCGACGAGGGCCACATTCTCATCGACGGCCACGAACAGCCGGTGGAGGGCAGGGATCTGTACAAGTTCCGTACCGAGGTGGGGATGGTCTTTCAGTCCTTCAACCTCTTCTCCCACAAGACCATCCTGGAGAACATCACCCTCGCCCCACGGAAAATTCTCGGCCTGGACAAACAGGCGGCGGAGATACGGGCCCACGAACTGCTCGCCATGGTCGGCATCGCCGACAAGGCACACAGCCGGCCGTCCCAGCTCTCCGGAGGCCAGAAGCAGCGCGCGGCCATCGCCCGCGCACTGGCCATGGATCCCAAGGTCCTGCTCTTTGATGAACCGACGTCGGCGCTCGATCCGGAATCCACCCGCGAGGTTCTGGCGACCATGCGGAGCCTCGCGCAGAGCGGCACGACGATGATCGTCGTGACGCACGAGATGTCGTTCGCGCGGGCCTTCGCGGACCGGATCGTGTTCATGGCCTCCGGAGCCATCGTGGAAATTGCCGACCCTGAAACGTTTTTCACCTCCCCTTCCTCGGACCGGGCCAAAGCCTTCCTCTCCTCGGTCCATTAACAGCACCTGTGCAACGACGCACCCACCCTAAGGAGTCACCATGAAACGCGAGCACTTCCTGCCGGCCCTGGCCATCGCCGGCGCATTGGTCCTGGGCACCACAGCCTGCGGCGGCAGCACCCCGGCCGCCGAGACCCAACCGGCCCGGAGCTTCCCGGCCAACAGCACGATGGACAAGATCCAGAAACGCGGCAAAGTGATCGTCGGGGTCAAATTCGACCAGCCGCTCTTTGGCGTGAAGAATCCGATCACCGGCAAGATGGAAGGCCTGGACATTGAGATGGCCAGAATCCTGGCCAGGGACCTTACCGGCAGTGCGGAGAATGTCGAGTTCGTTGAGGCGGTCACCAAAAACCGTGAGGCGTTCCTGCAGCAGAACAAGGTCGACGCCGTCATCGCCTCCTATGCAGTGACGGACGAACGGAAGAAAGTCGTCAGTTTCGCCGGTCCCTACCTTGAGAGCAACGTGGCCCTGCTGGTACGCAAGGACGACAGCTCAGTGAACAAACCCGAGGACCTGGCCGGAAAGACGGTGTGTTCCACCACCGGCGCCCGCGCGGCCCAGCTCATCGGCGCGGCCGTGCCCGCGGCCAACGTGGTCCTGTTCAGCACCTACAGTGAATGCGCGCAGGCACTGAAGGATAAGAGGGTCGACGCGGTGACCACGACCGAGGCAATCCTGCTCGGTGTCCAGTCCCAGAATCCGGATGCCTACCGCATCGCGGACGGCCATTTGGCCGACGCCGAGGAATTTGCCATCGGCGTGGCCAAGGACGACGCAGCATTTCATGACTACCTCGATCAGCTCCTGACCAAGGCCATCGCGGACGGGGACTGGAAGAAGGCCTACGACGCCACGATCGGCCAGGTCAAGCCCGGCGACGTTACCCCGCCCAAAGTAACGCTGTAGGGATCCGCTGATGTCATTCCTTCTCAATCACCTCGGCGATTTCGGCCAGGGAGTGATGGAGACTCTGGGACTCGTTCTCCTGGGTGCCGCCGGTTCGGTGCTCCTGGGGACACTGCTCGCCGCACTGCGGACCAGCCCCATCAGGACGGCCCGGGCTGTTTCCTCGGCCTACGTGCTGATTTTCCGCAACGTGCCGCTTCCCGTGCAGATGGTGCTGTTTGTCTTCGGACTGCCGGTCCTGGGCATCCAGTACTCGCTCTACGCCTCGGCCGCCATCGTCCTGGTGCTCTACACCGCGCCGTTCGTAGCCGAAACCCTGCGCGCGGGCCTGAACACCGTGGACCGCGGCGAGCTGGAAGCCGGACGCGCCCTGGGCTTCGGGCCGATGGCCTCACTGAAACTCATCGTCCTCCCGCAGGCCTTCGCCACGGTGACCAGACCGCTTGGCAACGTCTTCATCACCATGGTCAAGAACACCTCGGTCGCTGCCCTGGTAGGGGTATCCGAACTGACGTTCCTTTCGGACAAGATCGCGGTGGATGAGGCACAACCGTTCATTATCTTCGGCGGGGCCGCCCTCTGCTACCTCGCCATCGGGCTGGTCATCGGCCGGCTCGTATCCGCAGTCGATCAGAAGGTGGCGTTCAGCCGATGAGTACCATATCGCTTTTTGACCCGGCCGGTCCGCGCGCCAAACGCCGCCACCTGCTCCTGGAAATCCTCACCGCCCTCATCGTGATCGCCGGCGCCTATCTGGTCTTCCGCGTCCTCTACGACAAAGGCGAACTGAGCGCCGCGGCGTGGGCCCCGTTCGCCGAGCCCGGACTCTGGGCGCTTCTCGGCCAGGGGCTGTGGAACAACATCGCAGCCGCAGCCGTCGGCATGGTGCTGTCCATGATCACCGGATGCCTCCTGGCCTTCGGACTCGTCTCCACACACGCACCTCTGCGCCGGACCTGCCGGGTCTACACGGACGTCTTCAGCAGCATCCCCCTGCTCCTGCTGCTCTACTTCACATCCCTGGTGCTGCCCAACTACGGCCTCAAACTCGGGGACTTCTGGTTCCTGGTCATCGCGCTGACCCTGTACAGCGGGGCCGTCATCGGTGACCTGCTGCGCTCCGGGATCCTCGCGCTGCCGCCCGGTCAGGCCGAGGCCTCCCTCGCACTGGGTTTCTCCCACGTCGGGACGCTGCGCCTGGTCCTGCTCCCGCAGGCCCTGCGGTCCATGAGTCCTGCCCTCGTGAGCCAGCTCATCATCCTCTTCAAGGGAACAGCACTGGCCTTTGTGCTCGGCGGCTACATGGAACTGCTGAGGTCCGCCACCGTCATCGGCCAGTACTACACCCGGTCCCTGCTGCAGGCCCAGTTTGTTGCCGCGCTGGGATTCCTGGTCGTCAACATCGCCCTCGGCGCCCTCGCCGTGGCCCTGGAGCGCCGCCAAAACCGCCTCGCCGCCCAGGAACCGCTCCCCGTGACAGCGGCAGAGCCAGCCCCCGTACCGGCCCACCGCTAACACCCCCGGACGCGCTCCTACCCCCAAATCACCCCTATCTAACTGTGTATACAGTCGAATACTTATGAATTCAACATGAAGGAGACGGAAAACAATGGCTGATCAGAACGAACCTGCAGCGGGAAACCTCACCAAGGCCGACGTAATCGTCGTCGGCGGCGGAAATGCCGGATTCACGGCGGCCCACGCCGCTGCCGTCCGCGGACGAAAAGTCATCCTGCTCGAAAAGGGCACCAAAGACATGGCCGGCGGCAACAGCTTCTACACCGCCGGCGCCACCCGCATCGTCCACAACGGCCTGGACGACCTCCGGGGGCTCGTGGAACCGGACGAACGGCACAGCCGGACCGTCGTTCCGCCCTACAGCGCTGAGGAATACGCGTCTGACCTGGAAAAGGTCACCGAAGGCCGGAACGACCCGGCACTGACGGAAGTCCTCATTGCCGAGAGCCAGTCCACCCTTCGGTGGCTCAACAGCCTGGGCCTGAAGTACCGCCTGATGTACGAGCGTCAGGCCTTCGAGCGTGCCGACGGGTCCTACCTCTTCTGGGGCGGCCTGCACGTGGGAAACGTGGGCGGCGGCGAAGGCCTGATCGAAGACCACACCCGGGTCGCTGCAGAGCTGGGCATCGAAGTCAGGTACGGCCACGCGGCCCAAAGCCTCATCGTTGAGAACGGCCGTGTAGCCGGCGTCGTCGTCAACACCGCTGGAGGGGAGCTGCGCCTGAGGGCAGAATCCGTGATCCTCGCCGCCGGAGGCTTCGAGGCGGACCCGAAGCGGCGGCGGGAGTACTTGGGCGAAGGCTGGGAAAACGCCAAGGTACGCGGCACTCCCTACAACACCGGCGACATGATCGCCGCAGCGTTGGAGATCGGCGCCACCAAGGGCGGAGACTGGGGCAGCTGCCACAGCGTCCAGTGGGATGCCTTTACCGCCACCAACGAAAGCAACCGCGAACTCACCAACCGCCTCACCCGGCAAAGCTACCCGTTTGGAATCATCGTCAACACCGACGGCAAGCGTTTCCTGGACGAAGGTGCCGACTTCCGGAACTACACCTACGCCAAGTACGGCAAGGAAATCCTCAAGCAGCCCGGCTCGGTTGCGTACCAGATCTTCGACGCCGGCCTTCGGCCCATGCTGCGCAGCGAAGAATACGAGATGCCCGGCATCTCTGTCGAGGTCGCCGACACCCTCGAGGACCTGGCCGTCAAAATCGGCATAGACCCGGAAAGCTTGTCCAAAACCGTGACGGACTTCAACAGCTCGATCGAGCGCTCCACCCCGTTCGACCCCAACGTTAAGGATGGCCGGAAGGCCGCAACCGAACCGGTCAAGAGCAACTGGGCCGCCCCGATCGAAACCGGACCCTTCTACGCCTACGGCGTCACCTGCGGAATCACGTTCACCTTCGGTGGCATCAAATCCGACACCCACGGCCGCGTCCTGGACGCAGAGGGCAAGCACATCGAAGGCCTGTTCGTGGCAGGTGAAATGCTCGGCGGACTATTCAGCGTCAACTACCCGGGAGGCACCGGACTTGCTGCCGGGTGCGTCTTTGGGCGGCGGGCGGGCGTCCTGGCGTAGGGCACGGATCCACTGCACTTCTCCTCAAAAACCCGGGCGGGCCACCGCCGGCCTCACTCGCTCCGACGCTCGTCGCAGTGACGGGGACTGAGGGAGAGCCGGCTCTTGACGGCGAAAGCTCCCCGGGAGATTTGCCCTGATGTTCCGGACCAAAACGGGTCTCCCGAGCGGACCATCACCACCGACTGCCGGCCCAATGCCCGGCACAGATGGGCGCTCTTCCCGCACTCCATCGCAACAGGCAGCCCGATAGTCGGGCGTGGGAAGAGAGCCCATAAGGAGGAGGCAGGGTGGCGGAAACGCCGCCCTGCCACCTCCCCCGACGCTCAAACGATTCCGACACCGCAGTCGCCCCAACCCAAGGACAAGCCATGACGCCCCGATCGTCCGGATCTCATACAGAAAACCGGAAACCCGCCCCCATTGCCAACTGGTCCAAGCTCTCACGGGCCGACTACGTGCAAATCCACCAACACGGGGAAGTCATCGCTACCGGGCGCATCGACATGCTGGCAGCTGACGGCAGCGTGCTTTGGCTCCATCTGGCGGGCGGCAACGAACGCGCCATCTTTCTCCAGAGTGACGGGCTAAGAATCTACCGAAGCCACCGCAGCGCAGCCAACTGACGGAACAGCTTCATCCCAGGACCGTGCTGGTGCTGCAACGCGCGGCCCGACAACAGCTGAACCGGATCATGGACCCCGGCCACCAGACATTCGGCTAACGTCACGATGACCGGTTCATAGTGCAGAGGACTTCTGACATTCCGTGCCGCGACTGCTGGTGCCCCGCTGGACCGCAGGCCGACAAACCTCCACGCACAGGGAGGCCTTCTGGAGAACGTCAATAAGCGTTGTTTTCGAATCCGTTGCGTTGAACGAAGGATGATGCCTGACGGCTGGTTCGGGCTCAACGGGGGTTTATGACTCCGAGTTCATCTAAGAGAGCGGCTCATGGGCCGATTCCCGAGGCTCCCTGGGGTGCGGGAATACCTGCGACCATTCCCGCCCACAACAGGTCTGTTGTGGCAACCGTCAGGGCGCCGATAGAAGTTCCATCCAAGAGGTTGCCCGCCGCCAGCACAGCGGCTCCGTGCAGGCTCACGAAGCAGACGAGAGCGAGCAACTCGCGGTCCCCTGGCGCGAGCTCCCCGGCCTCCTGGGCTTCAGCGATGATCGCCCTGGCGACCGTTATGCCGTCTTCACCGATGCTGCGCAGTTCATTGCTGGCATCAGGATGGT
>Ga0164309_10001783_pt1 | contig 10304 bp, 10 predicted proteins | sample Whisoiple_247_MG_FD_109984 | JGI IMG/M metagenome (GOLD analysis project Ga0164309, IMG submission 109984) | Soil microbial communities amended with fresh organic matter from upstate New York, USA - Whitman soil sample_247_MG | ecosystem: Environmental > Terrestrial > Soil > Unclassified >... | reverse complement strand
TCAAGGAGTCGGACCCGCAGCAGGAGGTCGTGGTCCGCGCCGAGGGGCCCTGGACCCTGCGGTTCGAGAGCTGGAACGACCTGCCCCCGGTGACCGGGGTGCAGCAGGGGACCGGGGCGGCCGTGCTCCTGGTCGGCGACGACGCCGCCGCCGTGCAGCTCGACTACGTCCCGGTCGACGCCGACGACTCGATGACCGCCCGGGTGTTCTCGGCGGTCGACGTCACCGAGTCCGGCAACCCCGACACGCTGCTGCTGGGTGACGACGTCGCGTTCAGCGAGCGGGTGGACGTCCGGATGCCCGGCGTGGTGGTGCTCGGCACGCGCGGGTCGTGGACCGTGACGCCGCTGCCCTGACCCGGGGGGTGGCGCGCCGCCCGCCGCCGGGCCAGGCTGAGGTGGGACGGCGCGGGGTGGGGAGGCACGGTGCGGGACAGCTACGACTACGTCATCGTCGGGGCCGGCATGGCGGGGGACGCCGCCGCGCACGGCATCCGGGAGGTCGACCCGGACGGCACCGTCCTGGTCGTCGGGCGCGAGCCCACGGCGCCGGTGACCCGGCCCGCCCTGACCAAGAAGCTCTGGACCGACCCGGAGTTCACGTTCGACCAGGTGTGGCTGCCCACCGCCGAGGAGGCGCGCGCCGAGCTGCTGCTCGGCGAGTCGGTGGTCGCGGTCGACACCGCGGCGCGCACGGTCACCACCGACGCGGACGTGACGGTCGGCTACGGCGCGCTGCTGCTCGCCACCAGCGGGCACCCGCGCCGGCTGCCGGGGGTCGAGGACTCCGGCCGGGTCATCTACTTCCGCACCGTCCGGGACTACGAGCGGCTGCGCGACCTCGCGGGCGGCGGCCGGCACGTCGTCGTGGTCGGCGGCGGCTACATCGGGACCGAGCTCGCCGCGGCCCTGGTGCAGAACGACACCCGGGTCACGCTGGTGTTCACCCAGGACGTGCTCACGGGCGCGACGTTCCCGGACGCGCTGGCCCGGCGGGTCGAGCGCCGGTACGCCGAGGCGGGCGTGACGCTGCTGCGCGGCGCGAAGGTCGCCGCGACGGAGTCGGGGCCGGACGGCGTGACGGTGACCCTGGACGACGGGCGGACCCTCGAGGCGGACGGCGTGGTGGTCGGCGCGGGCCTGGAGATCGAGACCGACCTCGCGCGGTCCGCGGGCCTGGAGGTCGACGACGGCGTGCTGGTCGACGACCGGCTGCGGACGTCGGACCCGCACGTGTGGGCCGCGGGCGACGTCGCGCAGTACCCGGACCGGCTGCTCGGGCGCCGCCGCGTCGAGCACGTCGACAACGCGACCACGATGGGCCGGCAGGCGGGGCGCAACCTGGCGGGCGCCGACGAGCCGTACGACCACACGCCGTTCTTCTACTCCGACCTGTTCGAGCTCGGCTACGAGGCCGTCGGCCGGCTGGACGCGTCGCTGGAGACCGTCGAGGACTGGCACGCGGACGACCTCGGCGCGGGCGTCGTCTACTACCTGGACGGGGGCCGGGTCGCGGGCGTGCTGCTGTGGAACGTGTGGGACGCCACCGACCGGGCGCGCGAGGTCATCGCGGGGCAGACGGACGTGCGGCCGGAGGCGCTGCGCGGGCTGATCCGCTGAGGTCCGGTACGCAGGTGCGCCCGGACGTGGCATCGTGGGGTCACGAGGTGCCCGACCCCCCTGGAGGTGCCGCAGTGCCGCTGACCCTCGACACCGCCCTGCGCTCGGTCGCGGGCGAGCACCGGCCGCACAACGAGGACTCCGCCGGCTGCGCGCCGGGGTACGCGTTCGTCGCCGACGGCGTCGGCGGCCACGCGGGGGGCGACGTCGCCTCCTGGACCGTCGCGCACCGGCTGATGACCGCGCTCGCGGCCGCCGGCGGGGACGGGTTCACCGCCGAGGACCTGCGCGCCGCCGTCGCGACCGCGAACGCCGACCTGGCCGAGCGGGTGCGCTCGGACCCGTCGCTGGAGGGCATGGCGACGACGTTCACCGGGGTGTTCTGCGCGGACGAGGCGGTCCGCGTGATGCACATCGGCGACTCGCGGGCCTACCTGTGGCGCGACGGCGAGGGCCGCCGGGTGACCCGGGACGACTCGCTGGTGCAGCTGCTCGTCGAGGCCGGGGTCATCGACGCGTCGGAGGCCGCGCACCACCCCCGGCGGAACGTGATCCTGCACTGCCTCGCCGGCGACGCGGAGGACGCGGCGCACGTGACGGTGCTCGAGGTCGACGCACGGCCGGGGGACCGGTGGCTGATGTCCACCGACGGGCTCACGGACTACGTGCCGGAGGAGCGGGTGCTGGCGCTGCTCGGCACGGCCGGCGGGCCGGAGGCCGTCGCGGAGGCGCTGGTGGGCGAGGCGCTGGACGCGGACGCGTGGGACAACGTGACCGTCGTGGTGGCGGACGTGGTGGCTGCCGGGGACGAGCGGGCTGCGGGATCGGCGAGGCTCGCCGGGGCCGCCGCCGACGACCGGCTGCCGGCCGCGGCGGGCTGAGCCGGGCGGCCTGACCCGGGCGGGGGAGCAGCGCCGTCTGCTGCCGGCAGACGCCGTCTGCCCACGGCAGACCCGGCCCCGCCGGGCGGCGGCGCGGTGCGAGCGTGCGAGGACCACCCCACCGAGGAGGCCCGCATGTCACCCGTCCCCGTCCCGCCCGCCGCCCGCGCCGAGGCCCCGCCGGCCCGCGCGTTCGACGACGACCTCGCCGCCCGGCTGCTGCACCAGCGCATCGTCGTGCTCGGCCAGGAGGTCGACGACGCCGTCGCCAACCGCGTGTGCGCCCAGCTGCTCCTGCTGTCCGCCGAGGACCCGCGCCGCGACATCGCGCTCTACATCCACTCGCCCGGCGGCTCGGTCACGGCCGCGATGGCGATGTACGACACGATGCGGCTGATCCCGAACGACGTCGCGACCCTCGCGATGGGGCTCGCGGCCAGCGCCGGGCAGTTCCTGCTCAGCGCCGGCACCCCGGGCAAGCGGAACGTCATGCGGCACGCGCGCGTGCTGATGCACCAGCCGTCCGGCGGCATCGGCGGCACCGCCGTCGACATCGCGATCCAGGCGCAGAACATGGCGCACACCAAGCGGACGATGCAGGCGCTGATCGCCGAGCACACCGGCCAGACCGTCGAGACGATCGAGCGCGACTCCGACCGGGACCGCTGGTTCACCGCCGAGGAGGCGCTGGCCTACGGGTTCGTGGACCGCGTGGTCGAGCACCTGGACGACGTCCGACCCGACGCCGCGCAGCGACGGGCGGGCCTGTGATGGCCGGGACCTACACCGTGCCGGTCGTCGTCGAGCAGCGGCCGAACGGCGAGCGCGCGTCCGACGTGTTCTCCCGGCTGCTCAGCGACCGGATCGTCTTCATCGGCACCGAGATCGACGACGGGGTGGCGAACGTCGTCATCGCCCAGCTGCTGCACCTGCAGCAGGAGGACCCGGACAAGCCGATCCACCTGTACCTGAACTCGCCGGGCGGCTCGGTCACGGCGCTGCTCGCGATCTACGACACCATGCGGTACGTCCGCCCGGACGTCGCGACGTTCTGCCTCGGGCAGGCGGCGTCCGCGGCGGCGGTGCTGCTCGCGGCGGGGGCGCCGGGGCAGCGGCACGTGCTCGAGCACGCCCGGGTGCTGCTGCACCAGCCGTCGGGCGGGGCCCAGGGGACCGCGGCGGACCTGGAGCTGCAGGCCGCCGAGATCCTGCGGCTGCGCGCTCAGGTGGACGAGATCCTGGCGGCGCACACCGGCCGGTCGCGGGAGCAGCTGCGGGCCGACACGGACCGCGACCTGGTGCTGACCGCCGAGCAGGCGGTCGCCTACGGCGTCGCGGACACGGTGATCACCACCCTGAAGCCGGCCCCGGCCCCGTCCGCGGCGGCCTGACCGCGGGACCCGGCGGCCCGGAGTGGAGACGAGTGGAGCGTTCTGCCGGGACACGCCGGGCGTGTCGGGCAGAACGCTCCACTCGAGGCCGGTACCGGGGTCAGGCGGCGAGCAGGACCGCGGAGCGCGGGGGCTGCCGGGTCGGGAGCGGGGTGACCGGGGCGAGCCCGGGGGCGACGGTGCCCGCCGGGCTGGAGACGGCCGCCGCGCCCGGGGCGGCCGCCAGGTCGACGACCACCCGGCCCTCCGCGCGGGCGAGCACGGCGTGCGCGTCGCCCACCAGGTCGACCAGCCGCAGCCCGAGCGCCCGGCACACGGCGCCCAGCACCTCGGACGACGCCTCCTTCCGGCCGCGCTCGACCTCGGACAGGTACGGCACGGACACGCGGGCGGCGTCGGCGACGTCGCGCAGGGTGCGGCCCTGGCGCTCGCGGTGCCGGCGGAGCACGGCGCCGACGAGCACGCGCAGCGGCGGCTCGGGGCGGGCGGCGGCGGGGCCGGCGGCCACGGCGGGCGGGGCGGGACGGGCCGGCGGGGCTGCGGGCGCGGCGGGACGGGCCGGCGGGGCGGCGGCGACGTGCGGCATGGGCGGACCTCCTCGGGTCCCGCCACGCTAACGCCGCCACCCCCGCCGCGGCCGGGCGCGCCGTTCTGCCCTCAGCAGACGCCGCCCGCCGCCGACCCGCCGCTCGCCGCCCGGGCCCCTTGACTTCGAGCGCGCTGCAAGCGGCATCGTCCGGGGTACCGGCGCGGCCCGCGCGCCCGGCACGATCCCCCGAGGAGCCACCATGCGCCTGGGCGCCCACCTCATGCGGTTCGACGCGGTCGAGCCCTCCCGGCTCGGCCGCGAGCTCGCCGACACCGCCGAGGCGGCGGAGGACGCCGGCCTCGCCTGGCTGTCGGTGATGGACCACTTCTTCCAGATGGAGCCCGCGGGCTTCCCGGCGAGCGACCCGATGCTGGAGGCCTACACGACGCTCGGGCTGCTGGCCGGCCGCACGGAGACGGTGCAGCTCGGCGCGCTCGTCACCGGCGTGACCTACCGGCACCCGGGCCTGCTCGCCAAGATCGTCGCGACCCTGGACGTGCTGTCGCAGGGCCGCGCGACGCTGGGCATCGGGGCGGCCTGGTACGAGAAGGAGCACCTGGCGCTCGGGGTGCCGTACCCGCCGCTGAAGGAGCGGTTCGAGCGGCTCGAGGAGACGCTGCGGATCTGCCGCCAGATGTGGGACCCCGAGGACGAGGGCCCGTTCGAGGGCACGCACTACCGGCTGGCGGAGACGCTGTGCCGCCCGCTGCCGCTGAGCCGCCCGGGCCGCGGGCCGGAGATCCTGGTCGGCGGGTCCGGGGAGCGCAAGACGCTCCGGCTGGTGGCGCAGTACGGCGACGCGTGCAACCTGTTCGAGACGGGTCCCGCGGAGGTCGGCCGCAAGCTCGACGTGCTGCGCGGGCACTGCGACGACGTGGGGCGGGACCCCGGCGACATCCGGGTGACGCTGCTGATGGGCGGCGACGAGCTGCTGCGGGGGGACGTCGACGGGTTCGTCGAGGCGGCGCGGCCGTACGCCGACCTCGGCGTGGAGACCGTGATCCTGCGGGCCCCGGCCGGGGTGCCGCTGGCCACCTGGGTGCGCGACCACGTGGCGCCGGCGGTGCCGCGGGTGGCGGAGCTCGGCGCGCGCTGACGCGCCGACCCGCCTGCAGGGCGGCGCGCCCCGCGGCCCCCGACGTGCGGCCGGGCCGCACCTGCCCCCACGATGGGCGCATGCAGGGGCGCGCCGAGGACGGCTGGTGGGGCGTGGTGCTGGACGCGCCGGAGCCGGCCGCGCTCGCGGCCTTCTACGCCGAGGTGCTCGGCTGGCAGGTGGTCGGCGACGAGCCCGACCACGCGGTCGTGGCGGCGCCGTCCGGCGTGGCCTACCTGGCCGTGCAGCGCAGCCCCGACCACGAGCAGCCCGTGTGGCCCGCGGAGCCGGGCCGGCAGCAGCGCCAGGTGCACCTCGACGTGGAGGTGCTGGACCTGGAGGAGGCGGTCGCGGGCGCGCTGCGCCTCGGCGCCCGGCTCGCCGCGCACCAGCCGCAGCCGTCGCGCCGGGTGCTGCTCGACCCGGCCGGTCACCCGTTCTGCCTCTACCGGGACGGCTGACCCCGGCCCGTCCTGCCCCGGTCGTCCGGCGGCGGAGGGCCGTCGCGCGTAGGGTCACCAGCGTGCGATCACCCTGGTTCGTCCGCGTCACGGCCGGCAGCGCGACCGGCCTGCTGGCGCGCGAGGTCGACTGGGCGGCGACGCCGCTCGGCGTGCCGAGCACCTGGCCGACCGCGCTGCGGCTGACCGTCGAGATGTGCTTCAGCACCCGGTTCCCCGTGCTGGTCACCTGGGCCCCGACCTCACCATGATCTACAACGACGGCTACCGGGAGATGCTCGGCTCCGACAAGCACCCGGGCGCGATGGGTGCGCCCCTCGCCGAGGTGTGGAAGGAGATCTGGGACGACCTGCGACCGTCGGTGGACGCGGTGATGCAGCGCGGCGAGCCGACGTGGGAGGTCGACCGGCACCTGGTCACCAACCGGTCGGGCTACGACGAGGACGTCTACTTCACCTACTCGTACTCGCCGATCCGCGACTCCGCGGACGAGGTCCGGGGCCTGCTGGACATCGTCACCGAGACGACCGAGCGGGTGGTCGAGCAGCGCCGCATGCGCCTGCTCGGCGACCTGTCCGCGGCGCTGACCACCGCGCGGGACGACCTGGACGCGCTCGCGTCCGCGACGCTCGGGCTGCTCGACGACGCTCCCGACGTGCTGGCGGCCGCGCTGTACGTGCGGGACGCGGACGGCGCCCTGGAGCTGCGGGGCAGCGCGGGCGCCTCCCGCGGTTCCGAGGTGCCCGGCGACGTCGTCGAGCGGGTCGCCCGCACCGGCGTGGCCGAGGACCGGGGGCGGACCGTGCTCGTCCCGCTCGCCGGCGTCGTCGACGCCGTCCCCGTCGGCGTCATGGTGCTCACCGGCGCCGGCCGCCGGCCCTGGGACGAGGCGTACCGCTCGTACCTGCACCTGGTCGCGAGCATCGTCGGCGCCGCGGTCGGCGGGACCCTGCGGCACCAGACCGAGGTGGACCACCTCCGCGAGGTCAGCGACACCCTGCAGGCCGCGATCGTGCCCGAGGGGTCGAGCGTCGCCGGGGTGGTCGCGCGCTACCTGCCCGCGGTCGGCGACCTCGCCGTCGGCGGCGACTGGTACGACGTGGTCGAGCTCGGCCCCGGCCGCCGGGCGCTCGTCGTCGGCGACTGCGTGGGCCACGGGCTCGACGCGGCGGCCCGGATGGGCCAGCTCCGCGCGGCCACCCGCGCGCTGCTGCTCGAGGACCGCAGCCCCGCCGACGTGCTGGCCGGCCTCGACCGGTTCTCCCGCACGCTGCCCGGGGCCGAGTGCACGACCGTGTTCTGCGGCGTCGTCGACGAGGTGGAGCACACGGTCGTGCACTCCTCGGCCGGCCACCTGCCCCCGGTGCTGCGCCGCGCGGCCGGCGGGGCGGAGATGCTGGTCGGCGGCCGGGGCGCGGCACTCGGGGTCTCGACCGCCGCGCGGCCCGAGGCCGTCGAGCGCCTGGCCGACGGCGACCTGCTGGTGGTCTGCACGGACGGGCTGATCGAGCGGCGGCGCGAGTCGCTGCGGCACGGCCTGGACCGGCTGGTCGCGGAGGTGGCGGCGCAGCCGGCCGGCGCGCGCACCGCCTCCGTGGCGGACGACCTGCTGCGCGCGCTCGCCCCGCGCGGCGCGGAGGACGACGTGGCGCTCGTGGTCTACCGGGCGGGCGCGGTCGCCGCCGACGACGACGACCGCTGAGGCGTCACCCGGCCCCGCCCAGCCCCTCGAGGAACCCCTCGTAGGCGGGCTTCGCCTGCAGGTCGTCGTCGAACAGCAGCGGCGCCTCGTAGGGCCGCTCCTCGGGCCAGGCCCGCAGCCAGGAGCGGGTGTCGTACAGGCCCCACACGCCGACGAACGCCAGGTCCCGCTGCGCGAACGCCGCGACCAGGTCGCGCACCTGCCCGCGCTGCGCCTCGAGCCGGTCCGGCGGGGTGCGGTCCAGCTGCTCGTCCCGCCCGGAGATCGCGACGTCCAGCTCGGTGACCGCCTGCCGCACGCCGAGCGCGGCGACCGCGTCGAGCGTGGTGGCGACGCGGTCGACGTCCGAGCCCAGGTCGACGTGCATCTGGTGGCCGACGCCGTCGACCGGCGCGCCCGCGGCCTGCAGGTCCATCACGAGCCGGACCAGCCCGCGGCGGCGGTCGGGGGCGTCGGTGTCGTAGTCGTTGAGGTACAGCGCGACGTCGGGCCCCAGCTCCTCGCGGGCGATCCGGAACGCCTCGGCGACGTAGTCGGGGCCGAGCACCTCGTACCACCGGCTGTGCCGCAGGCCGTCGGGCTGCTGCGGGTCGAGGGCCTCGTTGACGACGTCCCACGACGTCACCGGGCTCGCGTCGCCGTACCGCTCGGCCAGGTGGTCGGCGATCGCGCGGGTGTGGGCGCGCAGCCGGTCGAGCAGCAGGGCGCGGTCCTCGGCGCTGCCGGTCAGCGGGCGGCCGTCCGGCGCCTCGAAGAACCAGTCGGGCGTCGACCGGTGCCAGACCAGCGTGTGCCCGTGCACCGTCAGGCCGTGGGCGGCCGCGAAGTCGAGCACCTCGTCCATCGGGCCGAAGTCGAGCTCGCCCTCGGCCGGCTGCACCGTGATCGGCTTCATGGCGTTCTCGGGGGTGAGCTGGTCGAAGTGCCGGAGCAGCAGCTCGGCGGGGCGGCCGGTCAGGTCCTGCGGCCCGACGGCGACGCCGAGCGGCACCTCCGTCGCGTCCTTGAGCGCGGTCACGTCGGTCTGCACCTCCGGGGTCGGGCGCTGCACGGTGACGTCGTCCAGCCGCAGGTCGGCCGTCGACTCGGTGGTCTCGACGTAGAGCCGCCACTCGCCGTCGCCCTCGGGCACCTCGGCGGTGCCGGACAGCTCGACCCAGTCGCCGGACGACGCCCCGACCCGCGCGACGTGCACGTACAGCGGGTCGTCGCCGCCGGGGTCGCGCTCCAGGGTCAGCTGCACGTCCGCCTCCGGGGCGCCGTCGCCGAGCCGGACCCACGCCGAGACGGTGTGCACCTGGCCGCGGGCGAGGGAGCCGGACAGGTCGACGGCGGCGCCGTGCCAGGCCTCCGAGCGGCCGGAGACCAGCAGGCTGCCCGCGCCGTCGTGCGTGACGTCCTGCGCGGCGGCGACCTGCACGCCGTCGCCGAGCGGGGACCAGCCCTCGTCGCCCTCGTCGAAGCTGCTGGACAGCACGGTGGTCATGGCCTCGGCCGGCGGGGTGCTCGCGGAGGCGGTCGGCGCGGGGGAGCCGTCGTCGGGGCGGTCGTCCCGGCCGTCGTCGCGCACCAGCAGCGCCACCACGAGCAGCACGAGGACGAGGACGACGGCGCCGGTGCCGATCAGCAGGGCGGGTCGGCGCACGCGGGTGCCTCTCGTCCGGGGTCGGGGAGGCACCACGGTAGGCACGGCGGCGCCCCGGGGGCCAGCCGCGCAGGTGGGCGCGCGCGTCGGGCCGGTCGTCCCTACGCTGGCGGCGTGCGGGCCATGACGTGGAACGTGTGGTGGCGGTTCGGGGGCGCGTGGCGGGAGCGGGAGCCCGCGATCCTGGGCGTGCTCGCGGACGCCCGGCCGGACGTGCTCGCGCTCGTGGAGACCTGGCGGGACGGCGACCGGACGCAGGCCGACCTGGTGGCCGAGCACCTGGGCCTGCCGACGGCGGTGTTCGTCCCGACCGGCCTGCCGCCGGTGCCCGACGCGCCCGCGCCCGACGCGCCCGCGCCCGACCTGGCCGGCGTCGAGATGGGCATCGCCCTGGTGGCCCGCTGGCCCGCCCTCGCGACCCGGACCGTGCCGCTGCCCGCGCCGCAGCGCCCGGGGCCGCCGGCGCACGCGCTGCACGCCACGCTCGACCACCCGGCCGGCCCGCTGCACGTGGTGGTCGCGACGCTCGAGTGGGAGCCGCGGTACGCCGAGGACCGCATGGCGCAGGCGTGGGCGCTCGCGGACCTCGCCGCCGACGCGGCGCTCGACGGCGACCTGCCGGTCCTGGTGCTGGGCGACCTCAACGCCCGGCCCGACGGCCCGCAGCTGGCGGCGCTGACCCGGCAGCTCGCGGACCTGTGGCCGCTGGGCGGCGGCGACCCGGGCGCGGCGACCCTGAGCTCGGTCGTGCCGGAGGCGCCCCGCGAGGTCACCGAGCTGATCGACCGGCGGATCGACCACGTGCTCGCCCGGCCGGGCCGGCCCGGGGGGACGCTGCGCGCGGACGGGGCCCGGCTGGCCGGCACCGAGCCGGTCGGCGGGCGGTACCCGTCGGACCACTTCGCGGTGCTGGTGGACGT
>Ga0164309_10001782_pt1 | contig 10308 bp, 10 predicted proteins | sample Whisoiple_247_MG_FD_109984 | JGI IMG/M metagenome (GOLD analysis project Ga0164309, IMG submission 109984) | Soil microbial communities amended with fresh organic matter from upstate New York, USA - Whitman soil sample_247_MG | ecosystem: Environmental > Terrestrial > Soil > Unclassified >... | reverse complement strand
GGCACTGCCGGGCGCGCCCGACCTTCTCGGTGACGACCAGGCCCGCGTCCTCGAGCACCCGCACGTGCTTCGTCATGCCGGTGAGGGTGATGCCGTACGGCTCAGCGAGCTGCCCGATGGTCGCGGGGCCGTCGCCGAGGCGCACGAGGACGTCGCGCCGGGTCGCGTCGGACAGGGCGGCGAACACCTCGTCCAGGCGCTGTTGCTGAACCATGTGGTTCACCATAACGCTGAACCGATCGGTGCACAATCCCCTTCGCGGGCGGCTCAGCCCGCGCGGGCGCGGCGGTACGACGGCAGCCGCAGCCGCGCGGCCCAGCCCGGGACCCGCAGGTCCCCGGGGACGTGCAGCACCGGGTCGAACCGCAGCCCCGGGTCGTCGCCGTCGACCGGGCGTGCCGGGCACACCAGCCGGCCGAGGCGCTGCCAGCGGCCGCCCGGGCGCGCCGAGAGCAGCAGCAGGTCGACGCCCCCGTCCCGCGGTGCGCCGGGTGCGGGCACCGCGGCGACCAGCAGCGCCCGGCCGCCGGCGTCGAGGAACGGCATCAGCGTCCCGTGCGGGCCGGTGAGCGGCCGACGGCGGGGCACGAGGACGAACCGGCTCACCGGGCCCAGCCCGGTCGCGGACAGCAGCAGGTCGTGGGTCCGTCCGCCGACCTCCCACCGCACCGCGACGCCGAACACGTCGGGGAGCGGGGCGGGCAGGCCGGCGGCCCGCGACACCCGGGCGACCGCGGGGACCACCAGCGGCGCGCCGAGCTCGCGGGCGCCGGGGGCGTCGGTGTCGTCGACGAGCAGGGTGCCGTGCCGGACGACACCGCGCGGGTGCAGCGGCCGCGGGGACGGCCGGACGCGGTCGACCACGCCGACGAGCGCGCGCAGGATTGCGCCGGCGGCGTCGACCGCCGGCGCGGTCCCGGCGGGGCGCGAGGCCCCGTGCGCGCGGTTCAGGTGCGCACCGGCGTCGGCGTCGTGCGGGCGGCGGGGGTGGAGGCGGACATCGTGGAGATCCCTCCGTCGTGCGCACCGGCGAGCGGCTGTGCGGCGGGCGGCTGCGCCGGTGCCCGACGCGACCTCCAGCATGCGTCGGCGTCCCCCGGGGTGCACCCGGGGCCGCACCCGGGACGTCCCCGCCGTGCGGGACCGGCGCGGCGGGGCGATGCTCGGGACCTGGACGCCCCGCCCCCGGCCGACGAGGAGACGCCGTGCACGCCGACGAGAGCCCCCTGCTGACCGCGACCCGGCGCCTGGAGCGCGCCACCGCCCTGGACGAGGCGGTCGACCGGGTTCAGCCCGTCGTCCTCAAGGCGCTGCGGACCAGCCCGCGGCTCGCGTCGCTGCTGCACGGCCGGCCGCTGGGCCACGCCGCGCACCCGCTGCTCACGGACGTGCCGATCGGCTTCTGGGCGAGCGCGACCGTGCTCGACCTGACGCCGGGCGGTGGGGACGGCCGCCGCCGCGCCGCCGACCGGCTGCTCGGCCTCGGCATCCTGGCCGCCGTGCCGGCCGCGGTCACCGGCCTCGCGGACTGGGCGGTCTCCGACCGGAGGACGCTCCGGGTCGGGACCGTGCACGGGTTCCTCAACAACGTCGCGCTCGGCCTGTACGGCACGTCGTGGCTGCTGCGCCGTGGCGGGCGCCGCGGGCTCGGCGTCGCGGTCGCGCTGGGCGCGGGCGGCGTCCTCGGCGCCAGCGGCTACCTCGGCGGGCACATGGCGTCCCGGCTCGGCTCGCCGCCCACGTCGGCGTCCGGCCCGGCCGAGCCGGAGGGCCGCGAGGGCACGGCGGCCGACGCGACCGCGTGACCGCGCGGCGCTCGGCCGCCGCGCTGCTGCTGCGCGGCCCCGGCGGTGTCGTGCGCGTGCTCGGCGCCCTGAGCGTGGTCGCCGCGGCGGTCGTCGACGGCCCGGTGGGGGCGGCGCTCCTGCTGCTCGTGCTCGCCGGTCTGGTGGTGCCCCCGGCCGTCCGCGCCGACCCGCGGCTCGACGCGGCGTACGGCATCGGGCTGCTCGCCGCCGGCTGGGCCGGAGCGCTCGACCTCTACCAGCGCATCTCGTGGCTCGACGTCGTCATGCACCTGGTCGTCACCGGCCTGATCGCCGCCGTCGCGCACCTCGTGGTCGCGCGCGCCACGGGGGCCGTCGTCGACCCGGTCCTGCCGGCGGCCCGGCGCGCGCGCGTGGGCTCGGTCGGCGTGACGACGGCGCTCGGGCTCGGGCTCAGCGTGCTGTGGGAGGTGGGCGAGTACCTCGGGAACACGTACATCGACGCGTCGATCCACGTGGGGTACCGGGACACGATCGGCGACATGGCCCTCGGCGGGCTCGGCTCGCTGGCCGCGGGGCTGGCGCTGGTCGGGGCGGGCGTCGCGGCCGGGAGGCGGGGCTGACGCCGGCCGTCTCGACGACGCGCCGAGCCGATCCGCCGGGGCGGTAAGCGAGAACAGCGGACCGCTTGTTCTCGCTTACGGCGATAAGCGAGAATAGCGTCGAACCACTTCTCGCTCAGGAGCCCGATGACCCAGGGTGCGCAGCACGCGCCGACGGCCGCGTCGAACGACGCGGCCGGCGCCCGCGTGCCGCCGCACGGGTCCGAGGTCCTGCCGTGGACGTCGCGGTCCTCTCGGCGGACGGAGATCGACGAGTACCGGGCATCGGTCCCCCCGCTGATCGCCGATGTCGACCTCCGGCCGTCGCGCACGCTCCTGGAGGCCGCGCGCCGCGCCCAGGTCGAGATCGGGGTCCTGGAGCACGCCCACGCGGACCAGGTCGCGGCGTTGGAGCCGTTCCTGCTCCGCACGGAGGCCATCGCCTCCTCGCAGATCGAGGAGGAGCTCACGACGGTCGACCAGCTGGCGCGCGCGCAGTACGGCATCCGTGCACCGCGCACCGCCCGGACCGTGAAGGGGGCCGTCGACGGGCTCGCGCTCCTCGTGGAACGCGCAGGCGGCGGGATCGTGCTGGACGACGTGCTGGCCGCGCACCGGCCGCTCATGGCGGACGACCCGCACGAGAAGTGGGACGCGGGCCGGCTCCGGACGGTGCAGAGCTGGATCGGCGGCTCGAACCGCTCGCCGCGAGGCGCGGTGCACGTGCCGCCCGCACCCGCTCGTGTCCCGGGGCTGATGGACGACCTCATCCGGTTCGCCCGCCGGACCGATCTCGACCCCGTCGTGCAGGCGGCGGTCGTGCACGCGCAGTTCGAGTCGATCCACCCGTTCACCGACGGCAACGGGCGTCTCGGCCGCTCCCTCATCAACGCGGTGTGGCGGTTCCGCGGCGCGACACGGGAGATGGCCGTCCCGGTGGCCTCCGCCATCGTCGCGGACCGCGAGCACTACTTCGCGCTGGTGAACGGCTACCGCGACGGTGACGTCGAGCCGTTCGCCGCGTACCTCGCCGACGCGGCGTCGCGGGCGGTCGCGGCCGCCGAGGTGTCCGCGCAGCGGCTGCTGGCGCTCCCCGGCGAGTGGCAGGCGCGCGTACGCCCGCGCGCCGGGTCGGCGGTCGCCACCCTGCTGCCGCTGCTCGTGAGCCGTCCGGTGGTGGACGCCTCCGACGTGATGCGCCTGACCGGGGTCTCGTCCGCCCGGGCCTACGCGGCCGTCGAGAGGCTGGTCGAGGAGGACGTGCTGCGCCCGATCACCGAGTCCCGCCGCGACATGACCTGGGCGGCCGGCGAGGTGCTGGACGAGGCCGACCTGATGGTGGACCGGCTCCGGGACGGGTGAGCGGTCAGCGCGCTCCCGCGCCCGCCCGCGCCGGGGCGGTCGCGTCCCGGTCCTCGTCGGCGTCGTCCGCCGGGACCGTGCGGAAGATGATCTTGAGGATCGGGAAGAACACCACGAACGAGATCAGCGCGTTGATGATCATGGTGACCACGTCGGCGCCCGCCTCGCCCGTGCTGCCCCAGCGGTCGATCATCCACCGGTAGATCGGCGCCTTGTAGAAGCCCTGGAGCCAGGCGGCGGCGAACGTGATGACGACGTACGCGAACGCGTACCAGGCAGCGGCCCGCCACACGTTCGTGTCCGACTTGAACGTCACGTTGCGCTGCAGGAAGAAGTTGATGATCTGCGCGATCGCCAGGGTGATCTGCACGGCCAGGAAGTAGGCGAGCCCGCCGCCGCCCTCGGGCAGCGCCCCCGCCGCGTAGTCGAAGACGTAGAACGTGCTGCCGTCGGCGTTGGTGTTGACGCCGAGCACCTGGAACGCGGTGTCGACCAGCGGGGTCAGGCCGAACACCCACTTCAGCACCGGCATGAGCGCGAGCTGCAGGACCGTCATGGCCATGCTGATGCCGGTGAACAGCGCGAACTCCGCGACGGCGGGACGTGCCTCGGCGAAGCGCCGCCAGGCGCGGCGGGTGCGACTGAGCATGGGGGTCCTCCTGGCGTGGGCGCGCCCGGTCCGTCCCGGGCCGAGGACAGGTAAGCCGACCGGCGGGCCCGACGGCGGTCGTCCGGCACAACCTGTCCGCGGGGGTCCACAGGCTGTCGGGCGCGGCTAGCCTGCCCGTGTGACCGCCCCGTACCTGGACGCCCCCTGGCCGATCACCACCGAGCGCCTCCTGCTGCGCCCCGCGACGGCCGAGGACGCGTCGGCGGTCTGGGCCTACCGCCGGCTCCCCGAGGTCGCCCGCTGGATGACCGCGCTGCCCGACGACGAGCAGGCGTTCGCCGCGCGGTTCGTCGAGCCCGACCGCCTCGGCCCGACCCTCGTCGTCGAGCGGGACGGCGCCGTCGTCGGCGACCTCATGGTCCGCATCGAGGACGGCTGGGGCCAGACGGAGGTCGCCGAGCAGGCGAAGCGGACCCAGGCCGAGATCGGCTGGGCGTTCGACCCCGCCGCGCAGGGTCGCGGCCTCGCGACCGAGGCGGTGCGCCGGCTGCTCGACGTCTGCTTCACCGACCTCGGCCTGCGGCGGCTCACCGCGCTCTGCTTCGCGGACAACGCGCCGTCCTGGCGGCTCATGGAGCGGGTGGGGATGCGGCGCGAGGGGGAGTACCGGGCGGACTCGCTGCACCGGGACGGGCGGTGGCTGGACTCGTACGCGTACGCGCTGCTGCGCGAGGAGTGGGCGGCGGCGCGCTGACCCGACCGGGGGAGGGGGTTGCGCCCGCCCCGGGTCGCTGGGGCACAGTGACCCCATGAGGTTCCTGACGTCCGGCTACGGCTGGTGGTGGCGCTCGCAGGGCGCCGCCTGACCTCATGTCCCCGGCCGCCCACCTCGGGCGGCCGCTCGCACGTTCCTCGCAGGGCTCCGACCGTCGTGGGCGCACCCCACCCCGAAGGAGTCCTCCTGTGCCCACGCGCGTGTTCACCGGCCTGAAGCCCACCGGCAGCCTGCAGCTCGGCAACTACCTCGGCGCGATCCGGCCGCTGCTCGACCTCGCCTCGGACCCCGGTGCGGACGTCGTCGTCTGCGTCGCCGACCTGCACGCCCTCACCGTCGAGCACGACTCCGAGCTGCTCCGTGCGCGCACCCGGGAGCTGGCCACGACGCTGCTGGCGTGCGGCCTCGACCCGAGCGCCCGGCTGTTCGTGCAGTCGACCGTCCCGGCCCACACCGAGCTGGCGCACCTCCTGGAGTGCACCGCGACGTACGGCGAGATGACGCGGATGGTGCAGTTCAAGGAGAAGTCGGCTGGCAGGGACTCGATCCGGCTGTCGCTGCTCACCTACCCCGCACTCATGGCGGCGGACATCCTCGCCCACGACACCGAGGTCGTCCCGGTCGGCGAGGACCAGCGGCAGCACCTGGAGCTCACCACCGCACTGGCCCGCCGGTTCAACTCCCGCTACGGCGAGACCTTCGTGGTCCCGCGGGGGAGCACGCCCCCGGCGACCGCGCGGCTCAAGGACCTGCGGGACCCGCGTTCGAAGATGGGCAAGACCGGGTCGGACGGTGCGGGGGTGCTGTTCCTGCTCGACGATCCCGACACCGTGGCGGCGAAGGTGCGCCGCGCGGTCACGGACGGGGAGCCGTCGCTCACGTTCGACCCCGAGGCGCGGCCGGGTGTCGCGAACCTCGCCACCGTCCTCGGCGCGCTCACGGCCCGGTCGCCCGTCGAGGTGCTGGAGGAACTGCGAGGGTCCGGGGCGCTCAAGGCCGCGGTGACCGACGCGGTGGTCGCGGCGCTGGCGCCGGTCCGGCGTCGGTACGCCGAGCTCGAGGCGGACCCGGCTGAGGTGGACCGGGTGCTGCGCGAGGGGAGGGACGCCGTGGCGCCCCTGGCGGTGGCGACCACGGCGCGGGCGCGGGAAGCGATCGGGCTGCTGGGCGTGGCGTGATCGTGTCGCGCGAGTCCGCAGGGATCGGGACCTGCTGGCCGGCCGGCGTCACGGTGCCGGGCTGGCCGTCTCCGCCCCGGTGGTCGCGCCGGCGGCCGCGCCCGTGCCCAGCCGCGGCAGCTCCACGTCGAGGCACGACATCGCCACCGGGTCGCCGCCCGCCAGCGCCGTGACGCGCGCCGCCGCCTCCGACAGCCGGGCCTCGGGCAGCTGCCCCGAGCGGACCGCGGCCACGAGCCCGTCGCGCATCCGGGTCGCGTGGTTGCCGTCGGTCGCGAGGACCGCGTCGGCGCCCGCGGACACGGCCTGCACCGCCGCGTCGGGGAAGTCCCAGCGGAGGTTGACCGCGCCCATCCCGACCGAGTCCGTCATCGCGACGCCCTCGAAGCCCATGTCGCGCAGCAGCGCGTAGGCGCGCGGGCTGAGCGACGCGGGCAGGTCGGGGTCGAGGGCCGCGTACTGCAGGTGGTTGAGCATGACGACGGGCGCGCCGGCGTCGACCGCCGCCTGGAACGGCACGAGGTCGGTCGCCGCGAGCTCGTCGAGGCCCGCCTCGACCAGGGACGACTCGCGGTGCGAGTCGACCGCCGACCGCCCGTGCCCGGGGAAGTGCTTGACCGCCGAGGTGACGCCCGCGTCGGCGAGCCCGTTCGCGTAGGCGAGCCCGTACGTCGTCGCCTCCTGCGGGTCGGCGCTGAACGACCGGTCGCCGATCACGCCCGTCGCGGGGCCGTCGTCTAGGTCGAGCACGGGCGCCAGGTCGAGGTCCACGCCGACGCCGGCCAGCACCCGACCGGTCTCCGCGGCCCGGGCGCGGACGTCGTCCGGCGACTCCTCCCGGGCCATGCGCCGCGGCGACGGCCCCGCGCCGACGAGCTGGCGCATGTGCGCCACGCGACCGGACTCCTCGTCGGTCGACACCAGGAGCGGCCGGCCCGCCGCGGCGCGCAGCCCGGTGGTGAGCGCCGCCACCTGCTCGGCACTCCTGGCGTTGCCGCCGGCGAGGAACACGCCGCCGACGCCGAGCGCGACGACCTGCTGCGCGAGCGCGTCGTCCGCGCGCGTCACGCCCGGCAGCCCGACGACGAGCACCGCGGCGGCGCGGGCCTCAAGGGGCTGCGGGGTGCACGTGGGGGTGGGGGCGGGCGGCTCCGACGTCGGTGCGGCGGCGACGGCGGCGGCCTCGGTGACCGCGGGCGCGGGGCCGGCAGGGGCGCCCTCCGTCGCCCAGGCGAGGGGCACGGCGGTCGCCGCGGCGGAAACCAGCGCGGTGAGCAGGACGCCCGTCGCCCGGCGGGACCGTCGAGCGCGGCGGGCGTGCCGCGGCGGCCGGCCGGACGGGCCGGGGGTCGTCGGGAGGCTCACTCCGGAAGGGTACGTGGGTGGGCCCCGTGGGGATCGAACCCACAACCCGCGGATTAAAAGTCCGCTGCTCTGCCAGTTGAGCTAGAGGCCCGGGAGGTGCGCGGGCGCTCCCGCGTGGGGCACCCGCGACGCCCCGCCGCGGCGGCGTGCCGTGCGGGGTGTCGAGGTCGAAGGTACCGCCTCGTCGTCTGCGCCTACCCGTCGACACCGTCCCCCGCGAGCGCCGCGCCCATGAGGTCGCGCGCCTCGGGGCTGCTCGTCCACACGTCCGACAGCCTGCCGTCCGCGACGACGGCGACGCTGAGGCCGGGGACTCCCCAGTTCACGACGACGACCTCCGGCCCGTCGGGCGGGTCGTCCTGCTGACCGGACGTCACCCCCACCGCGGGCACCTCGACGTGGTCCCCGCTCGGCAGCCCGAGCTGCGACCCGACGAGGTCGCAGCCCGGTGCGCCGATCGACTCGAGGTCGGCGACGTCGATCCGCTGCGGCTTGCACGGCGGCAGGGCGTCCCCACCGGGCGGGATGGCGACCCCGCCGGACGCGCACGCGGACGAGGACGCGACCACGAGCACGCCGACGACGCGGGCGATCGCCCTGTTGACGGACATGGTCGGGAGGGTAGCGGTGCCCGTGGCCCGCCCTCGGCCTGCCCTCAGCCCGCCCCTCAGCCCGCCACCTGCTCGTACCGCTCGACGAGCCCGACGAACTCCGACCGCAGCCCGTACGGGTCCTCGCCGAGCGCCTCCTCGGCCCGGTCGCGGGCGCGGCGGGGGTCGGCGCCGTCGGCGTACGCGGACCCCGACGCGACGAGGCCGAACTCCGCCACCGCGGACGCGAACCGGAAGTCCGCGCCGGGGGAGCGGGTGTACGCGTCCGCGCCGGCCGGGACGACGACCTCGGTGCTCTCGGTCGCGCCGGGGTCCTTGTACCGGACGTGCACCGTGAGGAAGTCGTCGGAGCCGCGCGTCTTCCGGTCCTGGTAGTCGAGGTCGTCGTCGCCCCGGTCCCCGCGGTCGGCCGGCACGAGCTCGTAGAACGCCGTGACCGAGTGCCCGGCGCCGACGTCGCCGGCGTCCTTCGTGTCGTCGTCGAAGTCCTCGTCCTCCAGGCGGCGGTTGTCGTAGCCGAGCAGCCGGTACTGCTGCACGGTGGCGGGGTTGAGCTCGACCTGGAGCTTGAGGTCCTGCGCGACGACGAACATCGTGGAGTCGAACTCGTCCACCAGGACCTTGCGCGCCTCGTCGAGGGTGTCGATGTAGGCGTAGTTGCCGTTCCCGTGGTCGGCGATCGCCTCCATGGTGCTGTCCTTGAGGTTGCCCATGCCGAACCCGAGGACCGAGATGTGCACACCGGTCCGGGCGTGCTCCTCGATGAGGTCGGTCAGCTCCTCGGGCGTCGACGGCCCGACGTTGAAGTCGCCGTCGGTGGCCAGGACGACCCGGTTGTTGCCGCCCTCGACGAAGTTCTTCGTGGCGAGCTCGTACGCCGTCTCCAGGCCCCGGGCGCCGCCGGTCGACCCGCCGGCGCTGAGCTCGCGCAGGATCCCGACGAGCGTGCTCCGCTGGTCCCCCGGCACGGAGTCGGCCAGGACGGTGTCGCTGCCGGCGTACGTCACGATCGAGACGGTGTCGTCCTCGTCGAGCTGCTCGACCAGGAGCTCGAACGACCGGGCGAGCAGCGGCAGCTTGTCCGGCTCGTCCATGGAGCCGGACACGTCGAGCAGGAAGACGATGTTGTTGCCCCGGCTCGTGGGGACGGCGTCCGTGGCCTGCACGCCGATCATCGCCAGCCGGTGGTCCGGGTCCCACGGCGCGTCCGCGACCTGCGTCGTCACCGTGAACGGGTCCTCCGCGTCCGGCGCGGGCGCCGGGTAGTCGTAGTCGAAGTAGTTGACGAGCTCCTCGATCCGCACGCCCTCGGGCCGGGTGCCCTGGGTCAGCTGGCGGCGCAGGTTGCTGTACGACGCGGTGTCCACGTCGGAGGCGAACGTCGACAGGGGGCTGGTCGCCACGTCCTGGAACGGCTGCTCCGGCGAGTCGTCGTACTCCTCCCGCGACTCGGAGGGGGCGTAGGGCCACGGATCGGGCGCGTACGCGTCGTCCTGCGCGACCTCCTGGCCGTAGGAGGCGTCGCTCGCGCCCCCCGAGCTGCACGCGCCGAGCGCTCCCAGCGCCACCACCGCGACCGCGGCGACCAGGCGGTCCCGCGAGCGCCGCGCCGTCCCGGGACGAGCCGCTTCCGTCCACGTCCGACCACGCATGAGATCCCCCTCCATCGTCCGATGGACGGCATGCTTCCGGCTCCGTGACCAGGGTGGACAGCACGGGAGCATCACGCTGACGTCCCGTTCCGGTCACGGCCGGCCCTGCGACCACCCGTTCGGGCGACCCCGGCGCGCCGGAGAGTGGTTGACGCCCCCGGGCGCCGGCAGCCATCATCGCCACATGGCGATGACATCCCCGGTTGTCGATGACGAGAACGAGACCCGTTCCGTCGACGACGCCGCGCTCACCGCGCCGACCGCCGCGCTGTTCCGGGCCCTCGGCGAGCCCGCCCGGCTGACGATGCTCCGCCACCTGTTCACGGGCGAGCACTCGGTGCGCGAGCTGACCGAGCACCTCGGCCTCGCGCAGAGCACCGTCAGCGT
>Ga0164309_10001781_pt1 | contig 10314 bp, 3 predicted proteins | sample Whisoiple_247_MG_FD_109984 | JGI IMG/M metagenome (GOLD analysis project Ga0164309, IMG submission 109984) | Soil microbial communities amended with fresh organic matter from upstate New York, USA - Whitman soil sample_247_MG | ecosystem: Environmental > Terrestrial > Soil > Unclassified >... | reverse complement strand
GTGCTGCACCTGCTCCTGGTACTGCTCCTGCTGCTGGCCAGACGGCTGCTCCTGCTACGGGCGCGGCTGACGAGGAAGAGGAGCCGGCGCTCGAGATCGACGACGAGGACGATGCCGGTCCCATCCAGGATCAGCAGGTAACGCGCTCGGGCCTGCCGCTGAACAATCGCGGGCCGTGGGACATCTCCGACACCTACGACGACGAGGCTACGCCCGACAGCCGCCCGCAGCCGCCCATCACCGGCCTGCCGCCGCGCCGCATCACCGATCCGTGGGAGAGCCTTCGCGACGAGCCGCCGCGCAGCACCGTGCCTGTCGATGACGTGCCGTTCGATGATGACGGCATCGCGACCTGGGGTGACCCCTTCGACACCGAGACCCCCACGCAGGTCCAGCCCGGTGCGTTCACGCTCGACGACGAAGCCCCGATGACGACGACGGTACCGCCGCCGGTACCGCCTAATTCCGTCGACGAGACGCGCCGCACCATGCGTAGCGTCGAGCGGCAGAACAACGCCCGCAACATCAGTGAGCAGCCGTGGGAGAGCCTCGTCCGGACGCCGCAGCAGCGCGGCGCACAGGCAGCCACTGAGGACGTGCCGTTCGACAGCGGCCCGCCGCTGGAAGGGCGTGAGGGGCTGGACCCGTGGGAGGATACGCCTACCGCGACGGTAACGCCCGCCGGCCCCAAGACCGGCGAAGCCTACGAAACCGATGCCCATCACGGCTCGACCGAGGTGTTCACTGAGGTCGATGACGCCAAGAAGGGGTCCAACTACGTCTCCGACCTTGGCGCGCACTGGTTCACTGCCGACCCCGAGGCGGCAGACAGCTACGCCATCCGGCGCGAGCAGAGCGCCTTCGATCAGGCGGCTGGCAAGGAAGCCCCGATCAAGGGCACCCCCATGCGCTATGGGGCGAAGCTGCGCTTCGACAACCCGCTCGTCGTCGACATGGAGGGCGCGCAATACGATCCGGTGCTGTGGCAGAAGCAGATCAACGACGCCAAGAAGGGCGGTCACGACGGCGTGATCATGCTCAACGCCGTCGATGGCGGCGGCAAGAAGACCACGGTCTATGCCGTGCTCAACGGCAAGCAGGTCAAGATCACCTCGTCCACCAAGCTGGATGTGCCGGAGTCGACGTCAAAGGTTACCGCCAAGGTAGCGGAGGTCCAGAAGAAGGTTAGGGCCAGAGCCAAGCCCAAGGCACCCGCTGCGCCTGTGGTGGAGGAAGAGGAAGCCCCCGCGGCGAAGCCCGTGCGGGAGACGACGGGCGTGGTGCTGCCCAACCTCGAACAGCAGGCGCAGGAAGAGCGGCAGAAACGCGCCGACAAGGCTGCCGAGAGGGCGGCAATCAAGAAGAAGACGGAGAACCTCGCACGCGGCCAGCGCGCACCCAAGCCCCCCAAGGAGGGTGCCAAGCCGAAGTCGACGACCGCCGCCGAGAAGAAGGCTGCCAAGTCGGTCGACGCCAAGGTCCATGCGGCAATGGTCGACCTGACTCCGAACATGCAGGAGCGCACCACCGGCGAGCGCGCCCTCGTGTCGCTGGCGTCGCGGCTGCGTGAGATCGTGACGCGGGCACGGGACACCGGCGTCGAGAAGGGCATGAACGCATTCATCGACGCCGCCGACCTGCTGTCGCGTGGCATCGAGCTGGACCGCAATGCGGCGATGGAAGCGGCGGACCTGGGCAAGAAGCCCCCGGCGGGGCGCGTGACGACGGACATGATTGCGGCCGTGCGTGGCATGGAAGCGGCCGAGCGCGTCCGTGTCGCACCCGACGCCAAGGAAGAACTGGAGAGGTTGTCCAAGAAGCACGCATCCGACAAGAAGGCCGGCTCGCAGGACTTTACCGCGACCGGTACCGGCGGCGGTAACACCAGCGGCACGCAGAGCCACATGAGCACCGAGACGCTCAAGGCCGATCCCAATGCCGTGCTGCCGGGAAGCACCAAGGTATCGGCCAGCGCCCGCACCGACTCCGAAGCGGGCGGGCTGCGCACCGGCTCGAAGGCCCGTGTCACCGAGCGCGTGGTCGGCGGCAAGCGGGTGAAGGTGTTCGCCCAGGTGGATGAGGATGGCAATGCCGTCATCGCCCCGGTCAGCAAGCCGAAGATCGATCCGGCTGCTGCTGCCGAAGCATTGAGGGTGGCCAATGAGCGCGAGGCCAAGCGCGAGGCCGAGCTCGACGCGCTCTACGGTAAGCGCGCCGATGAAACCGTGCCGACACCGGCAGCACCGAAGGCAGCACCGCGGGATGAGGCGGCACCGGCACTGACGGCGACGCAGAAGCGGGCCGAGACGGCGCGCAAGAACCGCGAGGCCAAGGACGCGAAGGCGAAGGCTGTCGAGCAGGCTGCAGAGGGTAAGCCGGTCCTGTTCGGCGAGACTGAAGCCCCGGTCGTGACGCGCAAGGAGCGTGTTACCGAGGGCCGTACCGGCGTCATGCGGCAGTGGTTCGAGTCGCTCTCCAAGGATGAGCAGAGCTACCTCCGGCACTACTTCGAGAAGGACCCCAAGTTCGCTCTCGGCACTGTCCGCAATTCAAAAGCCGCCCGTGAGCGCTATGACCTGGCTCTCAAGCTGCGGCGTGAGGCTATCGACACGCTGCTCGGCGAGATCAGGGGGCTGCATGAGGCGGGCCTGAGTCGCGATGAACTGATGATGGCGGTGCGCGGGCTGGCCAAGCAGGCGGTGACACCGGACCAGAAGTCGGCCGTGGCGTCGACGGAACTGCCGGCGCTGATCCGTGAGCTTACGACTACCGCAGAGGTAACCGAGGCAGCCCCTGCTGAGGAGGCTGAGCCGGGCTACACCGAGGTCAAGCCGCAGGCACGGCCCAAGGTCGTGGAGATCAGGCGCCGCACCAAGGCGATGGAGAACCCCAACCCGCCGTCTACCGTCAACGGTAACGTCTGGAATCTTCCCGGCGGCGCTATCGCCCACTCCCGGCGGTCGCTGGGGCACTACCTCGACCAGGACGAAGTGTCGAACCTGCCGGGGCTGCGCGGCGTGCTGGCGCGCTTCCTGCGCAAGAACGTGCTCAACAAGGTCCGCAACACGCCGGTCTATCTGGTGTCGCCCGAGAACATGGAGATCCTCGCCAAGCAGGATGGTTACGACGTCGTGCCGCTGGGCCTGTTCGACCCCAACGGCGAGTTCATCATGGTCAACACCGACGCCATCGACGGGCGCGGCCTGATGCAGCATGTGCTGATCCACGAAGCGGTACATGCCGCCCTGCAGCGGGCGCTCGACTCCGATGTCGAGTCGCAGCTCGTCATCCAGCAGATGATGGATGAGGTCTGGGACCAGATGGCGGACGGCGAGTGGCAGGGCACCTACGCCACCCGCGACGGCGACGCCGGCGAGTTCCTCTCCGAGATGCTGTCCAGCCCGTACTTCCAGAAGCGGCTGATGGAGATGCACGCCAGCCCGAAGCTGAAGGCGATGGTCGGCGTCACCGGCGAGCGCACGGTGTGGGACATCCTCATCGCGATGGTGCGGCGCCTGTTCAACGTGCCGGCGCACATGACGCCGATGCTGGAGATCGGGCTGCGCGTCACCCAGCGCCTCGACGCGCTGGCTCCCGACGTGGAGTCGGCAACGCAGATGCGCCGCAACGTCACCGGCAAGATGATGGCGATGCAGGCGTCTGCCATTACCGGTGCGGTAACCGGCAATGTCGACAGCGCCATCCGCTCGCTGTCCAACCGCGGCATCAACATGACCGACCGGCTCCGCAAGGGGCTGCTCAAGGTCATGTCCAACGACCATGTGCGCCAGGCTGCCGAGACGTCGAACGCGGAGTTCGGCGGGCACATCTTCAGGGTCACCGACGCGATCGAGAAGATGGGGCCGCTGGGCCGCAAATACGCCGAGCCGGGGCACGACCTTGCCAAGCGCATCAAGGAGCTGCAGGTCAAGGACCCTGCCAAGATGGCGGCGTTCAGCGAGTACACGCACAACGTCACGGTGGCGGACGTGCATCCCGACGCGCTGCTTACCGATCCGGTACACGCCTACATCCTCAACAAGAAGGGCAAGGTGCGGCCGAAATACGCGCAGGCGATCGTGCAGCACAAGGCGCTGCGGTCCGAGTACAAGGCACTCGATCCCGAGTACCAGAAGCTGTTCCAGGACCTGAAGCAGTATTTCCGCGACACGCAGGACGCGCTGACCCGCACCAATATCGAGGGGGTGCTGGCGGCTGCCGAGGACACGGTTACACCGCCGCCCGGGCACACGCTCAAGACGATGGCCGACTGGGTATTCAAGGGCGGGCTGGACCTGCCGGAGGCCGACCCGACGCCGGCTGCGATGCGCGCTGCTCTGGGCAAGAAGCTGGTCGACCACCTGACCAACGTGTCAGCCATGAAGCGCATCAACGGGGCGTACTTCCCGATGATGCGGCGTGGCGATTACGTCATCGTGGGGCGCGACAAGGTGGCGGTGCCGAGCAACGCCGTCTACACCGCCGAGGATGGCGACGTCATCTTCAAGACGCTGAAGGAGGCGACCGACTGGGCCAAGACCGCTACCGCCAAGGTAATCGACGTGCGGGCGGTCGGCACCGACGCCAACGGCAGCCGCTACTTCACCAACGCCAATGGCGAGAAGGAGAAGTACTCGGTCAAGACCGGCAAGGAAAAGCGCTTCCTCGTCAGGGTGCAGAACAAGCATGTCGAACGCTTTGAGACGGCGGCTGAGGCGTATGAGGCCGAGAAGCGCATGCGCGCCAGCGGCGAGTTCGACGATGACACCATCAGCGGTGTCCAGAACCGCGAGGATGCTGGCCGCGATCTGTCGCTGCTTCCGCGGCAGGCTGCCACGCTGATCAAGTCGATCCAGCAGCGCGAGGGCTTGGACGACGCGCAGCGCAAGGTGCTGATGGACTCCATCATCCAGTCGTCGATCTCGATGATGCAGGGCACCCGCGTCCAGCACCGGCGCATGCCACGCAAGTATGTCGGCGGTGCCGACAAGGACCTGCTGAAGAACATGATGGCCTACTCTACCTCGTCCGGTAACTACCGGGCGAAGATGGACCTGGCCCGGGAAATCAGCGAGGGGATGGCCGGCGCGCGCAAGGTGCTGAAGGACCTGTCGCTGTCGGAAAGCTCGAGCGCGCTGGTGCGCGACGATCTGTTCCGCGAGATCGAGCGGCGCGTCACGTCGCCGACGACGGGGGAAGAGGGCGGTGCCCTGAGCAAGCCGGTGCGCGTGCTGCTGGCGCTGTCGTTCCTCGACAAGCTGGCCTCGCCCGCCTACTCGATGATCAACGCCATGCAGCCGGGCATGGTGACCATGCCGGTGCTGGCTGCCAAGTACGGCTGGGGGCCGGCGACCAAGGCGCTGGTGCGCGCCTATAGCGCCCTTGGTGGCATCGATACGGTGAAGGCCGGCCTTACCGACACGGTAAAGATGTTCCGGCACGACACCGGCACCGACTTCCTGTCGACCTACAGGGACCGGATGCAACGGCTGTTCCCCGGCGCCGAGGGCCAGAAGCTGGTCGAGCTGATCGATTACCTCGCCGAGCGCGGGGCCATCGACAAGGATGCCGGCATGGAGATCGGCAAGTGGTCCGACACGTCGACCCGTGCGGGCCATGCGCTCAACCGTGCCGAGCTGATCTCGCGGGCGCTGCCTACGGCCATCGAGGCGATGAACCGCATGAGCACGGCGCTGGCCGAGTACTGGCTGGCGACGGGCAAAGGCGCGACGCATGAACAGGCCATGAAGGCGGCGCTGACGCAGGTCAACAACACGCAGGGCAACTACTCCGCCACCAATGCTCCGCCGATCTTCAACCACCCGCTGGCGCGCGTCTTCCTGCAGTTCAAGAAGTACGGCCAGATGATGTACCATCTGATCGGCCAGAGCATCTACCAGTCGGCGAAGGGCGGCACGCCCGAAGAGCGCGCTGTGGCCAGGAAGACGCTGCTCAACATTGCCATGACCCATGCCAGCATGGCGGGCATGATGGGGCTGCCGATCGAGGGGCTGAAGGTCCTGTTCATCGCCATCGGCCTGCTGGGCGGGCCGTCGTGGGAGGACATGGAGGATGAGCTGCGCCAGCTTGCGGCACGCGGCCTGGGGGCACGCGGCGCTGAGATGCTGATGAAGGGCTTACCGCGGGGGTTGGGCTTCGATCTCTCCAACCGCGTCGGCCTCGACAGCCTGATGAGCTTTGGCGGGCCACGCGACAACACCGACCGCGACGTCAAGGTGTGGCTGTTCGACACCATCGCCGGCGCGCCTTTGGGGCTGGTCAACGACTGGGGCAAGGCCATCGGCAACATCATGGATGGCGACCTCCTCAAGGCGACGGAGAAGCTGATCCCGATCAAGGTGGTGTCGGACTCGATCCGCGCTTACCGCGAAGGTACCGAGGGCAGCAAGACCAAGGCGGGGCGGCAGACCAGCCCGCCGAGCAGCTATGGGGAGATGGGGCTGCGGGCAATGGGCCTGTCGCCGGCCAGCTCGACGCGCAAGTACGAAGCGGACAGGGTGTTCTACGACCGGCAGAAGAAGGCCTCGACGGCGCGGCAGGATCTGATGGGGACGTGGCTCAACGCTTCGAAGGCCGAGCGCGGCCGCGCCTGGAACAGCATCCGCAAGTGGAACCAGGGCAAGGACGAGGAGCAGCGGATCACGATGGACGATCTGCGCAAGACCGATAAGCGCCGCAAGTCCGACACCAACAAGGGTGTGTTCAAGGATGGCTACCGTGTCGGTAAGGCGGACAATGAAGCCTATGCGCGAACTCTAGCCTATAAGTGATTGAAATGGCACGCGATTACAAAAAAGAATATGCCGAGTACCAGGGCCGGCCCGAGCAGATCAAGCACCGCGCCGAGCGTAACAAGGCGCGGCGCGAGATGGAGCAGGCGGGCCGCGTCCACAAGGGCGACGGCATGGAGGTCGACCACCGCAATCCGATCCGGAACGGCGGGTCCAACGCGCCGTCGAACTGGCGGGTGGTGACGCGGGCGCGCAATCGCGGCTGGGCCGACGGCAAGGTCTAGCTGAAATTGATGGTGTCGCCGAACAGGACGTGCATGCCGTAGAGCTTGAACCCCTCGGTCAGCTCCAGCAGCACGCCGTCATGGTCATCGCGGCTGTCGAGTATCACTACCTTGGCGATCATGCCGCCATTGATCACCGGCAGGGAGCCGTACAGATCGACCCCGCCGGTGGTGCCATTGAAGTGACCGTTGAGGTAACCGCGGGCGATGCAGAAGTTCATCCGGTCGGTGACAACGGTCATGAACTTCAGCTCACTCACTGACCACCTTGAGGCCGTGTGTCAGGCCGCTGGCGAAGCGCTTGAACGACATCCGCATGTTCTTGATGTCGCGGTAGCCGTTGCCGCCGCTGCCCTTGGAGACGGTCTGGCACATCCGCAGACCGTCCATGTTGACGATGATGATCTGGTAGTGGCGGGAGGCCACGCGGACCTCCTCCACTTGCAGTCCCTGTTGCTCGGCGATGTCACGAGCCTCGCGGATGGCTCGCGTCATTCAATGAACCCCTTGAGGCGGGGGTCATTCATGTCGAGTTCCATCAGGTACTCCATCGCCCCTACCTTGTCGGTACCGGAACAGAGCTTGCCGTTGACGATCCGCATGCCGAACTCCTCCTTGAGCGCCTTGGTGAAGGCGTGGCGGGAGTAGTCGTGCTCGCTCATCCAGCGCGAGAAGAAGGTCGAGCTGACCCGCATCATGCCGTCGTCGCGGCCGATCTGGACATAGATGCCGTCGATCCGCGACGTGTCCGAGACGATCTCGATGGACCCCGGCACGGGCTTGCCGGCGCCGACATTGATCTTGTTCGTCGTCACCATGTGGCGGGCACGCATGGCGTTGATGAACTGCGCCAGGATGGTCGACACCGACATGGTGTTCTTCATGTCGGAGGGTGCTTCCTTGATCTCGCCGCGCATGCGGTCGAGCACGTCGTGCAGGTGCGTCTTGAGCGCGCTGGTGTCGATCTGTGTCAGCCCCAGCTCGTTGGCGTAGCGCGCACCGGAGAGCAGTACCGTCACGGTAGCCAGCCAGAAGCGCTCTTCCTTGTTGGTGACGAACTCGTCGCGGAGCTGGTCGTGCAGATCGGCAACCTCCTGCGCGATCCGCATGTGGTTGGCGCCGAGGAACTTGGCGTAGATCAGCCCCGCATGGCCGTAATTGTCATGGGTGCGCGACAGCGTGCGCGAGACATAGGACTGTTCGATCTGGCCGATGACCCCCGGCGGCACCGGGTACTCGAAGCAACGGTAGATGCCCGCCATTGTTGACGTGTTCTGTCGGGTAACCGCGTCGAGGATGCTCTCGTTCGACGCCGACACCATCAAAGTCTGCCACGTCCCGACCTCGCGCTGGGTGATGTCGGAGTTGAGCCGGGACTTGTCCTTGCCGCCCGTCACCTGGAACGCCAGCGACACGAACTTGGTGGTCTGCTGCTCAGTCTTGAGCTCGTCCCAGAACAGCGGCAGCACCTTGAGCTGGCCGATGCGGTTGGCTACCGACAAGGTAGTGTCGTCGAGCATCTGCATGGCCCTGATGGGGTCCGCCCACACGGCCTGGGCGACACGCATGACGGTGGTCTTGCCGATGCCGGACTCGGACGAGTAGGCGTTGAGCATGATGCCCGACTCGCCGGTGAAGCGTACCAGCGGCCCGCCGAAGGCAGCGGCGAGGATGCTGTCGAGCGCGGGGCGCTGCTGGTCGGTGATGATCTTGCTCATCTCCAGCCACGGCGCGATCTCGCCCTTGGGCGTGTACTGGTAGGCCAGCACCGGATCGGGCATGGCGGCGGGACGATCGAAGCCGACAGCCCACACCCTGCCGGCGTAGGTGAAGCCCTCGAGCTTGCCGTTGACCATCGTCCATCCGAAGGGGGAACTCGACACGACGGCATCCTTTGTCTGTTGCAATTTCTGAACCCAGCTCACGAGGAACTCCTTGATACCTTTGACGGTGTTTTCCTGCAGCAGCATGCCGTGCTTGGACAGGCACTTGCTGGCGCTGTCCTTGGTGGATAGTTCCGACAGCGGCGCTTCTACCTTGGCGGTACGGCCGGCTGCGGCCTTGGTCGAGAAGTGCAGCACCCACGGATTGTCCTGCAGCCAGGCGTTGGTCATCGGATAGCTGCAGAGCAGGTGGTTGGTTACCGCGCCGGTATCGTCGACCACCCGCCGGTAGACCAACCCCTTGGTGTCGCGGACATAGCCGTCCGGCATCACGTCGCTATTGTCCAAGGCCTCGGGGGTGTTGAGTGGGCTTTTGCCCAGTCCGCGGATCGGGCAGGTGGCGCAACTGGTGCAGCCCGACAGCTCGATCTTGTCGCATTTGGGCCAGCCGATGTCGCGCTTGGCCCGGTCAGCCTCGATGCGATCGAACATCGAGTCGGTGGACTCGACGCTGTAGCCGGGGTGCCCCTTGGCCATCAGGTGCGCGTCGGCCCTGCCACCCTCGGTGAAGGTGGCGATGCTGGTGGTGAGGAACCACAGCGGGTTGGGGTAGGCCGCGCCATTGGTGTCGATGGCGGTCTTGATGAAGCCGCAGCGCGCCGCGACCTCGTTGATGTTGATTACCTTGCGCGTGGTTCCGCCGCCAAGATCGTTGTTGTCGACCTGCACGCCGGGGCGGGGCGGCAGGTTGAAGTCGGCGGCATGGCCGTTCATATGCGGCGCCGGACCCATGAAAGGCTTCAGCGCCTCTTCCATTACCTCGACGGTAAGTTCGTCACCGAAGGCAACAAGATTGACGTCCTTGGCCTCGCCGGACTTGTAGTTGTGGGTGCCGGGAGGCCGGAGTATTCGGGCGCTGTCGATGGTGCATTGGGTGTCGCAGTGGACCTTGGCGTCCTTGAGGGCGCGGGCCAGGGCGTTGGCGAGCGGCTGCCATTCGAGGCGTGATAGTTCACGGTCCAGCGCCCAGTGGACGTGCAGCCCGCCGGAGCCGGTGGTTACCACGGCGGTAGGCAGCGGCATCTTGTGGCTGGCGATGAAGCCCTTGAGCGCCGTCACCGCCTCACCGGTATTGGCGTAGGCGCCCTCCTTGACGTCGATGTCGGCGAACAGCGACTTGAGCGCAGTAGCATTGTCCTGCGAGCGCACCGCGCCAAGGAACGAGAAGCCACTGGCCGTCGTTACTGGCTTCGCTTCGGACTGCTTGGACATGCAGACGTAGATGTCACGGATGTCGGCACGGCTCTGCGCGTAGTCGATGATGCGGATGGCTTCGTCTAATGTCTTCGCGGCCTGACCGTTGAAGTAGGGCTTGCCGTCCTGGCGCAACTTGGT
>Ga0164309_10001780_pt1 | contig 10327 bp, 8 predicted proteins | sample Whisoiple_247_MG_FD_109984 | JGI IMG/M metagenome (GOLD analysis project Ga0164309, IMG submission 109984) | Soil microbial communities amended with fresh organic matter from upstate New York, USA - Whitman soil sample_247_MG | ecosystem: Environmental > Terrestrial > Soil > Unclassified >... | reverse complement strand
TGCCGGGCGCCGACGCCGCCCTCGCGCCCGCCTGGGTGTGGGGGGGCGAGCGGCTGCGCCCGGGCGACCTGGGCCCCGGCGACGTGCTGCCGTGCCGCGGGGACGACCCGCGCCTGGAGCCCGGGTTCACCCCGACCGGGGACCCGGAGATCGACGACGTCGCGATCGGCGAGCTCGCGCTGGCCCGCAACCGGGTGCTGTCGCCCGTGGGCATCGCCGAGGCCGCCGAGCGCTGGTACCGGTCCAAGCAGGGCCCCGCGTCCGCCGGCGCCGTCGCGTCCGCCGAGCCGTGCATGACCTGCGGGTTCCTGGTGCCGCTGCAGGGCGCGCTGGGCACGGTGTTCGGGGTGTGCGTGAACGCGTGGTCGCCGGACGACGGCAAGGTCGTCGCGCTGGAGCACGGCTGCGGCGCGCACTCCGAGACCGACGTCGAGCCGCGGCCGTCCGAGTGGCCCGAGGTCCCGGTCGCGCGCGAGCTGGACGTGGTCCCGACCGCCGAGGTCGTCGGGTCCGGGGCGGTCGACGCGCCGGCGCCGGACGCCGCGGCCGCCCGGGCGCCCGGGGACGGCGCGGCCGACCCCGCCGTGACGGTGGAGGCCACGGTCGAGTCCGTGACCGTCGAGGTCGAGGTGGCCGCGGACGACGTGGCGACCGACGACGCGCCGCCCGCGGAGGACGAGCCCCGGTCGTGACCGGCGACGTCTTCGGCACGCGCGCGCTGCGCGAGCGGGTGCTGGGGACGTGGCGCGCCGACCCGGCGCGCCTGCGCGAGGACGCGAACACCGAGGAGGACCACGCCCGCGGCTACTACCGCGACCGGGTGGTGGTCGAGCTCGCGCAGAACGCCGCCGACGCGGCCGTGCGCGCGGGGACGCCGGGGCGGCTGCTGCTGCGGCTGACGACGGCGGGCGCCGCCGAGGCGGGCGACGACGCGGCCGGTGACTCGGGCGGCGACCGCCCGGGCGGCGCCGGAGAGGGCGCGGCAGCGCCGGGTGGCGCGGTCCTGGTCGCGGCGAACACCGGCGCGCCGCTGGACGCCGCCGGCGTGCACTCGATGGCGGCCATGCGCGCCTCGGCGAGCCGGGACTGGCCCGGCCACGACGGCACCGGGGCCCGGGGCCCGGGCCTGGTCGGCCGGTTCGGCGTCGGCTTCGCGGCCGTGCGGGCGGTGTCCGACGACGTCCGGGTGCTGTCCACGTCCGGCGCGGTGCGGTTCTCGCTCGACGACACCCGCCGGGACCTCGCGCTCGCCGGGGTCGACGAGCCGCGGCTCGCCGACGAGGTCGCCCGCCGCGAGGGGTCGCTGCCCGCGCTCCGGCTGCCCCGGGAGGACGCCGGCCGCCCGCCGGGCGGGTACGACACCGCCGTGCTGCTCGGGCTGCGCGACGACGCGGCGGTGGACGCCGTGCGGTCGATGCTCGCCGAGGTCGGCGACGCGCTGCTCCTGGCGCTGCCCGGGCTGACGGAGGTGGTGGTCGAGGACGACCTGGCCGGCCACCGTCGCCGGGTCGCCGACGTCGACCGCCGGTGGCGGCGCCTGACCGTCGAGGGCGAGCTCGATCCCGCGCTGGTCGCGGACCGCCCCGTCGAGGAGCGGTCCCGCCGCCGCTGGCGCGTGACCTGGGCGCTGCCGTCCCGCGCGGGGGCGGGCGACCTGGCGGGCGGCGCCGACCTGCTCGCCGCGCTCACCGGGGTGGCGGCCGGCGAGCCGCCGTGGGAGCGGGTGCTGCACGCGCCGACGCCCACCGACGACGCCCTCGACCTGCCGGCGCTGCTCGTCGCGACCGTCCCGCTCGACCCCACCCGGCGGCGCGCCGCCCGCGGCCCCGCGACCGACGCGCTGCTCGACGTCGCCGCCGAGGCGTACGCCCGGCTCGCCGCCGCGTGCGCCGCCGACGGCGAGGACGCCCTGCGGCTCGTCCCGCTGGGGCTGCCGGCGGGCGAGCTCGACGCCGCGCTGCGCGGCCGGCTGGTCGAGGCGCTGTCCCGCACCCCGCTGCTGCCGCCCGCGGGCGCCGCCGGGCCGGCCGAGCCCGACCCCGGCCCCGACGGCGAGGCCGACCGCGCCGCCCCCGACGGGGACGACCGCCCCGCGCCCGACGACGCGGACCACCGCCCCGCCGACGACGGCCGCGCCGCGCCGGACCCCGCGGACCTCGTCGAGCCCCACCGCGCCGTCGCGCTCGCCGGCCCGCACGCCGCCGGGCTGACGCGCGCCCTGGCCCCGTGGTTCGCCGGCCTCGTCGTGCTGCCCGAGGGCCGCCTGGCCGCGGCCCGCGCCCTCGGCGTCGAGGTCCGCGACGTCGCCGAGTACGTCGAGGAGCTGCCCGCCGCCTCCGGCCTCCCGCCCGCGCGGTGGCGCGCGCTGTACGCCGCGCTCGCCCCGGCCGCGGGGGACCCCCTCGTGCGCGAGGCGCTCGCCGCGCTGCCCGTCCCGCTGGCCGACGGCCGGGTGGTCCGGGGCGCCCGCGGCCTGCTGCTGCCGGTCGCCGGCGCGCTCGACGCCGCGGGCCCGGTGGCCGGCGCGCTGGCGGTCCTCGGCCGGTGGGGCGTGCGGCTGGTGCACCCCGCCGCCGCGCACGAGGTGCTGGAGCGGCTCGGCGCGGCGCCCGCGGACCCCGCGGCGCTGCTCGCGCACCCGGGCGTGCGGCAGGCCGTGCTGGACCAGGCCGACGAGGACGACGTCGCGGTGGCCGAGCAGGTCAGCGACGCCGTGCTCGCGCTCGTGCGGGCCGCGGTGGCGGACGGCACGGTCGCGCCGGAGGGCGAGCCGGTCCCCGTCGGGCGGGCCGTCCTCGGCCTGCTCACCCTGCGCGCGGCGGACGACGAGCCGACGCCCGCGCACGGCCTCGTGCTGCCCGGCTCGCGCGCCGAGCGGCTGCTCGACCCGCGCGTGCTCGCCCCGGTCGCGGCGGACGCCGTCGAGCGGTGGGGCGCGGACGCCCTCGCCGCCGCGGGCGTCCGCGCGGACCTGGTGCCGCTGCTGCTCACGGACGTCGTGGCCGGCCCGGACGACCTGCCGTACGCCGACGACGACGCCGACCTGGTCACCGACGGCCTGGACGGCTGGGACGCCTGGGTCGCCGAGGTCGCCGCCGTCGTCGGGGAGGGGGAGGCGCTCCCCGAGGTGCTGGCGGTCGCCGACCTCGACGCCACGGACCCGGGCGCCTGGCCCGCCGTGCTCGCCCGGCTCGCCGAGCCGGGGCCGCTGCGGCGCGCGCTGCTCGACGAGGTGCGCGGCCCCACGGGCCGCCCGGCTCCCGGCTACACCGCGTGGTGGCTGCGGCACCGGTCGGGGCTGCCGCTGGCGGCGCCGTTCGCGGTCGCCGGGGCGGAGCCCGCCGTCGCCCGGCTGCTGCCGCCCCCGCCCGCGGAGGTCGCCGCGCTGGACCCCGTCGCCCAGGCGGCGCTGGGCGGCGTCGCGAGCCTCGCCGCGGTCCCGCCCGGCGCCTGGGACGCGCTGCTGCGGGCCGCCGCGCCCGTGGGCGGCCGGGTCGACCTCGAGCTCGCCGCGGCGGTGTGGTCCGCCTGGACCGGCATCGCCGCCGCGGACGCCGCCGCCGGCACCGCTCCCGGCGCCGACCCGGACGCCGACGGGGACGCGCTGCCGGGCCTCGACGTGCTGCCCGCGCTCGTGGCGCCCGACCGGGTCGTCCTGGTGCACGCGGAGGACGCCGCCGTCGCCCCGTCGCCGATGTGGTGGCAGCGCACCGACGTCGCGGCGATGGTGCCGGCGACCGGCCCGGCCGACCCGGAGGACCTGGCCGAGCTGCTCGGCGTCCCCGTGGCCGGCGACCTGGCGGACGGCGTCGTCGACGAGCGGGACGGCGACGACGCCGGGACCCTGTCCGCGACCCCGGAGGTGGTGCGGGTCCTGCTGCCCGGCGCGCCGGACACCTGGATCGAGCACGAGCAGCTGCGGGTGGACGGCGTCCCGGTCGACTGGTGGGTGGACGGCTCCGGCCCGGACGCGATCGTGCACGCCACCCACCTGGCGGGGCTCGCGCGCGGGCTGGCGCAGGCGTGCGGCGCGTGGCGGGTGCGGCACGCGGTGGAGCTCGCCCTGGTCGAGCCGGCGCGGGCCGCGGAGCTCGCCGTGGAGCAGGTCGCCGACGACGGGGCATGATGGACGGCCGATGAACCGCAGCCTGCTCACCTCGGCCTACCTGCCCGCCCTGCTGTACGAGACGGGCCTCGGCGCCGTCACCCCGGTCGTCGCCCTCGTGGCCGCGGGGATGGGCGCCCGGCTCGACCAGGCCGCGCTGGTCGTGGCGCTGGTGGGCGTGGGTCAGATCCTGGGCGACGTGCCCGCGGGCGCCCTCGCCGCCCGGGTCGGCGACCGGCGGGCCATGCTGATCGCGGCGCTGGTGGCCTGCGTCGCGCTCACGATCGGCGCGCTCGCCCCGACGCTGCCGGTGCTCGCGGTCGGTGTCCTGCTGACCGGGGCCGCGTCGGCCGTGTTCCACCTCGCCCGGCAGGCCTACCTGACCGAGGTCGTGCCGGTGGTGAACCGGGCGCGGGCGCTGTCCACCCTGGGCGGGGTGTCGCGCATCGGCGTGTTCCTCGGGCCGTTCCTCGGCGCGGCGGTCCTGCACGTCGCGGACCTGCGCGCGGTGTTCTGGCTCGCGGTCGGCACCACGGTCGCGGCCGCGGCGGTCGTGGGGCTCGCCCGCGACGTCGACGACCGGCACCCCGCGGCGCGCGCCCGCCCGCGGGTGTCGACCGCCGGGCTCGTGCGCCGGCACCGGCGGCTGCTCGCGACGCTCGGGCTCGCGGTCGTGCTGGTCGGCGCCGTGCGGGCCACCCGGCAGGTCGTGCTGCCGCTGTGGTCCGAGCACCTCGGGTTCGCCCCCGCCACGACGAGCCTGGTGTTCGGCATCTCGGGCGCCGTCGACATGCTCCTGTTCTACCCGGCGGGCAGGGTCATGGACCGGCGCGGGCGGCTGTGGGTCGCGGTGCCGTCGATGCTGGTGCTCGGCGGGGCGATCGCGGTGCTGCCGCTGACGTCGACGCTCGGGGGCCTGGCGGTCGTGGCGATGGTCATGGGGTTCGGCAACGGCATCGGGTCCGGGATCCTCATGACGCTGGGCGCCGACGTCGCGCCGCCGGACGCCCGGGCGCAGTTCCTCGGGGTGTGGCGGGTGTTCCAGGACTCGGGGGCCGCCGCGGGACCGCTGGTCGTTTCCGCGGTCGCCGCCGCGGGCAGCCTCGCGGCGGGGATCGTCACGATGGGCGCGGCCGGCCTGCTGGCGGCGGGCGCCCTCGCGGCGACGGTCCCGCGCTGGTCCGAGCACGCGACGGCCCGCACCCGCGCCCGTGCGGCGGCCGCCCGCGCCGGGGCGACCTCGCCGACCTCGCGGTAGACGTCGCGATCCGGCCCGCGGAGGCGACGTCCACCGCCCGCTCGGCGGGGCTGGGTCAGCGGCCGGGGCGGCGGCGGGTCCAGGCGAGGCCCAGCCCGCCCAGCGCGGCGCCGGTGACGCACGCCCAGACGCCGTGCGGGCCGGCCGCGTCGGTCAGCCACAGCACGACGGCCACGACCAGGGCCACCAGCCACGCGGCGATGCCCACCAGGAACACGGGCCGCATGCTCACCGGGACCGGCTCCGGGGCGGGCTTGCGGCTCTCCGGGCGCAGGGCGAGGTGGATGAACGACGGCACGGCCACCACCCTATGCGCTCCGGCGGGCCCCGGAACCGGGGGGCTACTCGCCGAAGGCCAGGGCCGTCGCGGTCGCGAGCGCGCTCGGGACGGCGGCGAGGTACGCGTGCGCGACGTCCCACGGCTCCAGGCCGGTGGCGGCGACGGCCGCGGTGTCGTTCTCCTCGTGCGCGAGCACGGCGGACAGCACCTGGCCCAGCCGGCCCTCGCGGCGCAGCAGCGCCGCGCCGAGCGCGTCGGACACCCCGGTGCGGGCGACGAGCTCCGTGAGGTCGATGCCCTGCTGGGCGGCGACCGCGGACAGCAGCCCGACGGTGTAGGCGGCGTCGTCCCCGGCGATCGTGTGGCAGGTCATGGCCCGGGTGAGGATCGACCACAGCGTGCCGACGGACGCCGGCTTGGCGTCGATGAGCGACGCGATGGCGAGGGCGTGCAGCTGCCGCGGGCCCACCAGGACGACGGCCTGGAGCACGGAGTCGATCTCGCGCCGCAGCCCGAACGCCGAGGAGTTGACCAGGTGCAGCACGCGCATGGACAGCTCGGGGTCGGAGGCGACGGTGCGCACGACGGTCTGCTGGTCGACCTGCTCCTCCGAGAGCACCCGCAGCAGCTCGAGGCACTGCAGCTCGCCGGCGGAGAACGACCGGCGGGTGACCGGGGGGTCGCGGTGGAACATCGGGCCCTGGAGCAGGTCGGCGCCGATGGACTGGGCGGTCTCGAGCCGCTCGGTGGTGTCGGTGTGCTCCGCGACCACCGTGGCGCCGGCGGCGTGCGCGCGGGCGACGAGCTCGGCGCAGTGGTCGGCGCCGCGCTGCAGGTCGACCTTGACGATCGACACCCGGTCCAGGAGCCGGTCCTGGGCGAGGGAGCCGTCGTAGTCGGCGAGCGCGAGCCGGCTGCCGCGGGCGGTGGCGGCGGCGAGCAGCGCGTCGACGTCGGGGCGCCGGGCGAGCGCCGGGGTGATCTCGAGCATCAGCCGGTCGGCGTCGTACCAGACGGCCGCGGTGCCGGCCAGCAGCCCGGAGGTCGCCCGCAGCAGCACCGGCTTGTCGCCGGCGAGGCCCGCCAGGTCGAGGCGCCGGTAGGCCGTCTCGACGGCCGCCTCCGTGCTCTCGTCGGGCAGGGACGCGCCGGTCGGCCCGCTGACCAGGACGCGCACGGCGTAGCCGTACACGGAGCGGTCGTGGTGCACGACGGGCTGCCGCAGCACGGTGGTCTCGCCGCCGCCGATGGGGATCGGGCTGCCGCTCGCGGCGCGCGGGGACCCGGCGTCGGCGCCGAGGGTCGAGGTCATCGCGATCTCCAGGTCGGGTCGGTCGGGGAGGGTCAGGCGGCCGGCGCGAGCGGCGCCCGCAGCGGCCAGTCCTCGGCGAGGACGGTCTGCACGGCGGCGCCGGTCGCGGGGTCGACGACCAGCGGGGCCAGCAGGTTCGCCGTGGGCGGCTCGCCGCCGTCGGCGGGGCGCACGACGACGAGGCGCACGGCGTGCTCGCTGTCGGCGCCGATCGCGGCGAGGACGTCCCCGGTGATCGCCGGGGCGTAGTCCGGGAAGAACGCGTCGGGGTCGACGACGAACAGCCGGACCGGGCGGGCGCCCGCGGGCTCGGCGCGCAGCGCGTACAGCACGCCGGCGTCGTCCAGCGGGGTGAGCGTGAAGTCCTCGTACCCGGCGAGGCCCGGCATGGGCGTGCGCAGGTGCAGGTGCTCGGGCAGGTGGGTGCGACGCGGGGCGTCGGCGAGCTCAGCGGTCATCGGAGGAAGTCCAAGAGAGTCGGCTGGAGGACCTTGGCGGCGGCGCCCAGGGCGCCCTTGTACGCGACCTCCTGCGACTGGAGGTCGAGGATGACCTGCGCGAGGTCGACGTCCTGGATGGCGCCCAGGCGCGTCTTGGCGGTCACGGTGCTCTCCGCGATGAGGGACTGCGCGGAGTCGACCTGGTTCTGCCGGGCACCCACCGAGGAGAGCTCGGTGGTCATGGCGTCCAGGCGGTCGTCGATCGCGTCGAGCTGGTCGGACGGGTCGCCGCCGGCCTGCAGGGTGGCGACGATCCCGTCGAGCAGGGCGAACACCGAGTCGTCCCCGGTGCCGAACACCCGGGCGCCGTCGGAGTCGACGCGGACCGTGGTGCCGCTGGCGACGGTGCGGGTGACGGTGGCGCCGTCGACGCCCTTGAAGTCGTACGCACCCGCCGCGTCGTCCGCGGCCCCGAACGCGGGGGCCGCGACGGTGCCCGCGAACACCGGGCGGCCCAGGTACTCCGTGTTCGCCTGGGCGAGCAGGGCGTCCTTGAGGCCGGAGATCTCCTGGGCGAGCGCCTCGCGCGAGGTGCTGCCGAGGGCGCCGTTGCCGCCCTGGACGGTGAGGTCCCGGACCTTGCGCAGGTTGGCCAGCGAGGTGGTGAGCGCGCTGTCGACGGTCACCAGCCACGCCTCGCCGTCGGCGGCGTTGCGGTCGTACTGCGCGAGCAGGCGCTGGTCGCCCTGGATCTTCAGGACGTCGGCGGTCCCGGAGGGGTCGTCGGAGGCGCGGTTGATCTTCACGCCCGAGGACATCTGCGTCTGCAGCTGCGACATCTTGTGCAGGTTGTCCTGCAGGTTGCCCAGCGTCGTGTTCCGCACCGTCATCTGCGTGACGCGTCCGATCGTGGTCATCGGCCCACCACCCCCGTCCGGTTGATCAGCGTGTCGAGCATCTCGTCCACGGCCGTGAGCACGCGGGCCGCGCCCTCGTAGGCCCGCTGGAAGGCGAGCATGTTGACCGTCTCCTCGTCGGTGTCGACGGAGGTCTGCGCGAGCTGCGCGGAGGCGGCGGTGGCGCGGGCGGCCTCGGCGACGGTGGCGCGCGACGCGGAGGACGCGGACTTCACGCCCAGGTCGACGACGAACGCGGACCACTGGGAGTCGGGGCCGTCGGCGGCCTTGGCGAGCGCCGCGATCTTCTCGCCGACGCTGCCGTCCAGGCTGCCCTGCCCGGGCGCGGCGACCGCGATGCCGGACGGGTCGGTGATCGCGACGGACAGCCCGAGCGCGGCGGGGCGCGAGGCGTCGATGGTGAAGAAGTCCTGGCCCGTCGTGCCGTCCGCGGTGGCCGCGGTGCGGTGGATCGCGTTGACGGAGTCGGCGATGGTCGTCGCCATCGCGTTGAGCGACGCGCCGGCGGCGGCGAGGACGCCGCCGTCATCGGCGGGGCCGAGCGCGGTCAGCAGGCCGGCGACGCGACCGCCGTCGAGGCCGGCGGCGTTGCCGTTCCGGGCCCAGACGATGCTGACCCCGGCGCCGCCGGAGACGGCGTCGCCGAACGAGGCCGCGCTGCCGGCGCCGACGGCCAGGGCGTTGGCGGAGCCGCCGGACACGAGGGCGTTGCCCGCGACCATGACGTCGACGCTGCCGTCCTCGTTCGTGCGCGTGGTGGCGCCGACGAGCGAGGACAGCGAGGTGATCAGCTGGTCGCGCTGGTCCATCAGCTCGTTGGCGGAGCCGCCGGCGTTCGTGATGGACAGGATCCGGGTGTTCAGGTCGGCGACGTTGGCCGCGGTCGTGTTGACCTGCGTGACGAGCGCCTTGGTGGTGGTCAGCGCCTGGTCCCACTGGGTCGAGACGTCCTGGTACAGCGTGGACAGCCGGTCGGCGACGGCCTTGCCGCGCTCGAGGAGCACCGCGCGGTTGGACGCGGAGCCGGGGCTGTTCGCGACGTCGGACCAGGTGGTCCAGAAGCTCGTGAGGTCGGCGGAGAAGCCGGTCTTCGACGGCTCGCCGATGGTGGCCTCGAGGGTGTCGTACTCGGTCGCGATCGCGGCGAGCCGGGAGGCGCCGGAGGTCTCGTTGCGCAGGCGGGCGTCCAGGAAGACGTCGCCGAGCCGGTCGATGCCGGTCACGGCGGTGCCGATGCCGACGCCGTTGCTCGTGGAGAACATCGACGGCACGGTGGCGGCCGGCAGGGAGGCCATCGCGGCGCGCTGCCGGGTGTACCCGACCGTGTTCGCGTTCGCGATGTTCTGCCCCGACACCTCCAGCGCCTGGCGCTGCGCGATCAGGGAGCTGAGGGCGGTGCCCAGTCCGGAGAAGGTGCTCAACGGATCCTCTTCCTCGGGTGTCTCGGGTCGGGTGGCCTAGGCGGCCGGGTCAGAAGGACCGGTCGAGCAGCTGCGCGCTGCGGTCGGCCTCGGCCGTGGTGTGGCCCTGGGGGTCGTAGGTCTGCACCGACTCCTGCAGCGACATGAGCGTCTCCTGCGTGGCGCGGTGCGACATCGCGAGCAGCTCGCGGTTGCCGTCGGCCAGCTGGCCGATCTCGGTGGTGAGCTGCACGAAGGCGTCGCGGTGCGCGTGCAGCAGGTCGTCCCACGGGGTCGGGGCGTGCTCGGCGAGCGTCCGCAGGGTGGCGCCCGGCTCCAGGCCGAGCTCCAGGGCGACGGCGTCGGCCTCGGCGGACCGGCCGAGCTCGGCGTCCCGGATCTGCTCCAGGACGGTCTCGACCTCCCGCGTGGCGTGCGCCAGCCACCGCGTGCGCCCGCTGGTGAGCACGAGCTGCTCCTCCTCGAGCTTGAACAGCAGCAGCTCGAGCAGACGGCGCTCGGTCCACAGGACGTCGGACAGCTGGCTCAGGGCCATCGGGCCTGCCCCCCTTCGATGCGGCGGTGGTGCGGTCGGGACGCCCGGCGCGGGGTGCC
>Ga0164309_10001779_pt1 | contig 10329 bp, 8 predicted proteins | sample Whisoiple_247_MG_FD_109984 | JGI IMG/M metagenome (GOLD analysis project Ga0164309, IMG submission 109984) | Soil microbial communities amended with fresh organic matter from upstate New York, USA - Whitman soil sample_247_MG | ecosystem: Environmental > Terrestrial > Soil > Unclassified >... | reverse complement strand
TATGCTTCTGATCCGAAGTAAGATTTCGCTTCGGTGAGGGTCGCTTTGCGTTGGCGTTGGGCGACGGCGCGGTGTCGTTCAGGCTCGACATCGCTTGTGCGCTGCGCAAAGGCGGCCGTGCGGTAGTGGGTTTCGTTTCGGGAATTATGCTTCTGATCCGAAGTAAGATTTCGCTTCGGTGAGGGTCGCTTTGCGTTGGCGTTGGGCGACGGCGCGGTGTCGTTCGGGTTCGACATCGCTTGTGCGCTGCGCAAAGGCGATCGCGCGGCAGCGGGTTTCGTTTCGGGAATTATGCTTCTGATTCCGAAGTAAGATTTTGCTTCGGTGAGGGGCGCTTTCAGGAAGGGCGCTTTCAGGAAGGGCGCTTTCAGGAAGAGCGCTTTCAGGAAGAGCGCTTCAGGAAGGGAGCTGGGCGACCGCCAAAGGCCTACGTAGGCGCAGCGAGGCGTCCAATTGGCGGCAACTCCCGGCCGCTCACGTAGAAAGGGACGCCATTGCGCGTGTTCAGCTGCAAGTTTGCGCGGGTACACGGCGAGCTTTCGAGGTGCGTTGCTCGGAGTGCGGGCGCCCACTCTCCTTCCAATTCGACGCGTGTCCCCCAAATGCGATCCGATGCTCAGACGACCGAACCGGTGCCTTTGCCGCTGTCAGGTTCGTCGTCCGTCGGTTTCTGGTCTGCAGTTTCGCCCTCCGGCGGCTTCAGGTCGGTTGGCTTTTGCTCCGGAGGCACTAGACCAGACGGCTTCAGGTCTGTTGGCTCCTGTTGTGCGGTCGGCTTCAGGTCGGTTGGCTTCTGCTCTGGAGGCACTAGACCAGGCGGCTTCAGATCTGCTGGCTTCGCACCCGGCGGTTTCTCTTCGGCTCGACGACCACGAAAGAGAACCACCGCGATTCCGCCCAGCGCGACCAGCCCGATTGCGCCTGCACCATAGTAGCGTGATGAATTGTCCTCTTTGATCTCTCCGCGCTCGAAGCGAGCAAGGCCATCGCGCGCGCGTGAATTTTTCGGATCGATCTCGAGCGCGCGTGCAAGCAGGGTGCGATCGGCGATGCCGGAATCGGCAAGATTTTCGGCTTCCAACGTGAGTCGCAAGCTGGTTGCGGTCTTTGCGGCTTCGCCGTCTTTGCCGAGTCGTTCGACTCGCCTCAATGCTGCGAGCGCGTTTTGTGGGCTCTTTGCTAGGTTTTTCTGGGCGTAGTCGAGGTAGGCGCTGGCGAGTTCGCTTTGTTTCGGATAGTCGGGGTTGCGCGTGAGTACCTGATCGAAGGCGTGTCGCATCCCTTCCAGATCGCCGTGTTCGCGCGCGGCGGCGCCGGCTTCGTAGAGCTTTGCGACTTCGGCCGAGCGAAGGCGATCGAACTCGCCGAATAGTTCGCGCGCGGTGCGTTCCCAATTCCAATCGCGGGGCGGCTTCTTTCCGACGACGGTTTCGTAGGTGTCGCGTAGCTGCCAGGCGCCAACCTCACCGAGCATGGCGATGGCTTGGCGCGACGCTTCACGCACTTGCGCGCGCTCACTGTTCGAGAACGACACGACGATGCGCGCGGCATCCGGATCGCGTACGCGACCGAACGCGCGCAGCACATCCGACAGAACCTGCAGATCGGTCATCTGCACGGCTTCGCTCGGAATGGCCTTGCCGAGCGCATCCAGCTCGCGCGCGGACCATTTGACGATCTTTTCGGCGGGGTGACGGCGCGCTTCGATCAGCGCAGGCACCGCGCGATCGCCCAGTGCCTCGAGCTGTAACTGCGTGTCGACGCGCAAGAACTCGCCGAAGCGCACGTACACGTCGATCAAGCCGCGCACGGCTTCGACCGTGCCGATTTGCCCGAGCATGCGGCTTTCGGCGAGCACCGAGGCCAAGCTGCACCACAACTTGGACTTGGGCTCGGCGTGCTCGATCGCCATTTCGAAGTAGTCGGGCGTTTTGACTCGGCCGCGCTTGCCGTCTGCGGCTTGTTCGTCGCGGGCGTCATCGCGACCCTTCTTGCGGATTTTGAGCAGCAGCTCCTTCAGTTCGTCGTGCTTCGTGCTCTCTGCGATCGAAGCGAGGCGAAAGCGCAACGCGGGGACGGCTTTGGGACCGACTTCCAGCACTTCACGGCGCGCTGCGTCGCGCTCGGAGTCGTCCGCGGAGCACAGCTTGGTCAGCCGCGCGTCGAGCTCCTGTAGGTCAGCAGGGGTGGGGCGCGGCAGCTCGAGGCTGGGAATTGCCGGCAATTCCGGCAGGCTCTGTTTCGTCGCGCCTTCGGCCCAGCTGGGGGCTGCGCTGAGACACGTGTAGCCGAGAGCGAGCGCGCCGGTCAGCGCCCAGCGCCAAACCTGACGCGTGCCGCGCTCACCCCTTCGGGTGTCACGAAGCGTGTCACCCCTTCGGGTATCACGAAGCGTGTCACCCCTTCGGGTATCACGAAGCGTGTCACCCCTTCGGGTATCACGAAGCGTGTCAATCCGTGATGCGAAAATCGGGGAAGTCACCAGTGAAGCTGCGCCAGCGCGTGTCGACGCGATCGACGCGCGCAGCGCTGGGTCCTTTTTGCGCCCAACCATAGAGCTCGCGGATCGCGACCTCTTCACCCTCTGCCACGATCTCGACCGAGCCGTCGGCGCGATTCTTCACCCACCCGGTCAAACCGAGCCGCCGCGCTTCGCGCTGCGCCGACGCGCGAAAGTAAACGCCCTGAACGCGACCACGCACCATCAACTGTAGCTGCTTCAAGGCCATGTCTTCCTCCCGGCCGCGAGGACCCGCGTGCTGGTCTGCTGCCGAGTTTTGCACAGTCTAGCCGAGAGCGTCTTGCCTCGGATCCACAAGTCTCACCTTGGGCGACGCTTTTGCGCGCCCTCCACACATTTCGGGCGCGATTGGCGCTATTCCCGAGATAAGACATTTTGGCTGGCGGTCCCGATCCCGCTCTTTCGGACGAGAGTATGGATCTGGGCCAGGGATCGTGGTTCGATCGAGCTGTGAGCACGGGGAGCGAAACCATCCAAAACGCCCCCGACGGGCCGTCTTTGGATCCGACCGAAGCACTGCGCCACGAGCGGCGAGTTTCGGCGGCGCTGCGCGAGGTGGGAGTCGCCCTCGGGACGACCTTCGACCTCGATGACCTGCTCGAGCTGATCCTCAGTAAGCTGACGGACTTGGTCCAGGCGGATCGCGCCACCTTGTACCTGCTCGACGAAGCAAACAAGGAGCTCGTTAGTCGCTTGGTGGTTGGCGACAAGGTGCGCTCGATCCGGATGAAGGTCGGCCACGGCATCCCGGGCATCGTCGCGCAGACCGGCAAATCGATCCGCATCCGAGACGCCTATACCGATCCGCAGTTCGAGCGCGACTGGGACGTGCTCACCGGTTACCGCACGAAGAGCATGCTGGTGGCGCCGCTCAAGAATCACTTGGGGCGGACCATCGGCGTGATTCAGGTCCTGAACAAGAAGTGTGGGCAAGAGTTCACTAGCGACGACGAATCGATTCTGTCCGCGCTCAGCACGCAAGCCGCGGTAGCGATCGACAATTCGCGGCTGTTCTTGTCGCTGATTCAAAAGAACAAGCAGCTCCTGGACACGACCGATCAGCTGCAGCGAAAGTTGCAGGACTTGTCGCTGTTGTTCGAGCTGGAGCGGCGTACCGCCCGCGCGACCACGCTGGAAGAGCTGTCGCTCGCCGTACTCGGACAGTGCGCGGCTGCTTGTGAAGCGCGCGGTGCCGCGCTCTTGCTCTCGGAAGAGGAATCGGGCGACCTCGTCGAGTATCTGTTCGACAGTCGAAATCCGAACGAGCTGCGGCGCATCGGCGTCAAATCGCGCGAGGGTTTCCTGGGTGCAGCGATGGCCGCGGAGGACATTCTGTCTTTGCACCAGGCGGACACGGACGCCCGCTTTTCGCCGAACATCGAAGGTAGCTTCGGCTTTCCCGTCACCTCGGTGCTGGCGGTGCCGCTCGAGGGCGAGAGCTCTCCGCTCGGCGCAATTGGCCTATTTTCTCACGAGGACAACGGCGCGTTCGACGATGCGGACACCTCGTTGCTGCGTCTGGTGAGCGCGAACGTGTCGACCGCGGTGCGCCTGTTCAACGCCAACCGCAGCCGTGAACGCAGCCAGCGCTTGACCTCGATTGGTCGGCTCCTGTCGCAAGTGATTCACGATTTCAAGTCGCCGATGAGCGTGATCAGCGGCTACGCGCAGTTGATGGCCGATTCGGACGATCGAAAAGTTCGCGCCGAATACTCGGAAGAGATCCTGAAGCAATTCGATCTGCTCGCCGCCATGCAGCGCGAGGTGCTGGAGTTTGCGCGCGGTGAGAAGACCGTGTTCGTGCGCAAAGTGTACCTGAACAAGTTCTTCGCCGATGTGCGTCGCCAGCTCGAACTCGAGATCAGCGGAAAACCCGTGGAATTGTCGTTTCAAGTCGACACCAAGTTGGTTGCTCGCTTCGACGAGGGCCGCCTCGCTCGCGTGATCCACAACTTGGCGCGCAACGCGATCGAGGCCATGGGCGACGCCGGGGGGGCACTCACCATCGGCGCGCGCATGGATGGTCAAGACCTCTTGATCTGGGTGCAAGACACTGGGCCCGGCATTCCTGCGGCGATCGAAGGTCAGTTGTTTCAGTCGTTCGTGACCATGGGCAAGGCGGGTGGCACTGGCTTGGGCTTGGCGATCGTGAAGAAGATCGTCGAAGAGCACGGTGGCACCGTCTCCGTCACGTCCTCCAGCGCCGGCGCGACCTTCGAACTTCGCTTGCCGCAGACGAGCCCCAACCCGGACAAGCAAAACCCGGAAAAGTCGAACGCGGCGAAGAAGCCGCCTGCGCGTAAATCGAGCCGCCCCAGCAAGGGGACCCCAATCAAGAGTCCAGCCAGGTGATCGGATGAATCGCGCGCCGCGCTTGCCGCTGCTGCAAAGTGCTCGGAAGGCGCTCGAAACCTGCGGCTATTGTCCCAAGCTTTGCCGCAGCACTTGCCCCGTTTCGAACGTCGAAGCGCGCGAGGCGCTGATCCCTTGGGGAAAAATGTCGTCCGCTTGGCTCAGCGCGCGCGGCGATTTGCCGCTCGACGGCGATACCGCGTCGACCGGCTGGGGCTGCACGGGCTGCCACCGCTGCACGAATTTCTGCGAGCACAAGAACCCCGTCGCCGACACGTTGTACGCGGCGCGCGCCGAGTATCGCGCCGCTGGCCTTGCTCCTAGTTCCGTTCAGGCGAGCGAGCGCCGTCAAGGTCAGCGCGCCACCGAAGCAGGTGTTGCGTCGAGCGAGCTCGCACGAGAGCCCGGCGTGCGCGCTGACGCGAAAATCGCGCTCTTGGTCGGCTGCGCCTATCTGCGCAAAGCGCGCACCGAGGCGCGCGCGATGGTGCGCTCCGTCGTCGCGTTACTCGGTCCGGTGCGCCTGATCTCGGGCTGCTGCGGCGTACCATTGCTCCACGCCGGTGATCGCGATGGCTTCGACGAAGCGCGCACGCGGATCGACGAGCAGGTTCGAGGCGCGCGTGCATTCGTGGTCGGCGACCCTGGGTGTGCGCTGGCTTTGGGGGACGCGCAAGCACTGCCGTTCGTGCGGCTCGCCGCCGATCACGCCGATCGCTTGCACAAGATCGCCGGCTTCGGCGACGCAGCTCCGGTTCGCTTTCACGACCCGTGCGCGCTCGGTCGCGGCTTGGGCGAGTACGACGCGCCACGCCTAGTGCTGACGCGGGCGCTAGGACGCAAGCCCGACGAATTCGCCGAGCAGCGCGAGCTCGCCGAGTGTTCCGGAGGCGGCGCGCTCTTGCCCATCACCATGCCCGAAACCTCGGCAAAGATTGCCGATTTGCGGCTGCACGCGCACGAGCGGGCCGGCGCAGGCACGCTCGTGACCGCGTGCGCCAGTAGCTTGCGTCGATTCCGCGCGCAGGGTACGCCCGCCGTGGACATCGCGAGCATCGTCGCTCAAAGTCTCGATCTGCCGGATGAGTGACCGAAAGCGCACCGTTGCGACACGCGTCCTCGGGTCGTACGCGCTGATCATGATCGCCTTCGCGCTGGCCGCGGGCTGGAGCGTGGTCGCACAGCGCAACGCTGCCGCGGAAGCGCGCCTGATGCGACGCGGCTACTTCCCGCTCGCGCTCTCGGTGCATGATTTGGTGGCCAAGCAGGACACCTGGAATACCCAGCTCAACCACGCCACGGCGGCGCGCAACCCGCGGGACATTCGCATCTGGTTCGATTTGGCGCTGCGCATTGGTCGCCCGCGCACGTTCAACGAAGTCCGCGACGCGATTTCGCTCGCATTCGCGACCTCCACGGATCCCAGCGCGCGGGCCGTGGGCAGGGAGCTGTCCACGGAAATCAGCGGCATCGAGAACTACCTCGCGGGTGACTCCGAGCGCGTCAGCCGCTTGTTCGACGCTCTCGAGCGCCGCGACGACGCGGGCGCCGAGGCGCTGCGCGACGAGCTCGTCACGCGCGGCTCTCAGGGCTCCAAGCGGCTCAACCAGCTCGAGCAGCATGCGCTGCGCAACGTCGATCTTTTGCTCGATCGCGCGCGCGCGCGTGAAGTCTCGGCCATCCGGCTGCTGGTGGTGTTGGCCGCGTTGACGGCTCTGGTCGGGGGAGCGATGGCGCTGTACGCGCGGCGCGTGCTCAAACCGCTCGCGCAAGTGACCGAGCGCGCCAAGGCCGTGGCCAGCGGCGATTTGAAGCCGCGCCAAGCCGTGGCCTCGAACGACGAAATAGGCGAGCTCGCCGCGACCTTCGAGGGCATGGTGTCCGCCATCGCGCGCGCCAACGACGAGCTGCTCGCGACCGAGCGCTTGGCGACGATCGGCAAGATGGCCGCGCACGTGACGCACGAGATCCGCAATCCGCTCTCGTCGATGGCGCTCAACGTCGAACTGTTGGAAGAGAACTTGGCCGGGGCGAGTGAAGAATCCCGCGAGCTACTCCGAGCAATTCGCCGTGAAGTGGAGCGCTTGACCGATCTCAGCGGGCAATATCTGTCGTTCGCGCGCCGTGGCCCACAGCGTTTGGAAGTGGAAGACCTGCGCGAGGTGGTGGGCGAGGCCGCCGAGTTCATGCGCCGCGAGCTGGAACAACAAGGCGTTTCCCTGGAACTCCGCAACGCGAGCGCACCCGTGCCCGCAACCGTGGACGAAGCGCAACTCAAGCAAGCGCTGTACAACCTGATGCGCAATGCGCGCGAAGCGATGCCCGGTGGCGGCCGCGTTACCGTTTCGGTCAGCGCTGGCGCCGGTGGCGGCTCGGACGTCGTCGTCGAGGACGAAGGCGTAGGCCTGGACGAAGCCACGCGCGCGCGCCTATTCGAACCGTTCTTCACCACCAAAAGCAACGGCACTGGCCTTGGTCTGGCGATCACGCGTCAAATCATCGAAGCCCACGGCGGCAGCATCGCCTTCGAGCCCAAACAGCCGCGCGGAACGCGGATTTGGATTCACCTGGGCGATCGCTCGGTCGTAGCGTGACCGCTGCGCGCGTTTGTTCGCGCCGGAACGGAGAGTTTCGTCCTTCCTGGCTGCCTCGAGGCAGCTCGCATGCACCAGTGCGGCGCGACACACGGCGGGCATTGAGCGGAGCCGCGAGGTGCGACGCTGGATCACGAGCGCCCCCAAACAAACGCTATGGACCGCCATAGCAATTCTCGATTGGACGGCTGCGCGCGGGCAGGCGAGAATTTCGATATGGGGCTTAGTGCTTGGCAGTTTGGTGGCGTCGCGCTCGGCGTTTCGGTGGCTGTGTCGATCGGCTGTGGCCAGACCGAGGATACGTTTCAGCCCAGCGCGTCTGGCACTAATGCTGGTGGCAATTCGGCGCAGGCAGGCCAGCGCGCAGCCGCGATGGGCGGAGCGAGTGAGCGTGGCGGTGCGCCGAGCGGCGGCGCGCCGGGTGGCGGCGGTGTGTCGGTGGACGCGGGAGGCGGGCACGGGGCACTCGCGGGAGAGGGCGGAGAGGCTGGCGCTGGGGGCACGCAGAAAGTGACCGACGGATGCTCGTTGGCTCATCACGTGGAAGTGCCGCTTTCGGTTCAACGCTACCCTGAACGACAAGTCGTGAAGTCGGGCAGCGAGTTTGCGTTTACCGATGGAGGAACGCTTTTGGCCATGTCGTGGTCGGGGCAGTTGGCGCTTCAGCAGTTCAACCAGAACGACTGCAACAATTGCGACGCGCTGTTTGGCGTGACGGCGCTGCGCTCGGAGCTGGGGTGGCGCATGGTTTCCTTTGACCGCACCGGTCCAAATGGCGGTACCGGCACACGCGCTTGGAGCTTGGGCGATCAGAGCCCACCCGAAGCGCAGCCTCTGTTTGGCCCAGAGTTCTCGGGCTTGGTCTCGGAATTCGCGGTTGGGACCTCACGCGACGGCAAGCGCGCCATGTTCGCCAATGGGCATCGCGGCTCGCGGCAAGTGACGTTCGCCCTGATCGACGCGGACGGCCGAATGGTGGCACCAGCGAGTGCGGTTGCCGTTCCAGAGCACGTGGTTTGGAATGGTCTGTCGATCGTGCCGACCGAGCACGCCTCGGCGATTAGCGTGACCGCCGACAGTGACGACGGCAATAGTCACCTTTGGTTCTTGAGCGAGCTCGATGCGAGCGGTCAGCTCGTGTTCTCGAGCCAGGTCACCTTTCCTACGGAGCTGCACTGCCAGATGGTCGTTCCGGACGGTTGCGGAATCGTCGCGGACGCGGATGGTTACTTCATTACTTTGCGCGACGCAGCTGGGTCGACGCGCCTCGCGCGCCTGTTGCGAGCGCACCCGAATGAGCTGATCTTCGACGACGATTGGATCATCCCGGCGAAGAGCGGCTTGGTCGCCGTTTTTCCAGAAACGCTCGTATTCGCGACGGACGAAAGCACGTCGACCACCTTGCAAACCCGCTTCGTCGGGCTGCCGAAATCCGGCGCAGGAGGAGAGCCGCGCAGTTTGGCGCTCACTCCGGGCTTCAGCGGCCAGCTCACGCCGCGATTCGAGCTGATCACCGTTGACGGCAATTCACTCTTCTACGGCGTTCGAACGCAAGACAAGCTGACGATCGAGGAACTCGATTGCTCGGCCGCGCTCTAGGGCGAGGCTCGCGGAATCAACCGGTGATGCGCTCGGCTTGGTCGAGGCGCGCGTTCACGAGCTCGACCAAGATCGCGCGCAGAGCTCGCACGGCTTTGCCCCGGTGGCTGACTTGGTTCTTCTCGGCTTCGGACAGCTCGGCCATGGCTTTGCCGTCCTTCCCTTCGACGATGAACAGCGGATCGTAGCCGAAGCCACCGCTGCCGCGCGGGGCGCGCGCGATGCTGCCTTCGCAGCTGCCCTTGGCGATGTGCACGTCGGACTCGCGCCACGGATCGACGAGGGCGAGCACACAGCGGAAGCGGGCGTTGCGCACGCCCTCTTCGATCTCAGCGAGTTCGCGCAACAGGGCTGCGTTGTTCTCGGCGTCGGTTGCGCGCTCGTGGGCAAAGCGCGCGGAGCGCACCCCGGGGCGCCCGCCGAGAGCGTCGACTTCGAGCCCGCTGTCATCCGCGAGCGCGAGCGTGCGCGTGGCTTGCGCGATCGCGCGCGCCTTGATCAGCGCGTTGTCTTCGAAGGTGGCGCCGTCTTCGACGATGTTTGGTTGCTCGCCCAGGACCTCGGCTGCCGAGCGCAACTGCACCGGCAAATCAGCGAGCAGCGCGCGCAGTTCGGTCAGCTTCCCGTGGTTCGACGTTGCGAGCACGATCGTGAGCAGCTCTTGCATCGCTCAGTCTTTACTCCCGAACAGATCGAAATGGCCGCCGATGGTGAAGGTGGCCCAGGCGTGGGCGTCCGCCTGGGCGTAGCGCGTTTCGTCGTGAATCAGGTTCTTCGAGACCGTCTCGATCGTGCCGAACTGGCCAAAGCCGATGGTCGCCAAAGACGAGAGCGTGACGAAGCGGTTCAAGCGATAGTCTGCGCCGAGCCCGAGCCGCGTTTCGAACGGTGAGTTCGTGAATTGGATTTCGTCGCCGTTGTCGTAGACGGCGCGGGCTCTTCGGTAGCCGATGGCAAGCTCGGTGACGAACCCGAGTCCGTCGGGGTTGGTCGATGCGCGGACGCCCGCACCCCAAAAGTCCGTGTCGCCATGATCGGCCTTGCCGGTCAGTGTGTTCGATCCCTTATCGCCGTTGCCCGCGCCGAGCCACGCGCGCTCCCAGAGCGCGAACACCGAGTAGTGCCGCGAGAGCCGCGCGCCGGCGTTTAGCTCGACCATTGGCCCGGAAGTGCTGTAGTCGCTCCAGCTCACGCCGTAGACGCCGGTCGGCGTGCGACGCGCCCACACATCGCCGAACGGGATGAACCAACCCGTGCGCGCGC
>Ga0164309_10001778_pt1 | contig 10334 bp, 5 predicted proteins | sample Whisoiple_247_MG_FD_109984 | JGI IMG/M metagenome (GOLD analysis project Ga0164309, IMG submission 109984) | Soil microbial communities amended with fresh organic matter from upstate New York, USA - Whitman soil sample_247_MG | ecosystem: Environmental > Terrestrial > Soil > Unclassified >... | reverse complement strand
GAGCGCGGCCCGCAGCCGTCCGAGCAGATGATCGCCTCGATCGCGCAGGGCCTGCACCTGTCCCTCGGCGAGCGGGACCACCTGTTCCGGCTCGCCGGCCACCACCCGCCGGCCCGCGGCGCGAGCGGCGAGCACGTCGGCCCGGCGCTGCTGCGGATCCTCGACCGCCTGCAGGACACCCCGGCCGAGGTCGTCACCGAGACGGGCGAGACCCTGCGGCAGACCCCGGCGGGCGTCGCGCTGACCGGCGACACCACCCGGTTCACGGGGCCGTCGCGCAGCCTGGGGTACCGGTGGTTCGCCGACCCGGGTGCCCGGGACCTGTACGAGCCGGAGGACCACGCCTTCCTGTCCCGGCTGTACGCCTCCGGGCTCCGCGAGGTGCTGACCCGGCGCGGCCCCGGCTCGCGCGCGGCGCGGTACGCGGAGCTGCTGCTCGACCGGAGCGCCGAGTTCCGCGAGCTGTGGGAGCGGCACGAGGTCGGGCTGCGTCCGCGGGAGACCAAGCGGTTCGTGCACCCGGAGGTCGGCGCGCTGGAGCTGAGCTGCCAGACGCTCGTGGACCCGGAGCAGTCGCACCTGATGCTGGTCTACACCGCCGTGCCGGGCAGCGAGAGCGCGGAGAAGCTGCGGCTGCTCGCGGTCGTGGGCCGCCAGCGGCTGGGCGCGCTCGCGGACGGCTAGCCGCCCGGGCAGTCGCCGCTGCAGCAGGGGACGTGGTCCGGTCCGGGCCGGTGCCAGCACAGCACCGGGATCAGCGCCGCCCCGCCGAGCAGGGCGACGACCTCGACCACGCGGGCGCGGTCGGAGCGGCGCCGGTCGCGCGCGGCGCGGGCCCCGGGGTCGTCGGGCGCGGGCGCCGGGCGCGCGGGCGCCGGGCGCGCGGGCGCCGGGCGCGCGGGCTCCTGGTCGCCGTCCAGCCGTGCCTCCGCCATCGCGCCCCCTCCGCCGTCGTGCTGCCGGGTGTGGCAGCGCACCGCGCGCCCGCGGGACCGTTCCGGCAGCGGGATCCGGCGCCCCGCGCGCGTTGCGCCGCCTCGTCCCGGTGTGGTTCGGTAGGAATATGGCATCGATGCCACATCCGCCGACCAGCGACGACGCCCCGGCGCCCGCGCGCTCCCGGGACGGGCGCGTCCTCGACCTCTCCGGCCCCGGCTGGCTGGTCCGCGAGGCGCTCGGCGACACCTGGCAGTGGTACGTGGACGCGCCGGTCGCGGCCCGGAACAACGCCGCCGACGCCGCCCGGGCCGCCGCCACGACCCCCGGCTGGTGGCCCGCGACCGTCCCCGGCTCGGTGGTCACCGACCTGGCGCGCGCGGGCGAGCTGCCCGACCCGTACCGGGACCGGAACAGCCGCGCGGCCGAGTGGACCGGCGCCCGGCACTGGGTCTACCGCCGCACCGTCGACCTGCCGCAGCGCGGACCGGGGGAGCGGGCGGTGCTGGAGCTCGACGGCGTCGACCCGTCGGGCACGGTGCTCTGGGACGGGGAGCCGCTCGGTCGCGTCGAGGGGCTGTACCACCGGTTCCGGGCAGAAGTCCCTGAGGCCGCGGCGACGCCGGGCGAGCACCGGCTGGCCGTCGTGGTCGACCCGGTGCCGCCGAACGAGCCGCAGGTCGGTCGCACCGAGCGCGTCCGGGTGCACCGGCCCCGGATGACCGAGGGCTGGGACTTCTGCCCGCGGCTGCCGCACCAGGGCCTCTGGCGCCCGGCGCGCGTCGTGATCGACCGCGTCCACCTGACGGCGGTCACCGTCCGCGCGGACCTCGTGGCCGCCGAGGTCGGTGGTTCGGCTCGAGATCGGTGCTCAGAAGCACCGATCTCGGCCGGAAGCACCGATCTCGGGGCCGCGGTCGACGGGACCGTGCGGGTGCGCGGGGTCGTCGAGGTCGGGGACGGCGGGGACGCTGAGGTCGACGTGGAGGTGCTCGACTCCTCCGGCGCCGTCGTGGCCGCTCGGCGCGTCGACCTCCCCGGTGCCCTCGTCGCCCTCGGCGTCCCCGGCCCGCGCCTCCCGGGCGCGACCGCCGCCCGCCCGCTCGACGTCATCCTCCGCGTCCCCGCGCCCGACCTCTGGTGGCCCCGCCGCCTCGGCACCCCCACCACGTACACCGTCCGCGTGGCCGTCGCCCCCGGCGGCCGCGAGCTCTGGCGCGGCACGACCGGCTTCCGCACCGCCCGGCTCGTCCCGAACGCCGGCGCCCCCGCCGGCGCCCGCGGGTACACCGCGGAGGTCAACGGCGTGCGGCTCCCGCTCGTCGGCTGGAACTGGGCGCCCGCCGACGCCCAGTACGGCGCGACCACCCGCGACCGCGTCGAGCACCTGGTCGGCCTCGCCGCCGCGTCGGGCGCGGCGCTGCTGCGGGTGTGGGGCGGCGGGCTGGTCGAGACCGACACGTTCTACGACGCCTGCGACCGCGCCGGGCTGCTCGTCTGGCAGGAGCTGTCCCAGTCGTCGTCGGGGATGCAGAGCGCGCCGGCGGACGACGCCGCGTTCGTCGACCTCATGCGCCGCGAGGCCGGGGTCGTGGTGCCGCCGCGCACGCACCACCCGAGCCTCCTGGTCTGGGGCGGCGGCAACGAGCTCGACCTCGACGGCGTGCCCCTCGACGAGGACCGGTCGCCGGTGCTCGCGGCGCTGCGCGCCGAGGTCGCCCGCCTCGACCCCGGCCGCGCGTGGCTGCCGACGTCCCCGACGGGGCCGGCGTTCCACCACCGCGCGGACGTCATCGCCGCCGCCCCGGACGACCAGCACGACGTGCACGGCCCGTGGGAGCACCAGGGCCTGACCGGCCAGCACGCCCTGGCGGACGCGGGCGCCTGCCTCGCGCACAGCGAGTTCGGCGTCGAGGGCATGGCGAACCGCCGGCTGCTCGACCACCTGGTGCCCGCCGACCGGGTGTGGCCGGTGGACCGGTCGAACCCCGTGCACCGGCACCTCGGCGAGTGGTGGGACAACGCCCCGCTGGTCCAGCAGTGCCTCGGAGGCAGGCTGGGCGACGTCGACGGCTACCGGCGCGCGAGCCAGCACCTGCAGGCGACCGGCCTCGCGTACGCGGTCGAGGCGGACCGGCGCCGGTGGCCGCGCTGCTCGCTGGTGCTGCCGTGGCAGCTCGCGGAGTCGTACCCGAACGCCTGGTGCACCGCGGTCGTCGACCACCTCGGCGACCCGAAGCCGGCGTTCCACGCGGTCGCCCGCGCGTTCGACCCGGACCGCGCGACGCTGCGGACCGCGACGACCGCCTGGGGCGGCCGGGTGCACGCCGCGGCGGAGGTCTGGCTGTGGTCCGACGGGGGCGTCGCGGCCGGCTCGGACGTGGTCGCCCGGCTGCGCACCGCCGATGGCGACGTGCTGGCCGAGCGCCGGTGGGCGGTGCCGGAGCCGGTGCGGGAGCCGCGCCCGGTCGGCGACCTCCGGCACCCCGCGGCCGCGCTGCCCCGGGCGGCCGTGCTGCTCTGGGAGGTCGTGTGGACCGCGGCGGACGGGGCGGTGCTGGACCACGAGGTCGTCGTGGCCACGTCGGCCGCGGACCTGTCGCCGCTGCTCGACCTCGCGCCGGCGACCGTCGACGTCGCCGTGCGCCCGGACGGCCCGGACGCGGTGGCGGTCGAGGTCGCGCACCGCTCCGGCCCGGCGGTCGTCGGCCTCGCGCTGCTCGACGCCCGCCCCGCCGGTGCGCCCGGCCGGGCGGTCCTCGACGGCGACCCGCGCCCGCTGCTCCCCGGCGCCACCCGCACGCTCCGCGCCCGCTGGACCGCTGCGCGCGAGGACCGCCGGCTCGTCCTCGACGCCTGGAACCTCCCGACCGCCGACGTCGTCCCGCCCGTCCCCGCCCCCCGCGTCCCCCAGGAGGCCCGCCCGTGACCACCACCTTCCCGCCCGGCTTCCTCTGGGGCGCGGCCACCTCCGCGTACCAGGTGGAGGGCAGCCTCGACGCGGACGGCCGCGGCCGCTCGGTCTGGGAGGAGTTCGCCGCCCGGCCCGGCGCCGTCGAGGGCGGCGGCGACGGCTCGCGCGCCTGCGACTCGTACCGGCGCTGGCGCGAGGACGTCGACCTGGTCGCGGAGCTCGGGCTGCGCGCGTACCGGTTCTCGGTCGCGTGGTCCCGGGTCGTGCCGGAGGGCCGCGGGCGCGTCGAGACCCGCGGGCTGGACCACTACGAGCGGTTCGTCGACGCCCTGCTCGAGCGCGGCGTCGAGCCGGTGCTCACCCTCAACCACTGGGACATGCCGCAGGCGCTGATGGCGGACGGCGGCTGGGCCGGCCGGTCGTCCGTCGACGCCTTCGCCGAGTACGCCGACGCGGTCGCCGGGCGGCTGGGCGACCGGGTGACGTGGTGGGTCACCCAGAACGAGCCGTGGATCGTCGCCCTGCTCGGCTACCAGCTCGGCCTGCACGCGCCGGGGGTCGCCGACCTCGGCGCCGCGGTCGCCGCCTCGCACCACGTGCTGCTCGGCCACGGCGCCGCGGCGGACGCGATCAAGGCGCACGCGCCGGGGGCGCGCACCGGCTGCGCGCTGAGCCTGTTCCCGTGCGACCCGGCGACGGGCTCGGCCGAGGACGCGGCGGCGGCGTGGGGCTCGGACGGCTACGTGAACCGGTGGTCCCTCGACCCGCTCGCCGGCCGCGGCTACCCCGACGACGTGCGGGGGCACTGGGAGCGCGCGCTCGGCCGGTCGCTGGACGACGTGATCCGCCCCGGCGACGAGGACCGGATCGGCGGCCGGCAGGACTGGATCGGCGTGAACTACTACACGCGCCGCGTCGTGGCCGCCGCGCCGACCGGGCCGGACCGGCCGTTCCCGTGGCAGGTCGTCGGGCCGGTGGGCGACGTCCGGCGCACCGACGAGGGCTGGGAGATCGTGCCGGACGCGCTGCGCGACCTGCTGCTCCGGCTGCACCGCGACCACCCGGGCACGCCGCTGATGATCACCGAGAACGGCGGGGTGTTCGGCGACGCGCCCACCCACGACGGCCGGGTGCACGACGTCCGCCGCACCGACCTGCTGCTCGGCCACCTGCGGGCCGTGCACGAGGCGATGGCGGCCGGCGCGCCCGTCGTCGGGTACCTGCACTGGTCCCTGCTGGACAACTTCGAGTGGTCGCTGGGCTACCGCCCCCGGTTCGGGCTCGTGCACGTCGACTACGCGACCGGGCGGCGGACCGTGAAGGACTCCGGGCGCGTGTACGCGGAGATCGCCCGCACGGGCTCGCTGCCCGACGACCTGCCCGTGATCGCCCCGTTCGGCTGACGCCCCCCGACCGGACCCCACCGACGACACCCGAGGACCCATGCGCATCACCGCCGCCCCCGGCACCCGCACGATCCACGCCGACGCCTACCTGCTCGAGGTCCGCGCCGACCCGCCGCGCGCCGTGCTCGCCGACCCCGACGGCCGGATCTGGTCGCACCTCAGCCTGCTCGCGTCCGTGGACGCCGTGGGCGCCGCGGACGAGTCGTACGACGTCGGCGCGCCCACCGTGCACGACGCCGCGGGCGCGCCGGTCGGCGCCGACCCCGTCGACGCCCCGGTCGCCGAGGTGCGGCTCGACTGCGGCAGCACCGCGTGGGGCCGCCGGCGGACGACGCTGCGCTGCCTGCCCGACCGGCTCGAGCTGACCGTCGAGGTCGCGGGCGCGGGCGTGCTCACCGACGTCCGGCTGCTCGGCGGGCGCGCCGTGCTGCGCACCGGCGCGGGCGGGACGTTCCGGTCCTCGGTCGAGTACCGCTCGGTGTTCGTCCCGACGCCCACCGAGCCGGTCGACCTCGTCCGCCCGGCGGCCTCGGCGGCGACGCTGGGCGTGCTGGGCGACGCCTCGCCCGGGCGCCTGCACGCGGTGTTCTCCCCGCCGCCGCTCTGCCTCGTGCTGGGCCGGGAGCCGGCGGCGTCCGCGCTGGACGTGCCGGCGACGCCCGGCGCGGCGGACGGCGCCGCCCCGGGCTGGCTCGCCCTCGGCCTGGTCGCCCCGGTCGCCGACCTGCGCCTGACCGAGCTCCGCTACCAGCCCCTCGACGGCGGCTTCCTCCTCGAGCTCGACCACGACGCGCACACCGCCGTCGACGGCACCTGGCGCAGCCCGGCCCTGGTGCTCCGCCCGGCCGCCGACCCGTGGGCGGCGCTCGCGGACCACCGCGCGGACCTGGTGGCCGCGGGCGCGCCGGCGGGGCCGGTCGCGCCGGTCGCGGGGTGGTGGGCGGAGCCGATCTTCTGCGGCTGGGGCGCCCAGTGCGCCCGCGCCCCGCTGCCCGGGGAGCCCGCGGCCCACCCGTCCTTCGTCCAGGACCTCGGCCCGGCGGTCGTGCCCGCGGGCCTGCCGATCGCGCCCGACCTGGCCCGGCAGGACGTCTACGACGAGCTGCTCGCCCACCTCGCGGCGCACGACGTGGTGCCCGGGACGGTCGTGGTGGACGACAAGTGGCAGCGCGCCTACGGGACGGCGGAGGTCGACGCGGACCGCTGGCCGGACCTCCGCGCCTGGATCACCGGGCGGCACGCCGCCGGGCAGCGGGTGCTGCTGTGGTGGAAGGCGTGGGACCCCGAGGGGCTGCCCGCCGAGGAGTGCCTCGTGGACGCGGCGGGCCGCCCCGTCGCCGCCGACCCGGCCAGCCCGGCCTACCGCGAGCGGGTCCGGCGCACCGTGGCGCACCTGCTCGGGCCCGACGGGGTGGACGCGGACGGGTTCAAGGTCGACTTCACGCAGCGGGCGCCGGCGGGGCACTCGGTGCGCCGGCACCCGGCGACCGGGGCGACGGCCGACGCGCCGTGGGGCGTCGCGGCGCTGCACGCCCTGCTCGGCGACCTGTACCGCGCGGCCAAGGCCGCCAAGCCCGACGCGCTGGTCGTCACGCACACGCCGCACCCCGCGTTCGCGGACGTCTGCGACATGGTCCGGCTCAACGACGTGCTGGAGCGGGACACCGCGGGCGCGGTGGTGCCGCTGGCCGACCAGATCCGGGTGCGCCGGTCGATCGCCCGCGCCGCGCTGCCCGGGCACCTCGTCGACACCGACCAGTGGCCGATGCTCGACGTGGCGCAGTGGCGGGACTACGTCGCGGCGCAGGCCGAGGGCGGGGTGCCGGCGCTGTACTACGCCGAGCGCATCGACCGGTCGCAGGAGCCGCTGACCGCCGAGGACCTCGCGCTCGTGGCGCGCTCGTGGGCCGCGTACCGGGCGGGGCTCCGCGCGGGGTCGGCGGCGGGGGCGCGAGTGTGAGGGGCGGCCAGGGAGTCGGCGGCGCCGGCACCCCCGGCCCGACCGCCGAGGCCGACGTCGTCGTGGTCGGCGCCACCTCGGCGGGCGTGTGCGCCGCGGTCGCCGCGGCGGAGGCCGGTGCCTCCGTGCTGCTGCTCGAGCCCGGCGACCACGTCGGCGGCATGACCTCGGGCGGCCTCGGCTACACCGACGTCGGCGACGTCCGGGTGCTCGGCGGGACGGCGGCCCGGTTCCGGGCGGAGGTCGCGGCGCACTACGGCGTCCCCGTCGGCGCGTACGCGGGCCCGGAGCCGCACGTCGCCGAGGCGATCCTGCGGCGCTGGCTCGACCACCCGCGCATCCGGGTCGAGCACGGCGCGGCGGTGCGGTCGGCCGACGTGGCGGACCGCGCGATCCGGTCGGTGCGCACCGCGGACGGCCGGACCTGGGCCGGGGCCGTGCTCGTCGACGCGGCCTACGAGGGCGACCTGCTGGCGCTCGCGGGCGTGCCGTACCGCGTCGGCCGCGAGGACCGGTCGCTGCACGGCGAGACCTTCGCGGGCCGCCGCGAGCCCGTCCCCGGCCGGCACGCGTTCCCCGGCTGGGTGTCGCCGTTCGTCGACGACCCGTCGGGGGAGACCCCCGGCCCGGTGCTGCCGCAGGTACGGGACGTGCCGCTCGCGCCCGTCGGGTCCGGCGACGGCGGCGTGATGTCCTACGGCTACCGGCTCTGCCTGACCACCGCGGCCGACCGGGTGCCCGTCGGGCGCCGCCCCGGGTACGACGACGCGCACTGGGAGCTCGGTCGCCGGCTGTTCCGGCACTGGGCCCGGACGGGCCACGTCCCGGCGGCGGGGTCGCTGCTCGGGCTCGAGCCCAACCTCCCCGGCGGCAAGGCCGACGGCAACTCGCTCGGGCCGTTCTCGCTCAGCGTCCTCGACGGGACCGCGTGGGAGTACCCGACCGCCGGGCCGGACCGCCGCGAGGAGATCCGGCGCCACCACCTGCACCACGCCCAGGACCTGCTGTGGTTCCTCACCCACGACCCGGAGGTGCCCGCGCCGGTGCGCCGCGAGCTGGCCCGCTGGGGGCTGCCCGCCGACGAGTTCGCCGACACGGACCACCTGCCGCACCAGCTCTACGTCCGCGAGGCGCGCCGCATGGTCGGCGAGGTCGTGCTCACCGAGCGGGACCTGCGCGGGCCGGCCCGGTGGCACGACGTCGTGGCGATGGGCTCGTACCACCTGGACGCCCGGGAGGTGCAGCGCACCTGGCGCTGGGTCCACGAGCACCCCCGGCCGGTCGGCATGGTCGTCACCGAGGGGTACTACTCCGTGCCGGTGCCGCCGTACCCGATCCCGTACCGGGCGCTGGTGCCGCGGTGGGCGGACTGCACCAACCTGGTCGTGCCGGTGTGCGTGTCCGCGTCGCACGTGGCGTTCTCGTCGATCCGGATGGAGCCGCAGTACCAGATGCTCGGGCACGTCGCGGGGCTCGCCGCGGCCCGGGCGGCGGCGTCGAGGCGGGCGGTGCAGGCGGTCGACGTCGCCGCCCTGCAGGACGAGCTCCGGGCGGCGGGCCAGGTCCTGGCACTGTGACGCGACGGAGCGCGGGACGATCCGGGCATAGCGGCGGAAACCGGCGCTGAGCAGCGCTTCTCTTCCGTCGCACCGCTTGTGGCGCCCCTTCTGGAATCGATACCATAGGCGCCATGCCCGCCACCGTCGCCGCCGAGGTCGTCGAGGTCGCGCCCGGGGTGTTCCGGGTCGCCGACACCTGCCACGTCTACGTCGTCCGCGCCGCCGAGCCCGCGCCCGACGGCACCCGCACCGCCGTCGCGATCGACTTCGGTTCCGGTGTCGTGCTGGACCTCCTGGCGGAGATGGGCGTCGACCGGATCACCGACGTGCTGATGACCCACCACCACCGCGACCAGGGCCAGGGGCTGCCGCGCGCGGTCGCGGCGGGCATCGCGATCCACGTCCCGCCCGTCGAGCGCGACCTGTTCGACCGGGTCGACGACATGTGGCGCACCCGCCAGGTGGTCAACGACTACAACCTGCGCGAGGACCGGTTCTCGCTGCTGGAGCCCGTCCCGGTCGCGGACGTCGTGCCGGAGTACCGCACCCGGGCCTACGGCGGGGTGCCGGTGCAGGTCGTGCCGACGCCGGGCCACACCACCGGGTCGGTGTCCTACGTCGTCGAGCGCGACGGCCGCCGCCTGGGGTTCACCGGCGACCTGGTCTACGCGCCGGGCAAGGTCTGGTCGCTCGCGGCCATCCAGTGGTCGTACACCGAGAACGAGGGGCCGGCGATGACGGTCCTGTCCTGCTACCTGCTGATGGACGAGCGCCTCGACCTGCTGCTCCCGTCGCACGGCCGGCCGATGGACGACCCGCAGCACGCGCTCGGCCTGCTGGCGACCCGGATGCGCGGCTACGTCGACTCCCGGCGGCCGCAGCCGTGGGACCTGCGGCTGCGCCTGGCCGAGCCGTTCCAGCGGATCACCGAGCACTTCCTGCTGAACCTGTCGAGCAACGCGTGCTCCTACGTCCTGGTGTCCCGGGACGGTCCGGCGCTGCTGATGGACTTCGGCTACGACATGACGACCGGCCTCGCGTCCGGCGGCGACCGCGCGTCCCGGCGCCCGTGGCTCGCCTCGCTGCCGGCGCTGCGCCGGGAGTTCGGCGTGACGGCCGTCGAGGCGGTGCTGCCCACGCACTACCACGACGACCACGTGGCGGGCATGAACCTGCTCCGCGAGGTCGAGGGCACCGAGGTGTGGGCGCCGGAGAACGTCGCGCCCGTGCTCGAGGACCCGCTGCGGCACGACCTGCCCTGCCTCTGGTACGACCCGATCCCGGTCGACCGGGTGCTGCCGCTCGGCCGGTCGTTCCGCTGGCACGAGTACGAGATCACCGTGCACGAGCTGCCTGGGCACACGCTGTACGCCGCGGCCTTCGAGGTCGAGGTCGACGGCGTGCGGGTGCTCGTCACCGGGGACCAGCAGGACGGCCTCGGCATCCCCGGCAACCGGCGGGAGATCCTCAACTACCAGTACCGGAACCTGTTCCGGGTCACCGACTACCGGGACAGCGCCGCGCTCTACCGCCGGGTCGCGCCGGGCGTGATGGTGTCG
>Ga0164309_10001777_pt1 | contig 10336 bp, 8 predicted proteins | sample Whisoiple_247_MG_FD_109984 | JGI IMG/M metagenome (GOLD analysis project Ga0164309, IMG submission 109984) | Soil microbial communities amended with fresh organic matter from upstate New York, USA - Whitman soil sample_247_MG | ecosystem: Environmental > Terrestrial > Soil > Unclassified >... | reverse complement strand
TTGTCGTTGTTCATCGACATCGGCATGGCGCCGAGGCCGATCGCGGAGACGGTGTACGGGCCGATGCTGCGGTGCTGCACGGGTGCTCCTTCGCGCGGGGTGCCGCCCCGCGGCGGGCTGCGGCGGGGCCGGGGCCCAGCATCCCGCCGCCGCCCGCCGGGAGCATCCCGACGCCCCTCAGCACTCCACGACGTTGACGGCGAGACCGCCGCGGCTCGTCTCCTTGTACTTCTCGCTCATGTCCAGGCCGGTCTGCCGCATGGTCTCCACCACGGCGTCGAGGGAGACGATGTGCGACCCGTCCCCGTGCAGCGCCAGCCGGACGGCGGTGACGGCCGTCGTCGCCGCGATCGCGTTCCGCTCGATGCACGGCACCTGCACCAGCCCGGCGATGGGGTCGCAGGTGAGCCCGAGGTGGTGCTCCATCGCGATCTCGGCCGCGTTCTCCACCTGCTCCGGCGTCCCGCCCAGCACGGCGCAGTACCCGGCGGCGGCCATCGCGCACGCCGACCCGACCTCCGCCTGGCACCCGCCCTCGGCGCCCGAGATCGACGCGTTCGCCTTGATCAGCGACCCGACGGCCGCCGCGGTGAGCAGGAACCGGTGCACACCCTCGGTCGACGCCCCGGGCTCCGTGGCCCAGTAGTGGTGGAGCACGGCGGGCAGGATGCCGGCCGCGCCGTTCGTCGGCGCGGTGACGACCCTCCCGCCGGCGGCGTTCTCCTCGTTCACCGCGAGCGCGTACACCTGCAGCCACTCGCTCCCGGTGCGCCGGCCGTCCGCCTCCGCGCCCTCGAGGCTCGCGCGCATCGCGGCGGCCCGCCGCCGGACGCGCAGGCCCCCCGGGAGCGTGCCCTCGGTCGTGGTCCCCGCCTCGACGCACGCGCGCATCGCCGCCCACACGGCGTCCAGACCCGCCCGGACGTCCGCGGGCTCCCGCTGGGCGACCTCGTGCGCCCAGGCGACGTCCGCGATCGTCCGCCCGCCGCGGCAGCGCGCCAGCAGCTCGGCACCGGACCGGAACACCGGCAGGTCGGCGGTGGCCGCCTCCCGGGCGGCGGCCACCGGGGCGACGGGCTCCGCCGGCTCGTCGCCCACGCACCGGATGAACCCGCCGCCCACCGACTCGTAGGTCTTCTCCAGCGCGGGCTCGTCGGCGCCGTCCGCCCACGCGCGCAGCACGAGCGTGTTGGGGTGCCCGGGTCGCCGCACCCGGGGTTCCAGCACGACGTCGGCGGCCGCGAACGCCACCGGGAGCACGCCGCCGAGCAGCAGGACCTGGCCCTCCGGGTGCGCGGACCAGGCGCCGCGCACGGCCGCGGGGTCGCAGGTCTCCGGCGCGAGGCCCGCGAGCCCGGCGACCAGCGCGTCCGGCGTCCCGTGCCCGAGGCCGGTGGCGGCGAGGGACCCGTACAGGACCGCGCCGACCCGGGTCACGCGGCCCGGGAGCGCGGCCAGCGCGCGGCGCGCGAAGTCCGCCCCGGCCCGCATGGGCCCCACCGTGTGCGACGACGAGGGGCCGATGCCGATGGAGAACAGGTCGAGGGCGGAGACGTACACGCCCACATCCTCGCGCGACCGGACCGGCGCCGCCGTCACTCGCGTCCCTGGGGCGTCGTGGTGGCGCCCGCCGGCCGGGCCGCCTGCCGGGCGAGGAGGTCGGCGCGGGTCTCCGGGGACAGCGCCGCGGCGCACGCCGCCCACGCCAGGCCGGTCGCGGCGTCGAGGACCGCGGCGTCCGCCGCCGGGGAGGCCGCGTCGGCGGCGAAGCCCACGGTGTGCGGGGCGGCGGTCGAGCCCCGGACCGCGATCCCCGGGTGGATGGACGGCACGACCTGCGAGACGTTGCCCATGTCCGTCGAACCCCCGGCGGCCCCGCCGAGCGACACGGTGGGGCGGCCCAGGTCCGCGAGCGCCGCGTTCCACGCCTCCGCCAGCACCGGCTCCTGCCGCAGCGGGTCGTACCGCGGCTCGGTCGGGCGCTGCTCCCACGTGCAGCCCGAGGCGACCGCCCCGGCCTCGAAGCACGCGAGGACGCGGCGCTTGGCGTCGCGGAGCTCGTCCAGGTCGAACGAGCGGACCTCGGCCTGCAGGACCACCCGGGCCGGGATGATGTTCGTGACCTCGCCGCCCGAGGTCACCACGGCGGCGGTCCGCACCGTGCCCGGCAGCTGCTGGCGCAGCAGCCCGATCGAGGTGAGCGCGATCGTCGCCGCGTCCAGCGCGTTGATCCCCGCCTGCGGCGCGGCGGCCGCGTGCGCCGCCCGCCCGGTGTAGACGACCTCGAACCGGTCGACGGCCTGCGTCGTGAACTCGTCGCAGCGCACGTCGACGCCGGGCGCGCCGTGCACCATGAGCGAGATCGTCGCGTCCTCCCAGGCGCCGGCCTCGAGCATGTGCACCTTGCCGCCCCCGTGCTCCTCGGCGGGCGTGCCGAGCAGCCGGACCGTCAGGCCCGCCTCGTCCGCGACGGACGCCAGGGCGACCGCCGCCCCGAGACCGGCCGCGGCGATGATGTTGTGCCCGCAGGCGTGCCCGAGGCCCGGGAGGGCGTCGTACTCCGCGCACACCGCCACCACGAACTCCCCCGAGCCGGCCGTCGCGTCGATCGCGGTGTCGAGCCCGAAGGCGCCGACCGTGACGTCGAACCCGGCGTCCCGCAGGGCGTCGGCGAGCAGGCCGGCCGCCCGGTGCTCCGCGAACGCGATCTCCGGGTGCGCGTGGATCTCGTGGCTGACCGCGAGCAGCCGCTGCTCCCAGCCGCGGACGACCTCGGCGGTGCGGCGCCGCGCCTCGGCGACGTCGATGCGCGCCGGGGCGGGCGTCGGGGTGGTCGGGCTGACGGATCCGGTGAGGGTCATGCGTGCTCTCCTGCGGTGACGGGCTGGACGGCGGGGACGGTGGCGGCGGGCTGGGCGGCGGGCTCGGTCTCGGCGGCCGCCGGCCCGCGGAGGAGGCGGGCGAGGGCGGTGACCGCGACGCCGATCGCCGCGCACACCCCCCAGACGGCGACGTACCCGGTGAACGAGGTGGTGGTGACGGCCTCGTCGCCCGACCCGACGGTGGCGACGAAGCTCGCCATGAGGAGCGCGAACACGGCGCCGGCGACCGCACCGGCCGCGGTGCGCGAGGTGTTGTACAGCGCCGAGGCGATCCCCACCGAGTCGGCCGGCGCGCGGGTCACGACGATCGTCGGCAGGACCGAGATCAGGATGCCGTTGCCGAGGCCGCCGACCAGCATCGCCGCGATCACGACCACCGCGGACCCCGATCCCAGCAGCAGGCCGACGTAGCTGACCGTGAGCAGCGCGCCGCCGAGCGCGACGGCGCCCGGCACGCCGAGCCGCGTCGCGACCCGGTCGCCGGCGCTCGACGCCACGAACGCGGCGAGCGCCACGACGAGCGAGACGATGCCGACGGCCGCGGAGGTGAGGCCGAGGCCGAAGCCGACCGCGGCGGGGTCGCTCAGCATGAAGAGCGTCGAGGCGGTCTGGCTGCCGAACAGCTGCGCGCCGAACAGGAACGCGACCACGATCGGCAGGCCGATGCCGCCGCGGACGAGGAGCGTCACGTCGACCAGCGGGTGCGCGACCCGGCGCTCGACGGCCACCCAGGCGACGAGCACGGCGAGGCCGCCGAGCACCGCCAGCGCCGTGAGGGGGCTCGTCCAGCCCCAGGACGCGGCGTTCGAGATCCCGCCGAGCACGGCGAGCAGGCCGACGCCCAGCAGCGCCGCGCCGAGCCAGTCGGTCGTGCCGCTCGCCCGCGCCCGGGACTCGGGCACCAGGAACGCGACGACCGGGACGCAGACCGCGAGGAACAGCGCGGGCACCCACAGCACGAGCCGCAGGTCCCCGACGGCACCGTAGAGGGCGCCGGCCCCGAGCGACCCGATCGCGGCGCCGAACGTCAGCGCCCCGACCAGCTTGCCGATGGACCGGCCGGCGGACTTCGGGTCCCGGTCCCGCACGATCGCGAACTCCAGCGGCAGGAAGGCGGCCAGCGGGGCCTGCAGGGCGCGCCCGACCAGCAGCACCGCGAAGTTCGGGGCGAGCGCGACGACGACCGAGCCGAGCGCGACCAGCGCGGCGGCCACGGTCAGCATCCGCCGGTGCCCGTACCGGTCCCCGAGCTTCGCGATGATCGGCACGCACACCACGGTGGCGAGCATGTAGGCGGCGCTGACCCAGTTGAGCGAGGCCGCGGTGACGCCGAACTCGGACCCGATGGCCGACAGCAGGACGGGGTACCAGCCCTGCAGCATGCCGGAGCCGAGCTCCATGACGACGAGGAAGCCGACGACCCCGCGGAGCGCGGGGCGGGCCTGGGCGGTGCCGGGAGGTGCGGAGGCGGTCATGAGGTCTCCTGGGACGGGCCGACGAGGTGGCGCGACGCTAGGAGGCGCACCGGCGTCGATGGTGCAGACTGCCGGAAACAGACCGAAAGGCGGTGCGCTGTGCAGGATGAGGCCCTCGACCACCTGGACCAGCGCCTGATCCACGCGCTGCAGATCAGCCCGCGCGCGCCGTGGTCCGGCCTCGCGCCGGTGCTGGGGGCGGACCCCGTCACCCTGTCCCGGCGCTGGGCCCGGCTCACCCGCGAGGGCCTCGTCTACGTCACGGGGTACGGCTGGGGGGACCAGACCCAGCTGTCCCTGATCGAGATCGAGTGCAGCCCCGGCGAGACCCTCGCGGTCGCCCACGCGCTGGCGGCCGACGGGGAGGCCTTCACCATCGACCTCACCGCCGGGGGCCGCGACATCATGCTCAGCCTCGGCTCCACCGGGACCGAGGCCGTGGCGTCCTGGACGCTCGAGCGGATCCGCGGCGTCTCCGGCGTCCGCGCGATGCGCACCCACCTGGTGTCGGACGTCGTCACCGACGCCCGCAGCTGGCGGATGCGCGCGCTGTCGAAGGAGGAGGTCGCGCGGGTCGCCGCGCTGGACGCCCGGCCGACCGGCGGGGCGGTCGCCGTGCGCCCGCACGAGGCGCGGGCGCTGAGCGAGGCGCTCACCGAGGACGCGCGGATCGGCGTGGCCGAGCTCGCCGCCCGGGTCGGGATGACGCCCCGCCGCACCCGGGACGCCCTCGCGACGATGCGGGCGTCCGGCCGGTTCGTCATGCGGGTCGACGTGGCGCGGGCGCACACCCCGTGGCCGATCTACGCCTGGTACTTCCTGCGGGTGCCGGCGGCGATGGTCGCGAGGGTCGGCCCGCAGCTCGGCCGGATGGACGAGGTCCGGCTGGTCGTCACCACCGTGGGCGAGTACAACGTGATCGTCGCCGTCTGGCTGCGGACCCTGCAGGACGTCGGAAGGCTCGAGGCCGTCGTCGAGGAGCGCCTGCCCGGCGTGACGATCGCCGACCGGTCCGTGGTGCTGCGGACCACCAAGCACCTGGGGCACCTGCTCGACGCCGGCGGGCGGGCCACCGCCGGGATCGTCCCGATGCCCTGAGGCGGCCCGGCGCGCGCCTCAGGCCACCCGGTACCGGGCCACCAGGTCGTCCATCACCGCGTCGAGGCGCGCGTCGACCACGCGGCGCACCGCGTCGGCGTCGTGCCACTCGACGATCTCCCGGGCGCCCTGCTCGAACCGGATCGTCGTCGCGAAGTCGGGCACCAGCCGGCGCAGCTTCGTCGTGTCGAACACCATCGAGTGCGCCTTGTCGCCGAGGAGGCCGGCGCCCCACTCCGGGTCCGCGGCCGCGATCGCGTCCGACGGCACGTGCACGATCCGCGGCTCCACCCCGAGCGCGGCCGCGAGCGCCCGCACCACCTGGTCCCAGGTCAGCACGTCGTCCGAGGTGATGTGGAACGCCTCGCCGAGCGTGCGCGGGTGCCCCAGCAGCGGGACCAGGCCGCGGGCGAAGTCCTCGTGGTGGGTCAGCGTCCACAGCGAGGTGCCGTCGCCGTGCACCACGACCTCGCGGCCCTGCCGCATCCGCTCCATCGCCGTCCAGCCGCCGTCGAGCGGGACGAGCGTGCGGTCGTAGGTGTGCGACGGGCGGATCACCGTCGCCGGGAAGCCGGAGTCCCGGTACGCCCGCACCAGCAGGTCCTCGCACGCGATCTTGTCCCGGGAGTACTGCCAGAACGGGTTGCGCAGCGGGGTCGACTCGGTGACCGGCAGCCGCTCCGGCGGGGTCTGGTACGCCGACGCGGACGAGATGAACACGTACTGGCCCGTCCGCCCGGCGAACAGGTCGACGTCGGTCTGCACGTGCTCCGGCGTGAACGCCACCCAGTCGACGACCGAGTCGAACTCGCGGTCGCCCAGCGCGGCGCGGACGGACGCCGGGTCCCGGACGTCGGCCTGGACCACCTCCGCGCCCTCCGGGAGCGGGCGGGTCGCGCTCGACCCGCGGTTGAGGACCGTGACGTCGAGGCCCCGCTCGACCGCGAGCCGGGTGACGGCCGAGCTGATGACGCCGGTGCCGCCGATGACGAGGAGCCGCGTTGCTGCCATGCCCGGCACGGTAGCCGGGCGCGGCCCGCGGCGCCCGACCGGTGCCGGCGCCCTGGGCGCGCGACGGCTTCTGCGTCGGCCTGGTGATCTCCGCGTTCGCGCTCGTCCGGGTGAACGCGGAGGAGGCGGCACGGACCCTGGACACCGCGCGGGCCGTGCTCGCCGGCGCGGGCACCGGCAGCAGCCCGGCCTGAGCCGCCGGCACCGCGGCGCCCCCCGCCCGCCGTCGGTCCGGACCCGGTTCGCCGGGTCCGGACCGGTGGAATCCCGTGCTCAGGCGTTGACGTCCCGGAGGAACGCCAGCACCGCGTCCGCGAGCGCCCGCGGGGCCTCGAGGGCGACGTGGTGCCCCACGCCGTCCAGCACCACCGATCGCACCTCGCCCCGCACCACCTGCTCCAGGGTCGCGGCGGTGAAGCCGCCGCCGGAGCCGCCGATCGCCAGCACCGGGACGGTGATCGGGTGGGCGGCCACGAGCGCCCGGCTCTCCTCCCCCTCGGAGAGCACCGACCGGTAGAGGCCCGCCGCTCCGCGCCAGCCCCCAGGACGCGCGAAGCCGCGCGCGAGCTCCCCGACGTCGGAGTCGGTGACCGCACCCGCGACCGCCGTCATCGCGCCGAACCACCAGTCGAGCAGGGCGCGCTCCCTCCCGGCGAGGAGCAGCTCCGGCACCCCGGGCGCCGCGAGCGCGCCGATGTGCCAGGACCCGCCGTGCGTGACGTCGGCGAACGCCTCGAGGCCGTACCCGGCGAGCCCCATCTCGACCGCGACCAGCGACGCCACGTCCTCGGCGTGCCGGGTCGCCAGCCGCAGGACCGTGCCACCCGCGACGTCCTGCCCGAGCAGGTGGACGGGCCCGAGGCCCAGGTGCTGGACGAGCGCGTGCAGGTCGTCGGCGGCGACGCCGCTGGTGAACGCGTCGTCGGCGACCGCCGAGTCCCCGAAGCCGCGCAGGTCCACCGCGATCACGCGGTGCTCCGCGGCGAGCAGCGGGATGACGCGGTGGAAGGCCCACCAGGACTCGGGGAACCCGTGCACCAGCAGGACGGGCGAGCCGTCCGTGCCGGCGGAGACGTAGTGCAGCGTGGTCCCGTCGAGCTCGGCGCGGTGGTGGCGGACCGACGGGAGATCGGCGGGTGCGGACGTGGCAGACATGGCACCTCCTTGGTTGACAACGTGGTTGTCATCCTCGTGATAGGCAACCACGTTGTCAATGGCCCCGCGCCCCGCCTAGGCTCGGGGTGTGCCCGAACCCACCCGCGGAGTCCAGCTCGCCCTCCTGCTGCTCGGCGGGTTCGAGTCGATGGTCGACGACGTCGTGGAGCACCTGGCGGAGCGCGGGCACCCCGGCGTGACCGCCACGCTCGAGTTCGCCCTCGCCGCGGTCGCCGACGGCGCCGACAGCGCCGCCGCGCTCGGCCGTCGGCTCGGGACGACCCGGCAGGCCGCCGCCAAGACGGTCGCGACGCTCGAGCAGCTCGGCTACGTCGAGCGCGTCGACGACCCCGCCGACGCCCGGCTCAAGCGGCTGCGCGTCACCGCGCGCGGCGACGAGATGACCGCGATCGGGGCCGCCCGGTTCGACGTGCTCCGCGACCGGTGGGTGGCGCAGCTCGAGCCGGGCACCGCCGAGGTCGTGGAGGCCGCGCTCCGGCGGCTTCCGGGCGGACGTCCCGACCTCGCGGGCTGACGCCGCGGCGCCCACCTCCCCCGGCGGCACCGCCGCCCTCGGCGACGCGCGCTGCTCACGCGCGCCCGGACTCCTGCTCGCACCGTGCGCCGAGAGTGCTCCTCCCCTCGGCACGGGCTGCTCCACCGCGCCGCCGCGCCCCTGTGCGGCCGCGCGGCGGACGTCGCATGGAGGCGTCACCGCGACCGCAGCAGCGGGTCGCGACCGCCTACCTGTGAGGAGGAACCATGTCCACCCTCGCCGTGCCCGCCGCCGCCGTGGCACTGCTGCTCTCCACCCCCACCGCGGCACTCCCCGTCGAGGAGACCCCACCGGCCGAGCCGCCCGTGGTCGGCATCGGGACGACGGTCCCGGTCGACGCCCGCGTCCGCGGGGATCGAGCCCGTCGAGACCGATCCGGTCGAGAACGAGGAGGTCGAGACCGGCGCGGGCGAGAGCGGCGCGGTCGACGGCGGCGAGGTCGAGGGCGGGGAGGTCGAGGGCGAGGTCGCCACGCTCGACGTCGCCGTCGACCTCGAGGGCGGCGAGGCCACCGACCCGGCGGCGCTGCCCGACGACCCGGCCACGATCGAGAGCACCGGGCCGACCCTCGCCGCCACCGAGTGCGCCACCTGCGACCCCGCAGACCCGGCGAGCCCCCTGGGCGCGGCGGTCACCGACGGCTACCAGGACGACGGGCACGACCGACCGTTCTGGTGGGAGCGCGACGGCCTGCACTTCCGCGACCCGATCCCCGCCAACGGGTACGTCAACATCAACGTCCCGGGGGCGAGCAACCTGAACGTCGACGTCCACCGCGACCTCATCGGTGCGACCTTCGTGCCGTGGTCGGCCTTCGGCCTCGAACCGGGGATGTGCATCGCCTGGACCGAGTCGAACGGGTACGACTACCACTTCGGCGAGGACAACTCCGGCCGCGGCGGCGTCGACGAGCGGGGCTGGGAGTACTGCGTGCCGGAAGACCCGAGCGACCCCACCGACCCGAGCGAGCCGACCGAGCCCACCGACCCCAGCGAGCCGACCGAGCCCGGTGACCCGACCGAGCCCGGCGAGCCCGGGCAGTCGACCGGGCCCGAGGTGCTGACGGCGTCGGCGGCCGGCAGCACCCCCTCCGCCGCGCCCACGGCGACCCCGACCCCCGCGCGGACGACGCCCCCGGCCCTCGCCGTCACCGGCGCGGGTGCCGCAGCGTCCGCCGCGGTCGCGGGCCTGGCCGCCGTGGCGGGGGCGGCGCTCAAGTCGGTCTCCGGGCTTCGTCGGCACCGTTGATGCCGGGGCGTCGCCGGCCCGGCACCGGGTCCACCCGGTGCGGGGCCGGCGGCGAGCCCTCTCAGACCACGACCGACCTAGGCCTGCATGTCCACGAACCGCGAGTAGTGCCCCTGGAACGCCACGGTGATGACGTCGGTCGGGCCGTTGCGGTGCTTGGCCACGATCAGGTCGGCCTCGCCGGCGCGGGGCGACTCGCGCTCGTAGGCGTCCTCGCGGTGCAGCAGGATCACCATGTCGGCGTCCTGCTCGATGGAGCCGGACTCACGCAGGTCGGACATCGCGGGCTTCTTGTCGGTGCGCTGCTCGGGACCACGGTTCAGCTGCGACAGCGCGATGACCGGGACCTCGAGCTCCTTGGCCAGCAGCTTGAGGGCACGCGAGAACTCCGAGACCTCCTGCTGACGCGACTCGACGCGCTTGCCGGAGGACATCAGCTGCAGGTAGTCGATGATGACCAGCTTGAGGTCGTGCTTCTGCTTGAGCCGCCGGCACTTCGCCCGGATCTCCATCAGCGACATGTTGGGCGAGTCGTCGATGAACAGCGGCGCCTCGGTGAGCTTGCCCTGGATCTGCGCGAGCTTCTGCCAGTCGTCGTCGCCCATCGAGCCGTTGCGCATCTTCTGCAGCGGCACGCGGCCCTCGGCGGACAGCAGACGCATGGTGATCTCGGAGCGGCTCATCTCGAGCGAGAAGACGACGGACGCCTGCTGGTGCTTGATCGAGGCGGCGCGCGCGAAGTCCAGCGCGAGCGTCGACTTGCCGATGGCGGGGCGGGCCGCGATGACGATCATCTGGCCCGGGTGCAGGCCGTTGGTGAGCCGGTCCAGGTCGGCGAAGCCGGTCGGGACGCCGACCATGCCCTCGCCGCGGTGCCCGGCGGACTCGATCTCGTCCAGGGTGCCGGCGAC
>Ga0164309_10001776_pt1 | contig 10338 bp, 10 predicted proteins | sample Whisoiple_247_MG_FD_109984 | JGI IMG/M metagenome (GOLD analysis project Ga0164309, IMG submission 109984) | Soil microbial communities amended with fresh organic matter from upstate New York, USA - Whitman soil sample_247_MG | ecosystem: Environmental > Terrestrial > Soil > Unclassified >... | reverse complement strand
TACGGGACGCGCCTCGTGACGATTCATTGCGCGATCGAACCCGATAATCCGGGTTGTCTAGGCGTCTATCTGCGATCCAATGGTACCGATGAAGCGGCTGGGCATCGCGGTGGGCACTGTCATCCTGCTCGCTGGCGTCAGCTGCGCGAAGCCACAGCCAGCGCCCGCAGTGACCCGGCCCAGCGAAGGAGGGCCAGTCCCTCCACTCCAAGGCCAGCGCGTCCGCATCGTGGTCGCCCTGAGGGACGAAGGCGTCGAGCTTGCCCGGCTAGCAGACGAAGGCTTGGAATGATTGGGTAACGACGGGCCCCAGCGGGTCGATCGAGGACGATGGCGAGCCGGAGTTCCCTTGATTCGACGCGGCGACGGCCGCTGGTTTCCGTCTCAGCGCGCCTGACAAGAAGCGCCCGGTGCTCGTTCTCGGCCGCGACGACGTGCTGCCGTCTTTGTCGCAGGTCCCAATTATCCCACTTGTCGACACAGGCGAGGGCATTGGCGTGGAAGGTCAGCCTATCCGAGGCAGACGGCCTGCCGAGCGCTTGTCTCCTGAAGGTCGGGTGGATTCGGATCGTCGAGGGGGCGCAGCCGGGGCCGCTCATTGCAACGTTGCCATTAAGAAAGAGCTCGTGCACGGCTGCGCATTCGAGACGGGATCAGAAGCGTACGGCGCCGTCAGCGACTATATCGAGAACTACAACGCGAAACGACGCCATTCTGCCGCCGGAAACCAATCACCCACCAACTTTGAGCTGGCCAATTCGGGCCGGCTTGCCGCATAGTCACACTAACAATCTGGCCGGAATTTCTGGGGAACTCCACAGTCATGCAATCAACAGAGCGATTGGAAGCAACGGAAAAGCATGGTGTGCGTTCGGAGAGGCAGTTGCGACGCCTATTGGCTGCAGTCGGCATCGCTGCCGAGGTGACGACTGCTACTATCCAAGCTGCGGCGGATGAACCGGTGGTGACACCGGAGCGCACCGCGGCGGCCGTGGCCGAGATCAAGAAGACAACCGAGTCGAATGTGACTGTGGAGACCTTGCCTTTGGCAGCCAACACAGAATCAACGACTGGCGTTGTTTTCAAGGAGAACTGGACCATCCTCGCGTCCCCGCTTCACGATCTCAGGCAACTCAGCACGGAGGAGTTGCGGGGGATCCTTGACGGCAAGTACAAGGACTGGGGGCAACTGCAGAAGGGCAGCGGAGCTATTGCCATCGTGGCTTTGAACGGTCCTGGGAATAAGGAGGCAGTCGCCACCCTGGCGGCGCAGGTCGGCGCTTCCAACAGCAAACGGGTTCAGTTCGTGAACGGCGCGGAGGCGCTAGAGTCTGTGGCGCGCAAGAAACCAGGCGTGATCGCACTTGGCTTGGAACCCGGGAACGCTGAGCACCTTCTGCCCGTGGCGTTCGACAACGCTTTACCGAACGACCCCAACTACAGCTTGGCCGTCAAACGGCAGGTGAACGTTAGTTCGGCGAAGCTGGAAGAAACGCTCACGGCCATTCCCGAAGCGCCAAGCACTGTTTTGCAGCTACCTCCGCCAAGATGGAGTGATCAGTTCGAGTTTGCGTCCAGCCTGTTGCTAGGTCCAGGCGGCGGTCCTTGCAGCTATGGGGACATCTATTGGCCGCTGATCCATCGACTCAAAAACAGCAATCACCCGTACAGCCTGTTTTACACGAGCGGTGGTTTTGCGGTCGCTACTAGCGTAGACGCGATAGACAGCGAAGGTCGGACAGATGCTGCGCGCCACAAGGACGAGCGCGACGCCAATTTCTGGGAGTTCTTGCGCACAGAGCACTACTTGCGCGTCCTGCTCGGTTTGGAAAAGGGTGGCTACCGCGCCTTCCTGTTCGTCGTTAGCAACGCGACGCTCGTTCGTCGCCCTGGGGAGCCACCCAGGTTCGAGGAAATTTCTCGCATGGTAAATGCCGGTGTTGCTGGGTTGCCAGATTCACTGCTCAAGAAGCCGATTGCCGACAACACGCGATTCTCTGCCCTTGTCTACGAGTTCTGGCGTGAGGGATCAGAGAGCGACGCACAAATCACCCTTGGGCAACGGCTCGGGGCAAAGCAACACCTATTGGCGTCTGGTTTGTGGGACGCGGCGTCCTTGTGAGGGCCAATGAAAATACTATTCCCGTCCCAAGTGCACTTCAGTCAGGTTCGCATGCGCCTGTTCGTCCTGTTTGGTAGCGGCACCGTTGTTGCTCTAGCCGTCACGGCGATTGCGGCCGGCATGGAGAAGTACGGGGCTGCTAATACGCCGCGCGCTTTTGGCTGGTTGCTGCCGTGTTGCATACCGACCATGACATTGCTCGTTGGCTCCTATGTTGCCGACATGGGGAATCCGCCCCACGCGAAGCCCCGAGTCGTGCCTGGGGAGCTCGCGAACGTCACCCAGGTCTTGGCCTTAGTCTACGTTGCGTTTTGGATGTCCACGGTGCTCGCGCAAGACTGGATGAAAATGGGCCCGTTGGCGTGGCTCCAGCTTAGCCACTTATGGTTGGGACCCCTGCAAGGTTTGGTCGACGCACCACTCGGTGCACTTTTCATGAAGCGCGTAGTGGCGCCAGCCGGGGCGCTCCCGAACGCACCGGGTGGTGGTGGCGGCGCGGCGGTCGTGTTGCACAGGGATGGCCCTGGAGCTGGCGTCGCGGCAGTGCACCAAGCCGATGAGGACGACGGTGCTGGCTGAGCTGCGCTCGTAATCAAGAGCGTTCATTTGTCGGCCTCTTTGCAGTCGTCCCCGTGGTAGATGTGCATCGTCATGACGATGCGCGATCGGCTGCTGCTCCTGAAGGCCGGCTTCGAGGATCCCGCGTTTCCGGGCCAGCGCTTCTACTGCTGGCATTGTGCGCTGATTGAGGGGGTGCTCGCCTCGTTTCCGAAGCTCGCGGCGCGCCTCGATGTCGAGCGCATCGACTGGGAGCGGCCACGTGCAGCCGTCGTGCAGGTGCTCGGGTTCGAGAACCAGACGCTGCCGGTGCTGATCTTGGCTGATGACGGCGTGACCACTCCCGGTGCGCGCACGCACGCGGGGCAGCGCTTCATCGACGACAAGGACGGCATCTTGCGCGCGCTCTCGGCGCGGCACGGGTTTCCCCTGCCGCACCCGTGACATCGACAGCCCAATGGGGGGCACCTCGGGCAGACCCCTCTGAACCCAGAGTCAGGGATCGTGCGCGCTTCGCCATAGTCCTCTGCTAAAAGGCGCCGTGGAGGTAGTGATGATTCGGAACAGAGCGGGGGGCATGCTGGTCACCATCGCGCTGGCGTGCACGGCCTGCGGCAGTACCAGTTCGGATCCGGGGGCGCGCAACGCGGGTGGCGAGGGCGGCGCGCCTGTCGGCGCTGGCGGACAAGCGGGCAGCGCCGGTGCGGAGCCGACGTCGCACGGGATCCGGCTCGGTTCGGCTTGCCCCAAAGACGGCGCCAAGGGCAGTTTCAGTGGCGCTTGGAGCCGGCAGATCCCGGTGGTTCGCCCGCAAAGCTTCGAGTTGTACATCCCCCCGGGCGGCAACGTGGGAGCGTTGCAGCTCGTGCTTCATTCCAAAAGCGCCGAGCGAGCCCGGCTCGAACTGGCAGTCGAAGGACCGCTAGCGCGCTTGGTGAGCGCGCGTGTGCTGTACCCGGAGCAGGACACGCTCACGGTGTTCGTCGCCCCCGATCGCACGTACACGTTGCGTCTATCGGAACCGGACTTCAACGGCAATGGCGCTGATTTCACGGTGGACTGGCAGTACACGCCGCTCGCCGATTGCAACGAGCCGAACGACACGGTGTGGACGGCAAATCACGTTTCGCTGGGCGACACCATCGAGGGCTACGCGATGGCGGGTGCTGTCAGTCAGCTGGTGCCAATCGCGCGACGCAGGATTGGTTTTGGGTCACGCTTCCTACGTCGGGATCGCTGACGGTGACGGTCGAGCAACCCCCGCCAGGGACTCTCGATATCCATGTCTGGAACGATACCGGCGAAGTGGAACTCACGTCCTCGCGCATGCCCCCAACGCAAATCGTAGCCCAAGAGCTCCCCGCTGGGAGCTACGCATTCGATGTCAGCGCGAATCTGACTTGGCCGGCTTCACCGATTGAGACGACGGGCGACTGGCGGCAAATGCCGCAAGCGGTTCCGTACCGACTCTCGTTGTCCTTCGAGGTTACCTCGCCTTCCAGCAAAGTGACCGATAAGCTCGGCATCGACCAGGGCGAACCGCCCTCGAGTTGCGTCGACGATAGCCGCTGCGGCGCGCGCCGAACCTGCGTCGAAGGGCGCTGCTACGACCCGCGAATGCCGCCCGCGAGCGGACTGCCGTGCAAGACCGACCCGCAGTGCCGCTTCGACGACGTGTGCGAAAACGGTCTGTGCGCCACGCCCGAGAATTGCCAAACCAACGACGATTGCGCCGCTGGGCGCACGTGCGCAGCGGGGCGATGTCTACTCGGCACATTTCGACCGTGCAAGGACAACTCGGTGTGCGGCCCCGGCACCGGTTGCAAGGACGGCACCTGCCAGCCCAACAACGGCTGTGGAGTCGGCTACGACTGCCGGCTGGGGCAGCGCTGCAACGACGGCACCTGCGACGATGTGCCGGTTTGCTTCGACGACTCAACCTGCAACAGCGGCGAACACTGTGTAGCCGGGGAGTGCGAAGCGAAAGGAGCGTGCGCCGCGAGCTGCACCAGCGGGAACTTCTGCGTCGCGGGTGGTTGTGAAGCGGGGACCATCGGCAAACCATGCACTTCCAATACGGAATGCCGCCACAACGCGGGCTACTGCGATTCGCTCTTCACCGAGTCGTGTCGAAGGTTGTGTCAAACCGAAGAGGACTGCCAACAGATGAGCGAGTACGCCTACGCCAAGGCATTCGGTCGCAGCTACGTCTGCCGCGAAGCGATCAACGCCTACGGGGTGCGCCAAGGCGAGTGCCAGGCCACTTGCGAGAGCGAAATCGAATGCCCGCTGGGACAAAGCTGTAGTGGCGTGAACGGTACCGGTAAGTTCTGCGCATACCCCAACGTGGCGCCATGGTAACTGACTCGCTGCAGGCTACGCGACGCTCGCGCCGCGCCGCGCCCGCTCATCCAACCCTCCGGCCCGTTGCAGGCCCCGGGAAAGACGCTAGCAGGCAGAGTGCGTCGCTGCTGGACGAGCGGCATCGCACGCGCCTGCCTACTGGTCGCCCGACGCCACGGCACAATCGGGCGTGACCCAGCGCCACCCCACTACTCCTCACTAATCTCTTCCCCAGACACCGAATACCCGGTGCTAGACCGCGGCGTCGAGCGTGGCTCTTCCTTCGTCGCGCTCGGCGCAGCGACGGAGCGTAAGCTGATCGCGCCAATCGCGGCGGCGCCCGAGGGGCTGCGCTGCATGCGCTCGGTGGGGGGCGCAATTCCGGAGGCTAGCTCTGCCCAGGCCAAATCGCGTTCGCGCTCGCAGCGCGTGGCGTATTCGCGCGCTTGATCACGCTGAGCGGTGAGCTCCGCGATCTTTTCGGCTTCGCTCTGACTCCGACCGGTATCGCGGATGAGCTGTCGCAAATCGTTCAATTGCCGCTCGTGATCGATCAGCACTTCACGCAGGAAGCGATCTTGTTCCTCGATCAAGAACTGGCGTTCGCTGGTGGTCTCGTGGCGAATCAAGACCAAGAGCTGTTCGAGCTGGTGCATGCGGAAGCGCAGCGCGTGTTCTTCGTCTTGGCTGCGGGTGAGTTCAGCGCGCAGTTCGTCGAGCTCGTGCATGAGTTCGGTGTTGGCGGTGCGTGCGGCTTCAGCTCCGGTTGCCAGATGTTTGAGGCCGCGCATGAGTTGGCCGAGGTTGGCTTCGGTTCGCACGGCGTTGGCCAGCGCAGTTTCCATGCGCTGCACGCCGTCTTCCAGCGTCACGTCGCTGCCGAAGCGGGGCGCAACGTCGGACTGGTGTCGCTCGCGAGCGGGCGGAATGCCGCTCTCGAGTTGCGTGTTGTGACTGACGCGCAGGGGGCTAGACGGGGGGGCTGGCTCCACGGAGTCGCCAAGCGCGGAGGATGCGGTTTGCGTTTCTGCGTTTTCGGGGGCCATTGTGGGTGCTTGTCGGCTAGTGTCGTCCAGGGGGCAAGTACTTCTTTGTAGGCTCTTTCGGCGGCGCCCAGTTCCAGTCCGAGCGCCGTTTCAGCCTCATTTCGGCGATTTCGCAACGCCGAGAAAAACCGGCGATAGGGGCCCCAGGGCGGCGGCAACTGCGGGAAAACCTGCGGCGCGGCGCACTCCGCGCTAGAACCCCGACATGACTCGCTCTCCGCTGCTGTACGGCCTCCCGGCGCTGATCTTGGGGGTTGGTTTGTCGTTTTCGGGTGCTGCATCGGCGCACGCACCGTCTCAAGCTGGGGCGGCTGCGCCGGCTGCGTCGGTCTCGCCCGACGACGACTACGGCGATGATATTCAGGGCAACGTTCCGGGCGCGAGCGCGATCGAGGGGCGCCTGATGGCGCCTTGTTGCTGGACACAGACGATCGACATTCACGACTCTCCGATCTCACTCAGCATGCGACACGAGATCCGACGGCGTTTGCGCAATGGTGAGTCGGCAGAGGCAATTCAGGCTTCGTTCGTGGATCGCTACGGGGCCAAGATCATGGCGGTGCCCAACGGCAATCATTTGAAGAACCTGGCCATCGGGCTGTCCGTGGTGATGGGTGGCGCGGGCGTCGCTGCGGCGATGATGATCGGCCGTTGGCGCAAACAGAGTGCCGCCAAGGACGGCACCAAAGCAGCCAAGGACTCGGCCGAATCCAAGCGTGATCAATGGGACGAGAAGCTCGACGCGGAGCTGAAAGATCTCGACAAGGAGTGAGTCGGTTAGGCCCGGCGGACCGGTTTCTTCGCCGTCGTGGCCTTGCTCGCAGGCTTCTTGCCGGGAGTACTCGCGCTCGGCTTGCCGTCGCCTTCGGCGTTGGCCTCCAAATTACGGAACATCAACACCGCGGCTTCGGCAGCTTTCTTGGCGCGTTCGGTCTCGCCACGCATCTCCATCAAGAAGCGACTCGGGATCTGCGCGCGGGGTTTGCCCCATTTCATGCGCTCTTTGCAGAAGGTGAGGGTGAGGGTGTCTTGGGCGCGAGTCACGCCGACGTAGGCCAAGCGCCGTTCTTCATCGATGCTCTTGCCGTCGATGATCGAGCGCTGGTGAGGCATCAAGCCTTCCTCCATGCCCACCAGATACACGTGCGGGAATTCCAGGCCTTTGGCGCTGTGTAGAGTCATCAGCGTCACGGCGTGGCGCTCGCGCTTGTCGTCGTCTTTTTGATCTTCACGACCTGCGAGCGCGGCTTCCTCCAGGAAGCCTTGCAGCGTCGGTCCCTCGGTGCGCTGCTCGTAGAGCGCGATGGAGTTCAAGAACTCGGCGATCGAGTTCAAGCGCGCTTCGATGTCACCCGGCGTCTTGTATACGCGATCGAGTTCGGTGCGGTAGCTGACGGTCTTCAACATCTCCTGCGCGAAGTCGAATAGCGAGCCCGTGCCGAGTTGGGCGCGGAACTGCTCGATCATCCGGCGAAAAGCGTCCACGCGCTCACCGGCCGCGTGCGGGATGTCCTCGATGGCCGATGCTTGCGGCAGGATTTCCCACAGAGGTTTGCCTTCCACGACCGCCACTTGCATCAGCGTTTCGATCGTTCCGGCTCCGATGCCGCGCGGAGGCGTGTTGATGATTCGCAACAGCGAAACTTCGTCCGCAGGATTGCCGATCACGCGCAGGTAGGACAGGACGTCGCGCACTTCCTTGCGATCATAGAAGGACATGCCGCCGACCAGCGTGTATGGGATCTGCGCCCGGCGCAGCTCGAGCTCGAACGCGCGAGGCTGCTCGTTGGTGCGAAACAGAATCGCGACGTCGCTCGGGCGCCATTTGATGGATTCGTCGACCACCTCCATGTGCTGACGAATCTCTGCGATGACGCCTTCCGCTTCGAGCGTCTCGTTTTCCATGCGCAGCATGCGAGGCGGTAAACCGCCTTCACGAAACGGGCGCAGGATCTTTTGGTGGCGCGAGCTGTTGTGCGCGATGAGCGTGTTCGCCGCCTCCAAAATCGGCGCTTTGGAGCGGTAATTGTCCTCCAGACGCACGACTTTGGCGTCGGGCCAATCCTTCTGAAAATTCAGGATGTGCGACACGTCCGCCCCGCGCCAACCGTAGATCGATTGGTCATCGTCGCCCACGACGCACAGGTTGCGATGACGATCGGCGAGCGATTTGACGATGCGATACTGCGGGCCGTTCGTGTCCTGATACTCGTCGATCAATAGATGATCGAAACGCGTGGCCTCGGCGAAGCGCGCTTCTGGGTGCTTGTCGAAGAGCTCCTCGGTGGTGAGCAGCAGGTCATCGAAGTCCATCGAGCCGCAGGCACGCAGTTGGGTCTGGTAGCGCGCGTACGCGGCCGCCGCGAGTTGCTCGCGGTCACCCTGGGCGATGGTCTCCGCGGCTGCCGGCCGGATCCCCTGGCTCTTCCAGGTGCTGATGAAGTGCAGTAGATCACCGGGGCGGAGCTTGTCCGCGCTGACGCGGATGTCGCGCAGGGCGCCGCGGGCGAGCGTCTCCTGATCGCTGCGGTCGTAGATCGCAAATTCTTTGGGATAACCGAGGCGGTCGGCGTGGCGCCGCAACACACGCACGCACAGCGCATGAAAGGTGGAGATCTCCGGCGGTTGCACGCCGCGCTGCCTTTTGCCGAGCAAATGCTGGGCGCGCTCCTTCATCTCCTTGGCAGCCTTGTTGGTGAAGGTCACCGCCAAGATCCGTTCCTGCACGATGCCGCGGCGAATCAGCTCGGCGATTCGGTAGGTGATCACGCGGGTCTTGCCGGTGCCAGCGCCAGCTAGGACCAAGAGCGGTCCTGACAGGGTGTGCACCGCGCTGTGCTGCGCAGGGTTTAGATCAGGGCGACTCACGGGTCTCTCCCATATGAGTGAATTGGGCGCCGGATCAAGCTTGACGGCAGAGAAAATTCCGTGCTTGGGGAGGGAGTGAAGCTTTACACGGAAACGTTCGGCAACGAGGCTAACCCGGGCATTATTTTTTGCCACGGCTTCGGCGGCAGCGCGCGCAACTTCCGCCTACAAGCGCGAGTACTCGAGTCGAGTTTTCGCGTCACGCTGTTCGATCTGCGCGGGCACGCGCGGAGCCCTGCACCCCAAGACGCGGAGTCGTATCGGATTGAAGCGCTGCTCTCCGATCTCGATGAGCTCGTGCAAGCACAACGTACTCCCTTGATCTTGGCTGGCCTGAGCTTGGGCGCGAAGCTGTCGCTCGACTACGCGCTGCTTCATCCGGGGCGCGTTCGCGCGCTCGTGCTCGCCTCGTATCCCACCGCGGGGGACGTGGAGAAACGCCGGCATTGGGCGCTCGGTTTTGCGGCCGCAATCGAAGAGCGCGGGCTGGACGAAGCGGGCGCGGAGTTCGTCTGGGGCGAGCGTTCGCGCTTCGACCCCAAGGGGGCGAAATTGATTCGACAAGGGTTGTTGGAGCACGCGCCGCACGCGTTGGCCCATCTGCAACGCGAGTTGCTCGCGGCCTCGCCGTCGCCGTCGCGCATGGCGCCGCAGTTGCGCGAACTCCGCATTCCGACTTGCTTGATCGCCGGCACGGATGATCCAGAGAGCCTGGGTCCGTGCCGTGAACTTTCGCAGTTGTTGCCTCGTGCCGAACTACACGAGTTGGAGAATGCCGGGCATGTGGTCAACCTGACCCGACCCACGCTGTTCAATCAGATCTTGACTGATTTTTTGGCTCGGCTCGAGCCGAGCCCCTGAGCTGACGCTCCTGCCTCACTGCGCAGCGACGATCTGCGCGATGTAAATCGCACCGAACACGATGCTCAGCACCATGCCGATGGCGAAACCGACGATGGTGATGATCTTGCCCCATTTGAGCTTGTTTTCACCATCCGTGAGGTTGCCTTGGTCGGCGGCTTGCATGGCCATGTAGCACAGCACGCCGCCGATCACGCCGAAGCAACTGCCGCACATGACGAAGCTGACCGCGGAAACGATCAGCCAGGTCTGAGCCTTCTTCTTCAACTCGGCCGTCTGGGGACCGCCCGGTCCAAAGCCACCGCCGGGCGGCGTGTACGGCGCACCGTAAGGCGATCCTGGTGGGCCATATCCGCCAGGAGGCGCGCCCGCGGGTGGATATCCGGGTGGGCCGTAGCCACCGGGACCACCCGGCGGACCGTAACCGCCCGGGCCACCCGCGCCCCCGCCGGGCGGACCATAACCACCGGGACCGCCGCCACCGGGCGGACCATAACCACCGGGACCGCCGCCACCGGGCGGACCATAACCGCCAGGACC
>Ga0164309_10001772_pt1 | contig 10345 bp, 15 predicted proteins | sample Whisoiple_247_MG_FD_109984 | JGI IMG/M metagenome (GOLD analysis project Ga0164309, IMG submission 109984) | Soil microbial communities amended with fresh organic matter from upstate New York, USA - Whitman soil sample_247_MG | ecosystem: Environmental > Terrestrial > Soil > Unclassified >... | reverse complement strand
GACCTCAGTTACCAACACATTAACCTGTGTCTTGAGGCTATTGACGACGGCAGTCAGTTGAACGAGTGCAGCCGTTAGTTCTTTTTCACCACGAGTTTGTGATCGAATTTTTCTTGTAGCCATACGGCCCTCCCTACACGAGAATAGTGGTGGGAACAATGCGCTCCCACCGACTATTAGCAAACTTACACAATGACGTCAGATGCGCCGACAAGCTTCGCGTGGTATCGGGAAGGACCCTCAACGACGACAGCAAGATAGCTCTTGATGATGAAGTCAAGAGAGTCACGAACGTGCGCCATTTCCTCGTAGGTAGGCTGCTTGGAAATAGGAACAACAATATAGTTATTGTTGATTGCGAGAATGGTGTTACCAAAGTAACCACCGTGCGGATCGAAGACTTCGATGATAGGAACACCGTTCCAAGATCGAACCTTGAACCCACCGTCAACCTCTGCGGTATCGTATCGCATCTGTGGCTGTAGCAAGCTACTGACCTTGGATGCCATGCGTTGACTCATGATAAGGTGTGTGGTACCGCCACCTGCAGGAGTGCGGAGCAATTGGTCCATGTGCGCAAACGTCAAGTCGCCTGCGGTACCTGTACCGTTGTTATTACTATCGATGTACATGGTGTTGGTGATCTGCTTCGCGATACCGTCAAACTCGTCAGGATCAACAGCACTGTCGCCTGTAATGAGCTTGAGTTCGAGTCCACGAATAAGACCTTCAGATGCGTTCCGAACAGCAAGCTCAATCATGCTGCCAACAACAGTCTGAGAAGCAACCTGCAACTGTCCCGAAACCTCACCACGGATGTAGATGGATTTGAGCGGGAAGTCAGATGGTCCCCAATTTGCGCGTGTCGCGTCAGGAAGCGTTTCCAACTCAGAGCGGAAGCTTGGTGTTGGAAGCGAGGTCTGTGCACGATAGCTGTAGCTCATGCCATTCCAATCAATCTTTCGAAGAATGTTCCACAAAGGACTTCGATCTTCGAAGAATCGACGAATACCTTCACTATAAATCGTTGGTACGAGTGTACTTGTGTTTGTCGTTGAATATGGATCAGCAGCCTTCTGCGTGTCGAGTAGTCCCTGATCGAGAATTTGATCGTCCATATGATTCTCCTAGCTAAATAAGAATTAGCTCATGATTTTTCGAGCGGTGTCGCTGATGCCTGCCGCTTCAATCGCCGCTCGGATTGAATTACCTTTGGTCACTTTTTCGTGATACTTCGCAAGAGGACTATCATCCTTCGTGCTCTTATCTTTCGCAACGGAAATTGACTTGTCGTTTGGCTCTGACGCAACTTCCTCTACGCGAGACTTAAGCGCATTGAGTTCATCAACAAGCGGTTGTACAACATCAGTCTTCATCGCTTCGACTGCAGACAATACTGCCGCCTTGACAACTTCTTCCTGAACTGCTACAATATCGTCAATGGAAGGAACCTTCGCCGCCTCATCGAGCGCCGCCTGCTTCTGAACCATCAACTCATCGTACTTAAGCGTAAGAGCCTTATACACGTCGAGTACGTCTGCAATGCCCTTGGTGAATGTTTCTGGCATCACGACTTCGATGGTCGTGTGCTCTACCTTTTTATCGTCCATAAGATTCTCCTGTGTGTCGCCAAGCGACTTTTCAATAACTTCGAGAAAAGAGTACTGATATGCAGGCTCTTCAACGACACTAATCTCATCGAGAAGCATGCCTTTGAGGATGCGTACAAACTTGCTTTTCTCCGTATGCCATTCGCGAACATAATCGGTGATCTTTCCACCAATAGAAAGACCATGCTGAATTGGTTTGTTTGGAAGATCGCCGCGCTGAAGCTGCTTATACAACGTCATCGCGTTTGCGTTGTCTTGATCGAGTTCCGCCGTAACCCAAAGATTTTTCTCTGCGTCAAGCTCGGCATCGACAAGCCAACCAATCTTATTTTCCCATCCACCTTTATGAGAGGATCGGAGTGGTAGGTGTGATGTTTTCCCATTGCTGAGTGTCACACCTTTATGAATAGCGTTAAGCATTGCGTCAAGAGCAGACTCAGCCATAATCTCGTTATGAAGGTCGAGCTTTGTGCCACTTGCAATACCGCTGATAAAGATTCGTTGTTCGCCATCAATCTCCTGACTGTAGGCTTTCTGAATCGGTAACTCCATCGAGAAGTGTTGATTCTGCATGGGTGATTACTCCTTCGAGACTCTTGACAGCCTGATAGATCAAGCCCTTTCGTAGCGTCTCATCAGATACATTAAGTGCTTTATGGATTGTCAGAGCGGCATCGGATTCAACATCGTGCATGTGTGCATACGCTGAGAAAAGCGAACCGTCATGACCGAATTGTACGTATTCTGAAATATCTTGCATTGCTCGTGCAGCTTTCTCGGCTGCGGCTGTAGCAGGAACGCTGACGTTAATATCCTTGGGGATTTCACTGTCATCTTTGCGATCCGCAGGCGTAAGCGGTACAAGCTTATCCTCGTTTGTGCTTGGTAGTTGGAAATAGCGCTGCATCTGATCAAGAGGGATCGAACCTGTTGGCGTATTCAAGAAGTGAACGTCTCCACCTGAAACAGGAGGCTTGCCCAAATCTTCACGAACTTCGTTCGGACTAAAGACACCGAACGCCTCACCCTTTGTGTAGTATTCCATCAATTCAATACGATCAGAAAGGTCTGATTCACTGTGACGAATAATGGTTTTCTGTACGTCGAGTTTCTTGAGAATCAGTTGCTCATTGATAACGCCTTCGACAAGAACTTGCAGCGCACGAACAGATTCCGTACGAAATGTCTTATCTTGCTCTTTCGAGGTTGCTCTGTTCGAGCTATCGGTGATGCCAAGTTTCGTTGGCGGGACATCAAGCACAGCGAGGATTTCAGTCAAAACATAACGTCTTCCTTGAAGGAAGCCCATTTCATTCTGAGACGAAACCGCCTTATGGACTTGAATCTCCATATCACCTTCGAGAATAATTGGCGTGTGTGCGGCGTCGGGTCCCGTATAGTATTGTTCAAGCCACCGTTTGTTACGTGCAATGTCACTTGTGTTTGAGCTTTTGATTGAAATGATCGTACCCGTCATACCACTGTTCTTGAAGAATGCAGCATTGTAGCGTTGCGCGTACAGGTCTGTATTCACTGCCCATCGAAGAGACTCAAGAGGCGAAAGACCATACAACGAGTTTTTAGGATCAGAAATTTTAAAGTGAAGAATTTCGTCAGGCTTGAAAGTCACCGCATCGTCGCGTGCAACACTGTTTGGATTAATTTGATAATATCTCGTCACGTTTCCGTGGTCGTCCGCATCGATAAGAATGGTGGACGGATCGAGCCACTTCAACCGTGTTGGTCTATTTGTTCTATCAGGAACGATGTACAAATACGCATCACCGTAAATCTGAAGGTCTTTGTAAATCTTGTTAAGTTCACCCAAAAGGTTTGGCTGTATGTCAAAGAATGCTTGAAGTTTCTTCACTTCGGCAGCTTTGACCGCTGTGCGTCCGTCTCGGGAGATATATCTGAATGATGTGGAGACTGCTGCATTTGCACGCTTATCGATAGCGGCGCGTACAAACGAGTGTCGTGTATACATCAAATAATAGTCATTCCATGTATTACCTTTACCTGCTTGATTGCGCAGTCTGTACGACGCTGAGCTTGCATTATTCGACCAAGGAGAAAGACCTGTCCCTATCGAGCGATCTCTCAATTTGTCTGCGGCCTTCGCCTTTTGAATATCAAGATCGTTGCGCACTCTCTCAGGGAGAATGATTGACATAGGTAGCCTCCTTAGAAGGGGAAGGTGGATCGTCCACCGAGTGTGTAAATTTGTACAGGACGAGAATCTCCAACCTCAAGCGCAAGTGCCAAGGCCCAAAATCCATCATCGTGTGGCGATCCGTAATACTGTGGGGACCCTGCTTCTGTGGTCTTTCGCTGCATTCCTGCAATCTCTCCATGAAGCTGCTGTGCGCTTTCAAGGAGCCATACTTGCTTGTTCTCCATCAATGACTTGACTCTGTGCGCCATTTTCTCTTTCGACTGATTGTTGAAGTGGATTGGTTCGAGTGGAGCACCAGGAGCACGTTCGAGAATCAAGGGATTGACTCCGAGTCCAAGTCCTGTGTTGTCGGCTCCAATCTTTGCAGGATTGAAGGCACGAATGAGGCGAGCAATGTGATCTGCCTGTGCAGGAAAGTCACCATAGTCTTTTTTGTTAAGAAACTCAGAATAACGATGTTTGTAAATACCGTGCTTGTCACGTTCGACAACCTGAATACTTGTCTTGTCGTCCTTGTCGCCACTCTGTCCGTAGTCGAGGCCCATATAGACATCGCCTTCGGCGTCACTTGGCGTCTTGAGCCATTCAACAAGTGCATCTTCTTTGTATTCGGTAACTCCATCAGATGCTCGGCCCACCGTGCCCTTAATACATGAACGTACAAGGTCCCAACTGATGAATGCACCTTCGTTTGTTGTGAAGGCTCCGCAGAATTCCTGCTGAAACATTGGCCAAGGATAGATTTCGTAGTAGAAAAGAAGACGTTCAGTTCCGTACTGCTCAACAAGATCACGCATGTAGTTCATGTTCTTCTTGTAGACATTGTGCCACAAGTCCTGAACCTCATCAAACTTCCCTGCCTTGACGAATCGCTTGACGTCAAGCCAAATGAATTCGTGTCGGGAGAAGATCGAGAAGGCTTGCTTGCCCTCGGGATCAGGGACGTTGTTGTAGATTTTGTCGAAGTAGTTACCTTTACCGTTGGGGGTTGAGATAATGTCAAGTTCGAGGTCGCCATTGATGATAGCAGGTGCCGCTGCTTTGAACAGTTCCTCATCCTTTCCACGTGGGAAGTAGTGAGCAAACTCGTCAAACACAAGGTCTTTGCGACCACCACGTACCGCTCCACTTGACGCAATCGATTCAACGACGCTCTGCTTCGATCCATTGTGGAAGCCAATTGAAAGTGCGTTGTCGATTGCAAGGGGGATTTTATATCGTTCAGGAAGAGTGTCATGCAAGTTTCGAATATAGCGAATCTTGTCCACACTTTCTCTGAGGTTGATCGAAACAATTTGGCATTTGTATCCTGGCGTTGAATACGCCTTGAAGTACTTTGCCATAGAAACAACGAGGGAGGCTCCTGCCTGTCTCGTTTTGTTCGTCACTTTGAATGTGGAGTTATCTAAGAGATAATCAATTTGAAACTTTTCGAGGACAAGTGGTTTACCGTCAAACTCTGTCAGAATCTCAAAGAACCAAGTAGGAAATGTAAGGGCGAGGTCTTCGAGCACTTGTGCCCGTTCCTCATCATCACGAATCCCGTTCAGATATATCTTTGAATCGATCCAACGCGGGCTTGGATGTCGGGTCAACCATTCCTCCGTTGTTACCATACTTGTGATCCAATTCTATGCGCTTGCGTCGCATTTCTTCGTGATCCTTAATACCCATTCGGTACTCTGCGATCAACGCGGCAACGTCTCGGGAAATAATTCCATCGTCTGTCGCCCACGATACAACGCTACTAATATAGATACTCAGTTGTCGAAGAAGCAGGTCCATTTGGAGCATACCATCAAAGTCAACGTCGCCCTGCATCGATTTCTCAAGATACTCTCGAACGTCTGCAGGGAGGATAGGCTTCACGCGCTCATACATCTTCTCCGCTGACTCAATTGCAGGTGGTTTCTTTGGTGGGCGTCCTGGCCCACGTTTCTCAGGAAAAACAGGGGTGTTTGTTCTTGCAGTCATTTAGCGTCTCCTCTTGAGGCGCTGAAACGTCTCAACATCTTCGTCATCAAACATATCGTCAAGTTCGTCTAAATCATCAATATGCTCAACACGATTCAATGTCTCTCGTGTTTCTCTCCGCTTCTTATGCGAAGGGGATTCTAACTCACGGACACGATCCTCATGTGGCTTTGTCTTGTCTTTACCCATCAGTTAAACGAATTCACTCGGAATCGACGTGTTTCGGTTACTTGCTCGTTATCGTCATCAAAGAGCGCAGTAACATACAACACGTAATTCCCCGACTGCACAAGAAATTCTCCTGGCACTGTGACCGTGAGAATAGCTCCTACATTCATTGTGGATGGTTCGACTTGCATGGGAAGGATCGATACACCAACGCCGCCTATTTCAATGAAGTCCGTTGTGGAATCACTGCGTAACCGCACGTACGCTGCAGACACATCGGCAGGTGCTCCCTGCTGTTGCATGTTTGGCGCTCCTTGCGGAAGTTTTCGTGCTTCGTAGACGACCTGAAATGTATCGCCTGAAAGAATAGTGGGTTTGGTTCTCTCGTTTAATTGAGGGTGTCGCGCAAGGAGAAACTTTGGTGCAACGTACATGCGTATCTCCTTTGTTGCATTCATCAGTGGTGCATCACCACTTGGAGGAGAAAGAGAGGATTGAACTCTCGTAGGACTCATCGCCCTTCACATCTTTAGCAAAGATGCGCCTTACCACTCGGCCATTTCTCCATTCAATAAAGTAAACGAACGAGACTTTATATCGGATTCATGATTCTAGGTACATTATGGACAAATACTTCTTTTATGAAGCAAGTTGTTCGATTACATTGCACAGGCGGTAGATTGTGCACATAATCAGGAGTCCTCCAATTGCAAATCCAATGGCTCTCCCTATATAATGATAGAAGCAGCATATCTTTACACTTGCGCTGATCGGTACACTAAAGAGCATTCAAACGATTGCGCTTGTCACAAACAACAGTTGCCAAGCTGTGCTCATGTTGCCCACCCGTATCCAAGCTTCGCAAGCTCAATCGATCCAACAATCGTAAAGAACGCAATGGCAATGACGGTAAGCATGCCCACCCACACAAAGAATGCCACAAGAACGTTCTCATTATACGTCGCGTTGTCGGGAGCCGACCAAAGTGTTGCCCACACTGCAGGTATCAAGACAAGGACTATCGGAAGTAACATTACCATTACAGTTCATCATCCTCCCATGCTGCAAAATCATCCTCGTCAAACATATCTGCATCAAGTTCGTCACGGTGAGCAACAACCGCTTCGTCATCCGTTCCAACCTTCGTGTCGGAATCTGCGAGTAGGTCCTCAACCCACTTTTTATGATCGGCCCACCGCTGTGCTTCCTTTTCGTTCCGATCTTTATTGATAAGCTTCTCCATCGGAAACCAACTGTCGGTCATTGGATTCTCCTTTCGTTTAGCGGGAAGTAGAGGATTCGAACCCCTGAACCTGTTACGGCCTCAAGCTTTCAAAGCAAGCGCATTCGGCCACTCTGCCAACTTCCCATTTGTAGACGTCTACACTTCTCCGTTCATCACGTCCGTGTAGTACGCATGCAGGATGCGAGGATTCTCCTCGAAGTAGTCGAGTGCAAAGGCAATCGTATCACCGTTGTTCTCAATCGTGTAGTTCCACAGATTGACATCCTCACCAAAAGAAGCCTGCACGAAATACGCGACATGATCCTTGATGTAGGATCGATACATTGGTCGTCCCTCAGGTTTGAACCAACCACCGTTTGACCACTCAATGATATTACTCAGCATTTGTACCACCTTCCATTGATCTTATGTTCCCCACGGGCAATCTCTGACATGGCTTTATTATACTCGTCGTTCATGTACATGTCAAACCTCCTAGTGTAGCGGAGAAACTGAGACTCGAACTCAGACAACCCTTATGAGGTTGGAACGATTTCCAATCGTTTGCGATAACCATTACGCCACTTCTCCATGTCCCCATGGGACAGATCGCGAATCCATCGCATAGGGCAATCATAATATGACGTCTCATATTATGGAGGAAGGCAAGGGACTTGCACCCTTAAACGTTTATTCAACGCCTACTACCCTTCGAAGATAGCCCTTGTTCTTGCCAGAAGCCTTCCTTAATGCCTTACAATTTCTTTTCAGAACGGTCCATTCCTTGTCGTGTACGGACCTACGCCGTTATCTTTTTCTTCCTCAGTGTTTTCAACGGTGTTTGGTTCTCCGTCAGTGACAGGATCGATACGCTCACTTACGTCTTTGACCGCTGCTGCCATTTCGTCCACGGATGCAAAGGTGATCGTGGGATCAGACGAGATTGGCCCATCTTCAAAGGTTTCGAGTCGATACTCCGATTCGAAGAGTGCTTTGGACATGCCGTCAAAGGTTCGGTTGGGGAGCTTGATGACATAATCACCAAGATTAAGTCTCTTGTGTGCCCCACCTTCTTTTTCGACAATAATATTTTGACCAAACGGATCATAGAATACTCTCCCGCCTGTCCACTCCTGAAGCATGGTTGTATCGTTACTGTTGTTCCACTGTCGCGCTTCGAGGCGCGAAGGCAAACGATGATAAAATGGCATTACGAAACCCCCTGTGTAAGAGAACGATCAATATCCAACATTGTCTCACGCATTTCAATATACCACGGTGAATCCACGTAGTCTCCCGCCGCAGATTTCGGTTGCAAAACAATATGAACAAGTCCTGCTCCATTACTATGATAGATTCCTTCGACAATGCCCTGCTCAATCTCTTCAATAATGTCCATTGTATCATAGATGCCCTGATTATTCAAGAAGGCAACCATCTGATAGGGAGGAATACCAAAAGTAACAAGCTGTCGAATCGCTTTACGGAAACTAAATTCCTCGTTCCGTGCAAGAGATAGTTTCTGATATGCACCGACTTCAACGCGACCGCTGCTGATTGCATTCTGTAGGCTCAACTCTAGTGTCTCTTTGTGCGGCGTTGTCAATTCAAGAAATCCCATAAGCTCATCTTTGCGTACTTTACCATATGACGCAAGCCAAAGAACGAAATGCATATATCCTCCTATGCTATAAACACACTACTCGGTATGACGTAAGGGATTCCAACCCTTTCCAAGACCTTCGCAGGGTCTTATGCTCTGCTTTACAACAACGCCATAAGTTGTCAATCTAAAAGATGAATCTCACGTTCCCACTCAGGATCGCCATACATTACTTCATTGTAGAGCGACTCACACAAGGAAGCGTCATCTTCGAATGACGTCCAATCATCAAACTCACTGTCGATACGAGCTTTCTGTCTCCGCTGATACTCACGTCGTTGCTCATCGTGCGAACGCTTGTGCAATGGACAGTCGCACGTAAGATTCCACTTGCTGAGTCGATGTGGCTGATCCTCAAAGCAAACCTCGTCTCCTGTATCACGATTGAAAAAGAACATGTCCTGTCCCCAAACATTGCGCATAATATTCATGCGACGTCGAATCACACGTTCAGTGTTTGCTCGGCGTTGGGCGGCGTCACGTTCGTAGAGTTTTCGTCGTGTTACTGACATATCACCCTCCTTATCTTCTTCAATCGTCGGTGCGCTCGGCAGGAATCGAACCCGCAACAGAGGCTACGTGCAGTCTTTACAAAAACCCCTGTAGCCACTTCGTCTAGCACGATCTTTATGGAACATTTCCACGGATTTGTAATCCTGACAACGACCACACCACGCCGTTCCTTCAGGAGCCATTTTGAATTTCGCTCCACCTGGCCTATGCGTTGTGTTGCATTGTACATGACTAAAGGCAATATTGTCAACACTCCAAAAAAGGTCAACGTCATTACCCCTCCAAGGTTTTATATGCTCTATACTCAGATCGTCTACGGACACAATTCTCTGTCCGCAACGAACGCAGTTATCCTCCCCGCACTTCTGAATAAGAGAGAAGATGACTAATTTTCGGAGCCTGTTATTCGCAGTTCCCCATGCCATACCAAGCTCATCACTATCTTTTTTGTTTTTGTCCATCGTTGATCCTAATCGTTGATGAATCATACCGAATTGTATGAGTACCACTAGAGGGACTCGAACCCCCACCATTCACAGCTTCGAAGGCTGGCGCACAAATCCATTATGCTATAGTGGCGTATTGTGGCTTCTGTGATTTCCTTTTCACCACGAGCGCAGAGGCCATGCTAGACCAATGTTCGCAGTACGTCCAACTCTTTTTCTGCAACTGCAAGCGCGTTACGCGAACTCTCAAGCCACTGCTCGAAGTCTTTGATGCTCGCTTTCAGATACATAATACCATCTTCCCGTTCTCGAATCAACGCACTGACAATTGATTCCGCTGTAATATCCTCAACGGCTGTATCAGTGCTTGTGTAGTAATCCATAGAATGTCCTTTCAATATACCATCTTATCGGCACGACAGAGAGGAATCGAACCCGCTTTTTTCAGTTTTGGAGGCTGATACGCTACCATAGCGACTGTCGCAAAGTGTACACAATTACTCGTGTACACCTATTCTATTATACCGTTTCGTTGTTGTCAAGTGTTTTTGCGCGATCTTCATCAAGTTT